>Ga0105237_10009883_pt1 | contig 10191 bp, 8 predicted proteins | sample KBSC24metaG_FD_81520 | JGI IMG/M metagenome (GOLD analysis project Ga0105237, IMG submission 81520) | Corn rhizosphere microbial communities from Kellogg Biological Station, Michigan, USA - KBS C2-4 metaG | ecosystem: Host-associated > Plants > Roots > Rhizosphere > Soil | place: Michigan, USA... | reverse complement strand
GGGGGAGACGACGACACGATGATCGTGCACGAACGAACGAGGGCGCGGATCATCGTTGAACGCACGGATGAAGACGAGCTTCTGGCAGCGCGTGTAATCGACGTCTCACCTGGCATCTCATCAGTTGGCCCGGCATTGCCGTTGCCGCGTCCGCCGGAAACGATGTATGCGCGCAGCGGTGACGTGAACATCGCTTACCAGGTAATCGGCGACGCCCCACTCGATCTCGTCTTCGTGATGGGTTGGGTTTCGCACATGGAATACTTCTGGCGCGAACCGAGCTTCGCGCGCTTCCTGATGCGCCTCGCGTCGTTCTCGCGCTTGATTCTTTTTGATAAACGCGGGACAGGACTTTCAGATCGCGTGCCGATCAATCAACTGCCGACACTCGAGCAACGCATGGACGACGTGCGAGCAGTGATGGACGCTGTCGGATCGGAGCGCGCTGCCTTGTGCGGTGTGTCTGAAGGTGGTCCAATGTGCAGTCTGTTTGCTGCTACGTATCCCGAGAAAACGTTGGCGCTGGTGATGATCGGAACTTACGCCAAGCGAATACGCGACGCAGATTATCCGTGGGGGCCGACGCCAGAACAGCGCGAACAGTTTTTCGAAGTCATGCGCAAGCAATGGGGTGGACCCGTCGGCATCGACGAACGTGCGCCGAGTGTTGCCGGCGATCCGGAGTTTCGTGACTGGTGGGCCACATATTTGCGGATGGGAGCGAGCCCGGGCGCGGCTGTTGCGCTGACGCAGATGAACGCCGAGATCGACGTGCGCAACGTGTTGCCGTCGATTCGTGTGCCCTCGCTGGTGATTCACCGACGCGAAGATCAGTGTTTGAAAGTCGAAGAGGGACGGTTTGTGGCGGACAGGATTCCGGGTGCGAAGTTTGTCGAGTTGCCTGGAAACGATCATCTTCCGTTCGTCGGCGATCAGGATGCGATTCTCGACGAGGTGGAAGAGTTTTTGACGGGCGTACGTCACCACGTCGAGCCTGACACGGTGCTGGCGACGGTGTTGGTGGGGCGAATCATCGGCGTGAAGCAACATGTGCAGAGGGTTGGAGAGGATCGTTGGCTGGACCTGTTGCGACGGCTGCACGCGTACATCACGAAGGAGATCGAATGGTTCCGTGGCCGCGAGGTCGACATCGTAGAGAATCGCATACTCGCGATTTTCGACGGGCCGGCACGCGCGATTCGCTGTGCTTCGGCGATCACGGAGTATGCGGCGCGGCTTGGTGTTGAGATATGCAATGGTCTTCACACCGGCGAGTGTGAGATCGTGGATGGCCAGGTGTCAGGTACTGCTGCGGAGATGTGTGTTTGTGTCGCGAACGAAGCAGAGGCTGGGGAGGTGCTTGTGTCGAGCACTGTGAAAGATCTGGTTGCCGGGTCGGGGCTGGATTTTGACGATCGAGGAATTCACGATTTGTTAGGCTGTGGCGAGTGGCGGCTGTTTGCGGTTAAAAGATAAGCCGCAGATTTTCGCAGATAAACGCGGATATGACATTAGATTATCCATTTGCAGATCTCGAGCTGGCTCGTCGTTTGGAACGCACAGAGGCACGAGCTAATGTTCAGTTTGTTGAAGCTCGCGCCGAAGCTTTTCCGGAAGTTGGAGCGACGTGGACCGCAGTCGCCGAAACTTATGCAATGTTCGATGGCGTCGGCTCACCCGTGACGCAGACATTCGGTCTCGGTGTATTCCAGCTAATTACTGAAGAAGACATGGACCAGCTCGAGGAGTTTTTTAAGTCGAGGGGTGCGGGCGTTTTTCACGAAGTATGTCCACTCGCCGATCCATCGACGTTTAAATTACTCAGTGAGCGTGGTTATAAACCAATCGAGGTTTCGAACGTGCTTTACCGGCCGATCAGCCCCGACTTGCGATTGGACGTCGCTCGGAATGATGAAGTTAAAATCAGAATCATTGAAAAGAGTGAAGGAGAACTCTGGGCGCGAACAGCCTACGAGGGATGGCGTGAGTTTTCCGAAGTTGCAGATTTGATACGAGAACTGGGGTTGGTGACAGTACGCTCGAAGGCATCGTCGTTTCTGGCTGAATTGTACGGAGATCCGATCGCGACGGGCGCTTTAATAATGGCCGGTGATGTGGCGCTGTTGGCGGGCGCCAGCACGGTTCCCAAAGCTCGCCGGCAAGGTGCTCAGCTTGCGTTGCTCGAAGAACGTTTGCGCTACGCTGCCACGCAGGGTTGCACGATCGCGATGATGGTGGCGCAGCCCGGCAGCGGGTCGCAACGAAATGCAGAGCGACACGGTTTTCGGATTGCTTATACTCGGACAAAATGGGGACAGGATAATCCTGTCTAAAAAGGCTTGAAGTTATGGAAGAGTTTGAGAAACTCGGTGTTTTTTATTTAGGGCGGGCGGCGAACAAAGACGATCTGCTGCTCTATGATTCAAAAGATCTCGTCACGCATGCGGTGTGCGTTGGCATGACCGGCAGCGGCAAGACCGGACTTTGCATCACGCTGCTCGAAGAAGCAGCGATCGACGGCATACCCGCGCTCATCATCGATCCGAAGGGTGATCTTTGTAACCTGCTGCTGACGTTTCCGAATCTCTCGCCGCAAGAGTTTGCGCCGTGGGTGGAAGAAGGTGTCGATGCGACGCAGCAGGCAAACCTCTGGAAGGAAGGTCTTGCGAAGTGGGGCCAGAACGGTGATCGCATCAGGCGATTGCGCGACGCGGCCGACTTCCGCATCTACACGCCTGGCAGCAACGCCGGCTTGCCAGTGTCGATCATCAAATCGTTTGCCGCGCCTCCGGAAACGATCAGGAATGACAGCGAGGCTCTCGCAGAGCGAATTAACACCACGGTGACGAGTTTGCTCGGACTCGTCGGCATCGATGCCGATCCGATCCGTAGTCGCGAACACATTCTGCTTTCAAACATTCTCCACCAGGAATGGTCAGCGGTGAAAGATCTGGATATTGCCGCACTCATTCAAAAGATCCAGACACCTTCGATCACGAAGGTCGGCGTGATGGATCTCGACTCATTTTATCCGGCGAACGATCGGTTCCAACTCGCGATGGCATTGAACAACCTGCTCGCATCGCCGAGTTTTGCGAGCTGGATGGAAGGCGAGCCGCTCGACGTCCAAAAGTTTCTTTACACTGAAAACGGAAAGCCGCGGCTCGCCATATTTTCCATCGCACATCTCGCGGATGCGGAACGAATGTTTTTCGTGTCGCTGCTGCTGAATCAGGTGCTCGGTTGGATGAGAACTCAATCGGGGACCACGAGCCTGCGCGCGATCCTCTATATGGACGAGATCTTCGGATACTTCCCGCCGGTTGCGAACCCGCCGTCGAAGTTGCCGCTCTTGACGTTATTGAAACAAGGACGCGCGTTTGGACTCGGCGTCGTGCTGGCGACGCAGAATCCTGTCGATCTCGATTACAAAGGACTGGCGAACACGGGCACGTGGTTCATCGGTCGCCTGCAAACGGAGCGCGACAAAGCACGCGTGTTGGAAGGACTGGAAGGAATCGCCGCGGGAACGGGTCAAAAGTTTGACAAGCAGGAGATGGAGCAACTGCTCGCCGGGCTCAACAAACGAATCTTCCTGATGAATAACGTGCACGACGATGCGCCGGAAGTGTTTGAGACGCGTTGGGCGCTGTCGTACTTGCGTGGGCCACTGACGCGCGCGCAGATCAAGTCGCTCATGGATCCTTTGAAGACGAGCGCGCCCGCGGTGTCTGCACCAGTCTCGCCCGCGCCAACTGTTCCTGGTGCAACGCCGGCGAAAAGCGAGAAGCCGGTGCTTCCGCCTGAAGTAACGCAGTACTACATTCCGGTTCGTTCGCCTGGTGGCGCCAATGCGACTCTGTCGTATCATCCAATGCTGCTCGGCGCCGCGGAGGTTTGTTACAGCAGTTCGAAGACAGTCGATCTGACACAGCAGTTGACTGTGCTCGCGCCCGTAACGGATGGACCAGTCGACGTCGATTGGAGTCAGGCTGTTTCGTTGGACCTTCCCGTCGAGGATCTCGAATTAGAAGCGGAACCGGACGCGCAGTTTGTCGACGTGCCGTCGGAGGCAACGAAAGCAAAGAGCTACACGACGTGGCGTAAAGACTTCGCGAGTTGGATCTACCGGAACCAGCGGCTTGAGCTACTCGAGAGTCCAAGCCTGGAGATCGTGTCGAACCCGGGCGAGTCAGAACGCGATTTCCGAGTTCGTCTGCAACAAATGGCTCGAGAGAAACGTGACGAAGCAGTCGATAAACTGCGGCGGAAGTATGCGCCGAAGTTCGAGCAACTGGAGGATCGCAAGCGTCGCGCGGAACAGTCCGTCGAACGCGAGCGCGAACAGGCAAAAGGTCAAAAGCTTCAGACCGCAATCTCATTCGGCGCGACCCTGCTGTCGTCTTTCATGGGTCGAAAGCGTGCGAGCATGTCGACGCTCGGCAGAGCCACTACAGCCGTGCGTGGTGCGGGTCGATCGTGGAAAGAAGCACAAGACGTAGATCGTGCTGAAGACAACGTCGCAGCAATGGACCAGAAGCTCGCCGATCTCGACGCCGAGTTCAAATCGGAAACCGCAACTCTCGAACGCGCTTTCGATTCACAAACTGAAGGGCTCGAGACGGTGAGCTTAAAACCGACCAAAGCAAACATCGCAGTCAAACTATTGACTCTCGCATGGGCACCCTACTGGCACGACTCTCAAGGCGGGATCAAACCCGCCTGGGATTAATTTCCTTTTTTGTGTCTGCCTTTTTGTGCCTTTTTTGTGGCTTAACATGAAAATACCACTCAAATACGGACTCATGATCGCCGCCGGACTGATCGCGTGGGTGCTCATCGCCCGCTCCGTCGTCACGAACCCCGCGTCGCTCGTTCACTCTCTCGGTGGTCCAATCTTCTTCAACCTCCTCCATTTCGTCATGATCTATTTAGGACTGAAGGAGCTGGAGCGACAGAAAGGTGACAGGCCAACCTTCAAAGAAGGTCTGAAGACCGGTGTCGCGATCTCTTTCGTCTACGCGCTCACGGCCTCGCTGTTTTTTATCGGCGTGCTCGCGGTGATCGGGACCCGGTGGTTGGCGAGTGAGCCGGGTGCCACGGCAGATGCGCCGATATCGCGCATTGCGATTCATGCGTTTGCGGGCTTGTTCCTGAGTGGTATGATCCTCGGCCTCATCTACTCGACGCTGATCTCGTTCTTTCTCGCCAAAAGGCAATCCACAAATTACACAGATTAATAGGATGCGACTAACAAAATTCCTGACGTTGCTCATCGTCCTTTGCTTCGCCAGTTCTACTTGTCAACGAACCCCACACACAGTCCATAAACAACTGACGATCGCGGTCGTTTCGGGAGTTGAAGGCGACGCTCTCAAACAGGCCGCCGCCGCTTACCAGGCGCAAACCGGCACCGCAATGAATATCGCCGAGTTTCCTTATTCAAATCTTTTTGAGAAAGAATTGATAGATCTCAAGGCGCGCACGGGCGCCTACGACCTGATCATGCTGGACGATCCGTGGTTTCCACGTTTCGCGTACGAACAACTCATGACCGACCTCACTCCGTTGCTGCAAAAACGCGGTCAATCCGGCCCCGACGCGGATTTTGTCGACGCCTCGATCGCGCTCTGCCGGCATCCATACCAGACGGGTTCCCTCTATGCCCTGCCGTACGTCGGCAACTCACAATTATTTTTCTATCGCAAAGATCTTTTTGAGAAATATTCTTTGAAACCACCCGCGACGTGGCCCGACGTGCTCACGGCCGCGAAAACAATCCACGAGAAAGAAACTGAAGGCGCGAACGGCGGCAGAGTCTACGGGTACGTGATGCGTGCGGCGCAGGGCAACGCGGCCGTTGCCGACTTCATGCCGATCTTCTGGGCCTTCGGCGGCGAGATGTTTGACGCCTCCGGCAAACCAGCGGTCAACAGTCCTGAAGGAATTGCAGCGCTGGAGTTCATGCTCGAGCTCGGCAAATACTCACCTCCGGGTTATGCGAGTTTCAATGCCGATGAGGTCGGTGCACATTTGTTGCAAGGAACGGCGGCGATGTCGATCAACTGGCCCGCGTGGATCAGTTCGTTTAGCGATCCGTCGAAGTCGAAGGTGATCGGGAAAATGGAATTTACAACGCTGCCGAAGGCGCAAAAACCGGGTCAGGCTGAGATTGGTAACTGGCTGATCGCGATCCCACGCACTTCGCGGAACGCGGCAGACGCATTGGAGTTTTTAGTTTGGGCCACCACCGCGGAACAGATGCGAGCGTCGGCGCTGCGCGGCAATCCGCCGACCCGCAAATCGCTTTTTCGCGATAAAGAATTGGTCGCAAAGTATCCCGCGTATCCGGCGCAGTTGCGCTCGCTCGAAAGCTCCAGGCCGCGCCCGCGCACGCCTTACTGGAACGAGATTGAAAACGCTTTTGGCATCTTTCTCTCAAAAGCCAACAGCGGCGCGTTGCCGCCCGCGGAAGCAATGAACCAGGCGAATGCCGAAATCGAGAAGATTCTTCAGCGCGCACGCTAAGCGCCACTGGCTGCTGCCCGTTCTCTTCATCGCGCCGGCAATGGCGGTGCTCCTCTCGCTTTCGATCTATCCACTCATCTATTCGGTAACCATCAGTCTCCAGGAGGAAACCTCCTCCGGCATCGAATGGGGCCTCGGAAATTTCGCGCGACTCGCTTCCGACAACTTTTTCTGGACAGCAATGGCCCACACGTTTGTCTATGCCGCCGCTGCACTGACTCTCGAATTTCTGCTGGGACTGGCGCTGGCCTTGTTGCTCAACAGACAGATGCGGGGGCGCGGACTGTTTCGCGCAAGCCTGCTGGTGCCGATGATGTTGCCGACGGTTGTAGTCGGCGTCGTCTGGCGCCTGATGCTGAATCCGAATTTCGGCGCGATCAATGGAACACTCAAACAGTTTGGAATCGACACGGAGAGTTTGACCTGGACCGCTTCGCCGCGACTCGCGATGCTGTCAGTCATCGCCGTGGACGTTTGGCAATGGACGCCGTTTGTTTTTCTCGTGCTGCTGGCAGGATTGCAGGCGATCCCACAGGAACCTTACGAAGCGGCATTGATCGACGGATCGAGTCGATGGCAAACGTTTCGACACGTGACGCTGCCGTTATTGAAGCCGGCGATTCTGATCGTTCTGCTTCTACGCACGATGGATCTGCTGCGCGTCTTCGATCAGATTTTTATTCTGACGGAAGGTGGACCAGGCTTTGCGACCGAGACGATAAGTCTCTACATCTATCGCACCGCGTTTCGCTTCTTTGATTTCGGGTACGCGGCGGCGATGTCGTTCGTGTTGCTGGCGCTGACGAACGTCATCAGCGTCATTTACATTCGATTCCTTAGCCACAGATGACACAGATAAAGAATAGATTTACTTTTGTGCGCATTCTGTGCCTTTTCGTGGCCCTGGTCGGAGCACTCGCGCCCGTCTACTGGATGCTCACGATCTCTCTGAAGACTGAAGTGGAGCAGTTCGCGAGCCCTCCGCCGTGGTTCATCTTTACACCGACACTCGAACATTACTACGACGCATTCGTCAGCCGGGGTTTCGGACAATACCTGCTAACGAGCGCGATCGTCGCGGTCACGTCGACTGCGTGCGCGCTGATCATCGGGACGCTCGCTGCCTACGCTCTCGCTCGCTTTGAACTTCCCTGGCAGCTACACAAACATCTCTCTTTGTGGATTCTTTCGACGCGGATGTTTCCGGCAATCGTCACGGCTGTGCCTTTGTTTCTCATGATGCGTGATCTCAGACTGCTCAACACACGAGCGTCTTTGATAATCGTGTACACCGCGTTCAACCTGCCATTCGTGATCTGGATGATGCGGGGTTTCTTCGCCGATCTGCCGCGCGATCTGGAGGAAGCGGCGCTAGTCGATGGTGATTCACGTATCGGCGCGCTCGTGCGCGTCGTGTTGCCGCTCGTCGCGCCCGGCCTCGCGGCTACGGCCGTGTTCTGTTTGATCGTTTCGTGGAATGAGTTTCTGTTTGCTTTGGTGCTGACGCAGACTGATGCGTCGATGACACTGCCGGTCGGGATCGCCGGACGTGTGACGCAGTACGAAATCAAGTGGGGCGTGATGAGCGCTGCGGCGTCAGTCGCGATTGTTCCGATTCTGGTTTTCGCACTCGCGTTGCAGCGATATCTGGTGCGAGGTCTGTCGATGGGCGCGGTTAAAGGATGAGCGTCGAGTTTCGAAACGTAAGCAAGGATTTTGGCGGCGCGTGCGTCGTCGACGATCTGTCGCTGGAGATCCGCGATGGCGAGTTCGTCGTGCTGCTTGGTCCATCCGGGTGTGGCAAGACGACGACGCTGCGAATGCTCGCGGGTCTTGAAACTGTCACTTCGGGCGAGATCTACATCGGCGGCGAACGCGTCAACGATGTTCCGACTCAACATCGTGACCTCGCGATGGTGTTTCAGAGTTACGCGCTCTATCCACACATGACGATCGCAGAAAACATCGGCTACCCGTTGCGCGTGCGAAAGATCGAAAAGAACGAGCGCGCGGACCGTGTAAATCGAGTCGCCGCGATGCTCGAGATCGAATCGCTGCTCGACCGCAAGCCGCGACAGTTATCGGGCGGCGAACGACAGCGAGTGGCGCTTGCACGCGCTATCGTACGCGAGCCGCGCGCGTACCTGATGGACGAGCCGCTTTCGAATCTCGACGCTCGACTCCGCGTGCAGATGCGCGGCGAGCTGAAACGTCTTCAGCATCAACTTGGAACGACGACGATCTACGTGACACACGATCAGGCAGAAGCAATGACGCTCGCGTCTCGTGTCGCAGTGATGAGAAAGGGTCGGCTGCAACAGTTCGACACGCCGATGAATATTTACAACGAACCGGCGAACCGGTTTGTGGCAGAGTTTGTCGGTAGCCCGAGCATGAACTTCGTGGAAGGCCGGATTGATCGGGCGACGTTTGTTAGTGATTCGCTACGGGTTCCATTGAACACTCAGTTAGCCGGGGCTTTAACCATGGGTATCAGACCGGAACACATTCAGGTCTTTGCGGAACCGCACGATGGGGCGATCGCTGCCACTGTTTACGTTACTGAGTTGATGGGGAATGAGACGTTTGTGTTCCTGTCCGTTGGTGAGAACAGATTGATCGCACGCGCGCCCGCGGATTTCCGAGCCGACGTTGAAAGCAAGGTGTGGCTGCGGCTCGCGACGGAGAGAGCACACTTCTTTGATTCAAACGGGAATAGCCTCACGCAAAGGCGCAAAGACGCAAAGGAAAACTAATTTCTTCCTTTGCGTCTTTGCGCCTTTGCGAGGAAACCCTTATTCGCTGTCCCCGATCACCCGCGCCACCGTCGGCCACATCTGCTGCGCCCAAAGCTCGTACCCCGCGTCGGACGGGTGAAATCCGTCGCTCGAGAAATACTCCGGATGCGACGGCAGCTCCTTCGTCGTGATCGTGTAAACGTCAAACACAGTCACATCATGTCGCGCCGCGATCTCTTCCAGCCTTTGACTGAATTGAACAATCTTCTGCTGGTACCCTTGCCGCAGCGGACCCGGAATGGTCGGCGCGGTTGAGATGTCCGGAATGTTCGTCACCACGATCTGCGCATGTGTCTTCTCTTTTAACGTGCTGAGGATCTGTTCGTAATTCCGGGAAAACTGGTCCAACGTCATCCCATGTCCGATGTCGTTGATACCGATACCCAGAGTGACCAGGTCCGGATTCAGCGCCACGCCTTTGTCCAACTGGCGGCGCAGCACGTCTTCCGTCGTCGAACCGCTGACGCACAGATTGTCCAACCTCGACCCCGGCCGCCGTTCAACCAGCCGTTGGAAAAGCCGCGCCACATACCCGCCATTCCTTGCACCCACTCCTGCGCCGGTTGAGTCTCCCAGCGCTACGTACACAATTGGTCCTGTTTTCATTGCTTCGCGTGTCTCAGCCGGCTTTCCGATTCCGTTCTCCCCGTTGCATCCACCCAGGATCGACAAGAGTACAAAACCTCCAAAAACCGCCCCGAATTGTAATGTTCTTCTCATGCCCCAGCCGTTTCTGCTAAATCCCTGTTAGCGCAAAGTAGTAATGTCACCTTTCTCCAAAGTTGAAATGTCCCCTTTTGTGGTACTGAAGCTGAAACTTCAGCACGAAAGGTACGGAGCAGGTGGAGCCCCTACTACGAATGAG
>Ga0105237_10009882_pt1 | contig 10191 bp, 17 predicted proteins | sample KBSC24metaG_FD_81520 | JGI IMG/M metagenome (GOLD analysis project Ga0105237, IMG submission 81520) | Corn rhizosphere microbial communities from Kellogg Biological Station, Michigan, USA - KBS C2-4 metaG | ecosystem: Host-associated > Plants > Roots > Rhizosphere > Soil | place: Michigan, USA... | reverse complement strand
GCGGATCCTCTTCTACACTGGGATCACCTACAAGATCGGCGAGGTCCACGAGGGCACCGCGGTCATGGACTGGATGGAGCAGGAGCAGGAACGCGGAATCACGATCACCTCCGCGGCCACCACCTGCTTCTGGCGCGACTTCCGCATCAACATCATCGACACCCCTGGCCACGTCGACTTCACCGCCGAGGTGGAGCGCTCGCTCCGCGTGCTCGACGGCGCCATCGCCGTGTTCTGCGGCGTCGCCGGTGTCCAGCCCCAGTCCGAAACCGTCTGGCGCCAGGCCAACAAGTACGGCGTTCCCCGCATCGCCTTCGTCAACAAGATGGACCGCACCGGCGCGAACTTCGCCAATGCCGTCCATGAAATGCGCGAGAAGCTCGGCGCCAACGCCTGGCCCGTCATCATGCCCTGGGGCGCGGAAGATCAGCTCAAGGGCCAGATCGACATCGTCAACCAGAAGGCCGTTCTCTATTCCGACAACGACAAGATCGGCTCCACTTACGAACTCGTGGAAATTCCCGCCGAGCTCAAGGAAAAAGCCGCCCAGGCCCTCAAGGACCTGATCGAAGCCGTCGCCGACAAGGACGAGGAGATCGGCACCATGTTCCTCGAGGAAAAGACTCCGACCTCTACGCAGCTCAAGGCCGGCATCCGCCGCCTCACCATCACCAACCAGTTCGTCCCCGTCGTCGGCGGTTCCGCCTTCAAGAACAAGGGTGTCCAGTTCCTCATCGACGCCGTCGTTGATTATCTTCCCGGCCCGCTCGACATTCCCCCGGCCGTGGGTATCAACCCCCACAACCGCGAGGAAAAAGTTCCCACCCCCGCGGACGACAACGCCAAATTCTGTTCCCTCGCGTTCAAGCTCTGGACCGACCCCTTCGTCGGCAAGCTCGTCTTCTTCCGCGTCTACTCGGGCACCCTCAACAAGGGCACCACGGTCTACAATCCCCGCACCAACAAGCGTGAGCGCATCAGCCGCCTCGTCCAGATCCAGGCCGACAAGCGCGACGAACTCGACGTTGTCTACGCGGGCGACATCGCCGCCATCGTCGGCATCAAGGACGTCAAGACCGGCGACACCCTCTGCATCGAAGACTTCGACATCCAGCTCGAGCCGCCTTCCTTCCCCGAGCCCGTTATCTCCATGGCCATCGAGCCGAAAACCAAGGCCGATCGCGAAAAGATGGGCGAATCTCTCGGCCGCCTGGTCGAAGAGGACCCCACGCTCACGGTCAAGACCAACGAAGAAATCGGCCAGACCATCATCGCCGGCATGGGCGAACTTCACCTCGACATCATCATGGACCGCATGCGTCGCGAGTTCAACGTCGAGACCAACGCCGGTGCACCCCAGATCGCTTATCGCGAGACCATCACCAAGACCAGCGAGGGCGAAGGCAAGCTCGTCAAGCAGTCGGGCGGTCGCGGTCAATACGGCCACGTCGTCGTCGACATGATGCCCGTCGAACGTGGCAAGGGCATCACCATCGAGAATAAGGTCGTCGGCGGTAACATCCCCAAGGAATACATTCCCGCCTGTAAAAAGGGCATCGAGGAAGCGCTCCTTAACGGCGTGATCAACGGCTCGCCCGTCATCGACGTCGAGATCCACATCACCGACGGTTCTTATCACGAAGTCGACTCCAACGAACTCGCGTTCAAGCTCGCCGCCATCTTCGCCGTCCAGGACGCGATGAAAAAGGCCGGCCCCATCCTCCTCGAGCCGATGATGAAGGTAGAAGTCTCCACCCCGGACGAGTTCCAGGGCGACATCATCGGTGACTTGAGCCGCCGCCGTGGCAAGATCATGAGCACCGAGAGCAAGAACAAGACGACCAACGTGCACGCCGAAGTGCCGCTCTCGGAAATGTTCGGCTACGTCAACAACATCCGTTCCATGTCCAAGGGCCGCGCGGCCTACACCATGGAACCGTCCCACTTCGAACAGGTCCCGGCGCAGATCGTCGCGCAGATCACCGAACAAAAGAAGGGTAAATAAATTTATGGCCGAAACCCGCATCCGCATCCGCCTCAAGGCGTTTGATCACCGACTCCTCGACCGCGCCGCGACCGAGATCGCCGAAACCGCGTCCCGCACCGGTTCCGTCGTCGCCGGCCCCATCCCGCTTCCGACCAAGATCGAGCGCTTCACCGTGAACCGCTCGCCCCACGTCGACAAGAAAAGCATGGACCAGTTCGAAATGCGCACCCACAAGCGCCTTCTCGACATCATCCAGCCCACCGCCAAGACCGTCGATGAGCTCAAAAAGCTCAACCTCCCCGCCGGCGTCGACATCAAGATCAAAGTCTAGTTTCAGCAAGCCTTAAGCCATCACTCCAACCATGAGCATCGGAATTCTCGGACAAAAGGTGGGCATGACCCGCGTCTACGACGACGCCGGAACCGTCACGCCTGTCACCGTCATCCTCGCCGAACCCAACGCCGTCCTTCAGGTCAAAACGACCGACAAGGAAGGCTACGCCGCCGCCCAGCTCGGCGTCTTCGACCAGAAGGAACACCGCGTCACCAAGCCCGAACTCGGCCACTTCAAGAAGGCTGGAACTGCCCCCAAGCGTTTCGTTCGCGAATTCGTCCTCAACGGCGAAGAGGTCAAGCAGGGCGACCTGCTCTCCGTCGACCGCTTCAAGGTCGGCCAGTACGTCGACGTCATCGGCGTCTCCAAGGGCAAGGGTTTCCAGGGCCCGATGAAGAAGCACAACTTCCACGGTCAGGGCGCCGCGCACGGCTCCAAGACCCACCGCCGTAACGGCGCCATCGGTTGCCGTTCGACTCCGGGCCGCATCTACAAGAATCACGGCATGGCCGGTCACATGGGCGACGAACGCGTCACGGTCCAGAACCTCCGCGTCGTCCAGGTCCGCGAAGCCGACCACGTCCTCCTCGTCAGCGGAGCCGTCCCCGGCGCAGCCGGTAGCTTCGTCGTCGTCCGCACCGCCATCAAGGGTCAGCCCAAGGTGAAGCAGGTCCAGGTCGCCAAGGCGGTCAACCCCATGAAAGCCTCCAAGGCCAATAAATAAACGACCATGAGCCTCTCACCTCTTTCCACCAAGGACGCCGCGTCCAAACTGAAGGTCGATCTCATCGAGAACGGCATCGGCACCCAGGCGCTCCACGAAACCATCGTCGCCTACCGCGCCAATCGCCGCGCCGGTACCCACTCGACCAAGACCAAGGCCACCGTTGCCGGTTCGGGCAAGAAGCCCTGGCGCCAGAAGGGCACCGGCAACGCCCGCTCCGGTTACAAGTCATCCCCCGTCTGGTCCGGCGGCGGCGTCGTCTTCGGCCCGCATCCCCGCGATTATTCCAAGAAGACCAACAAGACCGTCAAGCAGCTCGCGCTCAAGAAAGCGCTCAGCGCCCGGGTCAACGCCGGCGAAGTCTACCTCATCGCCCCCATCGTCCTCGACAAGCCGAAGACGAAGGACCTCGTTGCCAAGCTCAAGGACGGTTTCGACGCCAAGTCGAGCGCCCTCCTCGTTCTCGAGACGCCCGACCAGAATCTTTACCTCGCCTCGCGGAACCACCCGCGGCTCGAAACCACCACCGGCGACCTCGTCAATGCCGAGCAGCTGCTCCGCTACGACAAGGTCTTCGTCACCGACGGCGCGTTGACCAAGCTCTCCGCCCGGCTCCAGAAATAACGACCTATGCGTGATCCTCTTCTCATCGTCAAATCGGTGCGCGTGACCGAAAAGGGCACCGCCCTGGCCGAAAAGCACAACCAGTACGTCCTCAAGGTTGCCCCCAGCGCCACCAAGCAGGAAATCAAGCACGCCGTGAAGCAGCTCTTCCAGAAGACCGCCATCCGCGTCAACACCATGCGGGTCGACGGCAAGCTCAAGCGCCGCCACGGCGGGGCCGACTTCGGCCAGCGCCCCGACTGGAAAAAAGCCATCGTCACTCTGAAAGAGGGCGAAAAGATCGAACTCGTCTAACCGGATATCATCATGGCACTCAAAGTTTTTCGTCCCATCACCCCGTCGCTGCGCTTCACGCAGCTCAACGGCTTCGAGGAAATCACGCGCGGCAACGCCCCGGTCAAGAAGCTCACCGAACGCATCAAGAAGTCGGGCGGCCGCAACAACCGTGGCCGCGTCACCTCGCGTCATATCGGCGGCGGCCACAAGCAGCGCTACCGCTTCATCGATTTCAAGCGCAACAAGTACGGCGTCAAGGCCGTCGTCGAGTCGATCGAGTACGATCCGACCCGCACCGCCCGCATCGCTCTCCTCAAGTACGCCGACGGCGAGCAGCGCTACATCATCGCCCCCGTCGGTCTCGTGGTCGGCACTTCGCTGGCCAGCGGTCCGGAAGCTGAGCCCATCATCGGCAACGCCCTCCCGCTCGAAAAGATTCCGCTCGGCGCCGCCATCCACAACATCGAGATCATTCCCGGTCGCGGTGCCCAGATCGGCCGCACCGCCGGCAGCAGCGCGACCATCATGTCGGTCGACGCCGGTTACGCGCAGGTCCGCCTGCCCTCCGGTGAAATCCGCAAGATCTTCGCCCAGTGCTACGCCACCATCGGCCAGGTCGGCAACATCGAGCACGAAAACGTCTCGCTCGGCAAAGCCGGTCGTTCCCGCTGGCTCGGTCGCCGTCCGCACGTTCGCGGCATGGTCATGAACCCGGTCGATCACCCCATGGGTGGCGGCCAGGGCAAGAGCAAGGGCGGCGGCGGACGTCAGCACCCTGTCTCGCCGTGGGGCCAGGCGGCCAAGGGTCTCAAGACCCGGCCCAAGTACAAGCCCTCGAACAAATTCATCGTCGAACGTCGCAAGAACAAGAAACACTAACGCTTATGTCCCGCAGCCTCAAAAAAGGTCCCTTCGTTGATGACCACCTCATGGTGAAGGTCGAAAAAATGAGCGCCGCTTCTACCAAGAAGCCGATCAAAACTTGGTCGCGCCGCTCGCTTATCACGCCCGACTTCGTCGGCCACACCTTCCTCGTCCATAACGGCAAGATTTTCAACTCCGTGTTCGTCACGGAAAACATGGTCGGCCACAAGCTCGGCGAGTTTTCCCCCACGCGCACCTTCAAGAAACATGGCGCCCACACCGAGAAGGCGGCTGCCAAATAATAACTAGGAGAAACGCACGGAACTTTTTCCACATAGATTTTTGGATCGGGCTGGCGCAAGCCGCCCGGTTCGCCGGCAACGGGCCGGGGCCTTGGTCCTTCCCGTTGCTCTCCTGGCGTTGATAGCGCCGGGAACCATGTCCGCTCAGCCGGACACGGATCGTTCTTTGAATGCAGATGCAACGGTAACGGAGCCCGCCTCCAAACCGTCCGCCGCGGCTACGAATGCGGCGCCGGATTTTGAGGCCGTCGGACCCGAAAAGAAAACCGGGGCAGGGGACAAGACCCCCGCCTTGGATCTTTCGGGAATGACCCGCGAACAGCTCGAGGCTCGGGTGAAGAACCTGACCGAAAGCCTGACCCTGTCGAACACCGAATCGGAATTCTTCCGGCGGCAATGGCAGGACCTCAGGCTGAGGGATGAAGCCCTCGGGGTCAACGAACTGACCGTCGACGAGCGCAAGCTCGAAGACCGGCTCGTCCAGGCGGTAAAGGAACTCTACCAGAGCGAGATGAAGCGCCGCGAGGCCCTCCAGCTCCTCGACAAGATCCTCACCTCCAGCGACCAGATGCTCCAGACCGCCCCGAAGTACGACCCGAAAGTGAGAGCCGACTACGAAGTCGCCTCCCGCGCCGCCAAGGAATACCTGGGAGGCCGCGGAGGAACGGCGATACCGATCGCCGCCTCGCTGACCGACGGACGGATCGCCGACATCAACCAGGAGTTGAACGCGGTGATCCTCAACTTCGGCAAGGTTCAGGGAGTGAAGGAGGGAATGCCCTTCCTCATTTACCAGAACAATGTCCAGGTCGGAACGATCAAGATCGTCCTGGCGCGGGACTTGGTCAGTGCCGGATTGGTCGAGGGCTTGAAGCCGAACACTATCCTTAAAGTGGGCGACAAGGTGACCGCCGCGGTGACCCAGTAGGATCTGCAGGAAAAAAGATTTTTGAATAGAGACAGAAAAGAAAATAGAGACGGTAAAAAAACTGAAACGGATTTAGATATGGAAGTAAAAGCTGAGCATAGATACGCGAAGATTTCCGCCTTCAAGGTGCGGGAAGTCACGCGCGAGATTCAGGGGCTGCCCGCAGAGCAGGCCTTGGAGATCGTGCGCCTCATCCCCAAGAAGGCGGCCCGCCTGATTAGCAAGACGCTGGCCTCGGCCATCGCCAACGCTGAGAACAACAACAACCTCCGCGCTTCCAACCTCGTGGTCAAGCAGGCCGTCGCCGGCGAAGGCCCGACGATGAAGCGCATGCACACCCGCGCCCGTGGCGGTGGAGCCCGCATCTTCAAGCGCAGCAGCCACATCAAGATCACTCTCACCGAAGCCGAGCCCGTCGCCGAAAAACCGGCCAGGGCCAAGGGCATCAAAAAGAACAAGGCCGCCAAGCCCGCCAAAGCGGCCCCGGCCTCCGCCTCCGAAGAAACCAAGAACTAGACTCGTATGGGACAAAAAGTTAATCCAATCGGCTTCCGCGTCGGCTTCAACCGCGCGTGGCGCTCCATGTGGTACGCCTCCAAGAAAGACTTCCCCGTCTATCTTTACGAGGACGCCCTCATCCGCAAATTCATCAAGAAGAAGCTGGAAGGCGCCGCCGTCGCCCGCGTCACCATCGAGCGCGCCGCCAACCGCGTTCGTGTCAACATCCACACCGCCCGTCCCGGCGTCGTCATCGGCCGCAAGGCGGCGGAACTCGACAAGCTCAAGGACGAGATTCGCGCCATCACCACGAAGGACCGCGAAATCCTCGTCGACGTTAAGGAAATCAAGAATCCCGAACTCGACGCCCAACTCGTCGCGGAAAACATCGCCCTCCAGATCGAGCGCCGCATCACCTCCCGCCGCGCCATGAAGAAGGCCGTCCAGACCACCATGGACATGGCCGGGGCCGAAGGCATCCGCGTCCGCTGTTCCGGACGACTCGGCGGCGCCGAAATCGCCCGCACCGAGGAATACCGCGAAGGCAAGGTTCCCCTCCACACTCTCCGCGCCAACATCGACTACGGCTTCGCGGAAGCCATGACCGTCGCGGGCAAGATCGGCGTCAAATGCTGGATCTGCCGCAAGGACGAAGTCGCCCCCGTCACCAACTAATCACCCACCGCCATGGCTCTCCTTCCCAAACGCGTCAAATATCGCAAAACCCAGCGCGGCAGCCGCAAGGGCTTCGCCTCGCGCAACATCTCCATCGACTTCGGTTCCTACGCCCTCCAGACCCTGGACCGCGCCTGGATAACCAACGTCCAGATCGAGGCCGCCCGCGTTGCCCTCACCCGCAACATGAAGCGCAAGGGCAAGCTCTGGATTCGCATCTTCCCCGACAAATCGGTCACCTCCCGCCCGCCTGAAACCCGAATGGGCAAAGGTAAAGGCGCCCCCGAATATTGGGTTGCCGTCGTCAAGCCCGGCAACATCCTCTTCGAACTCGACGGCCTCCCCGAGACCGTCGCGCGCGAATCGCTGCGTCTGGCTGCCACCAAGCTGGCCGTGCGCACCCGCTTCATCACTCGTGCCGGGAGATTTTAAGCTTTATGAAAATCGCAGATGTTCGTAACTTTACCGACTCGGAATTGGTCGCCAAGAAGAAGGATGCCCGCCAGGAGTACTTCAACCTGCGCCTCCAGCAGCAGACCGGTGCGCTCGAAAAGCCGAGCCGGCTCAACGAAATCCGCAAGGATGTCGCCAAGCTGGAGACCGTTCTGAGCGAGCGCCGTCTCAGCCTCAAGGTCAAAAGCCGCGTGGCCGGGAAGCCCGCCGCGACCGCCGAAAAGAAGAAGAAATAAATTTAGGAAATAATCGTCATGAGCCAAGAAACCACCAGCACGGCCCCCGCCGCCTCCCGCAAGGAGCGCACCGGTGAAGTCGTCGCCGCCAAGATGCAGAAAACGATCGTCGTCCGCGTCGAACGCCGCGTACCGCACCCCAAGTTCAAGAAGATCGTCCGCGTCCACAAGAAATTCTACGCCCATGACGAAAAGAGCGAAGCCAAGACCGGCGATCGCGTCCTCATCCGCGAGACCCGCCCGCTGAGCAAGCTCAAGCGCTGGGAACTCGTCTCCGTTTTGAAGCACTAAGCCACTTTTAAGGAACCACCATGATACAGATTCGCTCCTGGGTCGACATCGCCGACAACACCGGCGCCCGCCGCGCCACCATGATCGGCGTCATCGGCAAGAAATCGCTCGAAGCCGGCATCGGCGACATCATCACCGCCAACGTCAAGGAAGCCGCCCACGACGGCACCGTGAAGAAAAGCGAAGTCGTCCGCGCCGTCGTCGTCCGCACCCGTCACGCCATCCGCCGCGGCGATGGTTCCTACCTCCGCTTCGACAACAACGCCGTCGTCATCATCGACAAGGACTCCAACCCCCGCGGCACCCGCATCTTCGGCCCCGTGGCCCGCGAGCTCCGCGACCGCAACTTCATGAAGATCATTTCCCTCGCGCCGGAGGTCGTCTAATTATGGCTCTTTTCCGCGTCAACAAACCCCGCAATCCCCAGGCCAAGTTCCACGTCAAGAAGAACGACGAAGTCGTCGTCCTCTCCGGCGCCCAACAGGGCAAACGGGGCAAAGTCCTCGAAGTCCTCCGCGACCGCAGCCGCGTCATCATCGAGGGAGTCAATTTCATCAAGAAATCCGCCCGCAAATCGCAGGAGCAGCCCCAGGGCGGCATCATCGAGCGCGAAGGCGCGCTGCATATCTCCAAGATCATGCTCGCCGCCGACTACGACCAGCGCAAAAGCGCGGTGAAGAAGGAAACCGACGCGCCCGCCAAGAAGGAAAAGGCCGCTCCCAAAGGAAAGAAATAAGCCATGCCCGCCGCCGCCATCCCCCTCAAAGAACCCGTCACGCTCGCCCGCGAGTACAAGGAAAAGGTCGTTCCCGCCCTGGTGAAGAGCCGCGGTTACAAGAACGTCATGGAAGTGCCCAAGGTCAGTAAAGTCGTCGTCAACTGCTGCATCGGCTCCAGTGTCGACACCAAGGTCGCCCTCGAAGACGCGTTCAACGAAATCCAGATGATCACCGGCCAGAAGCCCGTCAAGACCGCCTCCACCAAGAGCATCGCCAACTTCAAGTTGCGCGAAGGCCAGGAAATCGGCGTCAAGGTCACCCTCCGCGGCCCGATCATGTACGAGTTCCTCGAGCGCCTCATCCGCACCGCGCTGCCCCGCATCCGCGACTTCCGCGGCGTCTCGCCCCGCGCCTTTGACGGCCGTGGCAACTACACGCTCGGCGTCAAGGACCAGACCATCTTCCCCGAAGTCGAGCTCGACAAGGTCAAGCGCAACCTCGGCATGGACATCACCATCGTCACCACCGCCCGCAAGAACGACGAAGCCAAGGAGCTTCTCGCCCTCTTCGGCATGCCCTTCTCCGACCGCAAACTAACCCCTCAATAAACGTATGGCCAAGACCACCTGGATCATTAAACAAAAACGCCCGGCGAAATTCTCGACGCGCGCCTACAACCGCTGCAAGCTCTCCGGCCGCCGCCGCGCCTACATGCGCAAGTTCGGCCTCAGCCGCATCGCCTTCCGCGAACTCGCCCTGCGCGGCGAGATCCCCGGCGTCACCAAGGCCAGCTGGTAAACGACTCTTTTCCTATGCAAACCGATCCCCTGGCCGATTTTCTCACCACCATCCGCAACGCGGCGCGCGCCTCCAAGAACGAGATCCGCGTTCCCTGGTCGCGCATGCGCAGCGACGTCGCCCACATCCTCAAGAACGAGGGCTACGTCCTCGAAGTCGAGAAAGTCTCCGACAAGGCCACCCCCGGCAAACCCGAACTGCGCCTCAAGCTGCGCGGCTCCGGCAAAAGCCGTTCCATCACCCAGATCACCCGCATCAGCAAGCCGGGCCGCCGCCAGTACGTCGGCGCCGGTGAAATCCCGCGCGTGCTCGGCGGCATGGGCATCTCCGTTGTCTCCACCCCCCGCGGCGTCATGGCCGGCCACCAGGCCAAGAAGCAGAATCTCGGCGGCGAACTGCTCCTCACCGTTTACTAAGCAAGCCGTCATTAATCAGGAATAAACATATGTCTCGTATTGGACAAAAACCCATCATCGTGCCGG
>Ga0105237_10009881_pt1 | contig 10193 bp, 8 predicted proteins | sample KBSC24metaG_FD_81520 | JGI IMG/M metagenome (GOLD analysis project Ga0105237, IMG submission 81520) | Corn rhizosphere microbial communities from Kellogg Biological Station, Michigan, USA - KBS C2-4 metaG | ecosystem: Host-associated > Plants > Roots > Rhizosphere > Soil | place: Michigan, USA... | reverse complement strand
CTACATGCCGATGATCCCCGAGGCCGTCATCGCCATGCTGGCCTGCGCGCGGCTCGGCGCCGTGCACTCCGTCGTGTTCGGTGGGTTCGCCGCGCACGAACTCGCGGCCCGCATCGACGACGCCAAGCCGGTCGTCGTGGTGTCCGCGTCGTGCGGCATCGAGCCGACCCGCATCGTGGACTACAAGCCGATGCTCGACGCCGCACTCGACAAGGCCGAGCACACCACCCCGCACTGCGTCATCGTGCAGCGCGAACAGCACCCCTGCGAGCTGGTGGCAGGCCGCGACGTCGACTGGCAAGAGGCGATCGCCGCCGCCGAGCCCGTCGATCCCGTCCCGGTCGCGGCGACCGATCCGCTCTACGTGCTGTACACGTCGGGCACCACCGGCAAACCGAAGGGCATCATCCGCGACAACGGCGGGCATGCCGTCGCGCTGATGTGGACCATGCGGCACGTCTACGACACCAATCCCGGCGAAGTGTATTGGGCCGCTTCGGATGTCGGCTGGGTCGTCGGACACTCCTACATCGTTTACGGGCCGCTGCTGCTCGGCGCCACGACCGTGCTCTACGAGGGCAAGCCCGTCGGCACCCCCGATGCGGGCGCGTTCTGGCGGGTCGCCGCCGAGCACGGCGTCAAGACGCTGTTCACCGCCCCGACCGCGATGCGCGCCATCAAGAAGGAAGACCCCGACGGCACGCACGTCGGCCGCTACGACCTGTCCGGACTGCGCTACCTGTTCCAGGCGGGCGAGCGACTCGATCCCGGCACCTACCACTGGGCCGCTCAGCGACTCGGCATCCCGGTGATCGACCACTGGTGGCAGACCGAGACGGGGTGGTCGATCGCGGCGGGCCCGATGGGCATCGAGGCCCTGCCCACCAAGCCGGGCTCTGCGACGGTGCCGATGCCGGGCTACGACGTCCGCATCCTGCGCCCCGACGGCACCGAGTGCGATACGGGCGAAGAAGGCGCGATCTGCGTGAAACTGCCACTGCCACCAGGCACGTTGCCGACGCTGTGGGGCGCCGACGACCGCTATGTGGCGTCCTATCTGTCGGCCTTCCCCGGCTATTACCTGTCCGGCGACGGCGGCTACGTCGACGACGACGGCTACCTGTTCGTGATGGGCCGCACCGACGACGTCATCAACGTCGCGGGCCACCGGCTGTCTGCCGGCTCGATCGAAGCGGCACTTGCCAGCCATCCCGCGGTCGCCGAGTGCGCGGTGATCGGCGTCGCCGACGAGCTGAAGGGGCAGGTGCCGAGGGGATTCGTGGTGCTCAAGGCGGGTGCGTCGGCCGATGGCCTGGTCGACGAGCTCGTCGCCGCCGTGCGGCAGAACATCGGGGCGGTGGCCAGCCTGAAGCGCGTCGACGTGGTCGCGGCGCTGCCCAAGACCCGCTCGGGAAAAATCCTGCGCAAGACGATGCGCGGTATCGCCGACGGTCGCGACGAGGCTCCGCCGTCGACCATCGAGGACGCCACGGTGCTCGATGCGTTGAAGCCCGTGCTGCGGTCCTGAGGTATCACGGTTCGGCCGCAACGGTTCCCAGTCTGCGTGATCCAAACTATTGTGAAGTAGTCATATGTTGATGCCAGTCTGAACCAGCAGAGGAATTGCAATGCGCGTTTCAGAGGTCAAGGCAGGGTCGGGTTGCACGTGTCACTGCAACGCATGCGAAGGCGGCCACCACTGCGGAAACCCGCCAAACTGCAACGTACGTAAGTAGACAACGCTGAACGTACGGTTGTTGCACGGATCGCGCGGCGAGTGGACCCGTCAGCAACCGTACTTTCGGTGAGCCGCCGACTAGGCGATCGACAGCGCGATGCCGTCGAGGATGTCGTGCTCGCTGACGACCAGTTCGTCGATCCCGGCACGGCTGCCCAGTTCGCGCGCCAATTCCTCGACGATGATCGCGCCACCGCCGATCACGTCCACACGTCCTTCATGCATCGGCCCTAGCGCGGCGCGCTGCTTGCGCGTCATCGCGATCAGGTCGTCACACACCGTCAGCAAGCCGTCGAATCCCACCCGCGACAAGTGGATGGCATCAGCGTCGTAGGCCACCATCCCCTGCGCCAGCGCCGACAGTGTCGTCATGGTCCCGGCCACGCCCACCCACGTCTTGGCACCCTCGACGGCTACTACCTGAAACACCTCGGACAGCGCGTCGCGCACCACGATTCGAGCGTCCTCGATCTCTTCGGCGGTCGGCGGGTCCGAGTGCAGGCAGCGTTCGGTGAGGCGCACGCACCCGATGTCGGCGGAGAAGCTGGCCGTCACTCCCCCGGCGTCGCCCACCACCACCTCGGTGGAGCCGCCGCCCAGATCGACGACGACGAAAGGCGCTGCGGAGCCGTCCAATTCGCCGACCGCACCGGTGAACGACAGCGCGGCCTCCTCGGTTCCGGTGATCACCTCGGCCACCGCGCCAGGCTCCACGACACCGAGCAGTTCGGCCGTCATCGCGAAGAACTCCTCGCGGTTGCTCACGTCCCGCGCGGCGGACGTCGCGACCATCCGCACCCTCTCGGCGCCGTGCACGCGCATCTCGTCGGCGTACTCCGCAAGCGCTGCGCGGGTGCGGTCCAGCGCGACGGGCGCGAATTGCCCTGTGGCGTCGACGCCTTCGCCGAGCCGCACGATGCGCATCTCGCGGTGCACGTCCCGCAACGGCGCGCCAGCACCGTCGACGTCGGCGATCAACAACCGGATCGAATTGGTCCCGCAGTCAACCGCTGCGACTCTCACGTCCAAATCTCCCTGTCCAGGATTCCCGCCATCGCAGGCTCGATCGCCAGCACGGCCAACGCTTCGTCGCCGAACGGGTTGACCCCTGGGCCCTTCGCCAGCGAGTGCGCCATCAGCACGTGCAGGCACTTGACCCGGTCGGGCATGCCGCCGCCGGAGAACGTGGTGCCCAGCGACTCGATGGCATCCCGCTCGGCCAGATACGACTCGTGCGCCCGGCGGTACGCGGCGGCCAACTCCTCATCGACCTGCAGCCGTTCGGTCATGCCCCGCATCAGCCCCGACGACTCCAGCCTGCTCGCGGCGGCCGTCAACGCCGGGTGGGTCAGGTAGTACAACGTCGGGAACGGGGTGCCGTCGGGCAGACGTGGTGCCGTCTTGACGACACCCGGCTCACCGTTCGGACAGCGGTAGGCGATCTCGAGGACTCCGCGGGGCTCGCGGCCCAGCTGCCGCGCGACGGCGGCGAGATCGGCGGGGTCAGCCACCGGGAGGCGGTGCGGGTGGAGGGGAAACCCCAGGCACCGCGGGCGCCGCAGGGTCGGGGACGGGCGGCGCGGGCGGCGGGCCGTGGGGCGCATCGGCGATGGTGTTCCACAGCGAGGTGTACCAGGGTTGTCCGCTCGGCGGTGCCGCGGTGTTGGTGCCGGGCAGCGCATCCGGTCCGCCCGGGGTCGCGGGCAGCTGCACCTGGTAGGGAATCTCGCCGGGCATGACGAAACCGAGGCGTTCGCGGGCCTGGGCCGCGATGAACACCGGATCTGCGAGCTTGACCTTCTGCTGTTCGAGATCACCGATCTGGGAACGCAATTGGGCCTGGATGGTCTCCAGCTGTTTCATCTCGGTCCGCTGCGCGAAGTACGTGCGCACCGGCCCGGCGATCGTCAGGGTCAGCACGCAGATCACCGCGGCAAGGATCGCTGCGCGCCGAGCCGCCGAACCCAGCCGCTGTTCGGACTGATGCTCGGCGGCCTCGGCGATCGCCTGCCTGATCGGCTCGACGGCGGTAGGCGTCTCGGCCTCCGCCGCCTCGCTCTGCTCCGGCGTCGCGCGGGGCAGTATGGCGCGGGGCTCCCGCTGTACCGGCGAGGCGCCCCGCGGCCTACCGCGACCCGACTCGCCCGGCTTGCCCGGCCGCGACGCGGGTGAGCGTCGCTTCGGGTCAGGCCGTTTCGCGTCGGGCATGGGTGAAAAGTTACTGGCTCGCGGGCGAGAACCGCGGGAACGCCAGGTCACCGGCGTAGCGCGCGGCGTCGCCGAGGGCTTCCTCGATGCGCAGCAACTGGTTGTACTTCGCGACGCGCTCGCTCCGCGCAGGCGCACCGGTCTTGATCTGTCCACTGCCGACCGCGACGGCGAGGTCGGCGATCGTGGTGTCCTCGGTCTCGCCGGAACGGTGGCTCATCATCGTCCGGTAGCCGCTGCTGTGGGCCAGCGCGACGGCGTCCAGCGTCTCGGTGAGCGTGCCGATCTGGTTGACCTTGACCAGCAGCGCGTTGGCGGCACCCTTCTCGATGCCCTCCTCGAGACGCTCCGGGTTGGTGACGAAGAGGTCGTCGCCGACGATCTGGACGCGGTCGCCGATCGCCGCCGTCAGCGATACCCAGCCGTCCCAATCGTCCTCGGACAGCGGGTCTTCGATCGACACCAGCGGGTAGGCGTCGAGCAGCTCGGCGTAGAACGCCGTCATCTGCTCGGCGGTCCTGGTCTCCTTCTCGAACGCGTAGCCGGTCCCATCGGTGTAGAACTCGGTGGCCGCGACGTCGAGAGCGAGCGCGACGTCGGTGCCGAGCTTGAACCCAGCTCCCTCGATGGCGGTGCTGATCAGGTCGAGCGCAGCCTTGGTGCCCGCGATGTCGGGGGCGAAACCACCCTCGTCACCGAGGCCGGTGGACAGACCCTGCTTCTTCAGCACCGACTTCAGCGAGTGGTAGACCTCCGCGCCCCAGCGCAGCGCCTCCTTGAACGACGGCGCGCCGATCGGCGCGACCATGAACTCCTGGACGTCGACACCGGTGTCGGCGTGAGCACCACCGTTGACGATGTTCATCATCGGGACCGGCAGGATGTGCGCGTTCGGTCCACCGATGTAGCGGAACAGCGGCAGCCCTGCGGAGTCGGCAGCGGCCTTCGCCACGGCCAGCGAGACGCCGAGGATGGCGTTGGCGCCCAGCCGCGACTTGTCCGGCGTGCCGTCCAGGTCCAGCAGCGCCTGGTCGATCAGGCGCTGGTCGTCGGCGTTCAGCCCGATGACGGCAGGCGCGATCTCGTCGAGGACGGCCTCAACGGCCTTCTCAACGCCCTTGCCGCCGTAGCGCTCGCCGCCGTCACGCAGCTCGACGGCCTCGTGCTCGCCGGTCGACGCGCTGGAGGGCACGGCGGCCCTTGCGAACGTGCCGTCGATCAAGGCCAACTCGACCTCGACCGTGGGATTACCGCGGGAGTCGAGGATCTCGCGCGCGCCGACCTGCTCGATGATGGGCACAGGACATCTCCTTGGACGTGGTCGTTTGGTGTCTGAATCGGTAATGGCGCCATCAGCCTAATGGGGCCGCCAAACGGGCGCCGTCCCGACTCCGAAGAGCTACAGCGGGTGGCCGGCGGCATAGGCCGTGGCCCAGTCGCGGACCGTGCGGGCGTACTGGTCGGACAGGTTGTAGGCGCGCAGCGCATCCATCCAGCCGCGCGGTTTGGCCAGGTCCTTGCCGCGCCAGCACAGGTAGCCCGCCGCCGACAGCGCCGCGTCGTCGATGTTGTCGGGGCTGATCACCCCGTCGTTGTTGGCGTCGACGCCGTACAGCCGCCACGTCTCGGGAATGAACTGCATCGGTCCCATCGCCCGGTCCATGGTGGCATCGCCGTCGAGCTTTCCGCCGTCGGTGTCGGGAATCTGCATGTTGCCGTTGGACCCGTCGAGCCGGACCCCGCGGATCGGCGGTGTCACGTCGCCGTTCGGGGCGACCACCGCTCCGCGGTAGGTGCCGTGATGGCTCTCCACCATGCCGATGCCCGCCAGGGTGGTCCACGCCAGATGGCAGTTCGGGTTCTCCACCTGAGCTACCCGCGCGGCGTAGGCGTAGGCCTCCAGCGCGGTGACCGGCATGCCGAGCGCGGGCGCGCGCTGCGCCGCCCACGCGTGGAGTTGATCGGCGGGTCGGCCCTTGGCGTGCGTGTCGATCTCGGGCACCGGATCACCAGAGGGCGGGGGCACCCCCTCGGGTATCGGGGTACCGATCTGCCACGAGCAGCTCGAAGCCATGAGCAGGGCCGTTGCGCAAATGACTACGACGGCCCGCAGCCAACGCACTGGCAAGACCCGACTCCCTCGACCGACTCGATTAGGACAATCGTCCCACGCGTAAGGAACGCTCTCGCGCAGCGCCGCGGAGCTGTCCTAATCCCCCAGGTGCGCTGCTAAGGTCAGCCATACCTAGCATTGGTAAGCCAACACTTGGTAGGCGAAAGGACCAGCAAAGGATGACAGCCGTCGGCGACATGTCGGTGTCGGTGCTTGCCGCGGGCGCCAGCGTGTCCTCGCAACTGTTCGGAAGCGGCCTGATCGGCCTGCGTGAGGGCCTCGAAACCGCCATCGTCGTCACCATCCTGGTCGCCTTCCTGGTCAAGTCGGATCGGCGCGACGCCCTGAAGTGGGTCTGGCTGGGCGTCACGGCCGCCGTCGTCATGACGATCGGGGTGTTCCTCGTCATCCAGTTCGGCGAGAACACCATCTCCGGACTTGCCGCCGAGGCCATCGCGGGCATTGCGTCCCTGGTAGCCGTCGCGATCGTCACGACCATGGTGCTCTGGATGAAGAGGGCCGCCGCCACGATGTCCGGTGAGCTGCGCGGCGACATGGCCCGCGCACTCGAGACGGGTGGACTGGCGGTGCTCACGCTGGCCTTCCTCGCCGTCGGGCGCGAGGGCGTCGAGACCGCACTGTTCATGGTCGGCTACGCGGAGGCCGACACCCTGTGGCCACTCGTCGGCCTCATCGTCGGCGTCCTGATCGCGATCGCCATCGCCTACGGCATGTACATCGGTGCGGTGCGGATCAACCTGGCAAAGTTCTTCTCCTACACCGGCGCGTTCCTCGTCGTGGTCGCGGCGGGCATCCTGTCGTACGGGATCGGCGCCCTGCAGACGGTGGGCTGGCTGCCCGGCCTTGCCAACAAGGCCTTCGACATCACGTCCTGGTTCAACTGGTCGTCCTGGTACGGCGAGGTCATCCAGGGCATCTTCAACGTCACGCCCACGCCGACGATCCTGCAGTTCGTCCTGTGGCTGGCCTACCTCGTCATCGTGCTCGCTCTGTTCCTTCGCCCGACGCGTACGCCTGCCGCCCCGAACGGCGCCCAGGCACCCGACACCTCCCCCTCCAGCTCCAGTCGGACCCCCGAACCGGAGCCTTCTTCCGCACCCGAAAGGTCGACTACGTGAACATCTCTCCCTTGCCAGCCAAGGCGGGCTTCGCCGCCGCCGCGGCGCTGCTGGCCGGCATCTCGCTGACCAGCTGCACCGCCAAGCAACCGGAGGCGACGCCCAGCACCGACGGCGGCAAGGCTGGACCCGCCCAGATCACGGTGGCCGCCAACGACACCGAGTGCACGCTGTCTGGCACCGAGGCCAGCACGGGACCCAGCACGTTCGTCATCACCAACAACGGCACCAAGGTGCAGGAGTTCTACGTCTACGGCGAGGGCGAGCGCGTGATGGGCGAGGTGGAGAACATCTCCCCCGGGCTCGAGCGCAAGCTCATCGTGCAGCTCGGCGAGCCCGGCACGTATCAGACCGCGTGCAAGCCCGGCATGGTCGGCGACGGCATCCGCACCGAGTTCAAGGTCACCGGCGACACCGTCAAGATCGACGACGAGGGCAAGTTCAAAGAGGCCTCCGAGAGCTACAAGCGCTACGTGAACAGCCAGACCGAGGCACTCATCGCGGCCACGCAGGTGTTCGTCGACGCCGTGAAGAAGGGCGACGTCGCCGCGGCCAAGGCGCAATACCCGATCGCCCGCACCTACTACGAGCGCATCGAGCCGGTGGCAGAGTCGTTCCCGAACGACCTCGATCCCCGCATCGACCTTCGCGAGGCCGACCTGGAGCCCGGACAGAAGTGGACCGGCTTCCACGCGCTGGAGAAGCAGCTGTGGGTCACCGGACTTCAGCCGGACGCCAATGCACTCGCCGACCAGTTGGCGGCCGACGTCAAGGAGCTCAACGACGGAGTGAAGGCCCCCGAGTACAAGATCGACTCGACCCAGATCGCCGGTGGCGCACAGGGTCTGCTCGACGAGGTCTCGGCAAGCAAGATCACCGGCGAAGAGGACATCTTCAGCCACACCGACCTGTGGGACTTCAAGGCCAACGTCGAGGGCAGCCAGACCTCGGTCGCATCGGTGCGGCCGATCCTCGACGAGCGCAACGCCGAACTCGGCAAGAAGGTGGACCAGCGGTTCACCGAGGTCGAGGCGCTGCTCGAGAAGTACCGCGAGGGTGACGGGTTCATCGCCTACGACAAGGTGACCGAGCCGCAGCGCCAGGAGCTGTCGCGTGCCGTCGACGCCCTGTCCAAGGAAGTAAGCCAGGTGCAGGGTGTCATCGCACCTCAATAAGCCCCCCAGTGACGCGGAAACGCCTGCAGTAGAACCTGACTCGGCCCGACAGGGCCTGTCACGGCGCAAGTTGTTCGGCGCCGCGGGAGTGACCGCCGCCGTCGTCGGTGCGGCGGGTGCGGGAGCCCTCGCGGGCCGGGCATCCGCAGCGAGCACCGACCTCGGCGGGCTGGACCAAGCGGTTCCGTTCCGCGGGGAGCGGCAGGCGGGCATCATCACGCCCCAGCAGGACCGGATGCACTTCTGCACGTTCGACGTCACCACGGACGACCGCGACGAAGTCATCGCGCTGCTCAAGCAGTGGACCGAGATGGCCGAGCGGATGACCCAGGGTCACGACGCGTTTCCAGACGGCGCGATCGGCGGCAATCCCTATGCGCCGCCGGAGGATACGGGTGAGGCGCTCGGCTTGCCGCCGTCGGCGTTGACGCTGACCATCGGGTTCGGCCCGTCGTTCTTCGTCAAGGACGGCAAGGACAGGTTCGGCATCGCATCGCAACGGCCCGCCGCGCTGGCCGACCTGCCGAAGTTCACCAACGAGATCATGGACCCGGCCAAGTGTGGTGGCGACGTCGCCATCCAGGCCTGCGCGCACGACCCGCAGGTCGCGGTGCACGCCGTGCGCAATCTGGCCCGCGTCGGGTTCGGCACCGTCGCGGTGAAGTACTCGCAACTCGGGTTCGGCCGCACGTCCTCGACGACGCGCGAACAGTCCACGCCGCGAAACATGCTGGGGTTCAAGGACGGAACGAACAACCTCAAGGCCGAGGACACCGAGGCGCTGGACAAGAACGTCTGGGTGGCCAAGGGTGACGGGCCGGACTGGTTGGCGGGCGGCAGCTACCTGGTGACGCGACGCATTCGCAATCGCATCGAGGCGTGGGATCGCACGACGCTGCTCGAGCAGGAGCGAGTGATCGGACGGCAGAAGGGCAGCGGGGCCCCCAACGGGCTGAAGCAGGAGTTCGAGCAACTCAACTTCGATCTGGTGGACGACAAGAACACGCCGCTGATCGACGTCGACGCGCACGTCAGGCTCGTCCACCCCGATCACGTGGGCGGGGTCAAGATGCTGCGCCGCGGCTACAACTTCACCGACGGTTCCGATGGTTTCGGGCACCTCGACGCGGGGCTGTTCTTCATCGCGTTCGTCAGGAGCCCAACTACGAACTTCATCCCGGTGCTGGCGCAGATGTCGAGCGATGCGCTCAACGAGTACATCTTCCACACCGGGACAGCCGTTTTCGCGTGCCCGCCGGGGTTGCGTGAGGGTGATGCGTCGGCCTACTGGGGCTCGACGCTGTTCTCCTGATCGGCCTGCTCGGGCTCGTCGTCGGTCTCGACTTCGGGCTCGTCCGAGGTGTCCGGCTCCTCGGATTCGTCCGAGGTGTCCGGCTCCTCGGCCTCGACCGCCTCGACCTGAGGCTCGGACTCCGCTTCCACCTCGGGCTCGGGCTCAGCCTCGGCCACGACTGTCGGCCAATGCGCGCGCCACTCCTCCTCGGTCACCACACCGAGCTGCGAGATGTCGAGCACCTCTGGCACGTCGTCGGGACGACGGCTGGCGGCGACTGCGTGCTCGACCTTGCGGATGGTGTCCATGAACTCCAACGTGGCCGAGCGCAAGGTGTTCTCGGCGTCATCGCCGAGCGTCACCACGATCGACGTCATCTGCTCAGGGATCAGCTCCACCGGCACACCCGCGGCGGTGGCGCGTTGGAACACCTTCTGGGTCAACGCCAATGCGGGCTGGCCCGTCGGCACGTCGTCCATGGCCGAGTTGGCGCCCTTGTTCCTCTTCTCCTCGGCCTTGCGCTCTT
>Ga0105237_10009880_pt1 | contig 10194 bp, 10 predicted proteins | sample KBSC24metaG_FD_81520 | JGI IMG/M metagenome (GOLD analysis project Ga0105237, IMG submission 81520) | Corn rhizosphere microbial communities from Kellogg Biological Station, Michigan, USA - KBS C2-4 metaG | ecosystem: Host-associated > Plants > Roots > Rhizosphere > Soil | place: Michigan, USA... | reverse complement strand
GTACGGCTCCCCTAGGATTGTCCACGGTCGTTCGACACACATACCCCTGCACCACCTTTCAAGGAGATACGAAATGGCACTGTCCCAGGACGAGGTTCTCGCCGGTCTGGCTGAACTGATCAATGACGAGACCGGCATCGCGACCGACTCCGTGGCGCTCGACAAGTCGTTCACCGACGACCTCGACATCGACTCGATCTCGATGATGACGATCGTCGTCAACGCCGAGGAGAAATTCGACGTCAAGATCCCCGACGACGAGGTCAAGAACCTGGTCACCGTCGGCGACGCCGTCAACTTCATCGTCAAGGCGCAGAGCTAGCCCTCTGCTGCAGGCATCGGGCGGGGGTCAGTCCCCGCCCTTCGCCCGGCGTTCGCCGGGTTCTTCCACGGGAGATAGATCGAATGACCAAGAAGATCGTCGTCACCGGGATCGGCGCATCGTCGCCGGTCGGTGGCACCGCCCCCGACAGCTGGACCGGCCTCCTGGCCGGCGAGTCGGGCGCCCACAGCCTGACCCAGGAGTGGGTGGCCGAGCTCGACCTGCCGGTCACCTTCGCCGCCGAGGCGAAGGTGCGACCGGACGAGGTGCTCGAGCGCATCGAGATCAAGCGTCTCGACCCGGTGAGCCAGTTCGCGCTGATCTCGGCGAAGGAGGCCTGGGCCGATGCCGGCGCCCCCGAGATCGAGCCCGAGCGCCTCGGCGTCGAGTGGGCGACCGGCATCGGCGGCCTCTGGACTCTGCTCGACGCCTGGGACACCCTCAAGGAGAAGGGCCCGCGCCGGGTTCTGCCGATGACGGTCCCGATGCTCATGCCGAACGCCGCGGCGGCCGCGGTGTCGATGCATCTCAACGCGCGCGCCTTCGCCCGCACCGACGTGTCCGCGTGCGCGTCGAGCACCGAGTCGATCGCGAACGCCTACGACCACCTTCAGGCGGGCTACGCAGACATCATCGTTGCGGGCGGCTCGGAGTCGTGCATCCACGGGATCACGATCGCCTCGTTCGCCTCGATGCAGGCCCTCAGCAAGCGCAACGACGACCCCGCGACGGCGTCGCGCCCGTACGACGTCACCCGCGACGGCTTCGTCATGGGCGAGGGAGCCGCAGCCCTGGTGCTCGAGACCGAGGAGCACGCCCTCGCGCGCGGCGCTCACATCTACGCCGAGATCGCGGGCGGAGCCGTCACCAGCGACTCGTACCACATCACCGCGCCCGATCCCGAGGGCTGGGGCGCTGCGCGTGCGGTTCGCGGCGCGCTCGAGCAGGCGGGTGCGAGCGTTGACGAGGTCACGCACATCAACGCGCACGCCACAAGCACCCCGGTGGGCGACATCGCCGAGTACAAGGCGCTGCTGGCCGTGTTCGGCGACCGGGTGCACGACATCCCTGTGTCGGCGACCAAGGCGGCCACGGGCCACCTGCTGGGCGGCACGGGCGCGTTGGAGGCCGTGTTCACGATCCTGGCGGTGAAGAACCGCCTGGCGCCGCCGACGATCAACCTGACCGAGCGGGATCCCGAGATCCCGCTGTCGGTCGGGGTGGACGCTCAGGCGCTCGGGGATGGACCGCAGCTCGCGATCTCGAACTCGTTCGGATTCGGCGGCCACAACTCCGTGGTCGCGATCCGCAGCTACGACAGCTGAGGCGTCAGGGAACGAGCTGGATGCGGTCGGCCCACGCCGACGTGAGGCCCTCCGTCTCGGCGCGCCGCTGCATGATGCGCTCCAGGATCGCCATGGCCTGCGTGACGGGGATGGCGGGTTGCTCCGCCAGCTCCTGACGCTGATCGGACTGCCGCCCCCGCGGCTCAACGGGACCGTGTGCCCTCGGTCGTGTCCCGATGCGCGAGAAGATGCTCGCTGTCCGGATCGCCTCATGCCTGCCCATGGCTAGCCCACCTTGTGGAGCCAGACGACGGGGCTGTCTTCGCTGGCGTGACGGAACGACTCGAGCTCGTCATCCCAGGCCTGGCCGAGGCCAGCCGCAGCTCGCGGTGCAGCTCGAACGCGTCGGAGCCCGCCGATTCCATGGCGAACCGGATGCGGTCCTCCGGAATGACGACGTTGCCGGCCGTATCGGTCTGCGCGAAGAAGATGCCGAGGTCGGGCGTGTGCATCCATCGGCCGCCGTCGCTCTGCGGCGAGGCGTCTTCGGTGACCTCGTAGCGCAGGTGCTCCCAGCCGCGCAGAGCGGACGCCAGGGCGGCGCCGGTTCCGCGCGGACCCTCCCAGTAGTACTCGGTGCGCTGCGCTCCGGGAAGGACGGGCTGGTCGCGCCAGTCGAAGTTGACGGCGCGCCCGAGGGCACGGCCAGCGGCCCACTCGACGTGTGGGCTGAGCGCGCGAGGGGCGGAGTGGATGAACACCACGCCGCGTGCTTGCGCACGTTGGCGCGTCATATCGGCACTGTGTGCAGCAGTCACTTCTCTCTCCATTCGTCGGTGCGACTTCCCCATCGACTGACGAACGGAAACGTTCAGCTGCTGCCTGAATTATGCCGGATGCCACGAGGAAATGACAAGAGTGTGGTTCCCGTGTCTCATTTCGCCTGGTCGTAGCTGCGGACGATCGCCACGGTGAGCGCGAATTCGACCGGCGCCGCCCCGAAGAGCAGCCGGCCGGCTTCGGCAGCCGACTCGCGCAACGCCGACGCGACCTCGTCGGCCAGCCCGATCGGGGTGTGCACGATGAGCTCGTCGTGCAGGAACATCACGAGATGGGGGCGCGACGTGAGCGGCGCGTCCGCCTCGTCGCCGCCGCCCAGCTGCCACAGGCGGCGGCGCAGCGAGCCCATCCAGCACAGCGCCCTCTCGGCGGCCGTGCCCTGCACCACGAAATTGCGGGTGAACCGGCCCCAGCCGCGGGCGTCGTTGCGCAGCTGCCGAAGTTGGGCATCCGACGCCGTCTCGTCGTAGGCATCGCCGCCGACCCCGTGAGGCCCGGGCGGCGAGCTGCGGCCGAGCCAGGTGCTGACCACCTCGCCGCGCTCCCCCGCTCTGGCCGCGTCTTCGACGAACCGCATGGCGACCGGGAACGCACGCTCGATCCGCGGCTTCATCCGGCCGCTCTCGCCGGTGGTGCCGCCGTAGATCGCGCCGAGCATGCCGTACTTGGCCTGCGGGCGGGTCTCAACGGCTCCGGCGTCGACCATGCCCTGGTACATGTCCTGAGCCTGACCGGCGCGGGCCATCGCCGTGTCGCCCGACATGGCGGCCAGCACCCGAGGCTCCAGCTGCGACGCGTCGGCGACCACGAAGGTCCAGCCCTCGTCGGCGATCACCGCTCCGCGCACCTGTTTGGGCAGCTGCAGCGCTCCCCCGCCATCCGAGGCCCAGCGGCCGGTGACCACCCCGGCCGGAACGTAGACGGGCCGGAACCGTCCGTCGTGCACCCACTCATCCAGCCAGTGCCAGCCGTTCGCCGAGTGCAGCCGGGCCAGCTTCTTGTACTCCAACAGCGGTGGGATCGCGGGATGCTCGATCCGCTTGAGCTCCCACGAACGCGCCGAGCTGGCCTGCAGGCCCGCGCGCTGGAGTCCCTTCACCAGCTCGACCGGCGAGTCGGGGTTGAATGCCGGCTCGTCGAGCAAGGCCCGGATCTCTGCCAGGAGTGCCTCCATGCGCGCCGGGCGCCCGACGGCGGGCCGAGGGCCGAGGAACTCGGTGAGCAGTTCGTCGTGCCGCTCGGGGCTCCACGGGAGGCCGGCGAACCTCATCTCGGCGGCGATCAGGGCACCGACGCTCTCGGCCGCGAGCAGCAGGGCGAGCTTGCCGGGCCGGGTGCTGGCGTCGACGGCGGCGCGCTGCCGCATCCATTCCTCGACGGGGTCGTCATCGGCGGGCGGCGGCTCGAGGTCGAAGAGCGCGTGCGAGGCCGCGGGTGGTTCGGGCGCGGGCTGGTCCCAGCGATCGCGGGGCGCGGTGGCCAGCGCGGTGGCGGACGCAGCTGCCGAGTGCCGCAGGATCCGGTGACTCAGCCGCAGGTCGACGCAGCGCTCGACGCGCACCCCGGCGGCCAGCAGGGGCGGATACCAGGTCGAGGTGTCGTTCCAGACCCAGCGCGGATGCTGCGGCTCCCGTTCGCGCACGAACTCGGCCACGGCGCTCTCGTCGAGTGACACGCGGGCGACCTCGGTGCCGTCGCCGTCCAAGTGGACGGCGGTCACGTCGCCCTGAGCGGAGCGGCTCAGGGCGACGTGCATTCCCTCAGTCTGCCGGGAGCCGCCGACCTGCAGCCAAAGGCTCTGCAGGCGCGACGCTCCCGGCTCAGTGCGTGACGAGCCCCGTCGTCGGATCGCGCGTCACCCCGTTGTTGTCGACGTGGTGCGACGAGAAGTCGAACATCCCGGTCAGCGAGCCGGCGACCGCGTCGAACGACCCGTTGCCGATCCGACCGGTCGCCCAGTTGTCTTCGATGAAACGGAGTACCGACGACTGGTCGGTGACCGTGTGGTCGACGAAGTTCGCGCGGGCGTACGGCGAGATGACGAGCAGGGGCAAGCGCGGGCCGTAGCCGCACCGGTCCTGAAAGCCGCCCAGAGCGGCGGCGGGAGTCGTTCCGCATGCGCTGCCCGTGAGAGCGTCGACGGCGGGGTCGGCGCTCTGGTTGACGATCGGGCCCAGCTGGTGGTCGTACCAGCCGTCGCTGTCGTCGTAGGCGACGACCACCGCGGTCGACGACCAGTCGCGCGACTTCTCCAGCCGGTTGATGGTGTTCACCAGGAAGGTCTGCTCGTCCAGCGGCGTGGAGTAGCCGGCATGCCCGTCCTGGTAGGCGGCCGCCTTGAGGAAGCTCACGGCCGGCATCGACTTGGCGTCGACCGCCTTCCAGAAGTCGCTCAGGTCGTACTGGTGGTTCGCCGGACCGGCGTGCCCGATCTCGGCGACCGAGGCCGGGGCCGTGTGCGACAGGTTCGCCGTGCTGGCGAAGTACTGGAACGGCTCGTGATGCGGGATGTAGTCCTTGCTCGAGACCCCGGCGACGTTCGTGTGGGTGGCCGCGCAGTTCGCGAAACCGCCCTGGAACCAACCCCAGCTCACGTTCTTGGCGTTCAGCAGGTCGCCGATGTTCTTGCTCGAGCCGTCCACCGCGGTGGTCGCGTCGCGGCTGTCGCAGATGTCGCCGGTGGGTTGCGGGTCGCCGACCACGGTTCCGGATGCCGTCACCGCAGTCGACGTGGTGGCGAATCCGTGCGTCTGCCCCGCGACGAGGTTGAGCGCGCCCGGCGTGGAGGGCCCGAAGGTCGTGCCGTAGGAGTTGTCGCTCATCGCGTAGTGCTGCGCGTAGTTCCACAGGGCGGTGACAGTGTTGCCGTCGTAGTAGCCCATGACCAGGCCCCTGCCCTTGCCGTAGTCGACGCAGGCGGCGGTGCCGCGACCGACGGTCTCCACGAACTTGTCCATGAGGCCGGCGTCGAAGGCCTTCTGCTCGTCCGTGTAGCTGTGGTCCTGATCGCAGGTCTCGGCCTGCGAGCGGTCGAGGCGGAACGGCTGCGTCGCATTCGGGTTGGAGGTGAGCAGGGCGCTGCTCAGCCCGTTGACCGTCGGCGTGCCCGGGGCCGCCGAGAACGCAGGCTGGCCGGTCGGGTTGGTCGCCACCGGGTAGGTCGCGAAGTAGTGATCGAACGAGACGTTCTCTTGGAAGATGACGACCAGGTGCGTGATCGGCGTCGTCGTCGACCCCGCCGGATGGTGGGTCGACGACGGGTCCGCAGCTCCGGATGGGATGGCACTGCCCACGATCAGAGCGCCAGCGGCAGCGGTCACGAGGACGGTTCGAAGGACATTTGCTGAGACGAGGGTCATGTCATCCATCGTGCTCGCGGTCGGGCGCGCAGCAGGAGGTCTGCCAGGTTTCGACTGAGCGAACAACAGGTGACTCCCTCACCGCCGGATCACTCGGGATGCAGCAGCGTCCCGTCTTTCGCCAGTGCGTTCTTCTCGCCGGCCTCGATCGGCACGGCGAAGCGGTTCTGCTTCGGCGGCATCGGGCAGTTGAAGGCGTAGCTGAAGGCGCAGGGCGGCAGCACGGCCCGGTTGAAGTCGAGGGTGATCGTGCCGTCGGCGTTCGGGGCGACGAACAGAAAGCGGCCCACACTGTATGTCGACTCTCCGCTGGTCGCGTCGGCGAAGACGAGTTGCAGGGCCCGGCCCGACTTGAAGGCCGCCAGGTCGTAGTCCACGCCGTCACGGGTGAAGGTGATGCGGCCGGGGATGACCTCCTCGCGGGTCTTGCCCTCGTCCTTCAAGTGCTCGAAGCCCATCGTGGTGCCCGCCGGGTTCTCCGACCACGACGCCGTGATCACCCAGTCGGGGTTGTATGGGAAGGCGTCGATGCCGCCGAAGTTCTCGATCGCCTCGGAGTGGGCGTCGAAGACGCGCAGGGCGTAGCCGGCGCCGTCGAGCTTGATCACGAATCCGCTCACGGTGTCGCTGAACACGATCGCGCCCGGGTTGGGGTCGTCACGGCCGCGCACGACCGCCTCGCCATCCACCAGGACGCCGTCCACGCGGATGCCGTCGGCCGCCACCGCGGTCACCTTGAGCCCCGACTCGCCCTCGGGCAGCGGTGCCCACCGCCCGGAAACGCCCCAGATCGTCTGCTCCGAGTCGACGGCCTGCGTGTTGGTCAGGGCCAGACTGCCCTGCGGCTGCACGACGGCGAGCTCACGGCGCTGGTGGAAGACCGCGAACTGCTCGGCGGGGGTCTGGGGTGCGGTCTCGGTCGCCGTGTCGGTCATGGGGTCCATCCTCGGTCAGGTCACCGAGTCAACCAGACTCGACACGAGCACATTCCCTAGAATGCCTGGGATGCCATCGACCCCGAAGTCCGCACCCGCCCCCTCCGAAGAGGCCGCGGGGAAGACGCCCGCACCCGCCCTGACCAACAAGCAGCGCCGCAAGCTCTCGAAGAAGGAGCAGGCCGCGTACTCGCTCGAGATGGTCGACGTGCGACGGCGCGAGGCGCACGCCCGGCTGATCCGGCGTCGGATCACCACGGCGATCGCAATCATCGCGGGGGTCGCGGTCGTGCTCGGCGGAAGCGGTCTGATCGTCTGGAGCGTCGTGCGCGCGGGCGAGGTCGGACCGGCGAACATGCTGAGCGACGGCATCCTGCTTACCGGGTCGACCGACCAGTCGACGGGCAAGGCGACCCTGACCCCGATCACCACCGATGCGCTCCAGGCGGATGCCAAGCCGGTGGCCACGAACCTCACCAGCTACAAGCAGACCGCCAACATCGTGCTCTACCTGGACTATGCGAGCCCCAAGACCGCGGCGTTCGCCAAGGCGAACGGCTCGGCGATCGAGCAGTGGCTCGCCGCCGGTTTCGTGACGCTCGAGATCCACCCGGTCTCGACATCGACCACGGCGAAGAACGACTTCTCGAAGCGCGCGGCGAACGCCCTCGCCTGCGTGGCGAACTCGGATCCGCAGAACTTCTTGGCCGTGAGCGACGCCCTGCTCGCTGCAGCGTCGACCAAGACGGAGACCGCGATGACGAACGCCGACCTCCAGGCCCTCGTCACCAAGGCGGGAGTGACGAACGCCGCCGTCCCGGGCTGCATCAGCGGCTTCACGTACGCGAGCTGGGTCACGGCGGCAACGCATCGCGCGACCCACGGCGGCCTGCTCAACGCTGACAAGAAGTCGCTGACCACGACACCGCTCGTCGTCGTGAACAAGAAGGCATACTCGGGCAAGCTCACCGACAACACCGCCCTGACCAAGTTCGTCAGCGAGACGTTCGCGGCCAGCCAGGGCGCCGGCAGCGGGTCGACGGCGACACCCACTCCGACGCCGACGCCGTAGAGCTCGACGCGGACTATCCGATCCAGCTCCCGCGTCCCGTGCAGAGGTCGAACCCGACCAGGCACGGCGCACCGTTGTTGCCGGCAGTGATGTCACGGAACGTGCTGCTCGCCCGTCCGTAGACGTACGACGAGTCGACGAGCACACCGGCAACCGCCGAACGTGCCGCCCACATCGGCGACGACGCGCTCGTGCCGCCGACCCGGAACCATCCCGACTGACCGTTGTACTTGGTCGTGTCGTAGACCGAGACGCCCGAGGCCGGATCGGCATCCAGCGACACGTCCGGCGTCGCCCGCTTGCCCGCGCACGACACCTGCGCATACCCGGAGAATGCCGCCTGTGCGTTCGTCGCGGGCTCGTAGGCGCTGCATCCGCCGCCGCCCGATGTCCATCCGGTCTCGGATGCCAGCGCGCCCCCGGTCGTGAAGGTCAAGAGGGTGCCACCTACCGAGATGACGTTGGGCGACGACGAGGGGTACTCCGCCGGAAGCCCCGCGTCACCCGCGGACACGAAGTAGCTCACGCCCGGCTTCGCGAACGAGGAGTCGTATTGCGACTCGCCCGACGACTCGCTGCCGCCCCAGCTGTTGGACACGTAGGCAGCGTTGGCTGACGCGTATTGCTCGGCGGCAAGCAGGTCGGTGAACGACGCGCTCTTTGCCTCGACGAGCAGGATCTTCGCCCCCGGCGCGATCGCGTGCGCCCACTGCACGTCGAGACTGATCTCCAGTGCCCAGCCGGCGTTGGTCCGTGGAAGGGCGCTGCCACCTGTCTGGCTCACCTGGCGGAAGCAGCCGTTCGCCACCGTGCAGGCCGGGAGGCCGAATGTCGAGCTGAACACTGCGAGATCGCTGGCCGCAGTGGGGTCGTTGTAGGCATCGACGATCGCCACGGTCTGACCACTGCCCGCCGTCGTGAGGGTCGAGAACCCGTATGCGGCCTTGATCGTTGCCGGCGACAGCCCGGTCGGAGAGGTCGTCGCGGCGGACTTGCCCGGCGCGCCGTCGACAACGAGCGCGTGACACCCGGCGTAGCCCGGAACGGGTACGGCGCACGCTCGATGCGATGCCACCGCATGGGCCGTGGGAGTCGCGGCCAGCGCCGGCGAACTCACGACGAGAGCTGCGATCGACAACACCGCGACCAGCGCGGCTCCGGACAACTTTCCCAAAGACGTGGAACGCACGAGGCACCATCCTGTTCACAGCAGTTCCCGACCCGGTACGACGGTCGCAGCACGGGGCTCCACGAGACGGTCCGGTAGGACGAAGTTACACCCGCCGTTCCCGGCCCAATAGTGTCTTCGGTGTTCGCACACGGTAGACATGGCGCATGACCGACTCCGCCGCGCCCGCCCTCCCGATCAGTTCGGGCCTCACCGCCTTCCTCGACGCGCAACTCGCGGCGGTGCAGTCCAACATCCTCGGCTCGGAGGATCGCAACCTCGCCCAGAACATCGACGCCCTCTACGCGACGATGCGCGAGGTGATCGCGGCGATCGGCACGCTCGAGGCGCGCGGCTAGAGCTTGCCGTTGACTCCGCCCAGGGTGCCGTGCTGCCGCACCCAGCGCTCGTGCGCCGCCTGCGCCGCCGCCCGCAGGTTGGTGAAGTAGCCGACGAGTTGGCGGTCCTCGCGCTTCTCGTTCGCCGTCACGACCCGGTACCCGCGCTCCTTGCCGATCTCGATGAGCCGGATGATCGCGTACGGCTCCCCGAACTGCGCCACCATGAGCCAGATGCCCGGCTCCGTCTCGACCGCCGCCATCAGTGGATGCCACTTCCGCGAGTAGGTCAGCCGGGCACGCGCAAGGGCATCGAGATGGTCTTGCACTCCGTCGCGGTGGTCCATGGGCGTGACCACTTTCGAACATGTGTTCGAATGTTGTCAAACTGGCGACGATGGCGCCGCGAGACCGTCCGCCGATCGAATGGGGATCATGCCGCCGCGGGGTTCGATCTCCGCGTTGCTACCGATGTGATTCCGGACCTGGAACCGCCACGCGGTCTGGCTCGGTGAGCGCGGCGGCAAGCTGCTGTCGAGCGGACTGGTAGCGGCCTCGAGCGGTCGATGACGGAATCCCGAGGACATGACCGACCTGCTCCAGCGTCAGCCCCTCCCAGTGCACCAATGTGACGACGTCACGTTGCTTTGCGGGGAGCGCGAGAATGGCGGCCCGGACATCGAGCACTTCGTCTGGATCGGAGCGCGACATGGCGATCGACAGCGACATCTGTGCGCGCGACGTCCGTAGGGCGGGCGGGACTTGAACCCGCGACCCAGGGATTATGAGTCCCTTGCTCTAACCAGCTGAGCTACCGCCCCGCACCCTGGTCGGGAGCGGGCGATGATCAACCCGCCGGCTTCGACGTGGGGTC
>Ga0105237_10009879_pt1 | contig 10194 bp, 9 predicted proteins | sample KBSC24metaG_FD_81520 | JGI IMG/M metagenome (GOLD analysis project Ga0105237, IMG submission 81520) | Corn rhizosphere microbial communities from Kellogg Biological Station, Michigan, USA - KBS C2-4 metaG | ecosystem: Host-associated > Plants > Roots > Rhizosphere > Soil | place: Michigan, USA... | reverse complement strand
GGACCTACACCGAAGAGACAATGAGAGAATATGAATATGAGGACCGGAAAGAGGATTATCAACCACGGAGGGAGTCAAGAAGGCATCGTCATCACCGTCGTGACGATGACAATCGCTCCACATATTCTGAGTACGAGACCACAACCAGGAAGAAGAAAGAGTACTACAGCTAGCTACGGACTAGGAATTCTTTCAATGACCAACCATGTCTGGGATTCATTTGGTACTGGGTATATAAGCCGTTCACATTAAACTTCCTCCAACTCCTTGCCGCTCGCTAGCAAACCTGGGAGATTTCTGGGGCTATCGATTGCTGTTGATGGGCTTGTGATTCTTTTCAGCCCTGGTGAATGGGCATCAAGTACCTGATGTCGTCCCACCAATCACAGTGGTTGAGGAGTCTTCAACGCTTGCCACAGCTGAGATATATGTTCCTTCGATGACACCTTCTTAACCTTGCAGATCTTTGGGTCCCACCTTGACCTCTACTCCACCTGTCTTTTCCTCGAAGGACGCTTCCTCAGAATCGGGAATACCAACTTCGACATCAGAAGTCTGCACCTTGGATGGTGGGTATACAGCCTCGTCAATCTTCGCAGGGCCAACATCTGATATGTAATTGCAAATCAGATAATACACAAGGCCACTGATGGTGAAGCCATATATGCATGAGAAGGTGTATATCTTCCATGCACCGCCGACATCCAGATTATGATCGATACTTTTGGAAAACCCTGGCAGCAATGGCCCAACGGCGACAAAGAATGCCGCAAATGCTCTCAAGTTGATGCCGTGCCAGTATCGATAAATGCCGTGGCCATTGTACAACTCATGGATGTTGAGCTTCTTCTTTAGGATGAGGTAGTATTGACAGCACATGATACCGCACACCGCACCCATGAACATACTGTAGCCGGACAGGAATGCAAGAAGTCCACTCGCGTTTCTGATAATCTGCCAAGGATTTGAGACTACACAGAAGATCGATATAATTAGGGTTGCTCGGAAGATGTTGAGATACTTCGGACAGAGACCTGACACATCATTTGAGAATGGGTATGTCCCTATTATTATCACTCATTTAGTATAATGCTTTATTGCCCGTGTAAACAGGGTGAAAAAAGTATCGATCGTGTGGAAAGGGGTCCAGGTCCCCTCACTCAGGAGTTTGAGGATTTCAATGACAAAAAGTGAGACTCACCTGCTGCTATCTGGTTGCCGATCGTAGCCAGCATAAAACTGGCCGCTGTGAAAAATTTGGCGGCGCGGGAGTCGAATTTCGCGATCACTGCCGGCATATACCATTCAAACTCTCCCCAGATGTAGCTGTGGGCTGAAGTGACAAAGATAGGCGTCAAAGCACCAAGCGTGCCGATTATGGGGAGGGCAAAGAACTGATTGTATCCAGCCAAATTGTTCTTCGAGAATCGAGCAAAATCGGGGAAGTTGACAGCCATACTGCTGAACAAACCAATGATGACGTTTAATGCAGTGAGAGCAGAATATGCTGTGTTCATGTACGAAGAGGTGATCTTTGCGTGACCTGTGACGAGAGGTCCTCCGCCATGGGTTACAATGGCACCCCAGAGGAACAATGCCAGGAACGTTGGAGGCACCACAATACCCTTGATAAGGAACAAAAGACGAAGTTTCTTGATCGGCATCAGAGCGAGAATGGTCTGGAAGATCCAGTAGAGGAACTGAGAAAGCACCGTCAGGAGATTGTGTTTGGACTAGACTTCCACAAACTTACGAAACAAAGAAGACCTGCTGATGTGATACCAGCACTCTCAGGCAGGTGATTCGGGAAGTTTGCAAAGCTTGGCCAAATCGCTGTGATGCAGTTATTGAGAAAGTCCCCGGCCTGAACGCAAAGGATTGCTGTCCACATGGCAGCCACGAATGCTCTGATTCATTGTCAGTATCCGAACCCAATAATATACTGAGGGACCTGAAAGCGAGCCAAGGGAGACTCACCGAAGAACAATCACAGGATAACTGCCATACATTCCAAACATCGAACGGACCAAGACTGGAAATGGAATTGAATATCGAGCGCCCATCTTTCCCGTCAGAGTCAATGCACCAGAGCAGATTGCAAATCCGCAGAAAACAATTGGGATTGTTTCTCGAGCTGTGAAGCCCAAGCTCATAACTGAAGATACTGTTGACGCTAGCGGTGGTGCGAGCATGTCGCTGGTCCAGTAAGCCTGGTCAAGATGGTTAGGCATGCCAACAAGGGGCCTTTCAGGTCATACCCAATAGTCCTGCGAAGTATTGTGTTAGCAGTAATAGAAAGCAAGTCGGCAGACTACCTACCAAAGCACCCCATGTACGATCTTCTGGCTTGACGGGATCCAAATCAGGATTAGACCATCGTGGGTCTTTATATACGCCCTCCTCCATAGGAACCTTCCAATGGAGATGAGGCTCGACCTTGGCTTTGATATTGGAGGGAGACAAGCGCTTTGGTGAAAAGCGCTCGGCTGAAAGATTCACCATCTTGACTGTTCAGTAATGAAAACGTGAATTGGGACCCAGGAAATGAACAAGGGCGAACAATGTTTTGAGAGTGTTGAACGGGGGCAAGAAAATATGAGTGGTCTATATAGGACAAGTCAGAGGACATCTGAAGTGCCTGAGCCCCAAGGCTGGAATCTTTTCAGATAGACGAGAATCCATCTGTAGATACTGCTTAGATAAACCAGGGTGCCACGAGTTAGCAGGGAGATAGGGACTACGCCCCCTGTCAAAGTGCCCGAGGGCCGTCGATCAGACAAACTCTAGCATTTGAGACCTGGGGAAGTCAGATCTGGGGTACTTGAAAGGTGATACAGGCAGAGACATTGCGATAAATCCGTCAGAATCAAAGATAGGGCCTTCGGCGACGCAAGCTGGCCGACGGCCACTGGCGCTGATTATGAGTTCCTTGGTGGTCCCTTCGAACCATATCTTACCAAGTAATACGATACCGCCGACGGCCACCCACTTGAACAAAGCCCAAGGGCCGCCGGCCGCCGAAACATTACTCGTAATCAATACTAGATATTCCCTCTAGCCACTCAGGGAAGGTGTGGCGTCGGTCTTATCTGTTGATCTTTCGAGACATCTCATTGGTTGCAATATATCTTCCTTCTGGATGCTCCTCCACGTTCATCAATGCTTCGGTGTTGAGCGTCCGTGAGGTTAGGTAACCAGAATGGAATCCTTCCCGTCGGCCAGATCAGCTAACCCACCATAAATGAGCTGTAACCTTCTCCAAACTTTTGATGGTTATAAAATACGCACCACAAGCTCCATCTTGCAACGCTAGAAATCCCTTGTGGAATCTCTCAGGAACGGATCAGTACAGTCAAGTTCGCATTGACCGAGTTGACCATGGGCGTGTCGGAACAGAAACAAGGCTTCCTCACTATTGAGGCAAAGCCTTATCCATTCTCTTTCCCGCTTCGACACACGGCTTTACTTGTCATTGACATGCAACGTGACTTTATTTGTGCAGGTGGATTTGGCGAAATCCAGGGAGGGAACTTGGAGGCTGTTCAAGCCTCGATCACACCAACGAAATCTTTACTTGAGGCATGCAGAAGTGCAGGCCTTCAGATCTTCCACACCAGAGAGGGCCAGGTACCCTCGCTGGCCGACTGCCCGTCGTCAAAGCTCGCCAGGCAGGCAGCTGCACCAGAGAATACCCAGCACCTCAAAGTCATTGGAGATAAAGGAGAGATGGGCCGTTTACTAGTTAGAGGTGAATACGGCCATGATATCGTGGATGAGTTACGGCCATTGGCATCCGAAGTGATCATTGACAAGCCTGGAAAAGGGTCGTTCTGGAACACTTCTATCATGCATAAATTGAAAGCTCGAGGCATCACGCATTTGCTAGTCTCTGGGGTGACTACGGAGTGCTGCTTTTCTACGACTATCAGAGAGGCCAATGATCGAGGTTTCGAATGTTGCGGGATCACCCAGAGCACGGCTGGGTACAATTCGGCATTTAAAACTGCATCGCTGGACATGATTTACTGGTCGCAAGGATTGTTTGGATTTGTGGCAGACCTTCAACCCGTCTTGGACGTGCTGTCACCCTGGAAAACAGAGAGTAATGGTGAAACCACTCCTCCCCAGACACCACCCATGTGGAATGGGAAACTTGGAATATCCGACCTCCAGCAGGCTTACAAGAGCGGCCTATCACCAATTGAGTTGGTAAACAGCTTGTACGACGCAATTGAAAGGTATGACCGAATTGACCCTGCAGTTTGGATCAAACGAGAATCTCGAGATTCGCTCCTGGAGTCAGCTAGGAAGTTGCTTGAACAATATCCTGACAAAAACTCCCTACCCCCACTTTTTGGTGTCCCGTTCACAGTGAAGGACTCAATAGATGTCCAGGGCGTCGAAACAACTACGGCATGTCCACCATTGGCCTACGTTGCCAGCAGATCTGCAGCGGTCTTCCAAAAAGTGATGTCTCAAGGCGCACTCTACTTGGGCAAAGTCAATCTCGACCAATTGGCGACCGGTCTGAGCGGATGCAGAAGTCCCTATGGTGTTACACATTCCGTCTTCAGTGACAAGCATATTTCGGGGGGTAGTAGCAGTGGAAGTTGTGTAAGCGTTGGTGCAGGTCTGGTAAGAATCTTTCATCAAATTGAACGTCCGCTAAATCCCCACTAATTGGTTCTTCAGGCGACATTCTCACTAGCAACTGATACGGCCGGGTCTGGCCGTGTGCCAGCTGGCTTCAATGGGGTCGTAGGCTACAAACCAACCAGGGGCCTGATCTCGTTTGAAGGGGTAACCCCTGCTTGCTTGTCACTCGATTGCATAGCGTTCACCGCCAGGACTGTGGTTGATGCTCGAACGTTATGGCAGGTGTGTGAGGGATTCGATGTCAATGACAGATATGCTCGAGATACGTTCCCTGCTGAACGACACGTCAACTCACTTGGTTCACAGCGGAGTGAATTTCGTTTCGGAATTCCACCTCCGGAAATCCTCGAGATATGCTCTCCAACCTTCAAGAAACTCTTCAACGAGGCAGTGCAGCACCTTCAGCAGCTAGGCGGGATATTGACACCGATTGACTGGACTCCATTTCAACAAGCAGGCGACTTACTGTACGCCGGCACGTTTGTGTCAGAAAGGCTTGCAAGTTTACCAGACGATTTCTTGGGCAAGAACCGCCCACACTTGCACCCTGTGATTTTGGAACTATTTGAACAAGTAGTTGCACGGCAGAGCACAGCAGTCCAATTGTTCCGTGATCTCCAGAGCAAAGCGTTGTGCACCCGCAACGCAACCTCCCAATTCGCATCAGCGGATAAATTGGGCATCGATGTGTTGGTGGTACCGACCGCACCCGAGCACCCAACCATTGAGGCTATGTTGGCAGACCCGATCCGGTTAAACAGTAAGATGGGCACCTTTACACAGTTCGGCAATGTCCTGGATTTATGTGGGGTGGCAGTGCCAAGCGGCACGTACGTCCCAGCCGACGAGGCTGTGCCCGAATTGCCGTTCAGCATCACGTTCCTCGGGGCCCGGTGCACTGACTCAGAGGTCTTGGAAATCGCCAGTAGGTTTCAAAGCGAGGGACAATGACGCAGCTGGAAGAGGGGACGATAATCAAAGTGGGTATTTCGCATCACAATCATCCATCGCTCAATCAGGCACTGGAAGCTGATCTCAACGGCCGCGATTCCGCAGCGATAGAGAAGCATGAATCATTTGGCATTTTCAATTTGTATTCCGAGGGGCTTGCTGGCTTTTATCGATTGGGAGCTGACTAGTTGATGAAAACACGCATTCGGTTGGTCATTTCTCCCACAATCCCACCGCGATATCACGTGACGGCATGCTGGACCAATGAGGGCCGAGGCTTCTTATCTATGACCAAGAGAAGCTAACATCCTCCCCAGCCAATTCTTGTAAATTCTTACTCAATCGTTTGCTACTGTTGACCAGTGGGTGACCAGGTTCAGGCACTCCTGTCACTAACGGGGTTCCATCTCCATCAACTGCTGCATTGGCCCAGATCTACTATTTGCAACCTTACCATTTGCCCAGATAAGTCCTTAAGATTGATCCTGGCATTCAAAACCTCCTACCAGGCCCCGGGAGCTTATCCAAACGCCTGGTCCTGCACGATTGCCCCAACGCCAGAGAAAAGCAAAACAACAGAAACAGATCCGAACTGCACTGATAATGCTGGGTCTCTATCGCCAATAAAGGCTGCCTTTTATTGACAGCCCGTAATAAACAATGCTCTCGACCATGCCGCGTCCTCACCAGGCCGATCCTACTCAAGACGGGCTTCCAGGTAGTAGGACAGGCAGTCTAGGCGACATGACCATGCCTATCTCAAATTCCCTTGTACGACTCGATCGGCCTTGTGACTCGTGCCGTCGTCGCAAGACCCGTTGCCAAATCGACCCAGACACCTCCACTTGTGTAATGTGCCAATTCCACAAGCAGCCATGTACCTTTCTTGAGGATGCAGCTCCCAGGCGACGAAGGCCTGCAAACCCAATTGCTTCTTCAGATGCCACTACGGGGTCGGCTACTTCCTTAGCTCGGCAAAGACGATCGTGAGGCTTTCCACCCACCCCCCTCAGCCATTTCCCTATCATGAAGCTAAGTAGATAACAGAGGCTCCGAGGGCAACGGCCATGCCCCACGACCACAATCTACGGACACTGATCCCATTCGTACTGGCCCAGTTATTGATGACTATGCCAACTTGCAGGGTGAATCTTTGTTGAAGAAGACCCTCGGGTACGTTGTACTTTTACTCTCATCATGCCTTTCCTTACCTTTCCTGGACGGCTGACCATGGCCAGTCTGCAAAATCATCGCTATGCAAAATATATAGGTCCAACTGACGAGCACGACTTTGCATTGCTCGATCTTCGACTCTACGATGACATTAAGGGAGAAAGTCCCGCCGACCAGGGTTCCTTCCGGAAGGTCGGCCCCAACGAGTTCTTCCACCAATATGCTGATGCCGACTCACCAAACCATTTCAGAGAGGTTGAGGAGCTCGACAACATAGAACGAATAGTCGCTCCTCATGGTGAAGCACTAATCAAACTCTATTTTAGAATCGTCCACCCAAGTTTTCCCATTCTACACAAGAAGGTCTATCTGGAGAAATATAGCAGAACGCACCGAGAATTCTCGCCGCCACTACTCGCCGCGGTTTATATCCTGGCGTTAAACTGGTGGTCGTACAGCAGCGAACTCGCAAAGCTCACCAAACCTGATGTCGCTGAGTTGGAAGATATTGCTTATAGGACGTTGCAGGATGTATCTCACCGAGCCAAACTGTCCACGGTTCAGGCAGGACTTTTACTATTGCAACGTCCAAATAGCAATCAGGCGTGGCAACTGACGGCCCAGTTGGTGGCAATTGGCCAAGATCTTGGGTTACACCTTGACTGCTCCAATTGGCGAGTTCCCGCTTGGGAGCGCGGCCTACGCAAACGACTAGCTTGGGCACTCTTCATGCAAGATACCTGGTCAGCTCTAATATATGGACGTCCTCCTCACATTGCTGCGGCCAATTGGGCCGTGCAACCAGTCATCAGCAGTGATTTCCCGGAAAGCGCGGCTGACGAAGATGAGGAGGATGGTAGTGCCGAGGTCGAGAAGGGACGAACATTGTTCAGCGCCATGATCACTCTCACTAAAATGCTTTCCGATGTCCTAGACGCCCTATATTCCCTCCGAGCAGAGGCAGAGTTTAAGAATTCATACGACTCGACGAAAGCGATATTGGAGAAGGCCAAGCCCATCCAATTGAAGTTGCGATCATGGTACTCCGAAATGCCCGAGGCCCTACGCATGGATAACACCCGCGTTGGGAAACTCAGCTCAGTCGGATACCTCCATCTCGCATACTTCGCCACCGAGATTACACTACATCGACGAGTCCTGCGCTCCCTCTCCCACAATACCGACCCCTACATGATCCAGATCTGCCGCTCAGCGGCAAAGGCACGCTTGATTAGCGCCATGGACTTCTTCAACCGCCTGAAACCCGAACACCTACAATCGTTCTGGTACTTTGCCTCAAAATTCAACTTCGCTCTGATCGGCACCTTTGCCGGTCTTTGTTTCGTAACATCAGTCAGTCAAGAGGAAGCCGAGTTCTATCAGCGCCGACTCCAAGAATATCGCTGGACGTTGCGTGTCTCGAATAAGAGTGCGGAGTTCCTAGAGATTGCTAGCGGCATTCTCGAGTCTGCGGTTGGGTCGCTTCTAAAGGCGGCGGACACGATTGACAGCAGGAGGCTAAGCTTTCCCATGCTGTCACAGATGCAACAGGTCGACGAAGATGACATGGCGATGGAAACTCTCTTCACGGGTGCAAGCGAGGATTACTATGACACTCAAATGTATTCTTGATTGCGCTGGGTACAAAAAGCAAGGGGGGTGATGAGGCTTTTGCGCTACTTGCTCATGGATGGGAAATGTTGAACGCTGTGAGTGCACATGCTTCATCTCGTGTTGACCCCCGTTTCGTGGCTTCTGGTTCCTTTAAGGTTTGTTGCACAGCATACAGCCCCGATCGATTCGGGGAACGGAGAGAGGTGTTTTCTCCCCCGAAGTTCTCTGGGCAGGGGCAGCCCGAGGAAAGCCATGGTTAAGCCCATCGGCCTTTACCAGTCTGGGGGGACCGTTCACGAAGCTTTTTCGGAGGCACCTTTTCCGACGATGTCATAAGTATTCCCAATTCGACTATTGGTTGCGGTCAAGTCCGACGCAGGCGACCACAGACGCTGAAAAGTCTCGTCTAGAAGAACAAAAATGTCAATGATGTGCGGTTCTATGCAAGATGATATACACCCTTTGACTCATCGCTTTTTTATTAAAAGCTGTGTGCATCCCGTGAGGAGGGAGAAATTTTGCGCAAGTTAAAACATTCAGGCATCGTCGACGATGACAACCACGACAGAGGTCGAATTCCACACATATCTACAATCAAACGATGCTGTCAACTCATTACATTCAATAGACAGCCGTAATAACCAAGAAAACTCTTCACGTTCATTTGTCGAGTTGACTTCGCTGCCACTTGACGAGTCGCCTCCCCCGAGAAATGTCACCTCCGCGGCACCCGAGGGTGGCTACGGCTGGGCAGTCATTACCAGTTGTGCGATCATGACATTCTGGGTCAATGGCCTTCTAGGGTCGTGGGGTGTTCTCCAGGTCGCACTTCTACGGTCCAAACTTGTGACGACCTCAACATCGACAGCTTCCTTTATCGCGGGACTCGCACTGGCATGTATTGTGGCGTTCAGCCTCTTTGGAGTTACCATGGCGCGACTGGTGGGTGCACGCATGACAGCACTTGTGGGTGTACTCTTCATCGCCATCGGTGAATTCAGTTCGAGTTTCACGACAACGAATCTCGGTGGCATGTTTGGTTGCACAGGTGTGATCGTCGGGCTCGGAGCGTGCCTCTGCTACTCCGTCTCAAATATTCTCCCAACCCATTATTTTGTGGCTAGAATTGGGCTTGCTTCAGGAATCGTCAAGTTAGGAGGAGGCGTAGGCGCTGCGATCCTTTCCATCGCGATCGATGCCATGATCAACCGTGTTGGGATAGAGTGGACGCTGCGTATTCTCGGTCTCTGCATTCTCGCCACAGGAGTTCCAGCAGCATGCGTAATTCGTGAGCGGGTCCCCATTAGGCAGGCTCCATTCCTCGACTTATCCATGTTTCGACACCTCTCATTCACAGCGATATTCCTTGCCGGTGCGATCGGGGTCTTTTGCATGTTCGTGCCGCCATACTGTCTACCGCTTGTGGCACAATCTGTGGGCCTGAGTTCCACGACCGGCGCAGGCCTGGTAGCAGGCTTCAACGCCTGCACGGCAATCGGCCGCTTCATGTCTGGCTGGTTGAGTGACTATACAGGGCCTGTGAACATGTTCTTACTGGCGATGGTTGTCAATGCGGTCAGTATGCTTGCCATCTGGCCCATTTCCAGTTCCTTCGTGCCACTCCTCGTCTTCGCGCTGCTCAACGGGCTCGCAAACGGGGCTTTCTTCACTCTGTACCCAGTTGTCGTAGCGAGTACCGCGACAGCCATCGGCCGCGGCGACGTCACCGGCCAGGCGGTAGCGATGGGAATGGGCTCCACCGGTTGGACTGGTGGCTACCTCATGGGCGTGCCCATTGCT
>Ga0105237_10009877_pt1 | contig 10196 bp, 8 predicted proteins | sample KBSC24metaG_FD_81520 | JGI IMG/M metagenome (GOLD analysis project Ga0105237, IMG submission 81520) | Corn rhizosphere microbial communities from Kellogg Biological Station, Michigan, USA - KBS C2-4 metaG | ecosystem: Host-associated > Plants > Roots > Rhizosphere > Soil | place: Michigan, USA... | reverse complement strand
GCGGACTGCTCGAGGCGACCTCGATCCGGGCCGTCGCCGACCACGACGAGCTGACCAGGCGCGGCGGCGCGGCCGAACGCGTCGATGACCCGGTCGACCCGCTTGTAGGGCTCGAGCCGCCCGACGACGAGCAGCGTCGGCGGCTCGTCCGGCCACGGCACGGCCGTGCGGAGACGGCGGTCGTCGACACCGTTCGGCACCACGGCCGTCCGACCAGCGACGGCACGAAAGTCCTTGTGTAGCAACGCCTCTTCGGCCTCCGACACCGCGACGACCGCGTCGGCATGCCCGAGCAGCCGGGCCCCGAGCGGACGGTACGCCCCATGCATCGCCTGCGCAGCCCGAGTGTGCCCGACTCCGTGGTAGTGCGGCGTCACGACGACCGGCGTCGGCAACCGGCGCAGCGCGACGCCGAGCGCCGCGGTCGAGTGATAACTGTGCGCGTGGACGACGTCGAACTCGGTCGCGTGCCGCATGGTGTGCCGCCACAGCGACGGCGACAGCGGATAGCGCGCCGACGGAGTGGCCACGAACCGCCGTACGACGACCCCTGCGTCCGCGTCGCGTGCGGCGAGGGTCCGTCCGGGCGGCCGGTGCGTCCAGACCTCGACCGCGCAATCGAGTTCGACGAGCTGTCGGGCAACTTGCGTGACGACGGTTTCGACGCCGCCGATGACCGGCGCGTAGTTCGGAGCGACGATCGCTACCCGCACGGCGCCGCCGCCTCACGCACTAGGTCGTCGTAGGCCGCAACGGTGTCGGCCCACGACCGCGGGTCGGCGTAGCGTTCGCCGCGTCGCGACGGCAGCTCGAGCAGTGCGCCGCGCAATGCCGCCGGGTCGGCCGGCGGCACCCAGATCACACCTTCGTAGTCGCCGGCCGCTGCCCGCAACCCGCCGACGTCGGTCAGCACGACCGGAAGACCGGCCGCCATCGCGATGTGCAACGGGCCACTTGCCGACGAGCGGAGGTAGGGCAACGCGACCGCGTCGGCTTGCGCGAAGAACGACGCCACCTCCTCGTCGTGGACGTAGCGGTCGACGAGGGTGATCCGGTCGCGATGCCGGCAGCCGTCGATGAGTTCGAGCGGACGGGTCCAGCCCTCCCAGGGCTCGCCGACGACGAGCAGCCGCATCCGCGAAACGGCGTCGTCATCGAGCGAGTCGAACGCCTCGACGAGATGCTCGAGACCCTTGTACGGCCGGATGATGCCGAAAAACAACACCGTGAAGTCGTCGCTGTCCCGCGCCGGCCCGGCGGGCTCGCCGACGTGGTGGTCGAACGGGCCGTGCGGCGCCACTCGCGTCGGCAAGCCGCCGACCGGGTAGTGCGCCGCGACCTCGGCGCGGTCGAACTCCGAATGCACGACGACGCCGGAACAACGGCGCATGATCGCGCGCCCCATCAGCCGGACATACCTGCCGACGAAGGGCAGCCGCCGCTCGCCGGTGTCGGCGGTCTCGTGGAACTCCACGACCACCGTCGCGCCGAGCCGCCGAGCGACGACGACGAGGACGAGATAGCTGTGCGCGACCGCCGCGGTCCACCACTGCAGCACGACGACGTCGGGCCGTTGCGCGCGCAGGAACCGAAGTGCGCGAACCAGCGACGGCAGCCACCACCAGTCGATGCCGTCGAACACCGGCACGTGGTCGCCGTAGTCGAGGGTGTTGACCTGCCGGCCGACCCGGCGGCGGCCCGGATAGAGCAGCCGCGGGATCAGTCGTCGCATGAGGATCGCCGACGTCGGGCGATCTTCGGCGAACGCGTGCGTCAGCCGGCAGGTGTAGTAGCTCACGCCGCTGGTGAACGCCCACCCGGATCCGACGACGCAATAACTGCGCACGTCACCCCCGACCGTCCTTGCGGCCGAAGGGGACACGGAGGACGATATCGACTGGTCGGTCGTCGGGGGATTCATCCTGTCTCTCTCGGACGGCCGCGTGCGCTTAGCCCACCCGGTTTGGCCACCGTCGCCCGAAGGAGCACCGCATGTCGCCGCGACCGCTGCTCCGGCCGCTGCAGGCGGTCGCGCGGCGTTCGCTGTTGCGTAACAGCAGTTTCTTGATGGGCACCACCATCATGACGTCGGCGCTCGGCTACGCCTACTGGTTGCTCGCGGCGCACAGTTGGTCGAGCTCGACCGTCGGCTTCGCCGCCGGAGCGATCAGCACGTTCACTCTGGTCGGCTTCGTGTTCAGCCTCGGGGTCGCACCGGCGTACGTCCAAATGTTGCCGCGGTTTCGGGACCCGGCAGAGCTCGACCAGTTCTTCTCGAGCGGGCTCGTGACGACGACGGCCGCGAGTGTTCTCGCCGGCGTCGTCGTCGTGGCGTTGCTGCCGCTGTGGGCGCCGCACTTCCATGAGTTGCGGGAAGCGCCGACCGCTGCGGCGTTCGTCGCCGGCTGCGGGCTCAGCACGACCTGCGTGGCGCTCGACGGCTGCTTCGTCGCGTTGCGGCGCAGCAGCGGGCAGTTCGGCCGCAATGGTGTGTTCGCAGTCGCGAAGATGGGATTGCTGCTGTTGCCCGTCCTTGCGTTGCGGCACCCCGGCGCGGCCAGCATCCTCTGGACGTGGGACGCGGCGCTGCTCGCGTCGGCGGTCGTCGCGATCGTCATGCTCGAACGCCTCGGGATGCATCTCGCGGTGCCCCGCCGTTCCGGGTTGCGGCGCTTGTTCGTCCATCGGCACACGATGATCGGCTACCAGCTCGGTTCGCTCGGCGCGTCGTTGCCGCCGTTCGTGTTTCCCGCCTTGGTCATCGCGATCCTGGGCGCCCGGCAGAACGCGTACGTCTACTTCACCTGGTCGATCGCCGGAGTGCTGTTCACCGTGTCGACGTCGATCGGGCTCGCGTTGTTCGCCGAAGGCGCGCACCGCGAGGATCTCCGCCGGCAGGCTCGGCTCGCCGCCACCACGATGACCGCCGTGCTGCTGCCGATGACCGCGCTGGTGCTCGTGTTCGCCCGGCAAATCCTCTCGGTGTTCGGCCATGAGTACGCCGCGCACGGCACTTCGCTGTTGCGGATCTTCGCGATCGGCGCCCTCGCGGACGCGGTGACCAACTGCTACGTCGGCATCCGCAACGTGCAGCGCCGGTTGGTCGAGGTCGCTGTGCTCAATTTTGTGATCGCGGCGATCGCGGTCGGCGGCACGGCTGCGCTGCTGCGGGTGTGGGGCATCGACGCGGTCGGATGGTCGTGGGCGGCGGCGCAGGCGACGGGCTGCGTCTGGGTCCTCGTGATGGCGCTGCGCGGCCAGATCCATCACCACGACAGTCATGGAGACGACGTCCATCACGACGAGATCCGCGACGACGTGAGCGTCCGGCCGATCAAAGCGATGTCGGTCGCGACGAAGACGACGTAGACAGCGGCGACCGCCCACTGCACGTCGGCGAGCGCCGCCCCGTGCAGCAGCAACGGGCCGAGGAAGAGCCCGACCGTCTCGGCCTCGACGGTCCACGGCCGCAACGTCAGCCGGCGCTTTCGCATCCAGCCCACGACGCCGCGTACGGATTCAGCCGCCGCCGCCCCGCTGCTGGCCTGAGCCGTCGCTTTGGCTGCTTCGAGGGACAGCTCGCACACCGTGACCATCGCCGCCATCAGCGCGACGGCCAGCACCCAGGTGTGCGACCAGCCGTGGTGTTCGGCGAGCGTCCAGCCGATCGCGGCATACGCGGCCGGCACGGTCAGGCTGTCGGCCAGCCGGTCGAACGCCGCGCCGAAGGCTGAGCTCTCCCGGCGGACCCGGGCGAGCTTGCCGTCGAGGCAGTCGAGAAAGAACCGCGCCTCGTAACAGATCGCGCCGGTGACGAGCTGCCCGGTGGCGAACAAGCCGACGCTGACGCCGCCGACGACGAACGCGAGCGCCGTGATCCGGTTCGGCGTGATCCAGCGGCGCGAAGCGAGCAACGGCAACACACGCACCGCGACTGGATCGATCGCGCCGACCGTCCACCAGCAGTCGATCGGCTTGACCGCGCGAGAGCGGTCGATCGCGGTGCTCACGCCGCCGCCCGCGCGACCGCGATGTACGCCGCTTCGATGCGCGGTACGACGGCGGCGGCCGCGAACCGCCGCGAGTTGTGCAGCGCGCCGGCAGCGAGTTGCGCCCGGCGCGCGTCGTCGGTGACGAGCGCGCGCAGCGCCGACGCGACGGCCTCACGATTACCGGCCGGGACGAGGACGCCGTCTACGCCGTCGCTCACGATCTCGGGCAGCGCACCGATCGCGCTCGCCACTACCGGCACGCCGGCCGTCAGCGCCTCGACGGCGACCATGCCATATGGCTCGTCCCACAGCGACGGCACGACCGCGACCGCGGCCCGTCGTTGCGCGACGGCCAGTTGGGCGCGGGTGAGGGTGACGGCGGTGACGTCTCCGGTGACATCGCGAGTCAGCGGCTTCGTGGTCGCGACCACCAGTGGCGCCGGCACTGCCGCCGCGGCCCAGAGATCGAGCAGCCCGTCGAGACCCTTGTGCGCGCCGGGGTCGCCGGCGTACAGCACATACGGGCTCGACGGCAACGCGGGCATGGCGACATCGTCGTCGATCGCGATCGGTCGCACGAAGCCACCGGTGACGTCCACCGGCTTCGCGAGGTAGGGCCGGATGCGCGAGGCGACATACTCGCTGAGTGTCAGCACGCGATCGGCCGGAAGTATCCGGCGGCCGATCGGGGTAGTGCTGGCGAGTGCCGTCGACCGGACGACGCCGTAGCGGCGCGCACCGCACGCGACGCACTTGCTCAGCGCGGGGCCGGCACACCGCTCGCCGCTCGTCCGCAGCAATGTGTGCAACTGGGACACCAGCGCGTAGTCGTGCGCGGTGAAAACTGTCGGCGGTCGTTCGCGTCGGGGGAGCGAGACGCCGAGCCAGCTGTGCGCGTGCACGACGTCGGGCCGCAAGTTGCGCACCAGCGCTCTGAGCGCCGCGCGCGCGCCCGGGTCGGGCAACGGCGGGTGGAACGGGCGGTCGTCGCGTTCGTGCCGCACCAGCTTCTGCAGCGTCGTCGTGACGACATGCATGTGCACGTGGGGTGAACTCGGCGTCGGGTTCGAGGTCAGCGTCGCGACGTGCACGTCGTGCCCTCGATCGGCGAGTTCGGCCGCCAAGTCGTCGACGTGCGTTTCCAGCCCACCGCGCAGCGGCGGGAAGAAATCGGTGACGAGCAGGACCTTCACGGCGCGATGACGAGCACGACGTAGTGCGCGCTGCGATATTCCGCCGAGAGGAAGCCAGTCGGTGACACAAAACTGGACTCGCCGAGCTCGGCGAGCACGGACGGATCGACGCTGTCCGGGCCGGTGTATCCCTCGAAGAACTTGCCCGCCGGCTGCTCGGTGATGATGCGGGTGTCGAGGATCCAGTAACGGAAGTGATGTTGCGCGAGGAACGCATGCAGCGACGGCGACGCGCCGTCACCTTCGCGGTAGAGCCCATACGCGCGCGACTCGTCCGGATTCGGCACGTCGAGCGCCGTCTCGCTCGTGATGACTTCGCCGGTGAAGCGGTCGGTGACGGCTTTCGCGCCCGGTCGCACGTTGGCGCGCAACCAGGCCGCGAGGTGATGCAGCTCCGGCGTCTGCGACCGCGTGTCCGTGCCGAACTGGACCGGACCCGGGAAGCGGTAGGACACGTTCTCGCCGGCGGCGACGTTGCCGACGCCCACGGCCAGCAACGTAACCGCTCCGACGATCGGCCAACCCCACCGCGCGCGCAGCACCCACAAGCGGGTCCAGAACGGCGCGGCGTATGCAGCGCAGATCGCGATGCCGAGGTAGCCGTAGCCCCACGCGCGGTGCGCCGTCTCGCCGCCGTCGACGGTCAGCGCGAGCGGCAGCGAAACGAAATACAGCCCGGCCAGCACGATGAACGGCGTGACCATCACCACGCGACGGGAGTCGCGCCGATCCCGTATCCCCTGGATCAACGCACCGAGCACCGCGAGTCCGGCCACTGCCGGCGCAACGTAGGCGAACACCTTCTCGTACGCCGGAACGCTGGCGCCGGAGAACAGTTGATGCCGCGCCGATCCCGCCGTCGTCGACGAGTGGCCGGTGAAGATCTCGACCACACCGCGAATTCCGCCGCGGACGTGCGGGGTGATGTAGTCCAGCGTCGTCGGCGCGACGAACGTCACCCACAACGCAAGACCGGCCACGCTTAGGAACGCGACGACCGCAGCACCCCACCGCGCGATCGGTGTCGGCGCCCGCCGCCCGGCGATCGGTGAGATCAGCGAAACGAGTTCGAGCATGACGACCATCACCGCGGCCGACACGTGATGCGTGACGATGCACGCGCCGACCGCGGTCAGCGCGGCGACGACTGCGAGCAACCCCGTGCGCGCCGAGCGGGTGCGTGCGATCGCGAACGCCAGCGCGATCGCGGCGAAGCACAGCGGCAACCCGAGCGACTCATACGCGTACTGCGTGTCGAAGTACATGAAGCTCGGGTTGAGCGAGTAGACGAGGGCGGCGAAGAATGCCGCTCGGTCGCCGAGGCCGGCCATGCGCGCGATCGATCGGACGATCAGCAGCACGCCGCAGTGCGCGAGCAAGACAATCGCCTGCCCGACATGCCACGTCGACACACCGGTGATGTCGTGCAGCCAAGCGGTGAGCACTTCCAGGCCCGGATAGACCCGGAGGATCGGCAAGTAGGCGCTCGCCACGTTGAGGTGCCCCGACGCGACGATGTCGTTCGCGTGCCGGATGTGGCCGAACTCGTCGAAGAACACCGGCCCGTTGGGGCTCATCAGCAGCTTCGGCAACATCGTGATGGCGCCGTAAGCGATCAGCAGCAGCCCGGCCGTCCATCGACCCGGCGCGCGGCCGCCCGCGACCGCGATCGGCAGCAGCACGAGCGCGAAGCCCAGCCAGAACACGTGGAAGTGCGCGACGCTCGTCGAGTGCTTCGCCATGGCGTAGGCGACCACGATCAGCGTCACGCCGCCCGCGACCGCCGCGAGCAACGACACCGCCCCGATCGCGATGCGACCGTGGCGCCGCGCCGGTGGCACCCGACTCGTCATCGGCGGCGGCGGCGCGACCTCGGTCATCACCGCCATCTTCGGCCCTGGCGCCGGAATTCTCTAAGAGACATGGCTGGGGAGTCTCCGTGTCGTCGCTTACGCGACGTCTTCAGCGAGCGTCACTCGCCGTTTCGTCATTTCGGCTATCGACGGTTCACTCGGATAGGGAACGAACACATGGGGCCGCGGCTTGCGGTCGCGTCGTTCACTGAGAATGAGGCGGAGGACTCGCCAGCCGTCGCGCCACGCGTTGAGATTGCTCACGCCGTGCAGCCGGCGGGATTCGAAGCTCGCGACCTCGGCGACGACGAGCGGCGACTTCGCGATGCGCACGTTGATCAACGTCTCGATCTCGAAACCGTCGCCGGGCTCGGGCTCGTCGCCCATCACCGACGGGAGGCTGAGGTGTGGCAAGCAGTGCGCCCAGAACGCGTTGTAGCCGTAGCACAGATCGGTGTATCGGGCGCCGAAGAAGCGGTTGACCAGGCCCGACAGCGCGCGGTTGCCGACCCGCCGTAGCCGGGTGATGTCGGCGCTGCCGCCGCCAGCGACGAACCGCGAACCCTTGGCGAAGTCGGCGCCGGCCTCCAGCGCGCGGACGAACCGCACGATCTCCGCGGGATGCGCGGATCCGTCGGCATCGAGCATCACGATGATGTCGCCGGTCGCGATGGAGAACGCGCACGCGAGCGCGTTGCCCTTGCCGCGCCGAGTCTGCCGCACGATGACGACGTCGTCGCGCAGTGACCGAGCCAGTTCCACCGTGCCGTCGGTGCTGTGCGCGTCGACGACGATGACTTCGGCCAGCCCGCTCGGCAGCCGGTCGAAGACCCACGGCAGGTTGGCTGCCTCGTTCTTCGTCGGGATGACGACGGTGACGCGTGGACCGTCGGGGTCGAGACCGCCCGGCAATGCGACGACGTCGGCTGGGTGATGGGCGGCCGCGGATTCGCGCTGCCGCCTCATTGAGGTGCGTGAAGTCATGTGCTCGAGTTCCCCCCCGGGGCTGTTTCCCCGGACAACGGAGCGATTCGCCGAAAATCGCGCCATTGCTGGCAATCCCGCGCAGATTAGGCCGTACAGACCAGGCATATCCGGCATATGCCACAGCAGTCTCACCCGGATGGAAGGGCACGGCGGTCAAGGCGCGACGTTTTGCCCGGCTGTCCGTTACCCAACAAGCAGGGCCGAAGCCTGAAGCGGAGCCTTGCGGTCCTCACCCCAGCGAGGAGTACGCCTGCGATGCCGCCGTTGCTCTTGCACTCCCTGACGTTTTACGCCGACCTCATCGAGGGGCTCGCTGCGCTGCCGAGCTGTCGCGATGTCGTCGAGATTGGCAGCGAGAGCGGCGAAATGTCGGTCCGGCTGGCGACCGCGGCTGCGCAGCGGGGCGGCAACTTGTATGTCGTCGAACCCGCGCCGTCGGACTTGTTGCGCGCGTTCGCCGCGGAGCATCGCAACGTCCGCGTCGTCGAGGGCTACTCACCCGAAGCGCTCGCCGGCATCCCGCCGGCCGGTCTTTACGTCGTCGACGGTGACCACAACTACGTCACGGTGCGAGGTGAGGTCGAGGCCATCTTCGCCGACGCGGCGCCGCTCGACACGATCGCCGTCATGCACGACGTCGGCTGGCCGAGCGGCCGGCGCGATCAGTATTACGCGCCCGACCGGCTGCCCGCTGACGCCGTCTGGCCGCACTCATTCACCCGCGGCGCCATTCCGGATTCGGCCGAGCTCGCTGCCGAGGGTCGCGGCTTCCGCGGCGAAGGCGCGTTCGCGTTCGCCATGCGCGAAGGCGGCCCGCGCAATGGCGTCCTCACCGCGATCGAGGACGTGGTCGCCGAGCGACCGTCGCTCGGATTGCTGACGACGCCACTGGTGTTCGGCCTCGGTGTCATCGGTCATCGCTCTCACCCGCAGTGGCGAGAGATCGAAGCCCTGATGGCGCCGTACGTCGACAACCCCACGCTGGCGACGGCCGAGCGGAATCGGCTCGATCTCCTCGTCAACGTCATCGAGTGGCAGGACCTCGAAGCCGAGCGTCTCAACGACGAAGCAGCACGCTCGATCATCAGCATGCGTCACCTGAAGGTCATGCGATGACCGATCACGACGAGAGCCGGCCGCTGTCGGTCGCCGTCTTCGGCGCGTCAGTGACGCTGATGGTGACCGGCCCGCGGCCGGAGCCGGGGCCGTACCTCACGTATCCGGCAGTGCTGGCCCGGCAGGACGTCCAGGGGCAGCGCTTCGACGTCACCAATGACTGCCGGATCTACGGGTTGGTCAAGGATTACGTCGACATCGGGCTGACGACGGTGGCGCGGGAACGACCAGATGTCGTCGTGTTGCAGTTCGGGCTCGGCGAGACGTTTCCGCGGATCGTGCCGCGCCGGCTCGTCATGCATCTGCTCGGCGTACGCCGGCACAGCAGCCGGGTGCGCGACAAGTACTGGCGGCGCACCCGGTCGATCCTGCTGACGCTGCACGGAATCGAGCGCCGGGTCGACGCGCACCTGCCGGTCGGCTGGTCACGGATGCCGGTGCGCCGATTCGAGTCCGAGCTCGACCTGCTTTGCCAGCGCATTCGCGAGCAGGCCGGCAGCCGCATCGTGCTGATGACGGCGTACCCGCCCACCGCGCAGACGCCGTTCCTCACCCCGAAGCTGTTGCGGCGCATCGATGCGATCAACGCCGCCATCCTTCGAGTCGCGGCGGCGAACGGCGCGACGGTGTTCCCGCTCGACGACATCGTCGCGGCTCACGGCGCCGAGTTGCCGGACGGCTTGCACATGTCCGTCGACCTGCATCGCGTCGTCGGCGAGCAGCTCGCGCAGTGTTTGGTCCGCGTCGCACTGCGTCAGGTCGCGTGAGCCGGCCGATGAACCTGACCCGGCGGGTGTTCACGTCTGCCTTCGCGCTCGCGATTCGGACCGCGTGGGAACGCTGCTTAACGCTGGTCTCGACTCTGGTCGTCGCACGACTGCTGGTGCCGAGCGACTTGGGCAAGGCCGCGATCGTCCTGTCGATCACCGGCATTGCGATGACCCTGATCGACGCGGGCCTCACGACCAGCCTCGTACGGCAGCCGGACGACCCCACCCGGGCGCAACTGCGCGCGGCGACGCGGCTGCAAGTCGGGCTCGGCCTGTCGATGGTCG
>Ga0105237_10009874_pt1 | contig 10199 bp, 7 predicted proteins | sample KBSC24metaG_FD_81520 | JGI IMG/M metagenome (GOLD analysis project Ga0105237, IMG submission 81520) | Corn rhizosphere microbial communities from Kellogg Biological Station, Michigan, USA - KBS C2-4 metaG | ecosystem: Host-associated > Plants > Roots > Rhizosphere > Soil | place: Michigan, USA... | reverse complement strand
TGGGTCATCGCGGCGGTCATGCCGCGGTCCTTGAAGGAGGCGGTGGGATTGACCGCCTCGTACTTCAAATAGAGCTCGAACCCACCGCCCGCTTGCTCCGCGAAACGGGGCACGGGGATGAGAGGCGTGCCGCCCTCCTGGAGCGTCACGATCTTCGCGCCCTCGGGAATCCAGTCCATGTAAGAGCGATAGTGCTCGAGGACGCCGGGCCAGGCGGAAAGGGTTTTGCGTTGCATCATGGGAATCGGATGAGGTGAAGAGAGCGGATTAGGATAGTCGGATTCGCGCTCCGCTCAAATCTATTCGGTAAAGAGCCATTTGGAGCTGGGGGGACATTTCCAAAATAATCACCCGTCATCCTGAGCTTGTCGAAGGATCAGCTCCCGGAAAGCGTTCACTTTGCCCGACACGTGCTGACTTATCGGGGGCTGATCCTTCGACAAGCTCAGGATGACCGAAATTAAAGAGATGACTTTCCTCCGTCAGGAGCTATTCGAAATCCTCGACCCGGAGATGGACCGGCGGCGCCTTCACGGCATTGATCTTGCCGATTTCGGCGACGGCGGCCTGGAACTTCGACTCGGGCGCGTCGTGCAGCATGAGGACGAGCGAGGTCGTTTCACCTGCATGAGCCTCCGGCTGGATGACGGACGAAATACCGATCTGGTGCGTGGCAAGGACGCGGGCCACGTCGGCCAGGACGCCGGGGCGATCAACCACGAGCAGACGCAGGTAGTAGCGGGAAACGATCTCGTCCATCGCCTTGAGCCGGGAATGGAGCGCCTCGTGGCCGACGTTGCGGGCCTTCTGCTCCTGTGGGAAATGGGCGGCGATCTGCGCGAGATCGCTCAGCACCGCGCTGGCCGTCGGGTCGCCGCCCGCGCCGCGTCCGTAGTAAAGGGTATCGCCCACCACGTCGCCACGCACGACGACCGCATTGAAGACGCCGCTGACAGAGGCGAGGACGTGCGTCGACGGGATGAGGGTCGGGTGGACCCGCACCTCCACCGCGCCGTCGCTGTCGGTCTTGATAATGGCGAGCAGCTTGAGCGCGTAGCCGAGCTTGCGCGCGTAAAGGATGTCCTGCTTCTCCACCCGGCGCAGGCCCTCGGTATAAAGTTTCCCCGGCGGCACCCAAAAGCCGTAGGCGAGCGCGGCGAGCACGGCAGCCTTGTGTGCGGCGTCGTGACCGTCGACGTCGAGACTGTCATCGGCCTCGGCGTAGCCATTGCTCTTGGCTTCGGCCAGCGCGTCCTTGAATTCGAGGCCCGCCTCGTTCATCCGGGTGAGAATATAGTTGCAGGTGCCGTTGATGATGCCGTGGATCGACTCGATGCGGTTGGCGACGAGCCCCTCGCGCAGCGCGCGGATGATCGGGATGCCTCCCGCGACGCTTGCCTCAAAAAGAAGATGGCGCTGGTGCTTATGGGCCGTCGCGAAAAGCTCCGCGCCCCGCTCGGCCAGGAGCGCCTTGTTGGCGGTGATGACGTGCTTGCCGTTGCGCAACGCCTGTTCAATCAGCTCGAAGGCCTCCTTCGTGCCGCCGATCAGCTCGACGATGACTTCGAGATCGGGATTGGCCACCAGCTTGCGCCAGTCGGCCACGACGAGCTTCTCCGGCACGCCGACTTCCTTCGCGCGCTCCGGACGGCGCACCGCCACCTGGTCGACACGGATCTCGGTCCCGGTCCGCTGCCGCAGCAGCTCCTTTTGCGAGGCGAGGCGTTTCCACACCCCGGCCCCGACCGTGCCAAGGCCGGCGAGGCCGACGCGAAGAATGGGCGATGTCGTGCTCACAGGGACGGCGACCTTACCAGAAGTTTTTAGGAACGGCTAGATCGGGCTTTGCACTCTTTCCTATCACGATAAGAGAAATATTTCCAAAATAACCAACCCGTCATCCTGAGCTTGTCGAAGGATCAGACGCACTTCCAATCGAACATGAGGTTGGAGAATCCGGGATTGGTAAACTTTCGTTTCGGTCCAATCGATTGAATAACCGGAACGCGTCTGATCCTTCGACAAGCTCAGGATGACCGAGGCTAAGGAAAGATGGCTTTTATGACTGTGCATCAAGCTGCCCTCCGCAGGAGAATCCATTTGCCCGCGACTACGGGGACGTCTTAGATAGCCGCTTCGCCATGAACACGGTTCTCTTTGTCATTTTCGGATTGAAGATCACGGGCTGGAAGCTGGTCGGTTATACCGGCGGTTTCCTTTTCACCTCGCGCTGGCTGGTGCAGGCCCTGGCCTCCCGCAAGGCGGGCAAGCCGACACTCCCGCTCTTGTTCTGGTACATGAGCATCCTCGGCAGCAGCTTCCTGCTCATCTACTTCATTTTCGGCAAAAACGACGGCGTGGGCATCCTGACCAACGCCTTTCCCCTCCTGCTGGCTCTCTACAATCTTTTCCTGGAACTGACCCACTCCAAGACTCCCCATGGCCCCACCACCGGTGGCCCGGGCGAGACCCCCGCCGAAGTCACTTAATGGGGGCTAAGGGTTCCCACTTGTGCGGTATGGTTTATGCTTGGAGGCCATTCAGGTATGGATAACCCAAGTTTCTAGGCGTCTTTGCCCACCCCTCCCATGGCTGCTTTCCTTCTTTCCGGTTCCCTCGACGAAATCGCCCTGCCTGATGTGGCTCGGCTTCTCAACGCCACCCAAAAAACGGGCCGTCTGGCCGTGACCAGCGGTCCGGCTTTCGGTTCCATCTACTTCGACCGCGGCGACATCATCGACGCCGAGGGGGGAGGCCTTGCCGGACTGGATGGGATCAAGCATCTGGCCCTTTTCAACAAGGGAAATTTCGAGTTCCAGGACGGGGCTACCACGGCGGGCCGGAATCTCACCTCCTATCCCACGGTCGAGGTCATCCGGATGCTCGAAAACAGGATCAACGAGGCCCGGCAGGTCCAGGAACTCATGCCCGCCGACCGCGACATCCCCAAGTACAAGGGCGGCGCGATCCCCGCCGGGATGGAAGTGAGTGCCGCCGAACTGGCCATCGCCCTGAAAGCCTCCAACGGCACCTTTTCGACCAAGCAGCTGGCCGATGAGCTGAATCTCGATATCCTGATGGTTCGCTACACCATCGCCCGTTTTTGCGCCGCCGGTCTGATGGAGATCACCGGCTACGAAAGCGCCGTTTCCCAGTCTTCCGAGCCGGCCGCATCCACACCGCCTCCTATTCCCGGAGCCCCGGTTTCCACCGACCCGGCACCCAAATACTGGCGCGGACGTCGGATCGGGTAAGAACCTGCGGGCTAAATAATTCCAAGGCGGTTTTTACTCAGCCTGTAGCGGCGGTCTATGACCGCCGATGGATAAACAAACCATGCTTCGATTCGATCGGCGGTCATAGACCGCCGCTACAGGCTGCAGCCTAATTCGGAATCGGAGGCTCAAACAAAAAAGCGGCGACCCGCGAGGATCGCCGCTTTTTTCGAGACCGGATGGTTACACGTCGTTGTTGTAACCGAGCGTTCCCATTTCCGGAATATCGAGACCTTCGAGTTCCGCTTCCGCGGTGACGCGGTTGCCCACCAGTTTGTTAATGATGAAGAAAGCGAAGCAGCTTGTGAGACCGACCCAGGTGATACAGGCCACATCCCCGATCAACTCCGCCAGCAACTGGGTGTAATCGCCGTAAAAAAGCCCCGTGACCTTTCCGGAGACCCCATTCCAGCCTTCGCCGTATTTGCCGTTGGCGAAAAGCCCCAGGCCGACTTCACCCCAGAGGCCGGTCATGCCATGGACGGAAATGGCGCCCGCGGGATCGTCGATCTTGAGTTTTTCTTCCACGAAGAAGACGCTGCAGTACATCACAAGTGCCGCCACTGCTCCTAGTAGAACTGCCGCCCAGGCGTCCACAAAGGCGCAGGGTCCCGTAATCGCCACCAGGCCGCCGAGCATGCCGTTGCAGGCAAAGGAAGGATCTGGTTTGCCGATTCGGAACCAGGAGATCAGCATGCCGAAAACAGCTCCGGAACCGGAGGCCAGCATCGTGTTCGTGGCGATGATCCCGATCTGCGTGTCCGTCGCGGCGAGCGTGGAGCCGGGATTGAAGCCGAACCAGCCGAAAGCCAGGATGAACGTGCCGAGAACGGCCATGGGAAGATTATGACCCGGAATCGGGTTGGGGGAACCGTCGGCGTTATACTTGCCGAGACGCGGCCCGAGCATCATGGCACCCACAAAGGCGATCGTGCCACCGGCAACGTGCACCACCGAGGATCCGGCGAAGTCGGTATGGCCGTGGCCAAGGCCGAAATTCTTGCCGAGCGCCGCGAGCCAGCCGCCGCCCCAGACCCAATTGCCGAAGACGGGGTAGATAAATGTGCCCACGCAGAAGCTGAAGAGCGCGAAGGAAAGGAATTTCCAACGTTCCGCCAACGCGCCGGTCGGGATGATCGCCGTTGTATCCATGAAGACCATCTGGAAGAGGAAGAGGGTGAAGATGCCGGGCTCCCAGCAATTGCCACCGAGGAAGAAGCCGGAGGCGCCACAGAGACCGTAATAGTGTCCGCCAATGGTAATACCGATTTCCTGGTTAAGGACCTGGGCAACCGCTGGCCCGAGGGTGGTGACGGTGGAGACCGAGGTGGCCGCACCGGTTCCGCCGAACTGGAGAGCGAATCCGCAGACCCAGTAGCCCAGCATACCGATGGAGTAGACCATGAAATTGAGCATGGCGGTGTGCGCTACGTTCTTCGCGCGCGAAAAGCCGCATTCGACCATCGCGAATCCGGCCTGCATGAACATGACCAGATAACCGGTGATCAACGTCCACGCGATGTTGATGTTCACCGAAAGATCGGGAACCGGAGGCGTGGCGGCGGCTGCGGGAGCGCCCGGCGCTGAAGCTGCCGCTGGTGCGGGGGCCGCCGCTGCCGCGGCCTTCACGTCCTGCACCGTCTTGCTCATCTGGTCGAGCTGATCGTGGAGCGGGGCGAGCTGCGCGTTCTGCTTGTCCACCGTCTCGGAAAGGGCTTGGTACTTGGCCATCAAATCGGCCAACTGGGCCTGGAGCGCGGCGGCATCGGCCTTGGCTCCGGGGGTACCGGGACGGGCCACGACAACGGGAGGAGCCGCCGGCGCTTCCACCGCTGGAGCCGGGGCGGGCGCACCGCTGGAAATCGAGAGCGCTGCGCCGATAAGCCTCAGCTTGGTCTGGAGATCGTCGACCTGGGCTTTGAGGGCCTGGACCTGCGCCTTGTCGGACGTGTCCGGCGGAGGAGCGGCAGGCGTGGTGGTTTGTCCCCATCCGGAAGTCGACAGAGCGATTCCCAGAAGACCGATGTAGATTAGCTTCTTGAATTGGCGCACGGGTTGGCCTGAAGCAGCCACTGTGCCTAGTTTGTGAGGGGACTTAAATTAATTGGCGATGACCGGTGTCCCGCGAGGGTCGGTCTTGTGTTCGTCCACCGAAATCACCGTGCCATTTTCGAAGTTCACCACGAGCTGCCCGACCGGGATTTTGACATAATAGGTCTGCAGCACCGGACGCCCCAGCGCGTCGAGGGCGTAGGAGTTCTGGGGCTCCTCGCGGTAGGTGGTGAAAATCCAAGTGAGGATTGAGTGGTCCGCATCGGTGTGGGAAGCGACCTGTCCCGGGCGGCCCAGTGACTGTTTTACCTCATCGGGGGTCATGCCTTGGATGACGCTTTTGTTCGCAATGGCCACGGCCACGGCGTTGTGGCGGGCCTGGTTTTTTTTGGCCGTCTTGAAAATGGAGGGATCAATCCCGGTGGGCAGATCCTCGGGCCGGATCCAGCCGGTGACCGTGTTGTTACGATAATTGGCCTGAAGGAGGTAGCCCTCGGGACTCATGCCGATCAGCTCGATTTCCTGGCCCTGGCCGAGAGGGGCGAGAACGGTTTGGAAATCGCGGTGAAGATAGAGCGTAGTCGCCGCGTTGAGCGTGGCGGTGACTTTGTCGGGCAAGTTGCCTTCGAAGTAGAGGACTCCTTCCTCACGGAGTTCGGGCGCGATTTGCGCCTGGGCAGCGCCCAGCGAAACCGCCAGTGCCAGCACGAAAAGGCCCTTCCGCCAGAACGGGGAAAGGAGGCTCTTCACAAAAGCCAACCTAGCACGATCCGGGCCTTAAGGCTAGATGCTCAAAGCTCTCCGCTAGTCTTCTCATCAGTGTAGAGATCTCGAGCGATAGCGAGTCGGTCAATTACCACCGTACCCCGCCCGTCATCCTGAGCTTGTCGAAGGATCAGCTCCCGGTAAGACCACACCTATCGAATAACGTGCCCAACTTCCGGAAGCTGATCCTTCGACAAGCTCAGGATGACGGATAGGGAATTTGATTACTTCCCCGTTTTGCGGCGGGATTTGCTACTTTTGGCGGGAAGGGGAGCAGCCGGTGGAGTGAGCGCATCGAGGAGACTCTTGCCCGGCTCGGTTTTGCCGACGGTGGCCTCGGCGAGGCCCTTGGCGAGGACGAGGCGTACCGGCCGGCCTTCAAGTTTGGGATCGGCCTTGAGCACGGGATGGCCTTTGTCATCAAGGACCAGCGCGTAACCGCGGTCGAGCGTGGCCTGGGGGCCGAGCGTGCGGAGCCGCGCGGCGAGATGGGCGAGATGAGTCCGGCGCCGTTCGATTTCCCGCGCGGGATGATGAGCGGTAAGTCGAGTTCTTAGGACCTGCAATTCGTGGCGGTGAAGCTGGATCGCGCCCGAGGCGGCGGCGTGGAGATTCTCACGGAGATCGTCGAGCCTTTGGGTCCATTGCCGGACCACGCGGCGCGGCTCGCGCAACGCGTAGCTGGAGGCGAGCCGCCCGAGGTGACGGCGATGTTCCGCCAGGACGAGTCGGGTCGTGCGGTCGAGCCGGGCGCGCAGTTCGTCCACGGCCTCGCGCCATTCGGCCCAGTCGCGGGTGAGCAGTTCCGCCGCGGCGCTCGGCGTGGGCGCGCGCAGATCGGCGACGAAATCGGCAATGGTGAAATCAGTCTCATGACCCACGGCGGAGATCGTCGGCAGCGGCGAGGCGGCCAGCGCCCGGGCCACGACCTCCTCGTTGAAGGCCCACAGGTCTTCGAGACTCCCGCCTCCGCGCGCGACAATGAGCAGGTCGATAGTTCCTTCCGCGCCAAAGGTCGCGACGGCCTCCGCGATTTCTTCCGCCGCGCCGGGACCCTGCACACGCACGCCCCGCACGCGGATGCGAATGCCTGGCGCCCGGCGCTGGAGGATACGCAGCATGTCCTGCAAAACCGCACCTTGGAGCGAGGTGACGATGCCGATGGTCTCCGGAAAAACGGGCAGGGGCCGCTTCCGGTCGAGATCGAAGAGATTCTCGGCCTGGAGCCGTTGCTTTAATTCCTCGAAACGCTGCTGGAGCGTGCCGCGCCCTCGCGCCTGGACCTCGGCGACCTGGATCTGGTACTGGCCGCGCGCCTCGTAGACGGTGATCGTGCCGCGGACGAGCACAGCCTGGCCGTCTTGGAGCGCGAAGCCGACCCGCATGGCGTCGGGTCGGAACATCACCGCGGCCAGCGTGGCGGTCGCGTCCTTGAGCGTGAAGTAGAGATGGCCGGAGCCGGGCGCGCGGAAATTGGAAATCTCGCCCGCGACCCAGACCTCGCCGATACCTTCTTCCAGCAGGTCGCGGATCGTCGCGGTCAGGTCCGAAACGGCGATCGGCATCCGCGGCGACCGGCCCGGGGTCTCGACCTTCAGACCGAGGTCGAGATCGGGTTCCTGCGGTTTCGTCGCGCGTTTCTTTTTCATGGCATCAGCCTGTAGCGGCGGTCTATGACCGCCGATCGGATAGAAAATCGGCTTCCGATTCGTCGGCGGTCATAGACCGCCGCTACAGGAAGAGGGTTCATGTCGCAGCGATCTTCTCCTGGATGCGCTCGATGCGCAAAGCGCGGCCGCTGGCGGGATCGGCCTCGACGAAGACGCCGTCGGCCTGGAGTCCGCCGCGGGCAATATAGAATTTGTTCGGCAGCAGCGTCCGGTATTTTTGCAGGACGCTGGGGATGTCTCGCCCGATGACCGATTCGTGCGGGCCGCAGAAACCGGCGTCGGTCAGGTAGGCGGTGCCGCCGGGGAAGATCTGATCGTCGGCGGTCTGGACGTGGGTGTGGGTGCCGACGACGAGCGTGGCCCGGCCGTCGAGCGCGCGACCGAAGGCAATCTTCTCCGAGGTCGCCTCGGCGTGGAAGTCGACCAGGATGCAGGAGGTTTCCTTTTTGAGCTTCTCGATCTCGGCGTCGATGAGGAGGAAGGGATTGTCGACCTGCGGGCCCATGAAAGTGCGGCCGAGCGCGTTGACGACGCCGAGCTTCTGCCCGTTGCCGCCGACGACGATGGAGCCCGCGCCGGGCGTCCCTTCGGGAAAGTTGAGCGGGCGCAGGAGGCGTGGTTCGGTGGCGAAGAAGGGGGAGATTTCGCGCTGATCCCAGGCGTGGTCGCCGAGGGTGACCACGTCGGCGCCGGCGCGCATCAGCTCGATGGCGAGCTTGGGGGTGATGCCGTTGCCGCCCGCGGCGTTCTCGCCGTTGACGATGAAGAAATCGGGTTGGTAGCGCTCGCGCAGGATGGGGATGGCGGCGCGGACGGTATCGCGCCCCGGTTCTCCCACGACGTCGCCCAGAAAGATGAATTTCATGAAGCGCCCATCCTATTCCATCTTCACGCCATCGGCAATGTCGAGCCGCGCGGCCTGGCGGGCGGGGGCGTAACCGGCGGCGAGTGCGGCCGCGATGACGAGGAAGGGAAGCGTAAGCAGGAAGCCCCACGGCGTCGCCCAGGAGATGGTCCAGCCGAAGAAGGAGACGTTGATCACATAGCTGAGGATCACGGCCAGGGCGAGCCCCGCGGCGATGCCGAGAATGGAGCCGAGCAGGCCGATGATGGCCGCCTCCCAGAGCACGAGCCGCTCGATCTGCCCGCGCGAGGCGCCGACGGCGCGCAGGATGCTGATCTCGCGCCGCCGTTCCGCGACGAGGATGGTGAGGCTGAGGAAAATCCCGAGCGCGGAAACGATGATGCCGATGGTCTGCAGGATGTAGGTCACAGAAAAGGTCTGGTCGAAGATGCGGAAGACCTGCTCGCGCAGCTCGCGGTTCGACTTGATCAGGTAATCGCCGTAGGGCGCGAGCTGGGGGCGGAGCTGCTCCTGGAGCTGGACGGCGGTGAGGGGCGAATCCTTGGCGAGGTAGATGCCGATGCCGTTGATCGAGTCGTCGTGCCAGAATTTGCGGAACGTTTCCCAGTCGAAGAGGATCGTGCCGCCCTCGGTGGTGTAGTCGACGTAGACGCCCGCGATGCGGAAGTCGCGGCGGCCCTCCGGCGTGGCGAGGTTGAGGGTGTCGCCGAGGCCGAGGTGGAATTTCCGGTGGAAGGGCTGGCTGACGAGGATGGCGCCTTGGTGGATCGCGGCGTCGAAGGCCTGGCGGGAATCGCCCTGCTCGAAGTCGAGCCGCTCGATGTCGCGCGTCACCGCCATGCGGACGGAGGCGAGCTTGACCAGTTCGCCCCGGCACTGGACGCGCATTTCGCGGAACGAATCGTAGGTGGCGTGGGGAAGTTTCGCGACGATCTGTTCCACCTCGGGCCGGATCATCTCGCGGTTGCCCAAGAGAAGATTGGCGGCGGGGGCGATGACGAGATCGGCCTGGACGGAGCGGTCGAGCCACGCGTGAACCGTGGTGCGGAAGCTGAAGATCATGGTCGAGATGCCGACGACCATGGCGAGCGCGACGACGAGCGAAGCGATGGCCATGGTGTTGCGGTGCAGCGACTGGGCAAAGTGGCCGAGGGCGAGCCGCGCCATGACGGAGGGCGGCTTTGCCCAGCGGGAAAAGAGGAGACTGACGGCAGGCACGAAGAAAGCGAAGCCCAGCAGCGCGAAGAGGGCCGAGCCGAAGCTGATCCACGCGGGACCCCACTGCAGGCTGACATGGGCGATCAGCACGGAGAGGATCAGCATGCCGACACCGACGGCGAGCCAGCGCCCGGTCAGGCGCGCGCTTTTTTCCTCGATGTGGCCGACGCTGAGCGCCTCGACGGGCGCGAGCAGGGCCGCCTCGCGCGCGGGAAACCAAGCGGCGGCGAGGACCGCGCCGAGACAGAGGAGCATCGCGGCAAGGATGGCCCACGGCGAGACGAAGAGCTGCTGGATGCTGGCGAGGATGTAGAGCGAAGTGATGGTTTGCGAGACCGCGCCGACGAGTCTCCC
>Ga0105237_10009869_pt1 | contig 10204 bp, 9 predicted proteins | sample KBSC24metaG_FD_81520 | JGI IMG/M metagenome (GOLD analysis project Ga0105237, IMG submission 81520) | Corn rhizosphere microbial communities from Kellogg Biological Station, Michigan, USA - KBS C2-4 metaG | ecosystem: Host-associated > Plants > Roots > Rhizosphere > Soil | place: Michigan, USA... | reverse complement strand
TGGTGGCTTCGATGGCGATCTGGATTTCTTTGCTGGCGCGTGGCACGTCGTGGTCCGCCACCGATACCCTCGCCTGCGCCACGTGCGAGATCCATGCATTCGGATCTTTCTTCTGGAGATCGCGGAAAATGCGAATCGCGTCGTCGTATTTGGCCTGCTTCTGCAAGCCGCGCGCATAGTTGTACGCTTCCAGCGGCGTGGCCTTCTCCATGGCAAGCTTCGCTATCGGCGCAGCCTCGTCCTTCTTGCCCATCGCCTCCAGAATCCGTGCCTTCGTCTGCAGGTTTTGGAAAGTCGGAATCTGTGTGGCTTGATCGGTATATTTGAGGGCCTGATCCAACTGGTAGTTGCTGTCGGCCAGCCAGGTAGCCGCGTCGTCGTAGCCTTCCCAGGTGAAGCCACCCGTATTGCGAAGCTGTTTCTTGATGGCGGTCAGGGTGTTGGCCTTCAGATCGACCGAAAGCTTTACGGGCACTGCCAGCTTTTCCCACTTCAGCGTCAGCTCCGCCGAATCGGGGTGCGGATTGTCGAAGTCGTAGGTCAGCGCTTCGTGGAACTCCGCAGCGTGCGTCGTCACGGTTACGCGGGCGACGTCTTCCTCTTTGTCATAGCTAAAGCTTCCCCATGACGTGTAGTCCTTCGACAAAATCACGGTCCAGGTGTCTTTACCAGGAATCATGTGCAGTCCATAGCTACCGGCCGGCAGAGACTTGCCCTCGAGCATAAAAGGATCGGACACTTCCAGGACGGTGTTTTCATTCGCGCCCGCGCGCCACACCTGGTCATACTTCACGACGTCGCCCCATACTTTTCGTCCGTTCACCAGCGGGCGGGAGTACGAGACGGCAATCTTGGTCAGCCCGATCTTCTGCATGACGGACGCATGCTGGCTGACGAATGGCAGATCGAGCGCCGTACTCTGACGGCCGGAAAGAAACTGCGCGCGGCCAACACCTCCGGCCAGGCACAACCCCATGAGCGAATGCAGCAAGAATCGATTTGGAAGCATAGGAAATCGACGCGCCAAACTACGGTACGTTGAGTCCACTTGTTGTACGCCCATCCCGCTTCGCTGTAGTTTCGTCACGACGCCGTTACGGAACCGGGGTGAAGCAGTCTATACAAGGGTTATGAAGCGTATCATCGTCATCGCGTTGGCCTGCGGAGTGGCCACCTTGCAGCTCTCGGCCCAGGATCCCATTGATGCGAATGGCTGGGAGCAGCTCGGCTCTTCGCAGCACGCCAAGGGACAGTATCGCGAAGCTGCCGTCAGCTTTCAGAAAGCGATCGATATGGGCTTCCCTCCTGTAGGCAAGTACAACCTGGCATGCGCTCTCGCGCGTCTCGGAGAAAAAGATAAAGCGCTCGCGCTGCTGGGCGAGGTCCTGGCAACTCCGGCGGGGCCGTTTCCGCTCGCCACCGATCCCGACCTCGAAAGCCTGCGCAGCGAGCCCAAATTCCAAGCCCTGGTGACACGCGCGAAAGAGGCGTCAGAGCCGTGCATGCATCCGGACAAGCATCCGGAATACCGCCAGCTCGACTTTTGGATCGGCAACTGGGATGTCTTCGATCAGCGAGGCAACAAGGTCGGCGACAGTCACGTCGATCTGATGCTGAAGAACTGCGTCCTGATGGAAAATTGGACCGATTCGCAAGGCAACGGCGGCAAGAGCATCAACAAATACGATTCGGTTTCCGGTAAGTGGGAGCAATTCTGGGTGGCCGATAACGGTATCACCACGCACTTCATCGGCACGCCGGGCGAAGGCGAAATGCGCTACGTCTACGAACGCAAGCTGCCCAACGGCAACACGTTGACCCGTAATATGACGTTCACCCGCATGCCCGAAGGCAAAGTGCGGCAGTTTTCGCAGCGCACCATCGACGGCGGCAAGACCTGGGTAGCCGAGTATGATTTCGTCTACGTACCCCGCAAGAACTGACGGACAGTTACAATCCGGGAATGCCGTCTCGCCGGCACCTTAAGCTTTGGACGAAGCAGTTCCTGATCGCGTTCGCGGTCTGGAGCGTGCTCGCCCTGGTGTACGGCTTCCAGCAGCAGCGCGCGATGCTGATGATGGAGGGCCAGCGCATCACCTTGTGGCGTGCCCTCTGGCCCGCTTTCCAGACCTATTGGATTTACGCGCTGCTGACGCCCGCCGTTATTGAATTCAGCCGGCGCATTGAGCTCGATCGCGCCGGCCTAAAACGCCTGTGCCTGGTCCACGCCGGAGGCTTCGCGGCCTTTGTGGTGGCCCAATCCGTCCTCCGGGTCCTGATCTTCTCTGTGCACGAGCCGCGTACGCAGGAACTGCTCCCGCGCAGCATGTCGCTGGTGTGGCGCGTCATGTTCTTCTTCTTCAACGACGACATCTTCATCTACTTCCCGCTGGTCGGCGGGGCGATTGCCTACTCCGCGTACCAGCAGGAGCGGCAACGCCAGCTCGCGCAGTCCAAACTACGCAGCCAGCTCTCGAGCGCCGAGCTGCAAATTCTCAAGATGCAGCTTCACCCGCACTTCCTCTTCAACACCCTGCAGGCCATCTCGACGCTCGTCGGCAAGGACCCTGCCACTGCGAAGCGCATGATCGCGCTGCTCGGCGACCTGCTGCGCGCCGCCATCGACCGGACTGGCGAGCAGGAAGTCGCACTCCGCGACGAACTCGACCTGCTCGAGCGCTACGTTCAAATCGAATTGGTACGCTTCGGCGATCGCCTGCATGTGGACTTCGATATCGACGACGCGACTTTGGATTGCAAGGTGCCCAGCTTACTGCTCCAACCGTTGGTGGAGAATGCCATTCGACACGGCGTTCGAGCTCTGGCGGGACGGGGAGGCGTGCGGATTGCCAGCCGTCTGGATGGACCGCATTTACAGCTGACGGTAGAGGACGACGGACCTGGACTCCCGACAGCGGAGCAACAAAAGCCTGGCGGTCTGGGCCTGGAAAATACGCGCGCACGCCTCGCCGGACTCTACGGCACGGCACAGCGCCTGGAACTACAAAATCGTCTCGAAGGCGGTCTGCGCGTGACTGTGGAGATCCCTCGCCGCCCATGATTCGCGCGCTGATTGTCGATGACGAATCTCTCGCGCGGGAAGCCGTTCGCGACCTGCTGCTCGCCGATGGCGCGTTCGCGATCGCCGGCGAATGTGAGGACGGCACTGCCGCCATCCGCGCCATCGAAGAACAGCACCCTGACGTCGTCTTCCTGGACGTGCAGATGCCGGTGATGGACGGCTTTGCAGTGGTGGAAGCGGTTGGTGCAGAGCGCATGCCGCTGACGGTATTCGTCACGGCCTACGATCAGTACGCCCTGAAGGCCTTCGAAGCGCAGGCGCTCGACTACGTGCTGAAGCCCTTCGATGAGGAACGCTTCGCACGTGTCCTGGCTCGCCTGAAGCGCCAGATCGGAAGGTCGCCGGACTCATCCGATCGGATCGGCCTGAAGTCGGGCGGCCGCGTCGTGTTCGTGAAGCGCGCCGAGATTCTCTGGCTGGAAGCCAGCGGCAATCAGGTGAAAGTGCGCACCACCACGGGTACGCTCGCCCTCCGCGATACGATCAAAAACATGGAAGGCCGATTAGACGCCGATTCGTTCGTACGTATTCATCGCTCGACGATCGTGAACGTCGATCACGTCCGCGAGATTCGGCCCTGGTACACCGGAGAGTACATCGTCGTGATGAGCGATCGCCACGAACTCACCCTCAGTCGGGGCTACCGCGCGAATCTGCCGAGACTTCGGGGGCGTCTCGGGTGATCAGTCAGCGAAAGTTGTTCACCGTGATTATGGAGTTCGAAGGCACGACGTCCGTGTCGCAAGTTCGTGCGCGTTCGGCGAATGAAGCGCTAAGAGTCTGGGCACGCAAGTTGCGGACCCCGGACGTCTATGCCCTCAAGAAGAAACAGGCCGCCAAGCTAATCAGAGGCTTCAAAAGCGACAATGACCTGGGCCTGCTATTCCCAGTGGCGCTAAACGGCGTCAGCAACGTTTGGTGTACAACAGTTTCAGGCGGCCGTTCTTCGGCTCTCATCAATATCGTGGCAACGTTGGAGGAATCAAATTGAACGGCCTCCGCTGGATTCTACTCGGTTTGCTGAGCCTACATGTCGGAAACTGTCAGTCAGGGGCAGATCGCACCACGAAACTGATCGCCTTTCTCACGCATCCCCCCTTTGAAGACCGCATCATGTTCAGTTGCGGGATGTTCAATAAGTATTCGAACGCGGCCAGATCGCTCGCCGACATAGGCACGCCTGCAATCCCCAAACTCGAGCGCGCCCTCGATTCCATCGAGAAGCTCGGCGATAAATCGCCGTTCATCGAGAATTCATACTGGCTGGCATTGGCGTATGCCAGCATCCAGGGGCTGGCCGCTCTCCCTCGTTTTCGGCGTATGGGCAGTGAGCCAAAGCTCGGGATTACGATGGACAACGCGATGGCTTTGTCGCTGTCACTTACTTCGGTCGTCTCCAGCACTCGTTGGCAGGGGCGAGTTTTTCGGTGTCACCGCCCTGATGGGGAACCTCGCGATGCGCTCGATCATTTGATCCTGGATTGGGAGACCGCCGAGCTGAATCGGACATACCCGCCACTGGCAGTCGCTTACCAGTTCGAGATTCCAGGGAGTTGGTCCGAACCTACTGAGTCCATGCGAGGGCGCCGGGCGGTTGGTCCGCTCGCGGAGCAAGAGCGCGTCGAAATCGAAACTACGTTCCACAAACTCTCAGGCGGCGACTGCGCGCGAACGCGATTGATATTTCGGAAAGTGGCTAGCCCGCAGACCATCGACGCCTACGTCGTAGATGACGGGAGTCGGCAGTCTGTGCGAGACGCTCTCGCGGTGTGCGTCACACCCCTTAGCGAAGCGCCTAAATCGCGTTAGTGAAGCTGTAGACCATCTCCGGAGCTCACACCCTACAGGGGCTCGCGTTCTGCGGAACTGCGTCCACGGGGCGTTGGGTGCGAATTGGCCAAGCCGGCCTCCCGAATGGGCAGGCGAAAGCGCCTACCCCACAAGACGCTCCGCTCAGCGAATCGGCGAAAAGGGTAGCGGGCGCAAAATTGCGTTGGTGATGTTGCTGACGATCTCCGCGTCGCTCAGGCCGGGCTGCGCGCGTAGCTTTTGCCAGGCGGGATCAGCTCCAAAGTCTCGCCAGATGCGTTCGCGCGACGCCAGATCGTCGAAGCCTACCATGTAGGTCAGACTCGGCAGATTGCGTCCCACCAGCGTCTCTGCAAAGAATACCGTCGCCATTCCCACTTTGCGAAAGATCGCGATCTCTCCATCGCCGAACATCTGAATTTTCCGCCGCGACGCCTTCTCATTCAGTGATTCGTATGTCCGAAGCTCGAACACACGAGCCGCACGCTTCGCATCGCCGGGAGGTACTTCCAGCCCCGGCATGCTATCGAACGCCCGCAGCAGGGAGCTTTCCATGCGCACATACGAAGGCTCCGCGATATTGTTGTACGCGTCCCAGCCCTTTTCAAATTCTTTGTCTGACGCCAGTCTCGCGCGCGTCGTCTCCATCGCCGCCATCGACGAATGCGTGGTCAGCGAAAGCACGAACGGGCTGCGCTCGCCGATGATCGGGCTGAAAAAGCCGCACGTCCCTACTCCCGCGCGACGGGCTGCCGGCAGGTATACATCTTTCAGATATTGATTGGTGCGTTCCACCTGCGGCCCTGTGCGCAGGTAGTAATAGACGAGATGATAGATCGAATTCTTCGGTGCTTCGTCTGCCGGAGCGGCGGTTGACAGGCCTGCTGCGGCGGTGGCAGTGACAAAAGCGCGGCGCTTCACACCCTCATCCTACCAGGACGGTAAATTCTCCCATTACGATCTTGCCGCCGTGCACGGTCGTGTCGCCGAGCCTTGCCTGCAGCATGCCCATTGTCAAAACCGTGAACGAGGTCAACAGGATCACATCGGGAGGCCCGACACAGGTGGCCATGTCCCCCATCCGCGCCGCCGGCAGTTTTCCAATCAGTACGGTCGGCGCACAGGGAGGAATGATGGGGCCGCCCACGTGCGGCACTATGCCCGTCACCATTGGACAGACATGCATATCGGTGATTCTGGCAGCCGGCATTCCCATACGATTATTGCTTTCCCTCCCACAGGTTCAGGCGCTTGGCCACATCCAGTCCTTGTGCCACAAAGCTCTTGAATTTCTCGGGCGCCTGTTTCGGCTCGCCCGCCATCGCGGCCATATTCACCGCGCCCGCTACGGCCTTGGCCGTCAGATACGGGCCGGGCGGCACCGCCGGCAGATCGGCAGGTCCCAAAGTATCCCCACTAAAAAACGCCGCCAGACCAGCACAGCCGGCAGCAGTCGATAGTTGTGCCACTTCCGCAGCCGCCTTGGCGGCCCGGCGATTCTCATCGCTAGGCTGCGCGATCCATTTCTCGGTCGCCTCGAGGGACGCTTTGATGGGTGCCTTCGCATTCTCGCCTGCACTGCGGCGTGCCGACATCCACGCCCACCACACCCCTTCCCTCTTGGGCAAGGCGTGCGCCAGGAACCGGACTGCGTCCGGGTATAGCTGCTGCTCCATCAACTTGCCGACGAAGTCGGCCGGATGCATGTTTGGCTTGATCAGGGCCATGGCATCGTCGGCCAGCTCCGCCACGGAGGCGACGGATTCGATCGTCGATTTGTCCTGCACCGCGCTATCCATACTCAGTTAATCATGACCATTGCGCCCTTGATCGTGGTGATCGCATCCGACTTGATTGTCGTCATCATGGCGTGTTCGTCAAGGGTTATCTGCGCATCAATTTTAATCATCAGTGAAGAGATCGTGATGCTGGTCGGGTCCATCACGATACTGCTCTGACCACACTTAATCGTAATCTTGGTGACCGCCTCGGTGGTCTGCGCGTTATTGATCTTCTCGTTGAGATTGTTCTGCACCGTCAGAGTATCGTCCCCCGGACTCATCGGGCTCGGGCCAATCGTGGTGGTCCGATTATGCATCACGGTGCGCGTCTCGTCGTGCTCCACTTCCACGGTCAGGTCCTTCTCGGCGTGGCACAGAATCTCTTCGCTGCCTTTCTTATCCTCCATCCGAAATTCGTTATAGTTCGCGGGAGAGCCACCCTTCGAACTCCGACTCTTCACGCCGCTCTGCGTCTTGTTGTCCGGCAGAGTATACGGCGGCATCATGTCGGCATTGTACACGCTGCCGACAATGATGGGGTGATCGACGTCGCCCTCTTCAAAACTGACTAGCACTTCCTGGCCGATCCGTGGAATGTGAATCGCTCCCCACTGCTTTCCCGCCCAGAAGGTCGCAACGCGCAGCCAGCAGGAACTCTCGAGATCGTTCTTGCCCTCGCGATCCCAGTGAAACTGGACCTTCACGCGACCGTACTTATCGGGAAAAATCTCTTCGCCGGGAGGCCCGACCACGGTGGCCAGTTGTACTCCCTGCACCGATGGAATCGGCGTATTGCGCTGCGGCCGGTAAGGCAGGGCCCGCGGAATACAGGCGAACGTGTTGGTGTATTCGTAAGGCGACTCGCCTGTGCGAAGCGGCTGTTGGCCCTGATGCTCCACACTGGTCAGGATGTAGGCGCCATCATCGCTGAAGTGCTTGGTCAAATTAAACGCATGCCCCGCGGTAAAAGCGGAGTTCACGCTCTGGCCGTCCATCAGCAAGGCGCCCACCGCCTCCTGCTGCATGCGAATTCCTGCAATCCGGGAATTCTCCGTGAAGATCCACTGTAAGTGATCGGGCTGTTCGCCACCGGATTTGTTGATGCCGTCGAAGTGACGAGAGTACTCGCCTGGAAACTCGTACAATTCCATGGCGCCGCTGCTTCCGGCTGTCAGGCTATGGGAAGTCTTGCCCACCTGGACCGTATCCTGGATCGATTTATTGGCGTCCAGGTGCTTATTGGGGAGTTGGAAGTGTTCGTCCCAGACCGTGACTTTGGGGGACCGGACTTCCTGCCCCTTCGTCCAGGTGAAAACGCGATCCTCATCCATTTCGAAAAAATTCGTCAGCTCTTCGAACGTCGCGGTGGAGTCGAATGGAATGTCGGGGTGCGACCCCGGCGTGTTCGCCAGCACCATCGAATGGCTGCCAGCCGTATGTTTGAAGAAGTAGTAGATGCCGCACTCTTCCATCAGCCGGCAGGCGAAGTTGAAATCGCTCTCCTGGTATTGGCAGACGTACTCGCGCTCTTTCCAGTCCCCTTGCAGCTCATAAGAAACATCCAGGCCGGTCAGCACCTGTTTCAGAATGTCTGGAATGGTCTTGTGTTGAAAGAGGCGGCTGGTCCGATTGCGAGTGAGCAGCCAGAACTTCGGAACCACCTCCAACCGGAAAGTCTTGAAGGTAAGGTCCCGCATTCCTGATTTCATCCGTCGCACGATGCCACTGAAATAGCGAGTACCCGTTTTGCGATGGATGGAAAGCGTGGCTTCTTTTCCGATTAGCGTGTCGAAAGGAACCTCAGTAGCCAGTTCCGCCACCACATCGAACTCGAACTGAAAAAGCTCCGAGAGCCCTTCCCACGCGCTGAACTTGCGGACAAACAGTGTATCCGCCCCCAGCGGGGTAGCGATTCTTAACGGCCTGTCCTGCTCTTTCCAGTCGCCCATATATACGTCAACCTCGATTTATACCGTGTCGAAGTCCTACTGATAGACGAAGGAACCATCAGCGCCGATTGACACGTGAATTGGCGCGAGTTTCTGTCCCTCCGCAAGTTTGGCGAGGATCTGACGAGAGATCTCGGGCAGCAGCGTATTGGTCAAAATATTGTCCACGTTACGCGCTCCGCTCTCCACCTCGGTACAGCGCTTGGCCACTTCGTCGATCAACTGATCGTCGTGGGTCAGGCCGATCCTGTGCGTTTCCTGCAGGCGCCGCTGAATCTTCCCAAGCTTTAGCCGGACGATCACCTTCAGTGCCTCGTCGCGGATCGGGAAGTACGGGATGATGACCAGCCGTCCGAGGAACGCCGGCTTAAAGATCTTATTCAATTCCGGCTTGAGCGCCTTGACCAACCCTTCGGGTCCGGGTGCTGTTTCCGGATCGGCCATCAATTTCATTAACGTATCCGTGCCGGCGTTGGATGTCAGGATGATGATCGTGTTCTTGAAGTCGATGGAGCGGCCCTCGCCATCTTCCATGTTTCCTTTAACGAAGACCTGAAAAAACAGCTCCAGGACGTCCGGATGGGCCTTCTCTACTTCATCGAGCAGTACTACTGAATAAGGCCGGCGGCGCACCGCCTCCGTTAGTACCCCACCTTCGCCGTAGCCGACGTAACCGGGAGGCGAGCCCTTCAAGGTAGAGACCGTGTGCGCTTCCTGGAACTCCGACATGTTAATCGTGATCATGTTGCGCTCTCCGCCGTACATCATGTCGGCCAGCGCCAGCGCGGTTTCCGTCTTGCCGACGCCGCTCGGCCCCACCAGCATGAACACTCCGATCGGCTTACTGGGATCTTCCAGGCTGGCCTTGGAGGTGCGGATGCGCTCGCTGATCATCTCCAGCGCATGACCCTGCCCGATGACGCGCTTGCCCAGGTGCGATTCCAGATGAAGCACCGTTTCCACTTCGTCCTTGAGCATCTTGCCGATTGGAATGCCGGTCCATCCGGAGACCACATCGCCCACGATGTGGGCATCCACGCAGATCCGCATCAGCGGAGTCTCGCCCTGCAGGGCGTCAAGCTCGGCATTCAGTTCGGCGAGCTGGGTGCGCAATACGGCGGGGTCGACCGGAGGCGTTTGCGGAGCTGCCGGCGCGACGGGTGCAGCCGCGGCTTGTGCCGCCGGCGCCGTCGCAGCAGCCTGGGCTGAGGCCGGTTGCGCGGGCGGCGCAATGGTTTCTTCCAGCTTGTTACGAACTTCGCGGATGCGGTTAACCAGGTCGCGTTCCTTCTGCCAGCGTTCGTTCAGGGTCGCCAGTTTCGCCTCGGCGGCGGCCTTCTGCTTCGTCACGTTTTCGATCCGCTCGGCATGGTCGGTGCCCAAGGCCGCTTCGCGCTCCAGCACACGCAACTGCACCGTGCAATCGTCGATCTCGCGCTGCAAGTCTTCGATCGCCGGAGGCGTTGCGTTCTGTCCCAACGAGAGGCGCGCGCACGCGGTATCCAAAACACTGACGGCTTTGTCGGGAAGCTGCCGGTCGGCCAGGTAACGGTGCGACAGCTTCACGGCAGCTGACAAGCCTT
>Ga0105237_10009868_pt1 | contig 10204 bp, 6 predicted proteins | sample KBSC24metaG_FD_81520 | JGI IMG/M metagenome (GOLD analysis project Ga0105237, IMG submission 81520) | Corn rhizosphere microbial communities from Kellogg Biological Station, Michigan, USA - KBS C2-4 metaG | ecosystem: Host-associated > Plants > Roots > Rhizosphere > Soil | place: Michigan, USA... | reverse complement strand
TCCGTGGCCGCCCCATTCGTTCGTAACATGCCTGATTCGAAGATGGGGCGGCCACGGAGTGCCGCCCCTACAATAACGCCCGTGAAGATTTCCCTGGTCGAGTTTCACAACGTCACGTTTTCGCTACCCGCCGCGGCAAACATCATTTCCGATCTGAACCTGACTGTTGAGCGAGGAGAGACGCTTGTTCTGCTGGGCGAATCGGGGTGCGGGAAGACGACGACCCTGAAACTGGTGAATCGCTTGTTGACGCCGACCGGCGGCGAAGTTCGCGTTGAGGGGAAGTCGACAACTGCCTGGGATCCGATCGCTTTGCGGCGTCGCATCGGTTACGTGATTCAGGAAGGCGGACTGTTTCCTCATTTCACGATTGCGCGAAATGTGGGCCTCGTGCCGGCGCTTGCGGGCTGGGAGCAGGCACGCATCACGGAGCGAGTGCGCGAGTTGTTGAGTTTAGTCGGACTCGATCCCGATCGTTTTGCGGATCGTTATCCGCGCGAGTTATCAGGCGGGCAGCGCCAGCGCGTCGGCGTAGCGCGCGCGCTCGCAGCCGATCCGCCTTTGCTCCTGCTCGATGAACCCTTCGGCGCGCTCGATCCGCTCACGCGCGCGAGTTTGCAAAATGAGTTCGCGGACCTCACTTCGCGCCTCGGTAAGACTGCAATCCTCGTAACTCACGACGTGCGCGAAGCATTGATTCTCGCGCGTCGCATTGGCCTCATGCACAAGGGACAACTGCTGTTACTCGAAACACCCGAACGTTTCCTCAACTCCGATCATCCGCAAGCGCGCGCTTATCTCGATACGTTGAAAGTCGATGACGGAGGTAAGCAATGAGCTTCTGGCACTTTCTACAGCTTAACTGGCCGGAGCTGCTGCTGTTGGTGCGACAGCATATCGTGCTTGTCTTCATCTCAATTCTCGTGGCGGTGAGCATCGGTGTGCCGACGGGAATACTGTTGACGCGCTATCGAGCTTTGCGTGGTCCAGTGCTGGGTATCGCGAACGTGATGCAAACGATTCCGAGCCTTGCGCTGTTTGGTTTTCTGATTCCGTTGCCGTTTATCGGCGGCATCGGATCGCGCACGGCGTTGGTTGCGCTCGTGCTCTACTCGCTGCTGCCGATCATTCGCAATACGGTGACGGGAATACTCGGCGTCGAGCCAAGCGTCAGGGAAGCGGCGGTGGCGATGGGCATGACTGACGGGCAGGTGCTTCGACAAGTGGAGTTGCCGCTGGCGATGGGTGTAATCGTTACCGGCATTCGCGTGGCGACGGTGATCGCGGTCGGTGTGACAACGATCGCGGCTGCGGTTGGCGCCGGTGGACTCGGGGTCTACATATTTCGCGGGCTGCGGCAGTATGACAACAATCTCTTACTCGCGGGTGCATTATCGGCAGCGGTGTTGGCGTTGGCCGCCGACCTGTTTCTGGGCCTTTTGGAACGTCAGTTCAGTTTCGAAGGAAAACGAAGCGCGGCATGGTCGAGAGTCGCGCTTGCAGCGGGGATCGTGCTGGTTGTTGTTGTCGGTGTGTTTGCGCTCCGGAGTCCCGGGGGAAGTGAGTCGTCGCAGGGGCATGTGGCAATCGGATCCAAAGACTTCACGGAATCAGCTCTGCTTGCGGAAATCATGGCGGAGATGCTCGAAGCGCGCGGTGTCTCAGTTGAACGACGTTTCGAGTTGGGTGGTAACCTGCCACACGAAGCGCTCGTGAACGGAACCCTCGATCTCTATCCCGAATATACCGGCACATCCTACACGGCGATCCTTCATCACACGCCGATCAGCGACCCGCGCGCAGTTTACGATCAGGTGAAACAGGAGTATGCGAGCCAGTTCAAAGTCGAGGTTAGTCCGTCGCTCGGTTTTGAAAACACATTCGCGATTCTCGTGCGGGGTGCGGACGCGAGAAAGTTGAATCTCAAAACGATCTCTGATGCTGCTCCACACACGCCTCAATGGAGCGCCGGGTTTGGTCAGGATTTCATGTCGCGCGCCGACGGCTATCCCGGATTTTCGAAGGCTTACGGCCTGAAGTTCGCGGCCGTGCGCGAGATGGATTTGTCGCTGACCTACATCGCGCTTTCTTCGCGACAAGTTGACCTCATCGCCGGCAACTCCACTGAAGGGCGGATCGCGACGCTCGACTTGTTTCAGCTTGCCGACGATCGTCACTACTTTCCGCCGTACGAAGCGGTTTATCTCGTGCGGCAGGATTCGTTAGCGCGCGTTCCAGCGCTGCGGGAAGTGCTGGCGAAGTTGGCGAACGCGATTTCGACTGACGAGATGCGACGGTTGAATTATGAGATTGACGGCAACAAGCGCGATCCGAAGGAAGTGGTGAAAGAGTGGCTTGGTTCGCGAGGATTTTGATCCACAGATTACACAGGATGGCATCCGTGTAATCTGTGGAAGTATTCAGTTGTAAGGTTCAAAGGCTCTGGGACGCCTTTGTCACGGCACTTATTAACCGCCACCTCCTGTACCGGTAGTCGGAGGGTCGCTCATCAGCGCCTGCTCGTCGGTTTCGATGTCTTCAGCTTGTGGCGCAGTGCCGCCACCAGTGCCACCTACTGGTGGCTCAGAAGGTTGAGGATTGTTGGTTTCGTATGACATGAGTCTGATCTCCTTGCATTGTTGGGAGTTGAGCCAGGTGGATCAACTTTGTTAACGGTAATAAACCTGAATATCAGGCCGTGACGCATATTGTTTGAAGGCCTCGGAACCTAACAACTGTTCAAATCCGGCTCGTGCGGCCTCCTCATTTTTCAACTGTTCCTGGGCTTTGTTGGTATCACCTAGATCTTTGCTGGCGTGAGCCGCAATTGCCCAAGCCCGCCATTCGGATTCTAGCTGATGACCGCGCTCGAATCTCTCCTGAGCTTGAATTGCTAATGTTAATGCATTCTGGGCGTCCTTTCCTTTCAAGGCTACTTCTGCGCAAGCAAGCAGCGCGCGTGAGTGCAACCCGAAGTCGCCCGCGTTTGACGTAGCTTTAATTGCGTCGTCACACAGCTTTTTGGCTTCAGCTTGCGTGCCGGTGTTCGCTTTGGCCAACGCCAAAACATACTGCGCCTGAACCGTGACATTAGACTTTGGGTCACCAGTTTTTATTGCTTCGTTGCTGGATGTAATCGCTTGCCGCCAGTCTTCCTGCGTGAGACTCATCTCAGCCCGATTGAGATGGAGATCGGGTACCAATACGAGATAAGCGTCTTTTGACTTGAACAGATCATCCAGAACCTGCTTGGCTTCGGGGTAACGGCCAAGTTTTGCCAGGATGTGCGCACGATTTTCATTACAAAACGCAACGAGGAAGTTATTTGTCGAGCCATAGAGTTTGATGGCATTTTCATAGTGCTCGAGCGCTGCGGGAAATTGTTCCTGATCCAACAGGAGAGCGCCTAGCTCAATGTGAGTATCTGCAATCGAAGCCTGGGTCTGACTTTTCTTAGCTAGCTCGAGTTTTTGGTTTAGAGCGTCTTGTGCGCCAGTGTAGTCGCCCTTACGACGATAGGCGCGCGCTATGTGAGTCAGGCAAAGAAACGCGTTTCGCGGGTAGTTCTCCTGTTGAAAAAACTGGAGAGCTCGCTGCGCCAGTTGCAGCCCTTCGTCAATGCGCAACGTTTGAATGTACACACCCGCCAAATTCATCATTCCGACTGCTTCGCGCAAGCGGCCTTTGTTGGCGCGGGCAATCTGAATGGCCTGGTTAAAATAAGATTCGGCCTTTCCAGAGTCGCCTTTAGCCAGGAATGTGTTACCGAGTTCCAGCAAGCCACTTGCGGTCAGGTTCTCCAGTTGCTTCTGTTGCGCGAAGCTGACCGCCTGCTGGGCAAAGTTTTCGGCTTCCGAGGATAGGCCACGCCTCGAGGCAAGGTAGCTCAACTCGATCAGCGAAGTGATCTGTTGCGCTTCATTACCCATCACGCGTGACGCATCCAATGACAACTGAAACTGCGCTTTCGCCTTGTCATACTCCCCGTTGTTTCTGAACATGACGCCGCGCTGCCGGTTGACTTCATTCAACCCCTCGTTGTTGCTGCCCGCCTTGTACAGCCGCTCCGCTTCGTCGAACATCCTGGTCGCGTTGTCTCGATCCTGTTTGCGCAAGTAGACGATACCCGTTCGTAGATACGCAGTTGCGTACTGGCCTTTGTTCAACTCAATCGCTTTCAAGTAGTTCTCTAGAGCTTTATCCGTGTTGCCGTCGTTTTCGTACGCATAACCAAGATCGACAAGTATCGAGCCGTCTTCAGGCGTCTGTCTCGCCAGTTCACTGTAGGAATGGATTGCATCGCCGAACTTTCTGGTCACCGTGGCACGGATCGCGTCTAAATATAACGCGTCTTTTGGCGACAGAGAGGAGCGTTCCTTCTGCGTCGTGGCGGCAATCAACTCATCTTTCGCGCGCTCTGAGTAGTCGAGCTCGGCCCATGCCTGCGCCAGACGCGCATGTGCGAGGGCGTAACGATCGTCGAGTTCGATGGCTTGTGTGAACGCTTTGCTGGCCTGGTAATAAGCGCCGTTTCGCAGGCTTTCCGTGCCCTGCTCGTACCAGTGAACTGCCGCCGGCGACGGCTGGTAGTAGGAACGAGGCCAGAAGTAAATGATGCCCCAGATAACGAGACCCGCGACTATGAATGCGGGTATCACGGAAGCCAGCGAGAAACGCTGACGCCGGAGTTGCATCGTCAGAGTAGCAACCGCACTGGTGCCGCGTTGGAAGCCCTGTGTCGCTTTGTTTGAACGGCTCGACACCGGCACGCCGTTGCCAGTCAACGAAGTGGCCGCGGCTTTCAGATCGCCCAGCATCTCACCCGCGGACTGATAGCGCGCTTCGACTTTCTTTTCGAGAGCCTTCAGCGTGATGCGATCCAGTGACGGCGGAACAGCCGGGTTGATCTTCGACGGGGGATTCGGTGTGACGTGAATGATCTGCGCGCCGATTTCGAGCACGCTGCCGCCAGAAAACGCCGACTGGCCGGTCAGGCACTCGTAAAGCAGAGCACCGAGCGCGAAGATGTCGCTGCGTCCGTCGATCTGTTTCCCGGTTGCTTGTTCCGGAGAAAGATAGAGCGGCGTTCCGACGATGACATCGCTGCGCGTTTGGGTCGAGAAGATCGTCTTCGCGTCGAGATCGACGGCACTCGATGTAGAGTCAAGGAAATGCTTGACCAAACCGAAGTCGAGCACCTTCACGTGACCGCGATCGCTGACGATGACGTTTGAAGGTTTGATATCGCGGTGAACGATGCCGTGCTCGTGAGCTTCGCCCAGCGCTTCGGCAATCGCCGACACAATCTCCACTGAGCGGCGCAACGTTAGTCCCTGCTCGAGCAAATCGCTCAACGACTTACCCTTCACGTATTCCATCACGATGAAGGGCTGGTTATGGTCCGTTTCGCCATAGTCGTGGACCATCGCGATGTTTGGGTGGTTGAGCGCGGAAACAGCACGTGCTTCGCGGATGAAACGGGCTCGGTAGTGATGGTCAGTTGAGGTTAGAAACTTTATGGCTACCTGCCGCGCGAGGTGGAGGTCCTCGGCGAGGTAGACGACACCCATACCCCCTTCCCCCAACTTTTCGATAATGCGGTAATGGGAGACGGTCTGGCCGATCATGGTAGGTGCGAGAACGGGCCGCTGGGGGCGACACTTACGTTGCGGCCATTGTGCGCCAAGGAAGGCGCGAATTCAAGAATTAATCGGAAATCCAAAAATTAATATAGGTCCTATATGTCCTATAGGACCTATTTACAACGCCGCGCTACAACACCGTTTCGCGGATCTTTCTTTCCTGCGACTCGCGAAATTCGTGCAGCTTTTTGCGCAACTCCGGCCGGGTGTTGGCCAGAATCGCCACCGCAAAAAGGGCCGCATTCACCGCACCTGGCTTGCCGATCGCAAGGGTTGCCACGGGAATCCCGCCCGGCATCTGGACCGTCGCCAGGAGCGAATCCAGCCCATTGAGCGCGTCACTCTTCATGGGGACACCAAGTACCGGCAATGTCGTGTGCGCCGCCAGCACCCCTGCAAGGTGCGCGGCGCCGCCGGCCGCGGCAATCACCACTTCAAGCCCGCGAGCTTCCGCAGTCGATCCAAACTCCGCCGCGAGCGAAGGTGAACGGTGAGCTGAGATCACGCGGCACTCGTGATCGATACCGAAGTCGGAAAGCGTCTCATCCGTGTGACGCATCGTGTCCCAGTCAGACTTGCTGCCCATGATTACCGCCACCAGCGGACTCGCAGCAGCTTTGCCAGCTTCTGATTTTTTCGCCATCTTTATTCTCCCTGGTCCAACGAAAACCCGCGCTGGCCGTCGAATGTGTAGAGTCCCTCAGTTTTGATGAAATCGTATCCTGCGCCCGCAATGCGATCCAGCAGCGAAACGATCTGTGCGTGCGCGACTTTGCCGTTCTCAGCTTCGGGCAGGAAACGACAACGCCAGTGATCCGAACAGAACGTTTCCCTGTGGCCGTCCGGCCAAACTTTCACGCCGCGATTGCTGATCATCGTCAGCTTAACGCCCTGGCCATTGACTTCGCTAAGCGCATTGCCCAGGTCGTTCGCCGAGCCGTTAGTCCAATCAAGAAACACGTCAACGCCCACAAGCTCTTTGTGCGGCGCTGTCTTCGCGCTCGTTGTACGAGCATGTGACTCGCCGCCTTTGCTGTACTTTCGCGCTTTCAGAATCTGTGGCATCTGCCCCAGGCGCGCGATCACGGCTTCGGCAAACTCTTTCGTGCCGACCTTCTGTTTGCTGACTTTTTCGTCATAGATATCGTAGGTATGAATGCCGTCTTCGATCGTCCGCAGCCAGCCATTGTGAACACGCTCGGCGTGTTCCGTTAACCCAACATGAACCAGCATCATCACCGCGCCAAGCAGCAGTCCTGAAGGGTTCGCGAGATTCTGTCCGGCGCGTCGCGGCGCCGAACCGTGAATCGCTTCAAACATCGAAACGTGTTCGCCAATGTTGGCCGACCCTGCCAGGCCGACCGAGCCGGCAATCTGAGCGGCGACGTCTGAAAGCACGTCGCCATAAAGATTCGGCATCACGAGAACGTCAAACGCTTCGGGCGTATCGGCGAGCTTGGCTGCACCGATGTCGACAATCCAGTGTTCGTTTTCAATGTCCGTGTACTCGGCCGCGATTTCGTCAAAGATTTTATGAAACAGACCGTCAGTCAGTTTCATAATGTTGTCTTTGGTGAAGCAGGTGACTTTCTTGCGGTTGTTACGGCGCGCGTACTCAAAAGCATAGCGAATGATCTTCTCCGAACCGGGGCGCGAGATCAGTTTCAGACATTGAACCACCTGATTCGTCTGGCGATGTTCGATGCCGGCGTAGAGGTCCTCTTCGTTCTCACGCACCACGACGACGTCCATCACAGGATGCTTTGTGTCGACGAACGGATGATAAGAAACGCAAGGTCGTACGTTGGCGTACAACCCGAGCACCTTGCGAACGGTTACGTTAAGACTCTTGTAGCCGCCGCCCTGGGGTGTCGTGATCGGCGCTTTCAGGAAAACTCTGGTTCGTCGTAACGATTCCCACGAGCTCGGCTCGATGCCCGAAGTATTGCCGGCGAGATAGACTTTCTCGCCGATATCGATGGTCTCGATTTCGAGGGGCGCTCCTGAGGCTTCCAGGATGCTAAGCGTCGCGGCCATGATTTCCGGCCCGATGCCGTCGCCATTAGCCACAGTGATAGGAATACGGTCCGACATTTTCCAAACCTTTCACGGATGATTTTTTAACGAGGCACAGATTACACAGATTACACGGATTTTGGCTAATCCTGTGTTAGGTGTCGCGAAATTGCTAAATTATCCTTGACCCTTTCCAAGGCGTCCTGCATACTTTTGCTTACCAGTTACCTGCTCTCGCGCATCAACGGTGATTGCGCCTGTCCGTTATCGTAAGGCGACGAGGTTCGGCTGAATAGAGAGTGAGGCAGTTGTCAACCAGTTAGAAGCCGCTCTCGAGATTTTAGAGCACCGGGTTCGTCGCAGCTCGCGGAAAGTATCGGTAGTCCCCCCCGAACTGGATCAGCGAATTCCTAGCAAGCCCGCGCTTCCCTTCACATTAAGGATAGTTAGAATGGCTACAAAACTCTATGTTGGAAATCTCTCGTTTCGTACTACGAGCGAGGAACTGCGGGAAGCCTTCGCCGCAGTAGGTACAGTCGAATCAGCTTCGGTCATTGAGGATCGCGAAACAGGCCGTTCGCGCGGCTTCGCTTTTGTGGAAATGGCAACCCCTGAAGAAGCAGCAGCAGCCATCGAGGCTTTCAATGGCAAAGATTTTGGCGGACGCAATTTGACCGTCAACGAAGCCAAACCAAGAACGGATCGTGGGGGTGGCGGTGGCCGCGGCGGTTACGGTGGTAATCGTGGCGGCGGCCGTGGTGGTTATGGCGGCGGTGGTGGCCGCGATCGCGACAACGATCGTTACGAACGCGAACCCCGCTGGTAATTACCCGGTGATTGATAGCCACGGATTACATGGGTAAACTCCGGATTCATCCGTGTAATCTGTGGCTCATTTATTTGTGCGCAGCGGGTGTCACTCGCAAAGTCAGTCTCTCACTCCCCCGTACAAGCTCAAACACATACTCCTGACCGGCTTTCATTTCGCCGAGGGCATACGTGTAATCGTAAACGTTTTTGACGTCACGATTGCCGATCTTGACGATACGGTCGCCGGCCTTGAGCCCTGCCTTGGCCGCGGGCGAATCCTCGCGAACGCCATCCAGTAACATGCCTTCATTGCTGTCGGCGTAGTTCGGAATTGTTCCCAGGTAAACTCGAAAACTGCTGGCGCGTTGCGTTGGATCACTCTTCGCGGTCGTGTACGTCAGACGTTTGTCGGCGCCATCGATATCTCGGACGATCCGCGCCACAAAACCAAGGATTTTAGCTTCGTCGGTGTAGTTGATCTTGTCCCAGGTGTCGGAAGGTTTGTGATAGTCGTTGTGCGTTCCCGTCCAGAAGAAGAGAACTGGCACCTGCTTGAGATAAAACGATGAATGGTCACTTGGACCAACGCCGTCTTCATTCAAGGTCAGCGCGAAACTCTTTTCCGGTTCGATCATCCCGCGCCACTCTTTCGCAGTACCCACTCCGCCGATGATGAGCTTGCGATCTTTCATGCGGCCGATCATATCCATGTTGATCATGCCGACTGTGTTTGTGAGCGGTGCAAGAGGATGATTGACGTAGTAATTCGATCCGAGCAGTCCTTCTTCCTCACCGCCGAAAGCGATGAAGATCAGCGTGCGTTTTAACTTCGGTCTCTGGACGCTAAACAACCGCGCTAACTCAATTAGTCCCGCGGTTCCCGAAGCGTTGTCGTCAGCGCCGTGATGTATCTCGCCTGGCTTTGACGCGAGACTGCCCTCACCTCCGCGACCGAGGTGATCGTAGTGAGCGCCGATGATGATGTTCTCTTTCTTGAGAATCGGATCGGAGCCTTCGAGCACGCCGATGACGTTGTATGCGGGGACTTCGGCGCGTACGACGTCGGTTGTAAGTGTCACATCTTTCGCGTTTGCTAACTTCTCCGCGGCTTGTTTCGAGATGACTGCAACCGGGATACCTGCGAGCCCCGCATTGTCATAACTCAGGCTCGCGAGCGGGTCGTTTTTGAGATCGTCTGCGTCCGAGGTGATGAGCAGTGCGCCTACGCCGGCGCTCTGAGCTGCCGCGACCTTGAAACGAAGCTGACCCGCGGTTGTAAATCTTCCATGCGGATTGTCACCGTCGGGGGTGCCGGTGCGAATCACGGCAACCTGGGTTTTCGAATAGGTTCCTTTGTAGTCGTTGTAGTTGAGCTCGTTCGCGGTGATGCCGTAGCCGGCGTTTACGACTGCTGTTAGATGGAGCGTCTGATTGGGTGAGATGCCGAGCGGCATCCAGTCTTCGCCGACACGCAGATTAGCAAGCACATTGTTCTTGCCCAACTCGACGTGACCGACGTAAGGAAACGGCTGGAGGTAACGGGCCATCATCTGGCGACGTTTTTCAGCGCCGGCGGCATTGATACCTGGATGCAGACCTGCGCGTTCAAACTCGCCGGCGATGTAGCGCGCGGCGTCGTTCGCGCCGGCAGTGCCGGTGCGGCGTCCATCGAGGGCATCCGAGGCAAGGTAACTGACGTCCTGCTGAAGCCGCGACGCTTCCTGGGCAACAACCGC
>Ga0105237_10009861_pt1 | contig 10208 bp, 6 predicted proteins | sample KBSC24metaG_FD_81520 | JGI IMG/M metagenome (GOLD analysis project Ga0105237, IMG submission 81520) | Corn rhizosphere microbial communities from Kellogg Biological Station, Michigan, USA - KBS C2-4 metaG | ecosystem: Host-associated > Plants > Roots > Rhizosphere > Soil | place: Michigan, USA... | reverse complement strand
GGCCATGTCGACAACAGCGCCGATCCGGCCATCTCCGTCGATATCCGCATGACGGTCGTGACTCCGGCCGACGCCAGGGGCCCGGTGCCGCTGCTGGTCATGTTCGCGCCGGACGGCTTCCCCGCCCCGACGCAGCCGTCGCGCGAGGATTTCGCGCGGATCGACGCGGCGCTCAAGGCGGCGGCGGTCCGGCAGGACCCATCGCTGGCGACCATCTTCGCGGCCCATCCCGGTTTCGCATTGGCGACTCCGCCGCCGCTGTTCCGGGTGCCCGAGAAGAATGCGGACGGCGATCCGATGAACCCGGAACAGCTCGCCGCGGCCGGCTGGGGCTTCGCCTTGCTCGATACCGCCAGCGTGCAGGCCGATGATGGCGCGGGCCTGCGTCAGGGCATCATCGGGCTGACCAATCGCGGAGGCCCGAGGTCCCCCGACCAATGGGGCGCGTTGCGCGCCTGGGGCTGGGCCGCAAGCCGCGCGCTCGATTATTTCGAGAGCGACCCATCGGTCGACGCCAGGCATGTCGGCATCGAGGGCGTCTCCCGGTGGGGCAAGGCGGCGCTGGTGACGATGGCGTTCGATCAGCGCTTCGCGATGGCGCTGGTCGGCTCCTCCGGCAAGGGCGGCGCGACCCCGCTGCGGCGGGACTGGGGCGAGGACATCTCCAATCTCGCGACCGGCACCTCTTACTGGTTCGCCGGAAACCTGATCAAATATGACGCCAGCAAGGCCTCTTCACGCCTGCTCGATCCCGGCGACCTGCCTGTCGATTCCAACGACCTGATCGCGCTTTGCGCGCCGCGCCTCACCTTCATCAGCTACGGCGTGCCCGAAAAGGGCGATGCCCGCTGGCTCGATCATCGCGGGAGCTGGATGGCGACGGTCAGTGCCGGCAAGGTATGGGACCTGCTCGGCGCGAAGGGGCTCGGCGTCGCGCAGGATTATCGCGTCGCGCCGATGCCGGCGGTCAATCAGGGCCTGCTCGACGGCCAGCTCGCCTGGCGACAGCATGACGGCGGCCACACCGATGCGCCGAACATGAAATGGTTCCTGCAATGGGCCGACCGCAACATCGGCCATGTCCCGCCGCCGCCGAACTGAGCGGCGGCCGAGATCAAGACTATCAATCCTGGGAGAGGATAGATGACGGACAAGATTTCCCGCCGCTTCGCGATCGGCATGGCGACCGCAGGCATGGCATCCGGCCTCGCCGGGCGGACTCTCGCGGCGCCCATGCAGTCCCCCCTGCCCGACGACCAGCGGATCGGCTTCGCCGTCGTGGGGCTCGGCAAGCTGTCGATCGGGCAGATCCTCCCGGCGCTGCGCAACACGCGGCGGGCGAAACTCGCGGCGCTGGTCAGCGGCCATCCCGACAAGGCGCATCGCCTCGCCGCCGAAGCCGGCCTGCCCGCCGACGCCATCTACAATTATGACGATTACGACCGGATCGCCCGCGATCCGCGCATCCAGGTCGTCTACATCGTCCTGCCCAATTCCATGCACGCCGAGTTCACGATCCGCGCGCTGAAGGCCGGCAAGCACGTGCTCTGCGAGAAGCCGATGGCCAACAGCATCGGCGAATGCGAGGCGATGATCGCCGCGGCCAGGGCCGCCGACCGCAAGTTGATGATCGCCTATCGCTGCCATTACGAGCCGCTGAACCTCGCCGCGATGCGCATCGTGCGGTCCGGCCGGATCGGACGGCCCAAGCTGATCATCACCGAGATGGGCAAGCCGACCACCCTGTCCGACCCGTCCGACGCATGGCGGCTGGACATGGCGATGTCCGGCGGCGGCGCGCTGGCGGACATGGGCATCTACGGCATCAACGCATCCCGCTACCTGCTGAACGAAGAGCCGCTCGAGGTGCGGGCCTGGGCACAGACCGACCGCACGGACCCCCGCTTCCGCACGACGGAGGACATGATCGCCTGGCAGTTCCGCTTCCCTTCCGGCGCGATCGCCAACGGCTCGTCCAGTTTCTCTCAGCCCGGCACGATGGCCTATCAGGCGATCGGCGAGCGCGCGCGCCTCATCGCCGATCCCGGCTGCTTCTACGGCGGCAATCACCTGAGCGTCATTCCCGACAGCCAGCCCTCGGTGGCGCAACCGATCCACGAGATCGACCAGTTCGGCCGCGAGATGGACTGGATGGCCGATGTCGTGCGCGGCAAGGCGCCGCTCGTCTCCAGCGGCGAGGAGGGATTGCAGGACATGCGCCTGATCCACGCGATCCTGGCGTCCGTGGCGAAAGGCGGCGCCACCGTCGACACCCGTTCCGATTACCGGCGCGCCTTCGATCCGGCCGCCGTCGTCGATGTCCAAGGCTGAACAGGGGAGGCATATATGAGGGGACTCATCGTCACTGCGATGATCGCGATGGGACTGGTGGGCGGCGCGCAGGCGGCCGCGCCAAAACGCCCGCCGCTCGCTTCGGTGTCGCATATCGCCGTCTACGCGGCGGACATGGCGAAGAGCGAGGCGTTCTACGTCCATGATCTCGGCGGCGTGAAGATGCCGGACCCGGAGGATCCGCAGGGCGTGCGCTATTATTTCAGCCCCACCCAGTTCGTCGAGGTGCTGCCGCTGCCGGCGGGGCATTCATCGATCGTCCGGCTGGTCCATGTCGCGCTCAACACCACCGACGTGGAGGCGATGCGCCTCTACCTTGCCTCGCAGAAGGTGGTCGTGCCGGCCCGCGTCGAGCGCGGGAGCGACGGCAGCCGCTGGTTCGACGTCGCCGATCCCGAGGGGACGGTGGTGCGCTTCGTCCAGCCCCCCGCCTCGCCGCCGGCCATCCCGGTCAACCCGCTGTCCAGCCACGTCATGCATTTCGGCTTCATCGTCCATGACCGGACGCGGGAGGATCCCTTCTACCAGACCATCCTCGGCCTCCATCCTTATTGGGCCGGCGGAATGGAGGATGACAAGCCGACCTGGATCTCGCTGCAATTGCCCGACGGGCGCGACTGGATCGAATATATGATCGTCGGCACGCCCGACACCAAGGGCGTGCCCGCCGACATGACGCAGGCGACGCTCGGCATCCTCAACCATTTCGCGCTCGGCATTCCCAATGCCGAGGCGGCCTATACCCTGCTGTGGAATGGCGACCGGCTGAAAGGGCAGGACAATCTCCCCAAGATCGGCCGCGACGCCAAATGGCAGCTCAACCTGATCGATCCGGACGGCACCCGCGCCGAGCTGATGGAGCTGCACGCGATCGGCAAGCCTTGCTGCACGCCGTTCGGCGCACCGGATCCGGAGAAATGAGCGTGCGGACGATGATCGCATGCGCGGCGCGCCTGACGGTCGCCGGCGCCGCGCTGGCGACGCTCGCCGCCGTCGAACCGGAATATGCGCCGGTTCGCGGCGTCTCTCCGGAAACCAGCGCGCCCGGCACGCCGCGCGCGCCGGACTGGGCCTATCCCGGTTCGCCGACCCACCAGCAGGTCGCCCCGCCCCCCGACTTCCACCGGGCACCCCGGATCGACCGCTCGCCGATCGGCCTCTTCGAGGGCCGAGCCGACGTGGGCGGTACGCTGGTGCCGGGCCACGCCACCTATCGCGACGGCCGCTATACGATCACCTCGGCCGGCTACAACGTCTGGTACACGCGCGACGAGTTCCACTATCTCTGGAAGCGGATGTCGGGCGACGTCTCGCTCGCCGCCGACATTGCCTATCCCGATCCTGCCGGTTTCGGCGATCGCAAGGCGGTGCTCGTTATCCGCCAGAGCCTCGACGACGATTCCCCAGAAGCGCTGGTGGCGCTCCATGGTGGTGGCATGTTCCATCTCGCATGGCGGCCCGCGAAGGGCGCGCGCATCCAGGACATGGAATATCGGGTCGGCAGCCGGGGCGCCCTGCCTGGCGGCGATTCGCCCGACGCCCTCGTCGATCTTCACCCCGGCCGGCTCGGAATAGAGAAGAAGGGCGACCTCTTCTCGCTCTGGGTGAGCGAGCGGGGCGAGCCGATGCACCAATATGGTGCGCCGATCAGGCTGTCGCTGAAAGGCCGCTTCTACGTCGGCATCGGCTTCGTCTCGCACCTGCCGACGACCGCCGACACCGCGATCCTTTCGAAAGTCGTGCTGGCGAACGCGGCGGGGCGCGTCCGCTAAACGCCCGGCGCCCGGTCAGTGACCGGGCGCATAGGGGAAATCCAGCGCGCGATACCAGACGAGCGGATGGGCAGGCGCCGGCGACCCGGCGGGGAGCGGCCGGCGCGAAAGCGACTGGAACCAGGCGATGCTGGCATCGCGCCACCATTGCGCCTCGCGCCGCTGGATGCCGAGATAGGCGGTCGTCTTGGCGAAGCGCTCCGCATCGACATAAGGCCTCAGCATGGCCCACGCGCGCTGCATCCCGGCCACCGTCGCGATTCCGCGATCATAATGGGTGACGAGCTCGTCCCACAGCGATCGGCCGGAGGCCATGCGCCGGTCCCACGGCACATGGTGGAACCAGAGCAGCTCCCGCTCCGGCGTCGTCGCAGGATCGGCGAGCCGGCGCGCGAGCGCGGGGGCATATTGGCCGATGGCATCGCTCCCCGTCGCGGTGCGGTCGAAGCCAATCCCGTTCGCGTCGGCCCGCGCATAATAGACCGGATTCCATTCGGGCCGCGCGAGGTCGCTGACCCAGGGGCCGGGGCCGTAATGCGATCCCGTCGCCATCTGATGCGCGAGGCCGAGCGGCGTCATGTAATCGACCACCGCCTCGCGCGACTCCATCATCATGTCCACGGCGGGCGTCACGAAACGCGGATCGGGCGAGAAGGTCATCCGCGCCCATTCCTCGGCATATGTCCGGGCGGAGCCTTCCGGATCCCAGGCGAAGCGACCGAAGGCGTACCAGTTGGCCTGGTTGAAGATGGATCCCGTCCAGTCGCGATCGACGCCGATATTGGCGACGCCCGTCATGCCGGTCAGCCGGTACGGATCGACCTTGCCCTCCAGCACGCGGGCGACGGTCGATCCCTCGCCGCGCGCGAAGGTGTCGCTGTCCAGCGTCTCGGCGAACAGGGGGCCGAGATAGGCGAGATGCGTCGCCTGGCCGAGATATTCCTTGGTGATCTGGAATTCCATCATCAGCGGCGTCTTCGGCATCGCGCCGAACAGCGGATGGAAGGGCTCGCGCGGCTGGAAATCGATCGCGCCGTTCTTCACCTGCACGATCACATTGTCGGCGAACCGTCCGTCCAGCGGCTTGAAATCGGCATAGGCCTGCTTCGCCCGATCCTCGGCATTGGTCTCGCTGTAGACGAAGGCGCGATAGATCACGATTCCGCCATGGCGCCCCACCGCATCGGCGAGCACATTCGCGCCATCGGCATGGGTGCGGTGATAATCCTGCGGTCCGGGCTGCCCCTCCGAATTAGCCTTGACGAGGAAGCCGCCGAAATCGGGGATGGCACGGTAGATCTCGTCGGCCTTGGCCGCCCACCACGCCTTGACCGCCGGATCGAGCGGATCGGCCGTCTTCAGCCCGCCCAGCTCGATCGGGGCCGAGAAACGCGCCGAGAGATAGACCTTGATGCCATAGGGCCGGAACACGTCCGCAAGCGCCGCCGCTTTCGCGATATAGGGCGCGGTCAGGCTCTCCGGCTTGGCGTTGACGTTGTTGAGCACTGCGCCGTTGATGCCGATCGAGGCATTGGCACGGGCATAATCGGCATAACGCGGCCCCTTCCAGTCCGGCAGCGTCCACCAGTCCCAGATGGACTGCCCGGCATAGCCGCGCTCGACGGTGCGATCGAGATTGTCCCAGTGATCGAGCACGCGAAGCTGCAGCCTGGGCGCGCTGCGGAGATCGATACCGGCGAGCGGGACGCCTTGCTCCTGCAGTTCGAGGAGCCGGAACGCGCCGTAGAGCAGGCCGATGTCGGTCCTGGCGAGGATCGCGGTGACCGGCTTTCCATTGGCGTGCGTGGCGCGCAGCCAGAACCCTTCTCCGCCGAGATCCGCGAGATCCGGCTGCCCGAGGCCCAGCGCCGGTGCCTGCTCCGTCGTGGCGAGCAGGATCGCGCCGGCCGAGGGCAGCCGGGCGCGCGGGGGTGTCTCGCCGGCCATCCCGGCAAAGCCGCGCTGAAGTTCCGCGACCGCCGCGAGGATCGTGGGCGATGTGCCCGGTGCGACGATCGCCGTCGCATGGTCCGCAGCGACGGCCCTGGCGGGCAAAGCCAGCGGCCGGTAGCGCATCCAGAGATCATACCCATCCTCGGCCCGTGCCGCCGTGCCCAGGCCCAGCAGGGCGATCGAAACCAGGGCCATTGGCTTGAGCATCCGGACCGTCTCCTCTCGCGACCCGGCGACAGGCGCCGTCATTCGCCGCCCCGTCCAGGCGGGGTCTTGACACGCTCATGACATAGCCAGCACGTTAGCGCTATCAAGAATGGCTCGCACGGTTGGAACGTGGGTCGCCATGGGATGCTGGAGGCAAGACGATGAGCACATATTTCATGCGCTATGCCGCAGCACTGCTCGCATTCTGTCCGCTATCGGCCCATGCGGCCGCGCCCCGGTGCGCGGGATGGACGACCGGCTGGGCGTCGGCCCAGATGGAGGCCGACCGGAACGATGCCGGAATCGAATCCCGGCTGCATGACGCGACGGTTCGCCAGACGGTTCGGCTGACCGCCGCCGGGCCGGCAATTCGGCTTCGCCTTTCCAATCTCACGGGCACCAGGCCGCTCGTCATAAGCGACGTCCGCATCGCGCTCGCCGATGCCATGGGCGCCGCTCGGATCCGCGCGGGCAGCGACAAGGTGGCCAGCTTCGGCGGGCGCAGCCAGGTGACGATTCCCGCGGGCGCCGATTATTGGTCCGATCCCATTCCGACAGCGGTCGCGGCCGGCACGGTCCTGGCGGTGAGCTTCTACCTCCCGGATGGACCGGACCGGGCCACGAGCCACCCCGGCGCGCACGCGACCGCCTATATCGCTCCGGGAGATCGATCGGCGGATGTCGAGCTGAATGGCGCGGCGGTCGAGCACTGGTACAATCTCGCTGGCGTGGATGTGCAAGGCTGCGGTCGCGTGATCGTCGCGTTCGGCGATTCCATCACGGATGGGCACGGCTCGACGACGAACGCCGACAATCGCTGGCCGGACGTGCTGGCGAAGCGCTTGCCGGCTTCTTCCGGGCTGAGCGTCATCAATCAGGGAATTGGCGGCAATCGCATTCTGCTGGACGGCATCGGCCAGAACGCGCTCGCTCGGCTCGACCGCGACCTGCTCTCGCAGTCGGGCGCGCGCTATTTGATCGTGCTGGAAGGCATCAACGACCTGGGCACGCTCACCCGTGATCATCCGGTTCCGCAGGCCGAACATGATGCGCTGGTGGCATCGCTCGAAAATGGCTTCCGGCAGATAGTCGCCCGCGCCCACGATCATGGGATCAAGGCCGTCGCGGGAACAATCCTGCCCGATGCCGGATCGGACTATTATCATCCGGACGCGGCCAACGAAGCCGATCGCCAAGCCCTGAACCAGTGGATCCGCGCATCTGGCACGTTCGACGCCGTGGTCGATTTCGACGCAGCCCTGCGCGATCCGAGCCACATCGATCGATTGCTGCCACTCTACGATTCAGGCGACCATCTCCATCCGTCTCCGGCGGGATATATGGCAATGGGAAACCTGATACCCCTTTCTCTCTTCAATGAATAAACAAGACAATAGACGAGATGAGAAAGAATGATTTGGCAATCATCATAAGTTTCGTCCATATCATAGTGTTTACTTATATTCCATTCATGTCGCTGGATGAGATCGCCTCCTCGGCGCGCAATCGGATTGTCGCCTGACGAGACCATAAGGAAACGCCCTGCGGGCCACCATGTTGGCGGCTGAACGGTTTCCGCCGATATACTCGGCGAGGATCTCGATTGCGGCGTGCGCCATTTCGAAAAAGGGCGTGTGAATAGTCGTGAGACCCGGCCAAAACTCCCCTTCGTCAACGACATCGCCAAATCCACACACGCTTAAATCCGCAGGAACATCGAGTCCACGCTCATGAGCCGCCGTCAAGGCTGCTATCGCCAATTCATCGGTGGACGCCAAGATCGCGCTCGGGGGCGTGGCCAGTTCGAGAAACTTCTCCGTCGCCTCGAAAGCTGCACTATATCCCAGCCCATCAGCGGCGATCAGATCTTCTTCCGATACGATACCGGCACGCGCCAGCGCAGAGGAAAATCCGTTTTTCTTGAGTTCGGTATCCAGAGAATTTCGATGGCAACCGATAAACCCGATACGACGATGCCCCAATGCCAGCAGATGGCTCGTCAAATCGACAGCCGCCGCAAAGACATCTATCTCGATAGGGATGGACGAACGAAGGCTGGTCGATCCCAATACGACGGCCAGACAATCAGACCGATCGATGGCCTCACATACATTTTGATCGACGCCCAACGGAGGAAGCAGAATAACACCGTCGCAATCGTCCAACAACTCACCAGACAGCACGGCTTCATCATCATCAGGTACAAATCTCGGCGATATCTTCACGCCCCACAGGCCTGCACCGGAAATGCATCCATGCAATATCGGGCCCAAATAGCGGTTACTGTATCTGTTATACAAAATTGCGATCGAAATGGTATCGCCCTGGCTTCTGAGGCTCCGCGCATCGGAATTCGGCACGAAGCCGAGTTCGGTGATCGCCGAAAGGACTTTATCGCGGGTAGACGCACGAACCTTCCCGCCATTGAGGACGCGAGATACCGTCATCACGGACACGCCGGCCAACGCCCCGACATCCGATATCTTCGGACCAGGCCGGCCACTGCGGCGACGCCTTTTATCTGTGAAATCGAGTATCATATAAGTAAAACGTCTTTCAACTGCCACGAATCGCAGCATCCATCTTCAATGGCAAAGACCAAGACGGCGCAACCGCATGGTTGCCAAGCTTTCTTATGGATTTCTTCATTATCCGCAGCATCAAGCCGCGCTCGCGCTGTCAGCGCCGCGCCGGTCACGCAGGGAACCGACAAGTGTCAACGACACGCGGATCCCAAGCTTAGGATGAGCCCGGCCGTGCAAGTTCGATCGGGCACCATAGCGCCCTTCCCAAGGCATGTGCGATCGACACGATCCGGGATCGCGGGCATTTGCCGATTATAAAAATGTCGCAATCATTCCGCGCAACGCCCCGCGCGGAGCGGATATACATCGCCTGATCGGCGACAATCGATCAGACCAGCAGTAACTCATGGACAATATCGTGGTTATTCATCTTTTTATTTGTCCTGATCGAATCTCCTTCTCAAAGTTTCCGTGAACAGCGCCGCTGGCTGCGATCTCGGCCTCATGGCATTATCTTCCGGAATCGAGGGATTGGCGCAAGAGCGGAAAGCTCATGATAACGTTATCATAACACATCCCCTGTCGCTCTCGCGCGTTTTCCCGCTCCGATGGACGCAAAGATGCTCTCCCATGGACAGCCCTGCTTGATGGCAAGGGAGCGGTAACGCGGAACGGCGATCTCAGGCCGACACGGCTCATCCTTGAACGGCCGGAGCCGCTTATGCCCCATGGCAGCCGCCGGGAAAGTCGCGGCTGGAGACGCATCGCGCCCGACTTCCAGCTCTGCGCACGGCCTGCATGTCCGTTGAACGTCTATTGAACCGGAGGCCCGCGATGCCGGGCCTCAGGCCACGGCGTCGCCCGGCTTGAACTTGGCCAGCGCCTCCAGCACCTGCTGGACGAGATGGGGCGGGCAGATCAGCAGATCGGGCAGATAGGGATCGGCGGCATTGTAGGCGAGCTCGGAGCCATCGACGCGCGAGACGTGCAGGCCGGCCGCCTTGGCGACCGCGGCGGGCGCGCAATTGTCCCACTCATACTGGCCGCCGGTGTGGAGGTAGATGTCGGCATCGCCCTGCACCACCGCCATCGCCTTGGCGCCGGCCGAGCCCATCGGCACCAGCTCCGCGCCGAGCGCCGCCGCCACGGCGACGGCTTCGGCCGCCGGTCGCGTGCGGCTGACCAGCATGCGCAGCTTGGGCGGCGAGCTCGTCGGCGCCGGCTTGGTTCCGGTGCACAGGGTCACTCCCTGCCCCGGCAGCGACACCGCGCTCGGCCCCGGCTCGCCGTCGATCGACAGCGCGACATGCACCGCCCAGTCGGTGCGGCCCTCGCTATATTCGCGCGTGCCGTCGAGCGGATCGACGATCCAGACGCGGCTGGCCTTCAGCCGCTCCGC
>Ga0105237_10009860_pt1 | contig 10208 bp, 4 predicted proteins | sample KBSC24metaG_FD_81520 | JGI IMG/M metagenome (GOLD analysis project Ga0105237, IMG submission 81520) | Corn rhizosphere microbial communities from Kellogg Biological Station, Michigan, USA - KBS C2-4 metaG | ecosystem: Host-associated > Plants > Roots > Rhizosphere > Soil | place: Michigan, USA... | reverse complement strand
TGGTGAAATAAATGAAGATGCTACACAGTACACCGGTAAAATAGAAAAGCTCGACCTGGCCAAGTTTGTTAATCCTGATGTATACAATGAGAATGACAAACAAATGATTCCTCAGCTGCGTAAAATGCAGGAGGCCGAGGTTACAAAATATCTCAACCGTAATTCGCCCTTTAGTGGCATTTGGGAAAATATTATTCATCACGAAGAAGATGATCTTCCCGAAGAAACGAAGGCGCTGATGGTGGAATACCTTCATCCCAAGCTGAAAAAATTATTTGTTGATATAGCGGCGAATCCATTTGTATTTTATCTGAATGGAAAAAAGTCGTTTAAGACCGAGAACCTGCATACAGCCGGTATTGTTACTGATTACATCACTCCGTTCTTTAAAGTAATAGCCGGAAAAAATTCGTATGAAGTTGAATGTTGGGTGAAACTCAATGGCCAGCAGGTGCCCATTACAGAAAACGTTGTAAACAGCAGCTTACTTTTCTTTTATAACGACAATTTGTTTTTGTGGGATAAGCCGGAAGATGTAAGTCTTATAACCCAGTTTCATGGAAAAGGCAAACTGATATATTCAAAAGCCGACTGGCCCGAGCAGTTACGTAAAATGGTATTGCCGCTTACCAAAGATTACCATGTTGAGTTTGATGAAACACTGGTGAGCGAAGTAAAAGATGGCGATCCCGAAAAACGCGTAGTGCTGCAGGAGAAAGGTGATTACCTGGTATTTCAACCTCTGTTCTCGTATAAAGGCTTTGAAACAAAACCTGGTGGAAAAGATGAACTGGTAATACCCGATAGCGAACGCGTAGTGATCGTTCATCGAAACAAAGAAAAGGAACTGAATTTTATAAAGAAGCTGGAAGCGCTGCACTCAGGATTTATAAGACCTGAAGGCGGTCAACAGCTGGCATTGAAGGGTAGCGATGTACTGAAGAATAACTGGTTCTTTTTGTTTGTAGATGCGATGAAGGAAATGAAGATACCGGTATTTGGTTTTGATGCATTGAAGAACTTCCGCTTTAATACTGCACGCCCGCAAACAAAAATACATATCAGCAGCAATACCGATTGGTTTGATGCACGTGTAGATATTTTATTTGGCGACCAGAAGGTAACCATTGCCGATGTTAAAAAAGCGCTGGGCAACCGTCAGCAGTTTGTTCAGCTGAACGATGGCACACTGGGTATTTTACCCGAAGAATGGATTAAAAAATACTCGCTCCTGTTCAGGGTTGGCGAAGGCAAACAAAATCAGTTACGCCTGAGCAAATACCACATGAGCGTAATTGATGAGTTATACGATAACCGCAGTGAAGAAGAACTGGTATTAAAGCTTGAAGAAAAATACGAGCAGCTGAAAGGCTTTAACAAGATAAAAGAAATACCCGTTCCACAACACCTGCAACATATATTACGCCCTTACCAGGAACATGGCTTTCACTGGCTGCATTACCTGAGCGAAATAGGCTGGGGTGGTATTCTGGCCGATGACATGGGTTTGGGTAAAACCGTGCAGGCATTATCGTACCTGCAATACTATCGCACGAATAATGGCAGGTTACGTGCACTGGTTGTTTGCCCTACCACACTGATGTTTAACTGGGAGAATGAAATTAAAAAGTTCACTCCTGAACTTTCTTACTATATTCATCATGGTGGCGAAAGAACAAGAGGTAAAGACCAGTTCATGAATGCAGAAGTTGTTATAACCACCTATGGTACTTTGCGAAGCGATATCAAGTTGCTGGTAGAAGTACCGTTTGACTATGTGGTGCTCGATGAATCGCAGGCTATTAAAAACCCCACCAGTAAGGTTACCAAAGCGGCCTGTTTGCTACAATCGAAAAACCGTATATGCTTAAGTGGTACGCCGCTGCAGAATAACACCTTTGATATCTTTGCGCAGATGAATTTCCTGAACCCTGGTATGCTGGGCAGTGTGGAATTCTTCCGTCAGGAATTTGCGATACCTATTGATAAGTTTGGTGAAGCTGATCGTAAAGACCATTTGCGTAAATTATTATATCCTTTCATTTTACGCCGTACCAAAGAACAGGTGGCGAAAGACCTGCCCGATAAAATTGAAACAATTTTGTTTTGCGAAATGGACAGCGAGCAGCAGGCTATTTACGATGCCTACCGCAACGATTTTCGCGATAAAATTATGGGCACCATTGAGCAGCAGGGCATTCAGCGCTCGCAATTAACCATTTTACAAGGGTTAATGAAGTTGCGCCAGATCTGCGACTCGCCCGCTATATTGAATGAAACAGAAAAATTCCCCAACCACTCCATAAAGCTTGAAGAATTAGGTCGTGAGATTACCGAGAACATAAGCAACCACAAAGCGCTGGTATTTTCACAATTCCTGGGTATGCTGGCTTTGATAAAGGAAAAATTAAAAGAGCTGGAAGTTGATTTTGAGTACTTCGACGGAAGCACATCGGCGATTGAACGTGAACGCGCTATTCAGCGTTTTCAGAACGATGAAAACTGCCGTGTATTTTTAATTTCCCTGAAAGCCGGCGGCGTGGGTTTGAACCTCACTGCGGCCGATTATGTGTACATAGTTGACCCATGGTGGAATCCCGCTGTTGAACAGCAGGCTATTGACCGTACACATCGTATTGGGCAAACGAAGAACATTTTTGCCTATCGTATGATTTGTAAGGATACGATTGAAGACAAGATCCTGCAGTTGCAGGATAAGAAACGCCTGCTGGCCAAAGACCTCATCACCGACGATGAAGGATTTGTAAAATCACTTACACGCGAAGACGTGGAATACCTGTTCAGTTAATTTCTGGTATTTCCCGCTAAGACGCAAAGTCGCAAAGAATACTTTGATTTCTTTTGCGCCTTCGTGCCTTTGCGAGAAATAAAAGACGAAAAGCGAACTGAACCCTGAAGTGTGCGACGCAACAGAAGTCCAATGGATATTCTTTTGCCGGGCCCTAAAAAACTCATTTACACCGATCAACACTGTAAACTTATTGACCATCGCCCATTAACTCCCGATAGTTATCGGGAATCAAAATTGTCCTGACCAGTTAAACATTTGAGGGCTTTAGGTGTTTTCACAAGTTTATCAGGGGGGTATCGTCTAAACCTAATATCGCTAACGCTTATTCACCTTTCATGAAAAAGATATTTACCCTGTTTATTCTGGTACTTGCCATAACTGCCACTGGTTTTGCCCAGAAAAGAATTTCGGGCAGTGTGCAGGGCAAACTGCTTGATACACTTTTTAAAGATAATCTCTCCGGAGCTACTGTAACCGTACTTGCAACGGATTCAACGGTAGTAACTTACACATTAGCCAACGACAAAGGAGAATTTGTGATCAAAGACCTCGATGCGGGTAAATATCGTTTGGCCATCACCTATCAGGGATACTCACCCAGATACAGAAGGTTTACCATCTCTGCCGACAGTACACTGGTGAAGTTTGGAACCATTTACATGGATAAAAAGAATACCATGCTGGCGGAAGTAATTGTAGAAGCCCCGCCCATTCAGGTAAAGCAGGATACTGTTGAATACCGCGCCGATGCCTTTAAAACAAAACCCAACTCCACGGCAGAAGACCTGTTGAAAAAATTACCCGGCGTGCAGGTTGATAAAGATGGTAATGTAAAAGCACAGGGCGAAGACATACAAAAAGTATATGTAGATGGTAAGGAGTTTTTTGGAACAGATCCCAAACTGGCTACCAAAAATATCACATCAGATATGATTGAATCGGTACAGGTGTATGACGATATGAGTGACCAGGCAAAGTTTACACATATTGATGATGGCAGCCGTTCGAAAACTTTAAACATTAAATTAAAGAAAGATAAACGCAAAGGTTATTTCGGAAGATTTATTGCAGGTTATGGCGATGACGGCCGCTATCAGGGAAGCGCTATGTTCAATCGTTTTGATAACGATCGCCGCATTTCTATTTTGGGTGGTTCGAACAACCTGAACAAACAAACCTTTTCATTTAATGATATCGTAAGTACCATGGGTGGTTACGGATCCCGTGGTAATGGCGGCGGTGGTGGTTTTGGTGGTGGCGGTAATGGCGGCGGTGGCGGAGGTCGTGGTGGTGGCGGTGTTCGCATCAATGGTGGACAAACCAACTTCAGTCAGTTTGGGAGTAGCAACACCGGCATTACAACAGCTACCAATGCGGGCGTTAACTACACGGATAAATTGGGTAGTAAAATTGATGTAACAGCCAGCTACTTTTTTTCGAACAGCGAAAACCGTAAAGATCAGGAGAGTACTACGCAACAGATCTTTACCGATTCGTTTTTGCTGCGCAACGAAAATATGAGTTCGTATACCCGCAACCAGAACCACCGGTTTAATTTGCGCATGGAGTATACCATCGACTCAAACAACTCTATATTATATACGCCTACGCTTGTAGTGCAACACAGTGAAACAAACAGCTTCGATTCGTTATATACGCACTCTGTTAAAGGTACGCAGGATTATTTAGCCAACGAAGGCAAAAGCATCAACGGTACTACCCGTGATGGTATAAGCCTGAATAATAATTTATTGTATCGCCGCAAGTTTAAAATACCCGGCCGTACATTAACCGTTGGATGGAGCAACAGCATCAGCAATAGTAATGGTGACGGCACCACACAATCGCCTTTGCGCTTTTACGACATCATGGGCAATTTGATAAGTACTACGAACCAGGATATTAAAACTTCGCAAACAACAAAATCGAACAGCAACGTTATAAGTACATCATATACTGAGCCGATTGGTAATAATAAGATAATCGAGTTTAACTATGCCTATACCAATCGCCAAACCACCAGTAACCGTGATGCATGGAATTATGATGCTGTATCGCTCAAATACGATTCGCTGAACAAAGCACAGACCAACTATTTTGAAAACGGATATATTGATCATCGAATAGGAAGTAACTTCAGGGTTCAAACAAAAAAATATAGTTATCAGTTAGGCGCCGGTGTTGAATTTTCTGAACTGGATAACCGCAGCGTGCGCGCGCTCACCGGTAAAGACACTAGCGTAGTACAACACTTTGTAAATCTTTTTCCAACAGCAAGCTTTAACTATTCCTTCAGCCGTTCGAAAAACTTACGCTTTTATTATAGAGGAAGAACTACGCAGCCTACCATATCGCAGTTACAGGATGCCCCTGATCCATCCAATATATTGCAGGTTACCAATGGTAATCCGTCGTTGAAGCAGGAGTTTACAAACAACTTCAACCTTTTATATAACACGTTTAATGCTCAAACCTTTAGATTTTTATCGGCTAACCTTAGCTTCAATAATACCTACAATAATATTGAGAACAGTACAGATAGTTTGTCTTTAGGCATGAAAAGAAGATTGGGTATTGACAGCGCCGTTCAGGGCGCACAGTACATTGTACCTGTTAACCTGAATGGTACTTTCAACGCTTCATCATTTGTTACACTGGGTTTGCCATTGAGAGGAAGATTAAAGGGAAGCAGTTTCAATTTCAATAATTCTATCAATTATAACCGCGACATAAACCTGGTTTATCGTCAAAGAAACATTACCAATACAATTACGGTTACTCAAACCGCCGGTATTAATTTCAATGTTCTTAAAGAAACGTTGAACCTGGGACTAAATGCCAGCGCTTCCTATAACAAAGTGACCAACTCATTACAGAGCACTTTGAACCAGGAATATTATCAGCAATCATACAATGCAGATATCAGCTATATACTTTTGAAAAACTGGGTAATTTATACCGATTTTGATTACCTGGTAAATACCGGTAGAACCAGTGGATTTAATCAGAACATTCCTTTATGGAACGGGAGCCTTGCCTATGAAATGTTCAAGAAGAGAAATGGTGAGTTGAAGTTTTCAGTAAACGACCTGTTAAATCAGAATCAAAGCATCACTCGTACGGTAAGTCAAAACAGTATTCAGGATACCCGTTCAACTGTGTTGAAGCGTTATTTTATGCTCACCTTTACTTACAACCTTAATCGTACCGGTAACCAGCAGCGGCAGGGCCCCAGAATGCCACGCCAGATTGAACGGCAGATTGAACGCCAGAATGGTGACGGTGGTGGAATGCGTAATGGCGGCGGTATGCCAATGCCTCCACCCGGTGGTGGTGGACCTGGCCCTGGTGGAAGTCCCGAATAGTCTTTTTCAGCCTTGCTTTTATACTTGCAGATCCGTTGCTGTGCAACGGATTTTTTTTGCTTATTACATCAGCGAAGAGCAAAAAAATCCCCACTCATTGAGCGGGGACAGCACCTACATATGTGGTTTCAGAGGTAAGTGCGAAGCATTATAGTTAGTGATGAAAATCTATACAAATTAATGACCTTTTCTTCTCGCATAAGAGGTTGCACTTATAGGTGAGTCACCCAGCATGATAACCGCTAACAAACTTTTAACAAATCGTATGATGTTGGAAGAGGGGCGATAAATGGTTTTATGAATTTTCGCGCGGTGAACATCGTAATACATAGGATTCTTTTTCATTGGTATTGAATTAAGTATGAACAAATAAACAACTCAAACAAAATAACGACCGGGAGTACTATTTTATTGTGTTTCAATGAATTTAGTAGTTTCCCTATTCCCAGCCCTAAAGCTTTTGTTAACTTTAAGCTTTAAACCCCTTTCTATGTTCAAGGTAACCTGGTTGTTACTGTTTACATTTATAGCCTTATCCACAACCGCGCAAGGTGTGTTCAGTAACAAAACTAACGCTGCTTTAAAAAAGGTGATAGAAGACTATCCCAATCATTTCAGCAATATTAAAGGCGATCGCATTTCATCTGCTGAACTGGAAAGTGACTACAAATCGAAAGTAGTTATTCCCGGATCAGTTAATTGTACGCTCACCCAGTACAATAAAGATGCTGCGTATAGCTGGAAATGCGAATTATTTACCTCGGCTGATTTTGAAAAAGCAAAAAGCAGTTTCAGCGATCTGTATAATGAAATTCATAACACCATTATAAAGGTTGAGGGGGAGAAGCCTGTTATCCTAAATGGTCAGTACGAAGTTCCTGAAAAGGATAAACAACAAACCATCATCTTTTTTCATTTTCTGCCCGCCGCCGGTATTATTAAAAAACTAAATGTTGAGTTGGAAATGATACTCGACAATGGCATCTGGAAAATTACATTGCAGGTAAATGATGAAAGAGCGAAGTCTGAGGTCAGAAGTCTGAAGTCTGAAATCTGACATCGTTAAGTGTTCAGGATAAAAACTAGTTATAAGTGCTTTTTCCGACCTCGGACCTCGGACTTCCGACCTCCGACTTCAGATATTAACCTTCATTAACATTAAAGCAACCCTGCTTAACCTGCATTGCCATTGAGTGGAAATATTTTCGTAGCCTGTTTATGACACGAAAAATATTTCCGTTATGAAGAAGGTTTATCTGCTTATTCTATCCTGCTTTTTATATTTCATTTCTTTTTCACAGAAAAACGGTTCGGTTAAGGGTACCGCATTCGATACCCTTTCAAAACAACCTGTATCGGCTGCAACCATTACTGTTTTGAGAAAAAAAGATTCTTCACTGGTAGGCTTCACCATGACCGATACCAGGGGCCAGTTTGAATTAACCGGTTTATCGAACGGCGAATACCGGTTGCTGGCCACCCATGTAAGCTATCACAACACTGCCTTGTTTTTTACTGTCGACGACATGCATAAACAGGTGAATATGGGCAACCTGGTAATGAACGATAAAAGCCGCTTATTAAGTGAAGTGGTAGTAACCGCTGAAGCGCCACCGGTAACTTTAATTGATGATACCGTTCAATACAATGCCGGTTCTTTTAAAACAGTACCGAATGCCACCGTTGAACAATTACTGAAGAAAATGCCCGGTATTAAAGTAGAAAAAGATGGTACGGTAAAAGCACAGGGCCAGGATGTAAAAAAAGTACTGGTAGATGGAAAAGAATTTTTTGGCACCGATCCCAAAATAGCTACCCGCAACCTGCCTGCCGATGCAGTTGATAAAGTGCAGGTATACGATAAAGCGAGTGATCAGGCGCAACTAACAGGTTTTGATGATGGCAACAGTGAAAAGACCATCAACCTGAAATTAAAAAAAGATAAAAAGAAAGGTTTGTTTGGAAAAGCCATGGCAGGCGGTGGCACCAATGATCGCTATGAAGGTCGCTTTAATGTAAACTCGTTTAAAGGTGCGCGACAAATGTCGGTTATAGGCATGGCCAATAACACCAATGCCGAAGGGTTTAATTTTATAGATATGCTGAATTTTACCGGTGCTTTGAGTAAGATGAAACAGGATGGTGGCGGTATCGATATCAATATTAATAATGCCAGCAGCGATATTTCGGGCATGACTGGAAGTAACAATACCGGCATACGAACTATTTTTGGCGGGGGCATTAATTATAACAACATAATCGGTAATAAAACCAATTTCACCAGCAACTATTTTTATAATGGTTACAATCCCAATACCGAAAGCCACATACAGCGAACATATTTTTTGCCCGATTCATCGTACCGCTACACTCAGGATGCGTTTACAAAAAGTATTAATAACAGTCAGAAGTTAAACCTGAGCGCCGATATACAATTAGATTCTTTTAATTCAATAAAAATAACTCCGTCGTTCGGTTATCAGCAAACACACAGTACTACCAGCAGCGATTATTATACATTCTCGCCCGATTACAAGCAGGGTACCAGTGGCAGCAGTTATAATGAAACCAATAATCACGGATATAATTTCAGTAATGAAATATTGTTCAGGAGACGGTTCAGGCAAAGAGGAAGAACTTTTTCGTTCGATCTGCAGAACAAATCCAATGCAAGTGATGGAGATGGCAGTCTGCAATCTTCAAATACATTTCGTAATCCGTCGGGAACAGTGCTGGGAACCGAATCTATTAACCAGCATAATACAACCAGCAGCGATTTAAACAGCTATACTGCCAGAGCTGTGTATACAGAGCCTGTTTTTAAAAGATCGTTGCTTGAATTCAGTGTAGGTAGAAGCAACAGCAAAAGCTCGGCTAAAAAAACTACCAACGATTATAATGCGCTTACTGACAAATACGATCAACTGAATGATCAACTCAGTAATGATTTTGAAAGCAGTTATGGATATAACAACGCGGGCATTCGCTGGCGTATGCAACAGAAAAAATTAAGTATATCGGCCGGTACAAGCTGGCAGCAGGCTAAACTGGATGGCAAAATTATTTCCAACATAAAAGATTCTGCAATAAATAAAACCTTTTATAATCTGCTGCCTAATGCGCGTATTCAATATAACTTTTCAAAGTTTCGTTTTCTGCGATTGAATTATAATACCAACACTAATCAGCCTTCACTTACACAGTTACAGCCGGTGGCCGACATCAGCGATCCATTGAATATTAAAGTTGGTAATCCAGATCTTAAGCAGGAACTGACACACGGTGTACAACTGAATTTTTTTTCGCTGAACCCATTTAAAAATAAGAACCTGTTTGCATTTTTTAATCTGACCCGTACCGACAACAAAATTGTTGATTACGATGTGATTGATTCAATAGGCGTAAAAACTACTCATCCTGTAAATACAAACGGAACCTATAACCTGTTTGGTTCGGTAAGTGTTGGTCTGCCTATTCGTTTTTGGAAAAGCGATATCAACTTCAGCACCAATGCCACCTATACCAAAAACAAAAGTTTTATCAATGGCGCTGCAAACATGATCGATGTTTTGAATATCGGCCCTGAAGTACGGCTTGTTATGAGCCCTGCCGATAAGCTGGACGTTACATTCACGGGCAGCATTAACTATTATAAAACGCATTACTCGTTAAAGCCTGATTTAAACACAAAGTATATCAATCAGCAATATGGCACCGAAATAAGTTGGGACTTACCGCATAGCTTCTTCTTTAATACTGAGTTTACCTATGCCATTAATAGTCAGTTGGGCAATGGTTTTAATGCCAGGGTGCCATTGTGGAATGCCTATATCAGCAGGCAGTTCTTAAAATTCAATAAGGGAGAGATAAAGCTTTCTGCTTATGATTTGCTGAACCAGAATGTGGGCATTAACCGTAGCACCAGTCAGAATTATATTGAAGACAAGCGGGTTGTAAATCTGCGGCGGTTTTTTATGTTGAGTTTCACCTACAGTTTAAACAAAAACGGTTTGGAGAGAGGTGCAGGTATG
>Ga0105237_10009857_pt1 | contig 10211 bp, 6 predicted proteins | sample KBSC24metaG_FD_81520 | JGI IMG/M metagenome (GOLD analysis project Ga0105237, IMG submission 81520) | Corn rhizosphere microbial communities from Kellogg Biological Station, Michigan, USA - KBS C2-4 metaG | ecosystem: Host-associated > Plants > Roots > Rhizosphere > Soil | place: Michigan, USA... | reverse complement strand
GTCGACGTAGTAGACGTTCGGCTTCGCGACGTCACCGTTGACCGAGACCCGTCTCAACACCACGAGCTCGATCGGCGAATCACGCAGGAACTCGGCGATGCGCGCTCGAACGGTATCGCGAAGGGCGCCGATCGAAAGCGCCGACGCGTTGACAATGCCGATTTTCGGAAGCATCACGTCGCCGCGCTCGTCGACCATGACGGTGTCGCTCAACTTGGGTTCGCGCCACACGTGGAACCACACCCGGTCACCCGGCTGCGCGTGCGCCGAGGCCGCACGGCGAACAAAATCAGGAATGCTGTCGGACGCTTGCGCGGTCGCTTGCAGCGACTGCATGCTCTGTCCGCTTTGCTGCACCTGTTGCTGCGCGCTCGCCACGCTCGCGCTGCCCGCGATCAACACCATCGCTGAAAGAAGTAAAAACACAGCTTGCAGTCGGCGTTCGTGCATTGCGATATCACCCATCAAGGACTGCGGCCTCGACCGCCGCGCTCATACGCTGCCGAAAGACAGAGACGTCGAACCGCATCGCGTTCTCCCGGCAGGCGGCCGGCGCAATCGACATGCGATCCAAACGTTCGATCGCGTCGATAAGTGCCTCGACTGACTGTTCGGGAAACAGTACTCCCGTGACCTGGTCGACGACGGTCTCCGTCGCGCCGCCCCGGCCAAAGGCAATGACCGGCCGGCCCGCGGCCTGCGCCTCGAGCGGCGTGATGCCAAAATCCTCGAACCCCGGAAATAGAAGTGCCTTGCACCGGGCATAAAGACTCGCAACCTCGGCATCGTCGCGCCGCCCGAGGAACTCGACTGTCGGGCCAGCTTTGGCTTTGAGCCTTGCGATTTCCGGACCGGACCCAACGACGAGAAGTCGACGCTTGAGCCTGCTGCACGCGTCAACCGCCAGATCGACTCGCTTGTAACGGACGAGCCGGCTCACGACCAAATAGAAACCTTCGGGCGGAGAGTCGTTCGGGCGAACCCACGCGCAATCGACTGGCGAATGCACGACAGTCGCCGAACGCGAATACGTGCGGCGCACCCGCTCGGCGACTGTCTCCGAGTTCGCGATGAAGTGATCGACGCGTTCAACCGCCGCGAGATCCGCGCGACGGAGCCAATGCGCCATCATCTCGAGCAACGGACGATCGACCCGTCCGCGGACATACTCGTGATGCAGGTCCCACAAGTATCGCGGCGGTGTGAGGCAGTAGCTGATCGTGGAACCGGACGCTGGACGCCGCATGTTCTTCGCGAATGCGGCCGAGACGGAGATGATGACGTCGAATGGATTGGAATCGAATTGGTCGAACGCGCGGGCCATGAGTGGCAGAGTCGCGCGCGAGTAGCGTGTGATGAATGGAAGGCGTTGAAGAAACGACGGCCGGACGTCCCACGCGCGCACATCATCTGGCAGCGCCGACGGATCGAACACCGAGGTGAAGATCGGCGCCGCTGGATAGAGGATGCGAAGCTGCTGCAGGACACGCTCAGCGCCGCCGAATGACGTGAGCCAATCCGTTGCAAGCGCTATTCGTGGCCGTCGAACGTGAGCGTTCAGTACGCGCCCCTGCCGCTGAGGACTACGCCGAGAGTCTTGGCCATGATGCGAAGGTCGAGCCGCAGCGACCAACCGTCGATGTACTCGCGCTCGAGGCGGACCACCTCTTCGAAATCCGTGATGAGGTTTCGACCGCCGACCTGCCACGGACCGGTCAAACCCGGAACCACGCTCAACCGAACGAAGTGCCGCGGCTCATAGCGGCCGACTTCAGCGGGCACGGGAGGTCGCGGCCCGACGAGGGACATCTCGCCAGCAAGCACGTTGAGTAGCTGCGGCAGTTCGTCGAGACTGAAGCGGCGAAGCACTCGCCCGACGCGCGTTACGCGCGGATCGTCGCGCAACTTGAACAACCGTCCGTCGGCGTATGCGTTCAAATGCGATATTTGATCGCGCTTCATTTCCGCTTCGTGCGTCATGCTGCGGAACTTCCACATCATGAAGTCGCGTCCGCCAAGTCCCACACGACGTTGCCGGAAGAACACCGGACCACGCGAATCGATCTTGATCGCGAGCGCGATGAGTCCCATCAGCGGCGCGCATGCGACGAGCCCAACAGTGGTCAGCACGAGATCCGTCGCGCGTTTGAGCACGAGCGCCGGCATTCCAAGTCGCGCCGGGTGCACGTGGTAGCCTGGCAGACCGCCCACTTTTACCGGCTCTGCCCAGCCGCGAACGCCACGTCCCCACGATGGAACCGCGATCATCGCGGTTCCACGTTTGATGCACGCATCGGCCACACGCTGCACAACCTCGGCGCGCAGCGAACCGGCAATGATCAGCTCGGCCGCATCCTCGCGATCGAGAATCGAATCGAGATCATCGATTGAACCGAGGGCTTTGGAATCGTAAACCTTCGACGGCGTGACATACCCGATGATGCGATGGTCGCGATTCAGATCGTTCTGGAGGCCAGTCACGATCTCGTCGACTTCGGAATGCCGTCCGATAATGAGCGCTTTGCGAAGACCGATCCCGTGCGCGTACGCCTGTCGCACGACGAGATCGACCAACCAGCGCTCGACAATCAACGCCGCGAGCGCAACGGCGACAAACGTCGGCAGGAATGCGAGCGGCAGCTCGATGCTCGGCGGAAGAATCGCGAGGACCGCGAGGACGACGCCGGCGAGCCCGACGCCGAGTAAGAGACGGCGGGCGTCGCGTCGCGCGTCGCCGGGTTTGTAAGCGCTGTTCGCATTGAGTCCGATCAGTACGAGTCCGATCAGCGATGGCCACAATCGGCGCGTGTCGGCAACCGGCGCGATCTCAGTGGCGAGAAGCGTGGCTGCGCCAATCGCGATTGCGTCGAACACGTGGAGTGACGCGACGCGAAGGACTTGTCGGCCGATCGAAACGAGAAGCCGTCGCTGAGCAAGTTCACGCCGTAGGCGAACGTCGTACGGCGGAAGCGCCAGTACCCGGTGAACGTGGGGTACGCGCCGGGCCAGTGGAATGTCTGCCTGCTCGATGGCGGCAGGCGGTAGTTCTGGTGCAGGAGTTCCCGAGACGTTCACGCTTGGCTATGGCATCGACCCGTGTCCGAAGCTCGGCCGCTACGCATGGCGGGCCGAGCTTCAAATGTCCTGTTCCTTTGCCGAGCTCGCCCGGCGGAGGAAGGACATCACGCAATCGCCACGCCTTCGTGGCCGTCACGTGCAGAAAGCTGGAGCAGAAAGCTCGAGCTTGTTTCGTGCGGTTCGCGCTCGAATTCGTTCTTTAACGTTTCAGAATTGCCGCGAGTGCGACGGCCGACCCCAAAATCGAGGTGAGAGCTGTCAACATCGCGACGTAGTCGCGTCGATCCGATGCGTCGACCGGTGGCACGACGATCGTGCTGCCGGGCTGCGGCGTCGGCGTCGATTTGAAGAAGTGCAAATGCGAGTTGCGGCTCTCGACCTTTCCATTCGGTTGCGTGACGTACGCGCGCCCAACATCGGACTTGGAGGTGCCGCCACCAGCCGACCGAATGTAAAAATCGAGATTCGCGCCGCGGACGTATGACACCGCAACTGGTGAATTCACCGATCCGGTCACCGTCACGACACCCGAGTACACGGGAACGAAGATCGAATCGCCGTCGGCGAGCACGAGATTGTCGACGTGATTCTTGTCCCGAAGCACGGCCGGCAGATCGATCCCGATCCGACCGAGGTTGTCGCGCTGGCGGTAGAAGACGATGCCGTTGGGATAGGCATCCGACGTCAGACCGCCTGCCCGTTTGATCAGATCGAGCACGCGCTCGCTCTTGTTCTGTAACGTGTATCGCCCGGGAAACCGGACTTCTCCCTGTAGGACGACCGTGCGCTGCAGCGCCCAGTCGGGCTGCCTGAAGATGAGCACGTTGTCATACGGCTCGAGATGCACATCGGGGGCGCGCGCCGCCGGCGCTGGGATCCCAGGCGGCCCGAGGTATCGGCCGTCCGGCCCGCGATCGAAAAGGTACGTCGAGTCGAGTGGGACTTTCATCGTGCGCGCCGTGACGCCGCCCGCTCGATTCTCCGGCATGCGTGCGATTTCCGCTTCCGTGAGAAGCGCGCTCTCCTGCAGGCCACCGGCGAGCAGGATCACATCACGCATCGTCATCCCTTCGCGATAGGGAATCCGCCCGCCTTTGCGCACCGCGCCGCTGACGGTGACGTACCGCTTGGGCCGAAACTCCGGTAATGAGAATATTCTGATGCTGTCGCCGTCGGCCAGCCGCACGTCGCCATTCGCCGTGGCGCCCGTGGTGTCGCTCAGTTGTGCTTGGATCATCGCATAGGTCGAGTCGGGACGAACGCGCGTGATCTGCACCTGCCCGAGGTATGTGTCGGGACGCAGGCCGCCGGCGCGTCGAAGCGCGTCGGTCAGCGTCATCCCCGGCACGAAGCCGATTTCCCCGGGACTCCAGACATTTCCCTCGACCGCAATGCGAGCGGCAAGATGGCCCGGAACTTCGCCGACGCGCACGACGTCGCCATCTTCGATCGTCGCTTCGCTCACCGCTCCGTTCGTGAACAGCGCGCGCGGCACTTCGATGATCTGCCGCGCCGTTCCGAGTCCTCGTCGCTGGGCCGGCGGAATGATGCGCTCGATCTGCACGCGTCCCGGATCGGCTTCGGCCGTGAAGCCGCCTGCCATCTGAATGAGATCGGCAATGTTTTCGCCTGGTTTGAGCTCATAGGTCGCGGAGCGCAGCACCGCTCCCACGACGCGTGCGCGCGGACCGTGCGGCGGCACGAAGATCACGTCGCCGTTCTCGAGACGCAGATCTTTTGATGCGTTGCCGTGAATGAGGTAGTCGTAGACGTCGAGCACACCGGCCGTTTGCGAACCACGACGCACTTGCACGTTGCGCAACGATCCTTTTTCGGTCGGACCCTGCGCCTTGTAGAGCGCGTCCATTGCCGTGCCGGCGCGAGACACCGCGTACGCATTGGGTTGCGCGACGTCACCGGTCACGATGACTTGGTTCGTGCCGACGCGACTGACATTGAGCGAGAAATGTGTTCGTGCTCCCGGACCCCGACCGATGCCGGAATAGGATCGGGACAGTCGAGCGAGAAGCTGGTTCTCGAGCTCGCCCTTCGTCAGATTCGCCACCGGGACTTGGCCGACGTTGGGAATGACGACGAATCCCTCGCGAGTCACCTCGAGGTTGTAGGATGCCTGGACGTCGCCAGTCAGGATCAACACCAATCGGTCGCCGGGCCCGAACCGATACCCTTCATCCACCGGGCCGGCCAGCGTCGCATCGAACTGCGACGTCTCGCTCTTGAACAAGTCGAGCCCGAAGATCGAATAGCCGCTGTCGGTCGCGGCGAGCAGCGCTTGCTTCGAGCGAAGCACGCGATGGAGCGCCGTGCGCACAGTGTCGTTCTTGATCGCGCGCCCCAGCGTGTCGAGAAACGCCGAGTCGAGCTGTTCCTGGGTTTTGCGTTGTTTGCGCGCCAGTGTGCGCAATGAATCAACCGCCAGCGTATCAGCCAACCCGAGCGCTCGCATCGCGCCGAACACGTCGTCGCTTGGCGTTCCACTCGGGGTAGTCGTCGGATTCGCGTTCGGTAGATACGCGTCGAGCAGATTCTCCGGATAGCCCTCCGCTCTCAATCGGGCTTTGATCTGATCGGGCGTCAAACCGCTCGAACGAAGCTGCGCTTGCAGTTGAGCGATGAGATCCGGGCGAGTCTGCAGCAGCTGTTGTGCCTGCTCCGGCGTGGGTCGCGTTTGGCCGTTGGCTGTGCGCACCACACCACCGGACAGAGTCACGATGGCGAGCGCGACAGCAGCGTGTCGAATTCGGAACATCATCTGTTACGGCATGTGTGACTGCTAATGATCATTTCATGTCGCCAGCAGACTCATCTACGATCGGCATGGTCGCCGCGACGGAAGAAAGCGGTCCGGCAAATGAATCACGACGTGCAAATACCAATGCAAGGCCGATGGCCAAACCAAGGAGCGCCCCGGCCAGGACATCGACACCGTAGTGGAAACCGCCGTACACCGCGCCAATCCCTAAGCAAGATGTGAGCGCGCACAGCAGGAGTCCGGTCCGTACGCTCCAACGGAAGGCCAGGATCGTTTGCACGGTTGCCACCGCCACATGCGACGATGGAAACGCCGTGCCCTTGGATGAGCCGGCTATTAGCAAACGCAATGCAAGGCGCCGAACCGGACCGTCGAACACCGACGCTGGCGCCGCCCATTCATACCGCGGTCCGGCCACAGGGAATACCATGAAGATCAAATAGCAGACGGCGAACATCGTCATCAGTCCGGCTGTCGCATTCCGAAACTCGGCAAACTGGCGGCGCAGATACAGCAGCAACGGCGGCCCGTAGATGATCAGATAGTACGAGAGATACGCCGCGTGCAGCGTCTCGCTTAAGAGAGCGTTCGGCCAATGGATCGACGCCGACTCGACGGGCGACGTGCCGAAGATCGCGGCCTCCCACCGTTGCACCGCCTCGTCATGCAACCCACCGATCTCTATCCGCGGGAGCTCGGCGTACAAGAACGGAATGGCGATGAGCGGCAGCCAGTCGACTACGGGACCCCTTCGCCGAGACGCCAGCAATGCCGCAACTACAATGAGTGCAAGCATGTGGAAGACGACAACCGTGGTCGATCCACGGCCGCCGGCCCACGCGATGATCGCCGGCACGGACGATACCGCCAAATACACGGCAAGAATCTTGATGGCAGCCGGGACCGGCTCGATGCTCGTTAGTTTGGACGCCTTCATCAGGTGTTACATTCGCGTTGTGTCACTCGGAAATCATCCTGTGTCACTCGAAATTCTCTCAGTCGACTCGTCTCGCGATCTTCGGCGGTTCGTGGATCTTCCTTGGAAGATCTACAATAGGGCCGACCATCCCCAGTGGGTTCCACCCCTGCGGATTGCCGTTCGAGATGCATTGAACAAGAAGGCGAACCCGTTCTATCGCACGGCTGATCGCCAACTGTTTCTCGCGACGCGCAACGGTAAACCGGTCGGTCGTATCGCCGCGATCGAGAACCGCGCGCATAATGAGTTCCATCACGACCGTGTTGGTTTCTTTGGTTTCTTCGAATGCGGAGAAGACCAGGAAGCAGCAGCCGCGTTGTTCGACGCAGCCGAAGGTTGGCTTGCGTCGCGCGGCCTCGATACGATGCGCGGCCCGATGAATCCATCGACGAATCACGAATGCGGACTCCTCGTCCGCGGGTTCCGCTGGCATCCAATGATCATGACGACGTGGAACCCGCGCTATTACTCCACGCTCATCGAACAGGCCGGATTCGTGAAAGCCAAGGACCTCCTGGCCTATTTCTTCCCTCTCGACGGCCCCCGAGCTTTTCAGCTGCCCGACCGCGTCCGGCACGTCGCCGAACGCTCGTTGCGCGGTAAGACGCTCACGTTCCGCGATCTCAACCTGAAGGATTTCGGTAGAGAGGTGGACCGGTGCTGGGAGATTTACAACTCGGCGTGGGAGTCGAATTGGGGGTTTTTCCCGATGTCGCGCGAGAGCTTCACGCACGAAGCTCAAGTGCTCAAGTACATCGTCAACCCTCGCTTCACCCTCATGGCGGAGGTAAACGGTGAACCGGCGGGCTTCATGATCATCGTCCCGGACTTTCATCATGCGTTCAAAGCGATTGGCAACGGACGTCTATTGCCGACTGGCTTGTTCAAGCTGCTCGCCGCAAAGCCGAAGTTGCGCACGGGGCGCATCATGATCCTCGGCGCCAAGCCGCAGTACCGCAGCCGCGGGATCTTCGCGTTGTTCGCGCATGAGCTGTCGGTGCGCGCAAGGACTTACGGAGTTCAGGGCGCCGAAGCCTCGTGGATCCTCGAAGACAATGACAAGCTCAATCGCCCACTCCAGGCGATGGGCGCGAAAGAATATCGGCGGTGGCGCATTTACGACCGCCCGGTGCCTTCACCCGTCGCGAGAGTTGTCTGATGAGCATCTTCCGGAAGTGTGACGACTACACGCTCGCCCGCGAGACGCAGGCAGCGGGCCTCTACCCGTACTTCGTGCCGATCGAAGAATCGACCGCCACCGAGGCGCGCATCGGCGGCGAATGGAAGATCATGGTCGGCTCGAACAACTACCTCGGGCTCACGCATCACCCGGAGATCCTGGACGCCGCGCGGAACGCATTGGTGACCTACGGCAGCGGATCGACTGGCAGCCGACTGCTGAACGGCACGCTTGCGCTGCACGATGAGCTCGAGGAACGGCTCGCGCGCTTCTTTCACAAGGAAGCGGCGCTGGTCTTCACGACCGGCTATCAGGCGAACCTCGGCGCCATTGCGGCGCTGATCGGTCGCGACGATCACGTGTTCCTCGATCGCCTCGACCACGCATCGATCGTCGATGGCGCGAAGCTGTCCTACGGGCACGTTCATCGGTATCCGCACAGCGACGCCGAATGTCTCAGCCGGCAACTATCGGCGATTCCAAAGCCGGCGGGAAAACTCGTGGTGACCGACGGCGTGTTCTCTATGGAAGGAACGATTGCCGACTTGCCGGCGATCGTCGCCGCCGCGAAGGCGCATCACAGTGCCGTTCTCGTCGATGAAGCGCATGCCGTCGGCGTGTTTGGTGCAAACGGCGCGGGAACCGCCGAGCATTTTGGGATCTCTGATCAGGTGGACTTGATCATGGGGACGTTCTCCAAATCGCTCGCGTCAGTCGGCGGCGTGATTGCCGGCGACGAGTCGGTGGTTCACTGGCTGCGGCACCACAGTCGCGCGCTCATTTTCACAGCGAGCATGCCGCCTGCCTCGGTCGCCGGCGTACTCGCCGCACTCGACATCATCCAGCGGGAGCCGGAGCGGCGTGAGCGCCTGTGGACGAACACAATGCGGGTCGCCAATTCGCTGCGCTCGCTCGGTTTCGACATCGGTCAGACACGGACGCCAATCATTCCGGTGGTGATTGGTGAGCTGGTTCGCACACTCCAGTTGTGGCGCGCGCTGTTCGACGAAGGCGTCTTCACGCATCCGATCGTGCCACCGGCCGTGCCGCCAACGTCGTGTCGACTCCGCGTGTCGATGTCGGCCGAGCACAGCGACGAGCAAGTGGATCGCGTACTCGACGCGTTCGAGCGTGTGGCGCGTATGATGGTCGCGGCGTAAGTAGAGAATGAAAGTCGCGCTGGTCTGCGACTGGTACCATCCGCGAATTGGCGGCATCGAGCTGCACCTGCAAGATCTCGCACGACGACTCATTGGCGACGGTCACCATGTCGTCGGCATAACGCCGACGCCCGGCGCGGAACTCGTCGACGGCGTGCGTGTTCACCGCATCGAGACGCGCCGCGCGCCGCACTTCGGATTCATGTACACGCGAGGCGGCATCCGCGCGCTTGGCAACGCCCTCGCGGCTGAACGAGTCGACGTCGCTCACTGTCACGTGAGCATCATTTCACCGGCGGCATTGGGCGGCGCGCTCGAAGCCGAGCGGCGAGACATTCCGGTGTTGCTCACATTTCATTCGGTCGTTCCACAAACGCAGATGCTCGCACGAGCGGCTCGCCTGATGCTCGGCACGAGTCGCTGGCGCGCGCGTTTCTCCGCGGTCAGCGATCGAGTCGCCAATGGCGTCCGTCCGATCGCTGGTCGCCGTTCGTTGGCCATTCTGCCCAATGGCATCGACGTCGATTACTGGCGCGTCCACGCGAAGCCCCGACGTGGTGGTGCGATCGAGTTGGTGAGCGTCATGCGCCTCAATGCTAAGAAGCGTCCGTTCGCACTCATTGATCTTGTGAGACGCGTCAACGCCATACTTCCCGGCGCTGAACGCGTGCGCTTGCGAATCGTCGGCGACGGCCCGCTTCGCCAGCGTCTCCAACGAGCGATCGCCAACGCCGGGCTCGAACCTCAGATCGAATTGCTCGGTTACCGAACGCGCGACGAGATCCGCGCGGTCTTTGCGGAATCAGATCTGTTTGTGCTGCCGACGGTCCGTGAATCGTTTGGGCTTGCCGCGTTAGAAGCGCGGTGCTCAGGACTTCCCGTTGTTGCGATGGCCGCCTCGGGCGTCGCCGAGATCGTGCGCCACGGACGCGACGGCCTGCTCGCGCGGTCGGATGCGGAGCTTGCAACGCACGTCTCGACGCTTGCGCGCGATGGCGTGCATCGTCGGGCAATCGCCGAGCATAACCGCCACACGACGCC
>Ga0105237_10009855_pt1 | contig 10213 bp, 5 predicted proteins | sample KBSC24metaG_FD_81520 | JGI IMG/M metagenome (GOLD analysis project Ga0105237, IMG submission 81520) | Corn rhizosphere microbial communities from Kellogg Biological Station, Michigan, USA - KBS C2-4 metaG | ecosystem: Host-associated > Plants > Roots > Rhizosphere > Soil | place: Michigan, USA... | reverse complement strand
TATATCCGGCGCCGGATATTACAAGGTTCCTCGGGTGATCGAGCGATGAACGACCTTTCTCAGCTGACGATCCCGGCAATTCGAGAGGGTCTGAAATCGAAAGCGTTCAGCGCGGTCGAACTGACCCGCCAGTTTCTGGAACTGGCGGAACGCGAGAATCCGAAGACCAACGCCTACGTGCTGTTGTGTCCGGAGCGCGCGTATGCAGCGGCGGAAAAGGTGGACCAGAAGATTGCCGCGGGGCACGACCCGGGCGCTCTGGGCGGTGTGCCGATTGCCGTCAAGGACGTCATTCTGACGAAGGGCGTGCGCACGACCTGTTCGTCGAAGATTCTGGCGAATTACATTCCGCCTTACGATGCGACGGCGGTGGAACGAATCGAAGCGGCGGGCGGCGTCATTATCGGCAAAACCAACTGCGACGAGTTCGCGATGGGTTCGTCGAACGAGAACAGCGCTTTCGGACCGGTGCGGAATCCGGTGGCGCCCGACCGCGTGCCTGGCGGTTCGAGCGGCGGTTCGGCAGCAGTTGTGGCGCAGGGGACAGCGGTGGTTTCGCTCGGCTCCGATACGGGCGGTTCGGTGCGGCAGCCGGCTTCGTTCTGCGGCATTGTCGGCGTGACGCCCACGTATGGCCGCGTTTCCCGCTACGGGCTGGTGGCCTATGCGAGCTCGCTCGATCACGTGGCTCCGTTTGCCCGCAATGTGCGCGACGCCGCGACCGTGCTGGAAGTGATGGCGGGGCGGGATCCTCTCGATTCCACCTGCGCCGATGCACCGGTGCCGGACTATGCCTCGCATCTGACGCGCGATGTGCGCGGGATGAAGCTGGGCGTCCCGGTCGAGTACATGAAGCATGCGACCGGCGAAACTGCAGAGCTGATCCATCGTTCGATCAAACAACTGGAAGGTCTGGGCTGCGAAATTCGCGAGATCAGCCTGCCGAGCACGGATTATGCCGTCGCCTGTTATTACGTCATTTCCTGCGCCGAAGCGAGTTCGAATCTGGCGCGCTATGACGGTGTTCGTTATACGACGCGCTCTGCCGCGTCGGAAAACCTGAGTGCGATGTATCAGAACACCAGGGGCGAAGGTTTCGGGGCCGAAGTGAAGCGCCGCATCATGCTGGGCACTTATGTTCTGAGCCACGGCTACTATGACGCTTATTACGTGAAGGCGCAGAAGGTCCGGGCAATGATCGCGCGGGATTTCACGCGGGCATTCGAAAGCGTGGATGCAGTGGTCGCGCCTGTTTCGCCGTTCCCGGCGTTCCGGCTGGGCGAGAAGCTGAGCGATCCGCTGGAAATGTATCTTTCCGATATCTACACCATTACGGGAAGCCTTGCCGGCATTCCCTGCATGAGTGTGCCGTGCGGTACAACGGCAGAGGGTCTGCCGGTTGGTTTGCAGATCCTGTGTAATCATTTCGACGAGCAGAATATGTTCCGGCTCGCCGACGCGTTTGAATCACGTTAGTATCGAAAGCATCAACTGAACTGTTAAGTATTCACTGACTCAAGGAGACCCTATGGCTTTTACGCTTCCCCCGCTGCCTTACGCGACAGACGCACTGGAACCACACATCGACAAACTGACGATGGAAATCCACCACGGCAAGCACCATAACGCTTACGTGACGAACCTGAACAAGGCGCTTGAATCGGCTCCTGAACTGGCCGGTAAGTCGATCGAGGAGTTGCTCGCGAACAATCTGGCGATCGTCCCGGATGCCATCAAGACTGCAGTGCGGAACAACGGCGGCGGTCACGCCAACCACTCGATGTTCTGGACGATTCTGGCTCCGGCGGGTTCGGCTGGCGAGCCGTCCGGCGCTCTGGCAGCTGCTATCGATGCGTCATTCGGCAGCATGGCCTCGTTTAAAGAGAAGTTCAATGCCGCCGCGACCACGCGTTTCGGGTCGGGCTGGGCATGGCTGCTGAAGAGCGGCGACAAACTGGAAGTCACCTCGACGGCCAATCAGGACAGCCCGATTATGGAAGGCAAGTCCATCGTGATGGGGCTCGACGTCTGGGAGCACGCTTATTACCTGCACTACCAGAACCGCCGCCCGGATTACATCGCTGCGTTCTGGAATGTCGTGAACTGGAACGAAGTTTCGAAGCGCTTTCAGTCATAAATTTTCCTGCTGATTGAGGGAAAAGAAAAAGGGAGCCCGGCCAAATGGCCCGGGCTCCCTTTTTAGTTGCTGATTGGTAATTAACCGATTTTGGCCATCAGCTGGCGAATATCGTTTTCCTGCGTTTTGGAGGGCCGATTGGCGAGTGCCGCCTGGCATTCCTTGCGCGCGTTGTCCCGATCGCCCTTCTGGTTCAGGGCCATCGCGTGGTGATAGTGATAAACCGGATTCTGCGGGGCCTGGGCGACCAGCGTCCGGAAATTATCGATAGCGTTGTCGGTCAGGTTCTTCTTGAGATAAATCCAGCCAAGGGTATCGGTGATTTCGGAGAAGTTCGGCAGCTTCTGCTTGGCCGACTGGGCGTAAGTCAGCGCCAGATTCAGATCGCCGTTCGATTCTGAAATCAGATACGCCAGGTTGTTCAGGGCGTACGCGTTGCTGGCATCGAGCTTGATCGCCATCTCATAGTTCTTGCGGGCCAGGTCGCTCTTGCCCACTTCCTCATAGAGCATGGCCAGATTGGTCAGAATGCCGCTGTTATCGGGCAGACCCTGATGTGCCTTTTCGAGGGCTTCGAGCGCATGCTGCAGATCACCTTTGTAGCGGTAAGACTGGGCAATACGGCTCCAGACATCAGCCTGGGTGCGGGGGTCTTTCGTCTTCGCCAGCAACATATGGTAGCTGGAGATGGCGTCGTCGAAATGGCCACCGGACATCTGAGCATTGCCGAGTTCGCGAAGCAGATCTTCGCGATCCGGATTTTTCTGCGATTCCGTTTTCACGACTTCAATCGATTTCTCGGTCTGGCCGTCTGACAGATAGGCTTTCGAAACGCCCAGAATGCCGCGAATATTGTCGGGCTGCGCCTGATACGCGCGCTGGAACAGTTCGATAGCTTCCTTGTTCTTTCTCTCGTTGAGATCAACCACGGCGAGTTCCAGCAGGGCGTCCACCTGAGTGGGGTTGGCCTGAATGACAGGCGTCAGCAGGGCGCGTGCTTCGTCGAAACGGCGCAGGCGCTGCAGGGCGGCGGCTTTCATGACGCGGCCCTGAACGTTGTTGGGATTGGCTCGCAGAATTTCATCGCAGGAGCGAACTGCGGCATCGAAGTCGCCGCGCAACAGGAAGACCTGGGTTCGGGCCAGGCGCGCGGGAAGATAATCGGGCTGCAGTTCAATGGCTTTATCGAACTCCTGCCGGGCCTGTTCTAGCTGGCCTTTGGCGAAGTGCGCGCGGCCCAGGTTAAACCGCGCCACGAAATTGCCCGGCTTGGCGGTGACGACCGACTGCAGTTCGTTCAGCGCCTGATTCACGTCGCCGCCCTTATCGAGCAGGAAGGTGGCTTTCAGGCCACGGGCTTCGGGGTCTTTCGGATCCGCTTTCAGAATCTCTTCGTTTTTCGCCCTTGCCAGATCCAGCCGGTTCTGACGAACATAGGCCTCGATCTCATGCTTCAGATAGGTATTCTTCTTGCCCGAGTCCTTCTTCATCCCTTCTTCGTACTGCTGGATGGCGTCATCAAACTGCTTGACGCGAACAAAGAAATCACCAGCCTGGAGATAGGCGTCCGGGAAGTCCTTCAAATTGGACTTCATTTCGTTCATCGCGGTAGCGAGGGCTGGTTTGTTGTTGGTGGCGAAGTAAAAACGGGCGAGTTCGAGGCGGAGCTTGGTATCTTTCGGATTGTCTTTAATGCCGCTGTGCAGCAGCGCTTCCGCGTCCGGGACGCGGTTGGTTCCAAGATACAGGCGGTAAAGATCGTAGAGTCCGGCCAGGTCCTGCTTGTTCTGCGCGATCACCAGCTTGAAAAGGGACTCGGCTTCGGGCAACTGCCGTTCGATAACGAGCGTCCGTGCCAGCGCCAGCCGGATCGTTGGATCAGACGGTTTGGCGTTGAGGGCGGTGCGGTACTCGGAAACGGCATTATCGAGCGCCGCTTTCGCTTCCTCGCCCTGGCTCTTCCGGAATTTGGCAACGGTGTCCAGCATGGAAAGATCGCCTTTGATCTTGTGCCCCTGCCAGGAGTTGGGATTTCGCCGCAACAGGCCATCGCTGTAGCCTGCGACTTCTTTCAGCGCGTTTTCCGTGTGGTCCTGATTCTGAGCCGCGACAATGATAATTTCCGACAGCTTGAGAGTCGCATCGTCTGATTCCGCCGAACCCGGTTTCAGCAGTTCCACGGCGCGCTGAAGCGCGGGTACCGCATTCGCCACCTGCCCCACCTTGATGTCCGTCAGAGCGAGCCCGTAGTAGGCATCCCCAAAGCGGCGATCTTTATCGATCGCTTTGCGGTACATGATCGACGCTTCGCGGAAACGGCCCGCGTCGTAATATTTTTTGCCGCTTTCGAGATACTTCTGCTTGAGATAGTTGGGATCCCGATTGCAGGAAATCAGGGTTAATGCAGCGAGTGCAAGTGCCGTAAATCGCATACTTTTGACTGTAACTATTGTCCTACAAAAAACTCTGCGCCACCGAAAACTGTCGTACGGCAACGGCGTTTGACAGGCTTCGCAGTCACGGTACTGTAGCAACTCCCACGGTTGCCAGAGCTTGAGCGGATGTTAATTGACGGAAACGTAAGGCGCGAGCGCGCCCGAGATGGAACTGCTGACCCCGCCAATTTTCAGCGTGACGGGCAGAGACGCGCCTTTTTCGTGGAAGCCGGGAATCGTAATCGTGATTTGCGCAAGGCCCACCATACCCGGTACTAAAGTACTGGAGCGGACGATCATGGCCGCCTGTTTGTAAAGTGGATTGCCGAAGAAAACCTGCACCGTATCGGTTACCGCGAGCGGGTCAGCGGGGGCCGCGTTGCCCGTCGTCACCGCGCCGCCATGGGTGACGCCGAGACCTGCGGCGTAGATCAGCAGGGTCTCATCACGTTTTGCCGGCTTGCTCTGGTTCACGAATTGACCGTTGGTATGCATGATGGCCGCCTGACCGTTGTCGCCCACCAGCACGGCCGGGGCGTACTTCGAAACCGTGACGGTCGAGGCGCTGGAAATGGCCTGATTGTCGATGGAACGGATCACCAGGGGATAGCGCCCGGCAGCGAGGGTCACGGGAATCTGTGCGTTGATCTGGCCAGGGGCGGACATGCTGAGCGGAATGGGTTGATTGTTGAGCGTGACGCAGACACCGCCCAGTACAGTGGGCAGCGGAGGCGAGGCGGTCTGGCCGGAACCGAAGTTCTTACCGAAAATCGAGATGATTTCGCCGGGAGCGAGCCCCGGCGAATTGTCGCCGGCGCTGACCACTCCTCCGGCATTCACGGTTGGCCGGAGGACAGATGCGGGAACGCCGGGCTGCGGCATCTTCACGATCGAGAGTCCGCTGGTCGTCAGAACGTAAGCGGTGGCGCCTGCGGCATCGTAAGCCAGGGTGCGCGAGAAAGCGGCTGTCCGGGCGGTCCCGGTGAGGGCGACTGAGGGGCCTTCGAGAGTCGGGGCGCTGCCGGCCGAAGTTCCGGTGGTGGGGTCAAAGAGTTCGATGAGTCCGGCGTCCGGCGCTACGGCGGCGGCATTGGCGCGCACCGGCACGGTAAACAAGGCAACCTGGCTGGCCGAAATCGCCGCAACCGCCGGCACCAGGCGATTGGCGGGGGAGAGCCCGTTCAAGCTGCCCTGAACCGGCGTCAGCGAAGCATTCAGGAAAGTGCCGCCGATCGTGTAGTATTTGCCTTGCGGACCGGCGGTAATCGGTCCGATATAGCCAACCAGGCCGTTGAGCGCTTTGGTCAGAATAAAGTCATCGTCGCCCTGCAGCGCGCTGTAAAGGTAGGCCGCGCCTGCGCCGTTGACGACCAGAACGAACTCTCCGCCAGGTGTTGCGGCCATACTCCACTGGGCCGGGTTGCCGCCAGGGATGGTCCTTGCGGTCCCGAAGATCGTGCTGTTCAGGGCCCGCGGAATTGCCTGGCCGGTGCTGTCCACCCGCCACCACGAACCATCTGAAAGGATGAACTGCGGTCCGCGGCTGCTGGTTGCGATCGCAACCGGATTGGCGATTCCGATGGCGGCGTTGAACGGGAATGCCGGGAAAGCCACCCGGCCCGTCTGCACTCCTTTGTTAAGGTCCACGACGGAAATCGATTCGCCCCCGGTATTGGCGACATAGAGAGTATTGCCGTCCGTGCCGAAAGACATGGCGTGCGGCAACTGGCCCACTTTGATGGGCGAGAGGAACTTCTGCGTCTTCAGGTCGAAGACTTCCAGCCGATTCAGGCCAGAGTTTGCAATGTAAAGCCGCTGGCGCGCGCTGTCGAGCAGAATATCGGTCAGGCCTTCCGCGGTGGTGGCATTGATGGGCACGGACACCACCTGCCCAGTGGAGATGGAATCGCGATTGTTCTGGTAGACGTGGATGGTCGGGGGAATATTGATGGCCTCGGGTGAGGCAACGATATAGTTGACCGGCCCCACGGTGCCGGGGCTGGCGGCGTTGGCGGCGTTGTAGCGGAAGGTGACGGAAGGCGTTGCTCCATTATTTGCTACCGTCACGGTAGGCGCGGGGACGTTCGCAGCGGGGGGCTGCCCGGGGCCGATCGGGCCGTTGTTCGGCGCCGCAGTCAGGCTGACGGTGAAGCGCCCTCTGCCGCCATTGTCGAAGAGATCAGTCGCGGTAGTTCCTTTGAAAACGCCGCAGATGTCATTGGTCAGGAGCACCGAAAGGCTCTGGGGATTCGCGAGCGGCGACTGGGTGATTGCGCCGACCGGCAGAATAATGAAGCCGGAATCGGAGATGGCATAAACATTCGCGCCGGAGGCTTCGATGACCATCTTGCCGGCCAGATTCTCCGGCAGTTGCAGCCCCAGCGTGATCAGCAGATTGTCAGGGTCGTTCACCAGCAACTCTGTCACGTTGGCCCGCGTTGCCAGCAGCGGCGCGGTATTGAAAGCCGCATAAAGCGTGGAACCGTCGGGTGAGAAGACGCTGCCGCCCTGATTCTGTTGCAGGTTGAAGACCGCGGTTCCGGTGGCCCCCGCGAAAGTGAACGGAGCGTTCGCGGTGTTTTCCTGAGCGATCACCTGCAGGGTTCGGGCGTCGAAAAGCGTTGCCCCGGCCATGAACTTTGAACCATCCGAGGCGACTGAAAGAGATGTGGAAAGATTGGTGACGGAGCGGCTGCGGAGTACGGTGCCGGAGGCAGCCTCATAAACGAACACCACCTTCGTAGCTGCCGTGGGACCGTTGACGCCGACGATCCATTTGCCATCGGGCGTGGCGAGGAGCCGGCTTCGGTAAGACGTGTAGATCCTGCCCGCAGGCGTAGGCAGCACGGGCGGGGTCGCTGCGGAAGGCACCACCGGCACGTTCGAGATCACGTTGGCTGCAGTGGGCGACGGATCGTAAATCAGCAGACTATTGGTGGTTCCGGCAGACGGGACGGCGGTGATGAGAACGCGTCCATCCGCGCCCACCGCCACACCTTCCGGATTTGCCGGCAGAGGGATTCGGCCGTTGCCGGGAACCTGCCCGAGGGTCAGATCGACAATATCGAGAATGGGCGGCTGGTACGCGGTCACGTAGAGTGATCGGCCGTCCCGCGAAAGCGCGGCGGAGACCGGCTGCGCGTCCGTGGGCATGGCGGCCAGAAACGCGCGAGTCCGGTAGTTATAAACGTCAATGCGGCTCAGCGTGGTGTTGACGAGATACAACCTGCCGCGGGCCTCGTCCAGCACGATATCGGAGTAGGAAGCGCCTCCGGCAGGCGCCACGACGGTTCCGAACGTGGCGGCCTGGAGCCGCACAGGATTCAGGCAACAGACCGAAGCAAGCAGAACGGCAAGTGCCGGAATCGCGCGGAAAGATCGCATGAAGCTTCTAATCATAACGCGTAAACCTGTGAAAGAGAGTACAGCGATATAGATAGAAATGCCGCAGGAGATTTATCTTGCCGAGAAGGCCAGCAGGACGTTGCCGGCCATCCCCTGGCCGCCATAACCGGAGTTGACGTAAAGCATGCCGTCCACAATGGTGGGGCCAGTGGAACTGAAAGAACCGCCGCTGGCGGGAATCCCGTTCGTGGTGGGAAAGCTCTGCTCGGCGTCGAAATCCCAGACGATTTTCCCGCTCGCCATTTCATAGGCGCGGAGATGGCCATCCATGGAACCGGCAAAGACAATGCCGTCAATCAGGCTGGGCGGCGCGAGTTGCGCGGCGGTACAGCCAGGTTTGCTCAGGCACGTGGGTTTCGGAGGCGGAGTGGTCCAGAGGATCTTGCCGGTTGCTGCGTCGAGGGCAAACAGGCCGCCGCCCGATTCCGGCTTTTGCCGGTCGATGTCGGAAAGCGGGACGTACGCGACGCCGTTGTGTCCGGCGATGCCCCACAAAATCCCGCCCAGAGTACTGCCTTTGCCAATGGTTGTCTGCCAGACGATCTTGCCCTTCTGGTCCGGGTCGAAGGAGTGTACGACGCCGGTTTTCTGCCCCGCAACTACCAGTTGTCTACCCTTACCGGCATCGAGCAGGATACCGGAAGAGCCGAAATCTTCGTCCGGGCCATGGTTCGCCGGGCAGTTCCCGCCGCCGCCGCGCGGACCGCAGTCCCAGTTGAACATGTCGGGTGTGGCCTGTTGGGACCACCGAATCTGGCCGGTTTTCAGATCGAGCGCGACAATGGCGTCGGCGGTTTTGATGTCCGGGTCGGAGTAGCCGTTGCCCGTCATCACATAAATGAGCCCGCGCTTCCGGTCGATCGTCGGGGAAGCCCAGAGGGTGGCTCCTGACGGCCCGAAATACTGCACGCCATTCGCGCCAATCTTTGTGGGATGCGGCTCCGGGCTGGTGTACGTCCGCCAGATTTCGCGTCCCGTCTTTGCCTCGAGCGCCACCAGATTGCCCCGGAACTTGCAGCAGGGGTAAATCGGATTGGCCCCGGCATTCTCTTCCTGAGAGGCGATGGGAACGTATAACCTCCCGTCCAGTAGTTTTGGTGTGCCGGTGATACGGGCGTAGGGCTGGCTGTCCAGCTTCTTCTGCCAGACCAATTTGCCGGTTTCGGTGTTCAGGGCGTAGAGATTCGCATCGAGATCTCCGATGTAAAGAAGATGATCGGGACCCACTACTGCGGCAGAGCGCACCAGCGCCTTCGCCCGGTACATCCAATAAAGACACCCGGTTTTGGCGTCGATGGAATAGACGGTGCCGTCATTGCTGCCGGTATAAACGCGCCCTCCAACCACGGTAGGCTGCCCGTAAGCGGTTCGCCCGTTGGGATAGCCAAAGGCCCATTTCACTTTGAGAGCAGGCACGTCCTGCGCGCTTAGCCCCGCCGCGGCGGGCGGTTGGAAACGAGTGTTCAGGTCATCGACGCCCCAGCCGTTCCAGTCATGCCCGGAAACCTGGGGCTTCACGCCCGCGGCGCAGAAGCCTTTCACCTCGGGCAGAACCTGAACGCCGGACTCTTTGCCGATATACCTTGCGACTGCCACCCGCTCATCACTCGACAGGCTTTGCGCCTGCACTTTCATGCTGCCGGATTCGAGCGTTTTGACGATCTCCTGCCAGGGAATCTGGCCCAGCGCTTCCGGCGTGGGCGCATGTGTGGTGCTGGTGAAGGAATGGCATTGCAGGCAGCGGGAAATGAAGACCTGCGAACCTTCCTGAGCCTGAGACAGACCAGCCGCGCTCAGGGTGAGCGCGGCCAGGGTGAGGATGAGGGTCGTTCGATTCCGGGGCTGCACGGCTTTTAGAGAATCGCTCTTTTCAGGTCAGCCAGCAGGGCAATGCCGCCCTTGATATCGCGAATTCGTTCCTGATGGTCGGGCACTTCCCGTTCCACCGCGAGCGGTCCTGTGTATCCGATTCTGACCAGTTCGCGGAGGAACCGTTCCATACCGACCGCGCCTTTGCCGAGCGGCTGTTCCACTCCGAGTGCGTCCGGCTTTCCGGCAGGGGGCCAGTCTCCGTCCTTACAGTGCACGGTCATGACATGAGCGCCGAGAATGCTCAGCGCTTCCACCGGGTCGCCGGTCCCGTAGAGGATCATGTTGGCGGGGTCGAAATTGATGCCCAGGTTGGGGCGATTCACGCCCAGCAGAAAGTCGAGCAGCACCGGTGCGCTCTCCTGGC
>Ga0105237_10009852_pt1 | contig 10215 bp, 9 predicted proteins | sample KBSC24metaG_FD_81520 | JGI IMG/M metagenome (GOLD analysis project Ga0105237, IMG submission 81520) | Corn rhizosphere microbial communities from Kellogg Biological Station, Michigan, USA - KBS C2-4 metaG | ecosystem: Host-associated > Plants > Roots > Rhizosphere > Soil | place: Michigan, USA... | reverse complement strand
TGATAAGCTTAATGAACTCTATAGTAACAAATACAGGTTTGATGTATTGACTAATACAACAGGGCTGGCACTTAAATTCAATGGTAAAAAAATAACGGCATCTGCAGGAACAGATATTGCTTTTCAGAATTTTCATCAAAAAGATTTGTTGAGAGATTCTGCCTTTACGAGAAACTATACCAATTTCTTTCCAAGAGCCAATTTCCGGTACAAGCTGGGAAGCAACAGCAATCTTTCCATCAATTATAATGGCAGTACAAGGCAGCCGTCCATTACGCAAATTCAACCGGTAAGGGATAACAGCAACCCGTTGGTTATTTATAATGGCAACCCTTTTCTTAAACAGGAGTTCAGGCACAACATCAACCTGAATTATAATTCGTGGAAAGTGTTAAGCCAGCGCGGTATGTATGTTTATGGCACTTTCAATGCTACGCAGAATGCTATTGTAACAAGCCAGTTTACGGATTATAATACTGGTAAAACAACCTACAGTTATATCAATACCAATGGCAATTTTAATGCTTATTCAGGCGGTGGTTACAACATGAAGATTAAGAAACTGGATATGTATGCAGATCTTGGTTTTAACCTGAGTGCATCAAGATATAGCAGCTTTATCAACAATGCATCTAATGCTCTTGTAAAGAATGTTACTAATACCACAAGCCCCGGTATAAGATGGGGTATGGGTAAAGACAAGGAGAAAAAGTACAATCTTTATTATAACGGAAACTTTAGTCTTAATTATTCCAAGTCTTCTGTAAATGCAAGCCTTAAAAACAACTACTGGACCATGTCTCACAGCGTTAATGCCAATGTGCAATTGCCGTGGAAGATGGAAGTGAATACAGATATCGACTATAACATCAGGCAAAAGACAGCATTGTTTTCAACCAACAATAATGTGTTTCTCTGGAATGCTTATATAGGAAGAAAGATATTGAAGAACGACAAAGGCTTAATCAAGTTATATGCTTATGACATCCTTGATCAAAACAAAGGCTTCAACAGGTTCTTTAATAACAACGTTTGGCAGCAGACCAATTATCAAACGCTCACCCGTTACCTGATGTTAAGCTTTGTATGGAATTTCTCAAAAAGCCCTGCCGGTATGGCACCCAATCAATAAAACTAAAAACATGAAAAGTCTGTATATAATTTTTGCCTTCATAGTTTTATCAGGTTCAATAAAGGCCCAGGATATTTTTATCTCAAAAGGTAAAATTGAATTTGAAAGAAAGCTAAGCTTTCACAGGTCGCTTGAAGGAATGATGGATGATGATAATGATAAAACGTGGCTTGAGATGATCAAGAAGAGTTCGCCTGCTGTTATTACCAGCTATTTTGATTTATATTTTGATGATAATAAAACTTTATACAAGCCTGGCCGTGAAGTAACGACCGCGCAAAAAGCACCGGATTGGGCGCTTGGGCCATCTATTGATAACACTGTGTTTACTGATTTGACCAAGGAACAAAACATAAGCCTGAAGAATGTATATGAAAACAGTTTTCTTATACAGGACAGCACAAGGAAAATTGAGTGGCGCGTAACAATGGATACACGAAATATTGCAGGCTTTGAATGTAGAAAAGCAGTGGGAAAAATAATGGATTCTGTTTACGTAATTGCTTTTTATACGGATAAGATCTTAACTTCAGGGGGGCCTGAATCTTTTAGTGGGTTACCGGGTATGATTTTAGGCATTGCAATACCACGCATTAATACCACCTGGTTTGCAACAAAGCTTGAGCTGGTGCCTGTAAAACCGGAGGATATAGCGGCACCTAAAAAAGGAAAAAAGGTAAACAATAAAGAATTGTTGTTCCAGCTAAAAGATGTTATGAAGAACTGGGGCAAGTGGGGCCAAAGAAACATCTGGAACATTATGATATAAGAACCTCACCCTTTAACTATACATCCCTGTCGCTGATTTTAATTGAATTGCCACGCCTTAAGGCGTGGCAATGTGTTTTATTACTTATTGCTATGCATATCCTTCATCTTCTCGTTAAAGGCATTGCTTTCATTTTTCGGGATGCTTAAAGATTGCCATTTGTCATCCTTAATCATTTTGCCGATAAGTACTATTTGTCCCACATGATAAGGATAGTGAGCAAGCTGCCTTAAAAGCGCATCATACACAATTAAAGGTTCTGTTCTTATATAGATTGTTTTGTTAAGGTCAGATGGTTGCAGGCTGTTTATTGTGTTTAAAACGCAATCCCATCCCTGGTTCCATAAAGAAATAATCTCCTGCCCGCTTGCGGTTGACTGCTCAAATTCCGCATCACGCTTTCGCCAGGGTTTCTCACCATCTTCGGTTAAGAAATTAGTAAAACGGCTCATCATGTTGCCATGTAAATGCTGTACAATAAGCGCAATACTATTAGATGCCTGGGATGGCGTAAAGAAAAAATCTTTATCCTCCAGTTGCTCAAAAGTTTTATCGCCCAAATCTTTATACACTTTAAATCTTTTAGCAACATCCTGTATAAAATTTTCTTCAAAAGACATAGAAAAACTGTTTGAATTAATTGAGTAAAATTGATACCCTTGCTCCTGAAGAGGGATGCAAGCTGAAAATAGCTTTTGAGGTTAAGCCTGCAGTTGATAAAACAACTAAAAGATGAACGAAATGCGACGCAACGATGATGCCATAAAAAACTACTGCTGGTATCCCAAACAAATACAGTTTATCAACTCCTGACTTTCCTCAAAACCCCGCCACTGAATCATCACCTCTTTTATCTGCTGCTGATTCAAGTTTGCCATTTACCATTCTTATTACTTCTGTTCTGCCGATATTGCCACGCCTGTCTATTTTATAACCCATTTCTTCAAGCGCCTTGGCTGTAGCTTCGGGGAAGTTTTGCTCTGTGTAAATAAGATCAGGCAACCACTGGTGATGGAATTTTGGTTTATTAACGGCATCATCAGCATTCATTTTAAAATCAACAATATTTACAATTGTCTGAAATACTGAAGTAGGGATAGTTGTGCCACCGGGAGTGCCTAATACAACATACGGCTGATTACTCTTCAATACGAGAGAAGGTGTCATAGAGCTGAGCATTCTTTTACCAGGGGCAATAGCATTCGCTTCACCACCAATAGCGCCATACATGTTTGGTACACCGGGCTTAATGCTGAAATCATCCATTTCATCATTCAATAAAAAGCCTGCGCCTCCAACAACTGTTTTACTGCCGTAATGATTGTTTAACGTGGTAGTTACTGCAACCATATTGCCTTTGCTATCCATAATGCTTATATGTGTTGTTTCTTCGCTTTCTTTAATAATGCCGGCTTTAACTTCATCGCTTTTGCCTGCTTTGCCGGGCACATAATCTTTCATTCTTGCAGCCAGATAAACATCACTGGTAAGTGTTTTAAGAGGCACTTTCCAATAATCAGGATCTCCCATAAACTCCGCCCTGTCTGCATAAGCCCTGCGTTCAGCTTCCGTCATTAGCTGTACCGTTTTTGGAGATTGAAAGCCATAAGTACTTACAGGGTATTGCTGAATCATTTTAAGCATCTGCTCAAGTAAAATGCCGCCGCTGCTTGGCGGGGGGAAGCTTACAATATCATATCCCTTGTATTTAAAAGTAAGCGGCGTTCTTTGTTTTGCTTCATAGTTTTTTAAATCCTCAAAAGAAACCAGGCCATTGCCACGCTTCATTTCAGCCACAATTAAATCAGCGGTTTCACCTTCATAAAAACCTTTGGCGCCATTATCGCGAATGCGCTTAAGTGTTGCTGCAAGTTCTTTCTGAATAAGTGTATCACCGGCCTTCCACGGCTGTTCTTTTACGAACGCCAGAGATTGTGTATTGTACTTTATAAACTCATCTCTGTCTTCGTTAAAGCTATTTGCTTCTGAAGCGGTAATTACATAGCCAAACTCTGCAAGATCTATTGCAGGCTGAATAAGCTCCTTAAAAGAAAGCTTTGCGTATGGTATTGTTGCGAATAACCCTGCAACTGTTCCCGGAACACCTGAAGACATGTGACCGTTCTGGGAGAGATTGGTCTGTGCATTGCCATCTTTATCAAGATACATATCACGACTTGCTTTAGAAGGCGCTTTTTCGCGGTAGTCTAATGCAAGCAGTTGTCCGTCTGCTTTTCTTGCAAGTAAAAAACCACCACCACCTAAATTACCTGCACCGGGATAAACAACAGCCAGCGTAAGTTGCGTGGCTATCATCGCGTCAAATGCATTGCCACCTTTTTTCATAACAGCCGCGCCCACCATGCTTGCAAGCGGATGCGCAGAAACAACGGATGCTTTTGTAAACACTGCATCTTTGCTACTACTGTAACTGTATGGATTAATCTCTTTACCGGGCCCTACAATATGTTCCTGTGCTACAACCTTTGTAAAAATGAATACTGATAAAATAAGCGTTTTAAATGTTTTCATACTGGCAAATTAATGATTTTATAAAAGCCATTTTAAGCGGATATAATCAGCGCCTGGCAATACTATCTTTGCCGCATGCGAAAATTAAGTATGGATGAACTGGGCCGTAAATCGGTAGATGAGTTTAAAGAATCCAGGAAAAACCCGATAGTTGTAGTGCTGGATAACATACGAAGCATGCATAACGTAGGTAGTGTATTCAGAACTGCGGATGCTTTCTTAATTGAAGCTATTTGTTTATGTGGTTATACTCCCCAGCCGCCACACAGGGATATTCATAAGACGGCGTTAGGCGCAACTGAAACAGTTGACTGGTTCTATTTTTCAGGTACAACAGATGCTGTTGCTGCGCTTAAACAAAAAGAGTATAAAATATTTGCCGTTGAACAGGCTGTTGGTAGTATTTCACTGGAAAATTTTGAAATGAATACTGATGATAAAGTTGCCGTGGTATTTGGAAATGAAGTGGAAGGCGTAGATAGCAAAGTGCTTGAACTTTCAGATGGATGTATTGAAATTCCACAATTTGGGATGAAGCACTCGCTTAATATTTCCGTAGCCGCAGGCATCGTATTGTGGAAACTTAGTGAGCCTTTGCTTGCTGGTTTTAAATAAACATCTGTTTGATAAGCCTGTACACAAAGGCTGGAAAAATTCCATTATTTGAAACGTTCTTACATTTGCAGCATGTCTACCGTAAAGAATTATTTGTCGCTGGTTAAGTTTTCACACACCATTTTTGCGCTTCCTTTTGCAATGATTGGTTTTTTCCTGGGAATAACGTCTTACCACTTTTTTCAGGCCTGGTATTCACCTGAGAGTTTTAATGGATATATAGGAATAAGCAAAGATTTTTTTGATGCATATCCTAAATCTGTAGGAGAGATTCTACTAAAGTTACTTTTTGTTCTTATCTGCATGGTTACGGCCCGCAGCGCAGCAATGGCTTTTAACCGTTACTTAGATAGAACCTTTGATGCAAAGAATCCACGCACTGCCATACGGGAAATTCCGAAAGGCATTATCGCTCCAAACAGCGCTTTAAGGTTTGTGATATTAAACTGTGTACTTTTTGTTACAGCAACTTTTTTTATTAATCACATCTGTTTTTACTTGTCTCCTGTTGCATTGTTTGTTATCCTGTTTTATAGTTACACCAAAAGATTTACACCACTTTGTCATCTTGTATTGGGATTGGGATTGTCTCTTGCTCCCATTGGCGCGTACCTCGCGGTGACAGGCCGTTTTGATGTTTTGCCAATCCTTTTCTCACTGGCTGTAATATGCTGGGTAAGCGGGTTTGATATTATTTATGCGTTGCAGGATGTTGATTTTGACAAATCTCAAAACCTTTATTCCATTCCAACAGCGCTTGGAAAAGCAAGGGCATTAAGAGTGTCTGAAATATTACATGCTTTGAGTGCAGTATGTGTAATTACTGCGAGAATTTATGGTGGTTTTCACTGGTTGTACTGGACAGGCATTGTGGTTTTTATTGGCATGTTGTACTATCAGCATTCTATTGTAAAACCCAATGATTTAAGCAAGGTTAATATCGCTTTTATGACAGCCAATGGTATTGCCAGTGTTGTGTTTGGCGCATTGGTAATAGCCGATTTACTATTAATATAACGAACACGCTCAGTATTTAACATTCAACATTCAGCATCCAATATTATCACTCACCATTATGCCGCGAATTCTTTGTATCGATTATGGCGCGAAAAGAACCGGACTTGCCGTAACAGATCCACTTAAAATTATTGCAAGTGCTTTGACAACTGTTGAAACCAAAGAATTGATTGATTATTTAAAAAAGTATTTTCAGCAGGAACAGGTAGAACTTATTCTTATTGGTGAGCCCAAAAACTGGGATGATTCTGATACACATGCAACGCCACTGGTAAAGGCTTTTATAGCGAGATTGCTTAAAGAGTTTCCTGCCATACCGGTAAAAACAGTAGATGAACGCTACACTTCCAAAATGGCATCACAAGCCATGGTTCAGATGGGAATGAAAAAGAAAGACCGCCAGGTTAAGGGTAATATAGACCAGGTAGCAGCAACTATAATGTTACAGGAGTATCTTGAAAAAAACGGTTAGTTGTTCAATTGTAGATTTGACGGTAAATTTGCAAATTGATTCAAAAAATAACTACCAGCGATTTAACTATGATTTTACCAATTGTTGCATATGGCTCACCCGTTCTAAGAAAAGTAGCTCTGGATATTAACAGTGATTATCCCGGCTTGCAAAAGTTTATTGAAGATATGTGGGAAACCATGTATGCAAGTAATGGCGTGGGGTTGGCTGCGCCACAAGTAAACAAAGATGTTCGAATTTTTGTGATGGACAGCGCCCAGATTTTTGCCAGCCAGGAAGAGGAGGACAAAGGCCACTATCCTGATGAGCCCGGCATTAAGCGGTTGTTTATTAACCCGCATGTAATTGAACTGGAAGGGGAGGATTGGAGCTACAATGAGGGATGCCTTAGCATACCCAAAATAAGAGAAGATATCTTACGCCCTGAAACTGTTACGCTGGAGTATCTTGATGAAAATTTTCAACCTCACACAGAAACTTTTAACGGTCTTACCGCAAGAATTATTCAACACGAATATGATCATCTCGAAGGCAAGCTGTTTATCGATTATATGAAGCCTTTTAAAAAGAAAATGCTGCAGGGCAAACTAAATGACATCAGTAAAGGAAAGATTAAAGTAGATTATAAAATGTCCTTTGCCAAATAAAACGGCACAATAAATGTTTCAATTGAATCCGGCAGTAAAACTTAAACACCAGTGGATGAAATGGCTTCTGTTACCGTGCCTTTTTATCTGGGTAAACGCTTCAGCGCAGGATAAAGACACCACCATTTTTTTTGAAGGTAAAAGCTACCAGTTACCGGAAGTAATTGTACGGAACAATCTCGATTATAAAGATGTACTTCGCCGTATTAAGGCTGATACTACTTTTTATAAAGCTTTCCGCAATTTAAGGGTGATTGAATACAGTGCGTATAATGATATCCGCATGATGGATAAGAAGGGGAGCGTACAGGCTTCTTATAACAGCAAAACCAAACAGCACAGGCAGGATGGATGCCGTACAACAGAAGTATTGGAGCAAAACGTAACCGGTGATTTTTTTGATGATAAGGGAAACAACAACTACACTACCGGTGAAATGTTTTCAGGCCTTTTTTTCGCTAAGGGCAAAGTCTGTGGGGAAACCAATATCGTTGCTGGTTCACAAATAAGCACAGAGGGGAAAAAAGGCATGGAAAAACACAAAGAGCAATTGAAAATGTTGTTCTTTAACCCAGGCAAAAAAATACCGGGCATTCCTTTTATCGGGAATAAGCTGGATTTGTACGACGATAAAGCGCATAAGCTTTATGACTACCGGCTTGATTATGTTGCTTACAAAGGAAGTTTTGCTTACATGTTTACTGTAAAAGCAAAAGAAGATCTTGGTTTTTTTAGAAGAGATGATATTGTAGTAGATGAAATGACCACATGGTTCGATTATAAAAATATGGAAGTAGTTGCCCGTAATTATTCGCTGAGTTATGGCGCCGGGGTATATGATTTTGATGTAAAAATGGAAGTTGAAATGGACAAGGTTGGCGATTTGCTGGTGCCAAAATTTCTCAGGTATAAAGGAAATTTCAAAGTGATTTTTAAGAAAAGAGAGCGTGGTGAATTTACTGCCACACTTTTTGACTTTAAAAAATAAATTGTTTTATCAATCACCTATAGTTCATAATTCAAAACCTCAAAGACGTTCGTTCGTACTATTTCTCGAACACCAATGTATCAGCACTTGCTCCAAGCTGCTTTAAAGTATTTAAAATAGATTCTGTAAAAGCATCGGGTCCGCAAACATAAAAAGGTTGATTAAAGTTCTGGATGTTCTGTTGCAGGTAAGTCTTGTCTATCTTACCATGATAATAATCTTCTGTTCTTTCCTGTGTAATAATATTGATAAAGTTATCGCCCAGTATATTTTCAAACTCTTCTTTCAAAATGATGTCACCGGTAGTTTTGTTAGAAAAAAACAGTTTGTTATTGCCTACCTGGTTTTTTGAATGCAGGTAACGGAATATTGCAATAAAAGGAGTAACGCCTGCACCACCCGCTATAAAAACACCTTCACCTTTGTATTCAATTGCACCCCAGGAATCGCCGATTTCAAATATATCACCTGGTTCTATCTTTAATAACTGGTTGGTAACGCCATCATGATCGGTATAAGATTTTATAGTGAATTCAAGATGATCGTTATCAGGCAAAGAAGTAAATGTAAAAGGTCTTTTCTCTTTTTCCCATCCTTCTTTTAGTATGGATAATTCTGTTGCCTGGCCCGGTGTGTAAGTATAACCTGAAGGTTTTTCTATTGTGTAAGAACGCACATTATGCGTTACCTGTTTAACTGCAATTACTTTTAAATGAAAATTTTCCATAAGTATCAGCGGTGGATTTGAGAAATGAATATTACAGCACTAATGTAGTGCAAATTGTGGTTTAATAACAGCTACAGATTAAATACATGGTTATAAATTAAAATCCATTATGTGGCTGAATGCTGCTGATCGCCAAACTTTATCACAAAACAGTTTTTACCGTCTTTTACTTCATACTTAATGGTGCCTTTATGCACATCAAGAATTCTTTTTACAATGGAAAGACCAAGGCCATATCCTTTTTCTCCTTTGGCGTTACTACCTCTGAAAAAAGGAATAAATAACCGTATCGCTTCGTCATCTGTCAGGGTTTGGCCGTTGTTGATAAAGCTAACAAAAGTGGACGAAATATCTTCCTGTATCAATATCCTGATATTTTTATCTGAGGAATACAGGTAAGCGTTTTTAATGAGGTTGGTGATAGCAGAGCGTAAAAGCGGCTCGCTTCCCTGGACGGAGAGGTAGTTTTCTTTTTCAGGAACTGACAAAAATTCAACTGAAACATTTATACCTGGTAATGTTTTTTTTGCTGAAGCAATGGCATCATACAATATTTCATCAAGCCTTACATAACCCCAGTCATTTTGGTTGCTAATCTTATCATACTGACTGAAAGCAAGCAGGGAATTCGTAAGATCAATCATTGCTGTTTGATCTTCTTTAAGTGAGTGAAGTACTTTTTCAAATTCGGCCTTTGTTAATCCGGGGCGACGCAATGCAGATTCTGTTTGTGAGAGCATACTTGCCAGCGGTGTACGCAACTCATGCGATGCGTGGTGTACAAAGCTTTTTTGTGCCTCAAAGGCTTTATCGAGCCTGTCAAGCATATCATTAAAGTTAGATGCAATTAATCTTAGCTCCATATAGCTGCTGCCCGCATCTACTCTTTCCTTTAGATTATTTTCAGAAATATTCTGCATCTGGTCGCCCATTCTTATTAACGGCTTGGTTGCCTGGTTGGCGTAGAAAAATGCAATAAAAGCTGTAACTAAAATGCCCCCAAGGGTTACAAAACTCATGATGAATCTCAACTTGCGAAGACGCCTTTCTCCAACAATATCAGTGCCGGCAGCAATAATAGTGTGTTTAACATCTTTGAAATAAATGGCCATTGCTTCCCTGCCATCAAAGAGGAAACTATATTCATTTTGCTTTTTGGTGGTGCTTATAAAAACAGCGGATGGCAAACCTGCACCCGTAGCAGGTTCACTATAAACAACCTTACCGGAGCTGTCAAGAATATATAACCTGAAATTGGTAAAGCTTCCTGCGGGATATTTATTAATGCTTTCCTGAACGTTTGAAGGAAGGCCAAT
>Ga0105237_10009850_pt1 | contig 10215 bp, 11 predicted proteins | sample KBSC24metaG_FD_81520 | JGI IMG/M metagenome (GOLD analysis project Ga0105237, IMG submission 81520) | Corn rhizosphere microbial communities from Kellogg Biological Station, Michigan, USA - KBS C2-4 metaG | ecosystem: Host-associated > Plants > Roots > Rhizosphere > Soil | place: Michigan, USA... | reverse complement strand
GATGTTGATCTGCAGCGAGGCGGTCGACGTCATCATCGCGGCCCCGGCGGCACCCGTGCCGCCGGCCGCGAAGAACGCCTCCATGGCCCGGTACCGACCGCCGGGGTTGACCCGTGCCTGCGGTCGGAGCGGATCGACCCCGACCTGCACCAGGCCCAGCCCCCGCTGCCGCAGGGATTCCCGCAGCACCGTCTGGTCGGCCTGCATCGCCGCGATCGCGGCCCCGGCGCCGTCCAGCGGCGGTCCGGAAAGTTCGATGGCGCCGCCGGGTTCCATGGTGATCGAGCTGCCGCCGGGCAGCTGTGGCACGGCCTCGACGGCCTCGGTCAGTTCATCCCAGCCGGGACGCCGCGTCAGGTCGGCCAGATCGAAGCAGTGCGCCTCGAGTTCGAGGCCGACACGGCCCACCGGCCCGTCCCGCAGGCACCCGCCGCCGGCCAGCAGGGCGGCGCTGTACGCGCTCGACAACTCGGGGTATTCGGCGTGCGGACGTCGCACGGCGGTAGCGGTGCCCATCTGAACATCCCCTTCCGAGATTCGGGGGCCTATCCCCGCATCCGTTGGTTGGTGTTCCCGGACCAAGTCTGGATTGCGCCTCGCGTGCGCGAGGCCCGATTCAGACGCGTCCCGAGCATTACATGTTCGTCCGACGATGCCATGTGGCACCGACAAAAATCTGCGCAATATATGTGCGATGCCTGACCCGCGGCGGGAACCGTCATTGCCCCAAGGCGTTCTGCATGGCTCCGGCCAGCACGTTGACTGCGAGACCAGCGTTGCCGGATTGGCAGACTTTCGCCTGCAGCAGAACGTTCTCCCGCAGCCGGGTCTGGGCAAAGCAGCGGCGATCGGTGCCCGCTTCCTGTTTGACCCAGGCCTCGTCCGTCGGACTGGCCTGTGCACCCGCGAAGCTCCATATCTCGGTCCGGCCGTCCTCCAGATGCATCGCGGTGGTCTGCCCCGAGCATCCGACAGTCCGGTCGACGACCCGGTGGAATGCGCGCGCCGCGGCCTCGGCGGTCGCGAAGACGCCGACCACCTGCTTGGCCGAGTGGCTGTCGTCGGTCGCTGTCGTCTGCGTCGCGGCCCCGTTGAACGACGCCAGATCGGGGTCGCCATAGACCTCGGGCAGGCCGATGTCGCTCCAGTTGTTGCACACCGGCACGTCGACGAAGAAGCCTTGGAACGGCGCGGTGAAGGTGGATTCCCAGCCCATCGGAGCGCCGACCACATTGCCTACAGATCCCTTGCCGAGGACCGCGTACGACACCACACCCGGGTCCGACGGTTTGGCGGCGGCGGCAGGCGCCAAGACGAGTGCGGCAGTGACGCAGGCTGTGAACCAGATCGGGCGCGCAGTCATGGTTTCGATGATGCCAGTTGCGGCCGGGATGACCGGCCGAGTGATGTCAGCCCGTCAACCGGGCCGTGGCCCCCGCATCGACCGGCAGCACCGTCCCGGTGATGTGGGTGCTGTCGGGGTGCGCCAAGAACATCACCGCGCGGGTGATTTCAGCAGGCTTCAGGAAGGGCACCGGCTGAAGATGCAACGAGGCGAAAACCGATTCGACGTCGGCCGCCGTCGGTTGTTCCAGATCGGGACGCATGGCTCCGAACAGCGCATCGTTGAAGGTCATCGGGGTTTCGACGTTGCCGGGCGCCACGGCATTGACGGTGATGCCGTACCCGGCCAGATCGTGCGCGGCGACCTTGGTCAACCCAATGACGCCCCATTTGGACGCGGCATACGCGGCCTGCGCGAAATTTCCGCTGCGGCCCAGCATCGAGGACACGGTGACGATCCGGCCGAACCCGCGCGCGATCATCCCCGGCGCCACCGCGGCGATCGTGTTGAACGTGCCGGTCAGGTTGGAGCCGATCACTTCATCCCACTGTGCCGACGGCACGTTGGGCAGCATCGCGATCGCACTGACGCCGGCGTTGGTGACGGCGATGTCCAAGCGCCCGAACTCCGATTCGACGCGGGCCACGAACTGCTCCAGCGCGCCGCGATCTGCTGTCGACAGTTTCGCTGTGAGACAACGCCTTCCGGTTGCCTCGACCATCTCCGCCGTGGTGGCCAGATCCGCGTCGGTCGCCAAGGGGTACGCGATCTGCTCGTTGTTCTCGCACCGGTCACAGATGGCGATATCCGCACCTGCTTCGGCAAGCGCCACCGCGTGCGATCGGCCCATTCCCCTTGCCCCGCCGGTGATCAGCGCAACGAGGCCGTCAAAGTCGCCCATACAGCTCCTGTCTCAGTTCGGCTTGCCGGTGACCACGCAGTGGGTCTGGCTGTAGATGGTGGGCATGCACAGATTGCAGTGTGTGCAGGCCGATTTCACCGTTTGGTCGGTTTGGATGCGGTTGAGCAGGTCGGGTTCGGCCAGTAGGGCCCGGCCCATCGCGACGAACTCGAAGCCTTCGGCCATGGCCAGGTCCATGGTCTCTCGGTTGGTGATCCCACCGAGCAGGATCAACGGCATCGACAGTTCGGCGCGGAACTGACGGGCCTGCTCGAGCAGGTACGCCTCCCGATACGGGTACTCACGGAAGAACTTGTGCCCACTCATCCGGATCCCCCAACTCAACGGGGGCTTGAAGTTCGCGGCAAATTCCTTGACGGGTGCACCCCCGCGGAACAGGTACATCGGATTGACCAGGGAGCTGCCCGCGGTCAACTCCAACGCATCCAGCGCGCCGTCCTCTTGCAGCCACTTGGCCGTCTGCAACGACTCCTCAAGCGGGATACCGCCGCGCACCCCGTCACTCATGTTGAGTTTGGCGATCACCGCGATCTGGCTACCGACAGCTTCTCGCACGGCCTGCACGGTGCCGCGGGCCACTTTCGCCCGGTTCGCCAGGGAACCGCCGAACTCATCGCGGCGCTTGTTGATCAACGGACTGAGAAAGGAGGAAGCGAAGTAGTTGTGGCCCAAATGAACCTCGACTGCGTCGAACCCGGCCTCGATCGCCAACCGCGCGGCATTCGCATGCGCGGCCATGACGTCGTCGATATCGGCGCGGGTGGCCTTTTTCGCGAACCTCATCGACAACGGGTTGAAGAACCGCACCGGCGCCAGCGCCCGCGCCTTGTTGGTGCGCGGGTTCGCCACAGGCCCGGCGTGCCCGATCTGCGCACTGATCGCCGCCCCCTCACCGTGGATCGTGTCGGTCAGCTTGCGCAGCCCGGGGATGGCCTCCGGGCGCATCCACAACTGCCACCCATCGGTCCGCCCACCCGGAGACACCGCGCAATAGGCCACCGTGGTCATGCCGACCCCACCGGCCGCAGGCAACCGGTGGTAGCGGATCAGATCATCGGTGACCAGCGCATCAGGGGTGGCCGCCTCGAACGTCGCCGCCTTGATGATCCGGTTCCGCAACGTGATCGGGCCCAGCTTGGCCGGCTGGAAGGGATCTGGTCCAGCAGGGCCGGGTTCGGTCGACGTCGCGTCGGTCGCCATGGCTTCAGCGATCCTCTCGGTAAATGTCTGTGCGACAGCATCTTTCGGCTCGCGCGGCGCGACGCAACCGTCAGCGACCATCGACGCCATCCGTAATTACGGTTCCAGTGGTACACTAATTCTCGCATGAGGTCAATACCACCGCCGCCGCTCGGGTGCTGTGATGATGGACCCGTGAGCAGTCAGTCAGGCCCTGGTCGGCCGCGGGACGCGAGCATCGACGATCGCGTCCTCGCCGCGACCCGAGAGCTCCTGTCAGAGGTCGGGTTTCAGGAATTGAGCATGCGGCTCGTCGCACAGCGCTCCGGCGTCACGCGCGCGAGCCTGGCACGGCGCTGGCCCACCAAGGCCACTCTGGTGCTCGACGCCGTACTGGGCCAGACACCCGACATGACGCCGTTCACCGGCACCGACGTCTACGGCTGGATCGACTTCGTGGTGCGCGGCAGCCACGAGCTGTTCAGCCGCCCGGAGATGAAAGCCGCCGCACCGGGTTTGACCATGGCGCTCCAAGAAGACCCCGAGCTGGGGCGGTCGTTGTGGAAGCGCTTCACCGGGCCGGCGGTCGAACTGTTCTCGGAAGACGTCGGAGCGCAGACCACCGAGGAACGGCGCAGTGCGGAATTGGATGCGCGCGCCGTGGTGATCATGGCAGCGGGCGCCGCGATGTACATGACCACCATCGCCGCCGACGACGACTCCGCCGAGCTCGAGGAGCGGATGGTCGAACTGCTGACCACCGGGTATCGGGCAGCGATCGCGAACCGCCTGGCGGCCGACGGGCAGGCCTAGAGCGGACGACAGGCCGCACCCTTGCCGGGCACGGCCTGTCGTTTGATGCAGGACTGGTTGGGTCAGCGGCCGGGCTGAGCCGGGCCGGGCTGACCAGGTGCCTGCGGTCCGGGACCACCCGGGCCCTGCCCACCGGGGCCGCCGGGACCCTGTCCGCCGGGGCCCTGCCAACCGGGGCCACCGGGACCTTGTCCGCCCGGACCTCCCGGACCTCCCGGACCTCCCGGACCTCCCGGGAACATCGGGTGCCACATGCCGCCGCCGCGCGGTCCGTGACCCTCGCGGAACTCGGAGGTGTCATACCCGCGGTGGTGCTTGTGCCAGCCGTGGTGGCCGCCGCCGGAATGCGCGCCGAGGATGAAGCCGGAGAAGAAGATCGTCGCGACGATGAACACGATGCCGGCGACGATGCCGACCCAAGCCAGCACCTTGTTGAGCTTGCTGGACTTGTGTTCGACAGGGGGGGCGGCCACGGCGGTGACCGTTGCTACGGGCGGGAACGAGTCCGTCGGGGTATCCGGCGTCTCGAGCGGTTCTTTAGGGGTTTCGTCACTCATGTCATTGATGATCCGTCCGTCAACCACTGCGGTGGCTAGGTTGCGCGTAAGAATCAGCTATGAGGCGCGCGGCGCGGTAGCGTGGCTGGGGTAGCGGAGCTTCGGCCGGGCTTTGGGGGCCGGCCGACGCTCCGATATTCAGAACGCGGCAGAAAAGGTGCGATGTCCAGAACCACCCTGCGCGCCGCGGCCCTCGCCTGCGGCACCGCGTTGCTGCTGACCGTCACCCCGGCGTGCGCCAGGCAGTCGACGACATTCACCGGGCCGCCGCCGAAGGCGTCGCCGAGCGCTGCCTCGCATGCACCGTCGACTACGGCCCAGAGCAAGTCCGGGCTGCGCGTCTGCGAGCTGTCGTCGCTGCCGGCCGAGGCCGGCACCACCGTCAACCTCATCCACCGCGGCGGACCGTTCCCGTATTCGAGGGACGGCATCGTGTTCGGGAACTTCGAGCGCCGGCTGCCGAACCAGCAGCGCGGCTACTACCACGAGTACACGGTGCCCACGCCGGGCGCGAAGACCCGGGGCACGCGGCGGGTCATCACCGGTGGTGAGCCACCGACCAACCCACCGGAGTTCTACTACACCGGCGACCACTACGAGACGTTCTGCCAGATCGGAGGAGCGTGAAGACCTTCACCGTGCGGGGTACGCGAATCCATTCCCGCGCAGACCTTTTCACCGAGCTGGGCCACGCCGTGGGCGGCCCCGGCGGCTACTTCGGCAGCAATCTGGACGCCCTGGCCGACTGTCTCGGCGGCGGCTACGGCACTCCGGACGACGAGCCGTTCCGCTTTGTCCTGAGCGACAGCGCAAAGGCCAGGAAAGCGTTGGACTCTCGCACGTGGACCGGGCTGCTCGACGTGTTCGACAGTGCCGGGATCGACCTGGTGCTGCGCTGACAGCGCCTACGCCTTGGCCGGATTCACCGCGAACTGGCCCTGCACGTTTGGCGCTGTTGGTCGTCGTTGATCAGCTGAGGGACCGAGCTAGTTAAGGAGCAAGCTCCGGCGTCTCAAGCACTGCCGCAAGGCACCGACACCATCGGCGCGCCTACCAAGCCTTAAGTCGATCGGTCCTTTCCTCGGGGTGGCCACCATTAGGCGGGGTCACCGTGTATCCCATCTTGGAAAGCTGGTCCGCAGCCTCCGCTGGCGCATCTCGAACCACTGCCCGCGTCTGGATTCTGCGCCACTTGGCCCGGCCTGAACGAAGAGATTCGCGCCAATCAGCACCGCCCTTGAAGCCGCAATCCCGTATCAAAAACTCGACGATATCTTCGAGGCACGGCCGGAAACGGTCGCCACCCATTGGCATATGCAAAGACTCAATGCTGTGCGGGTTTTCGTGGTCAAGTCGCGACAGTAGATGAGACAGGGCGCCACGGTGAGCAGTCATCTGAACATGCGAACTCGGCTTGCCGTACGCCTCTCGGTCGTAGTCCCAGCGAATGATGGGTGTCCGGTCGACTTTGGCTTTTAGTACGAACGAAGAATGCTCTACAGCAAGGTGATCACCATAGGAATCGACACACAGCTTGTAGATCACCGAGAACACCGCCAGCGTGCCATCTTGGCTGCCATTGTGCGTGCGTAGATCAAGCTTGGCGTCGAGTACGGCTCGAAGCCGCTCACTGTCAGGATCGGCGGCCGTGATCTCGCCACTCCACGAATGCTCATGAAAACAGCTGAGCGCTTCGCCGATGTCCTTGGCGAAATCCAGTACTTTTTTGTTGAACTGATCGTGATTTAGCGGCATGCGCCGCCCGCCCTATGCGCTCGTCTCCCCCAGGAGGAAAGCGATGGATTCGACCTGTTCCCATGCGTCGTGTTCCTCACCGACGAGAGCGTAATTGCGGGCCCGTGCCCGTAGGTCTTCAATCGACACACCGAGTCGATTCAAGATTTCTTCACGCCGCCCACGAAGCTCGGCGTCTGACAAGGATGCAATCTTGGTCATCTCCAGCCCCTCAGCAGTCGACCGACACGTCCCACCAGTGTGGCACCCGCAGTGTCGCGAATGTCGTACGTTGTCGCGCCTGTCATACCACCATAATGCGCTGTGGCACCGACAAGTAGGCCCGCGACGGTTCATGAACTGCGGAAACGGCCTGGGCTCAGCGATGACACCAGGGTGAGCATCGATCGTGGCGGGTGGCTCCCAGCTGACCCCGCCATCGGCCACTCCGCCTCCATCACGCTGGACTGGCGCCGGGCACCGCTAGCCAGACGCCGGCAGCATGGACCCGCCCGACTCATCGCAGCGGCATCCAATCCTCCCGCGGACGCACACCAAAGCAAACAGCCTCTGACTAGAGTTTTATTGGATTCACCGCGAACTGAATGACGCGGTACGGCGCGGTATCGCGCGGCGTGGTGTTCCACTGGCTGACGAGAATGCGTAGTTCATCGAGCGTCGAGCCCGGGGAGATGTAGCCACCGTACGGCTGCGCCAGCTGATTGTCTTGCGGCTCAGGCAGTTCGTCGGCCTGCTCCGGCCAGCCGCCGGCGACGACGACGGTGGTCACGGGCGCGGTGCCGAGTTCTGTCGGCGTATTCGCGACGCGCACCTCCATGTTGCCGGTACTGCTGTTGAAGTACGACAGCACCGTCTTGCCGTCGACCTGCTTCATGCTCATCTCGCCGATCAGGTCGCCCCACAACGGAGTTGGCGGTTTACCCCAGCCCGCGGCGGCAGACCAGCCCTGCCAACTGGACCGGTCCGTGAACGACTGTGGCGTCGCACGGTAGAGAAAAGTCGGGCTGCTGCGGTCAAAGTTGTTGGCGACGAGGTACACCCAGCCACGTGGCGAGTCCGCGGTGGGTACCGGGTCGTAGTAACCCGTGATCTGACTCTGCGCTCCCCCGGCATAGCCGGCCGGCCGCACCGAACCCGGCACGGTCGGCCAGGTTCCGCGCGCCGGGTCGGCCTTCACCAGTCGCGAGCTCGCCGGCCGCAGGTCGCGCGTGGTGGTGATCAACAGATAATTCTCCCGGTTGATGCTGACCACACCAGCCGGAAGTTGGGAAGTGCCAGGGACTTTGGGGTCGGCCAGCAGCGGCTTGTCGACGCCCATGACGCCGCGGTACCGCAGACCATCAGGCGAGTTGATGGAGTCGGTCTCGACATGCAACGCGACGGGCGCGTACCAACCGCCGTAGCCGACGCCCTGCCCCGCAAAGCTGTCGCCGCAGATCTGCAGGATGCCGCTCGGGAACTCCATGAACTCGCAGAGGTCGGTGGCGCCGATGCCGTAATCGGCTGTCGGCGTACCGGTTCCGGCTACCGGACCGATGCGCGTCACCTCGCCGATGCCCAGTGGTTTGAGGACCGGCGTGGGCACCGGCGCCGGCGGATCAGCCTGCGCGTCGGGCACCGACGATACGACGACAGCCATCAACGCCACGATGGACGCCGCCCCCGCCCGCAAGGTCAGCGACTGGCGAGCAGTTCGGCGATCTGAACCGTGTTGAGCGCCGCGCCCTTTCGCAGGTTGTCACCCGAGACGAACAGCGCGAGGCCACGACCGTCGGGCACGCCCAAATCCTGGCGGATGCGGCCCACCAGCGAGTCGTCGGCACCGGCGGCGGCCAGCGGCGTCGGCACGTCGACCAGCGAAACCCCGGCCGCATCGGCCAGGAGCTCACGGGCCCGATCCACCGAAAGCGGCTGGGCGAACTCGGCATTGATCGACAGCGAGTGCCCGGTGAACACCGGCACGCGCACGCAGGTGCCGCTCACGGCCAGTTCCGGGATGCCGAGAATCTTGCGGCTCTCGTTGCGCAGCTTCTGGTCTTCGTCGGTCTCGCCAGAGCCGTCGTCGACCAGCGACCCGGCCAACGGGATGACGTTGAAGGCAATGGGTGCAACGTATTTCACCGGCGTGGGGAACTCCAGCGCCGATCCGTCGTGCACCAACTGCTCGGCACCGGAGATCACGGCGCGGGCCTGCGAGGCCAATTCGTCGACCCCGGCGAGCCCCGAACCGGACACCGTCTGGTAGCTCGACACGATGAGGCGGGTCAGGCCGGCCTCGTCGTGCAGTGGCTTCAGCACCGGCATGGCGGCCATGGTGGTGCAGTTGGGGTTGGCGATGATGCCCTTGGCAAGCTGCTTGCCGCGGACGTCACGGTCGAAGTTGACCTCCGAAACCACCAGCGGCACATCGGGATCCTTGCGCCATGCCGAGGAGTTGTCGATCACCGTCACGCCGGCGGCGGCGAAGCGCGGCGCCTGCACACGCGACATGGTGGCGCCGGCGGAGAACAGGGCGATGTCCAGACCCGACGGGTCGGCGGTCTCGCTGTTCTCGACCTCGATCTCCTGGCCGCGGAACGTCAGCTTCTTGCCCTCGGACCGCGCCGAGGCGAAGAACCGCACGGAGCTCGCCGGGAAGTCGCGCTCCTCGAGGAGCTTGCGCATGACCTGGCCGACCTGGCCGGTCGCACCCACTACACCGATGTTCACCATGTTATTTACCCCGTCGCTTCGCTCGCCCCACGACCTACCGCCCTGACCCGCCGTACACGACCGCAGCCTCTTCGCTGGCGAAGCCGAAGGCCTCGTGCAGCGCCGAGACGGCCGTGTCCAGCTCAGTGTCCTTGACCAGCACCGAGATTCGAATCTCGGAGGTGGAGATCAGGTCGATGTTGACGCCCACCTCGGCCAGCGTCTCGCAGAACTTGGCGGTGACGCCGGGGTGGCTGCGCATACCGGCGCCCACCAGCGACACCTTGCCGATGTGATCGTCGTACAGCACCTGCAAGAAACCGATCTCGTCCTTCAGCGAGGTCAGCTTCTCGACGGCACCCGGGCCGTTCTCGCGCGAACAGGTGAAGGTGATGTCGGTCTTGCCGTCCTCCACCTTCGAGATGTTCTGCAGCACCATGTCGATGTTCACGTCGGCATCGGCGACCGCGCGGAACACCTTGGCGGCGTAGCCCGGGACGTCGGGCACGCCGACGACGGTGACCTTCGCCTCGCTGCGGTCGTGGGCAACTCCGGTGAGGATTGCGTCTTCCATGGGGATGTCCTCGATCGATCCTTTGACGATGGTGCCGGTCTTGTTGGAGTACGAGGACCGGACGTGAATCGGAACGTTGTAGCGGCGGGCGTATTCCACGCAGCGCAGCATCAACACTTTGGCCCCGCAGGCCGCCATCTCCAGCATCTCCTCGAAAGAGACGGTGTCCAGGTGGCGGGCGTTGGGCACGATGCGCGGATCGGCGGTGAAGATGCCGTCCACGTCGGTGTAAATCTCGCAGACGTCGGCGTTCAGCGCGGCGGCCAGCGCCACGGCGGTGGTGTCCGAGCCGCCACGACCCAGCGTGGTGACGTCCTTGCTGTCCTGGCTGACGCCCTGGAAGCCGGCGACCAGCACGATCAGGCCTTCGTCGAGGGCG
>Ga0105237_10009842_pt1 | contig 10221 bp, 16 predicted proteins | sample KBSC24metaG_FD_81520 | JGI IMG/M metagenome (GOLD analysis project Ga0105237, IMG submission 81520) | Corn rhizosphere microbial communities from Kellogg Biological Station, Michigan, USA - KBS C2-4 metaG | ecosystem: Host-associated > Plants > Roots > Rhizosphere > Soil | place: Michigan, USA... | reverse complement strand
GATTGGCCCCTGAACGCCATTCTGCGCCCGTGGGTCGAGAAGCTTTTCCGGATGATGTTCTCGACGTACGGCGCGAAGTTCGCGGATCTCTGGAGAGGCATCAACCTCGATGATGTGAAGCGATCGTGGGGGATCGAGCTGAACAAGCTTTCGCCGGAGCAGTTGAAGGCGGGCATGGAAAACCTGATGGCCCTTCCGAAGGCGCCGAATCTGCCGGAGTTCATCGGCCATTGCCGTTCCGCTCGGGCTGAGCAGGCAGCCGCGACAGCGCCGAAGCTGGCCGACGAGAAGCGCGCAGATCAGGCCACGGTCGACGCCAACATGGGGCGCATCCGTGCAGCAAGCGCGCGCCTCCTGTCCAAAGAGCCGACTGCGGAGTGGGCGTTCCAGCTTGTATTGCGTGGCAAGTCGGCCGGCGGCCAGAAGCTCCCGATGCAGGTCGCAAGCTGCGCGATGGACGCCATCACTTCGGGGGCCGGGTTGCGCGTCGTCAATTCATGCGCAGACCCGGAGCTGCGCCAGCAATACGCCGAGATTCGGCAATCTGTCGTCGACGAGTACACGAACGCCGGTAAGCCGCTTTGGGGTGTGCGATGAGCAAAGCTATCACCAAATCCGAAACATGGCGCCATCGGTCGGCTTCATATGCGACTCACGGCAGCCGTAAGGGCATCAACCTGCTCGGATGGGACGTCGCATCGCTGCCGGAGGAATTAACGGATCAGCAACGCATTGACGCCATTCAGCAGCATAAGAAATGGTTGGAATGTGAATTAGTTCGAGCCAAAGCGTCGGGCGCAAGCAAGGAGCGCATCAAAGATCTTGGAATCGCGATCAACCATGCAAACATGGAAGTCAATAAGATCCGTCCGGGATTTGACGGTCGTGATTTGAATCACTGGATCATCGATGTGCTGAAGCCGAGATTCACTAAATCTGAATGGGACCGAATTGTTCGTGAGGCACTTGCTCTGCGGAGCCGACAAGAAAAATGATCCGCACGCTTAAGCCGAAGATCTGCAAGGTCTGCCATCGCGAGTTCACGCCGTTCCGGAGTTTGGCGAAAGCATGCTCCGTTCCGTGCGCTCTCGAGTGGGCGCGGCGGTGTGCGGCGAAGCGGGCCGATCGGGAGGCGAAGGCAGAGCGGAAGACGACACGGGAAGCGAAAGAACGGCTGAAGACACGAAGCGATCATCTGCGCGAGCTTCAGCAAGCTTTCAACGCCTGGATTCGGATGCGTGATTCAGATAAACCGTGCATTTCATGCGGCCGGTATCACCAAGGCCAATACCATGCCGGGCACTACATGGGCGTCGGCCGTCAACCAGCCCTTCGCTTTGAGCCGGACAACGTTCATAAGCAATGCAAGCCATGTAATACCGACTTGAGGGGAAATCTAATCCGATACCGCGCCAGGCTTGTGGGATTGCTTGGGTTGGCGCGTGTTGAGTGGCTAGAGGGTCCACATGAGCCATTGAAATTGACGGTGGATGAGATCAAGGAAAGGAAGTCGTACTACCTCGCCGAGGTTCGGCGGATGAAAAGGGAGGCATGAAATGAAAGAGCCTATGTTTTGTGATCGTCTGCGTGCGTTGCGCAAAGAGCGCCATCTTAGCCAATCGGCCTTCGCTGCCGAATGCCGGCTGTCGTCCGAATACGTCTCGATGCTGGAGAGAGATCTCCGCGTTCCCGGCTATTGGACGCTTCTGGAAACCGCTCGTTTCTTTGGCGTCAGTCTGGATTATCTGGCTGGCTTGACGGACCGTCGGGAGATTGCGTGATGGGCGCGCCGAAATGGAAGCCGGAAGAAGATGCGATCGTAAGGCAAATCCACGCCAGCGATAAGACGGCCAAGGAATCAGCCCATTTGCTGCCGGGAAGAAGCCATTTCTCGATCATGGGTCGCTTTCAATCGCTCGGCCTTCCGAGGCGCGGAGGGCGGGGCCGGTCGCACTATCGGTGGGTGGAAGAGGCAATCATCCGCCTACTGTCGGCTGGCGCCCCTCTGACCGTGCTTGAAATGGCTCAGGCAACTGGCGCCTCGTATCACCGTATCCGCATCACGATGTACGAAGGGCGTGGGACGAAATGGCACGTCGCTGGCTATGCGCGGGTGTACGCCCGCGGCACTCAATCGCCAAAGTGGGTGCTCGGCCCAGGTGAAGATGCGCCTCAGCCCGTAGCTCTGTCGAAAGCCGAAACAAATCGGCGCGACTGCGAACGCCGGAAATTAAAGGGCGGCAACGTCAATCCCTTCCTTACGGCCGCTGGTTTCGTCAAGCCTAAAGAGGCGCCGCCGGGCCGAGTTTATTCGCAAGACATGACCATCCACCTGCATGATGAATTGGAGGAAGCATAGTGGAGAACGTCGTCTGGTTCTTATTCGCGTTCCTTGTTCCGACAGTTACTTCTGTATTGGCCTTTGAGAACACTGATTCGCTATGGGTGGCAGTTTTCGGATGGGCCATCTCCGTCATGTTTGTATTAGGTTGCGCAATTCTGTTCTATGCACATGGGACATGATAAGGAGGCAGCATGAAAAAGGCAGGAGGAAGCGGAATTTATGGCGGAGACATGACTCGATATGCGTCTCGGCTCGAGAAGATATGGGATGAAGTTCAAGCGCTGAATCGGGCGATTGGGCCGTGGGGAATTTTCGGGAAACGCAAGGAGGTTGTATGACACCGCATGAATTCATGATGACCGAAGGCAAGCAGGAGAGCGGAATGCTTCATAGCAACCTGGAGCAATGCACAGACTACAACCCTTCAGGAGAAAAGAAAGGCGAAGACAAGTTGCCAAAGCCGGCGCCTCAGTTCGATAGTGCAGCGCACCGCGCTTTCATGCGCAGCCTTGGATGATAGGAGGAAGCATGAAGAGCGTCGATGAGTTGAAGTCAGAAGATAAGGTGCTCGATGAGCATTCAATTGAAATTCTTTCGCGCGCCCTGATGCCGAGGATTGTTGACACGATCTTCCTGCAACTACATGCCATTCTCGAATGTTATCCAGATGCGCAACAGGCCATCCGCGAGGTCATATTCCCGCGGGGGGATTGATGTTAATGATCCAAGAACGATCAGCCACATCGACGGGGCTACCCATGTACGACGAGATCGACGATGCTCTATACGCTTGGTACAAATGGGCCGATGGCTATCACGAAGTTCGTGGGCATTCTGGTGCCGATCCGACGTGCCGGGATTTCCGAGCCAGCCGTCAATGGATGGATTACACCGATCTGAACGATCTGGTAGATTACCAGCTTCAGAAGACCAAAGGGGAGTTGATCGATCCTTTGATCCAAAAGCTGGCACTGCGCCATCGGGTCGCCGTCAACACCGCAATGCGGAATATGGAATGTGGTGCCAGCGTCTGGTCAAGCAATAGAAATCCAGATACGCAGGAGGACGACTATCGAGAAGCCAAGGAATTGCTGCGCCCAAAACTTGCGTCCATGGGACTTGTAAACCGCAAAGCGGTGTAATAGAATCAGAAATTGAAGTGGGCAGAGTCGCGCCCAGAGAAAACCGAACTGAATACCAGAAGCCCGCTAGGCAAGCCGCCAGCGGGCTTTTTGCATTGGAGCCCGAAATGGCAAAGCTGAGTTCCGCAGCCCGCGACAAGCTGCCGTAAGGCGAGTTTGCGGGCCCCGATCGTTCCTATCCCGTTCCGGACAAGAGCCACGCGGCCAATGCCAAGGCTCGCGCCACTCAAGCCGTGAAGGCTGGGCGCATGTCGGAAGGCGAGAAGTCGAAGATCGACGCCAAGGCGAACAAGGTTCTCGGCAAATCGAAGCCGGACCCGAAGAAGGTCGGTGCTCGGCTGGCGGCATACAAGAGCGGGTATTGATCGTGAGCTTTCAGAAAGCGATGCATGCATTCATGCGCGCCAAAGTCTATGAGCCGGTGCAACGCAACAAAGATGGCATGCGCTGGATTCGCCATCGCTTCCCAGTCACGGGCGGCATTTCGGCGCTAGACATCATGCTGCTGAATATGAGCCAGAACAACGCGCTATTCAGCCGCATTGAAGCGGCTAATCGCAAAAGTAGTAAAGGATAGCAATGTCACGCGGATCAAAGCCCGGCGAGCGTCGCGGCGGTCGCCAGAAAGGCACGCCCAACAAGATGACGCAGGACGCCAAAGAGGCTATCGAGTTCGTCGCTCATGGTCTTGGCGGGGCAGAGGGAATGCTTATATGGGCTCAGAAGGACCCGACGAACGAGCGCATCTTCTGGTCGAATATCTATCCGCGGATTCTCCCGAAAGAAATCAAGGCTGAGGTAGATGCGACGCTTGTGGTGAACGTACACCGTGGAAATCGATCTTCCTAACCTCTGGACGCCTCGTCCGTACCAACAGAAGTTGTGGGATTACCTCGGGAACGGTGGCCGCTATGCGTATCAGATTGCACATCGGCGGTGGGGCAAGGATGAAATCGCGCTTCATAACACGGCCTGCGCTGCGTTTGAGCGCGTGGGTTCTTATTGGCATCTGCTGCCTGAAGCTGCGCATGCACGCAAGGCGATCTGGTCGGCGGTGAATCCGCACACGGGCCGTCGTCGGATTGATGAGGCGTTCCCCCCTGAGATCCGTAAGACAACTCGAGAACAGGAAATGTTCATCGAGTTCGTGAACGGCTCAACGTGGCAGGTCGGTGGTTCCGATCGGTACAACACGCTTGTTGGTTCATCGCCGGCCGGCGTGGTGTTCTCGGAATGGGCGCTCGCTAACCCTGCTGCGTGGGCCTATGTCCGTCCGATCCTATTGGAGAACGGTGGCTGGGCGATGTTCATCACGACGCCGCGGGGCCACAACCACGCAGAGCGCATGCTCAAGGCAGCGCAGTCGATGCCGGGAGCATTCACGGACGTCTCGCTGGCGACGCATACCGGCGTTTTCACGCCAGAAGCATTGGAGCAAGAGCGCCTGTCGCTGATCGCGGAATACGGCCCTGACTTCGGCCAGTCCATCTTCGATCAGGAGTACATGTGCAGCTTCGACGCTGCCGTAATGGGTGCGTATTACACCGCATGGATGGTTCAGGTCCGCGCCGAGAAGCGAATCACGGATATTCAGGTCGATCCGAATCTGCCGGTGAACTTCGCGGCTGACTTGGGGCGCACTGACGATACGAGCATCTGGCCGTTTCAGGTGCCGTGGCGATCAGTCCATGTGCTGGGCTTCCATTCGAGCCACGGCCATGATGTGGCGTTCTACCTCGACTACATATGGGGTTGGCTGCAGAAGCATGGGGCGAAACTCGGCAAGCTTTATCTGCCGCACGACGCCAAGGCCAAGACGCTCGCCAGCATGGGTAAAAGCGTGCAGGAGCAGTTCATTGAGGGTGTCGATAAGGACGGCCGCAAAATTCCCGGTCTCGGCTGGGATCACGTCGAGATCGTGCCGTCACTGAGCGTGCAGGACGGCATTCAGGCGGTTCGGGCGATGTTCCCCCGCGTCTGGTTTGATACGTCATGCGACAAGGACGACAGCGCGGGCTTTACTGGCATTGACGCGCTGTCTCAATACCGCCGCGAATTTGACGACGACCGGAAAGTGTTCCGCGAGATTCCGTTGCACGACTGGTGCTCAAACCCGGCAGATGGATTCCGTTATCTGGCGATCGCAGCGCAAGAGGAAAAGGCAGCCAAGCCGCCGCCTCCGCCTCCGAAATATCCGCAAGACCTGACCATCGATCAACTGATCGCCCGCTCGCGTTCGCGCCGGCTGGCAGAGGATGCCTGACATGCAACAGAACTACCCATTCCAGCCGCGCGGTGGGGCTACGGGAAGCGTCAGCCTAGCTGTCACTGCCTCCGCTCAGAACATGGGCTTGCCGGTCGATGCGGTCGAAGGCGGTTCGATCCGGATGGTGAACATCGGCACGCAAGCCGTCTATTTCTCATTCGGTGGGACGGCGACCGTAGCAAACTCGATGCCAATCCTGCCGAACACGGAAAAGACGTTTTCGATTCCGCCGGGCACGACGGCGATTTCTGCCATTGCAGGCGCGACAGGCTCGACGCTCTACGCAACGCTGGGTGACGGCATCTAATCATGGCTGAACTCGACACCACCGCGCTCGCGACGGTCGATACTCCGAAGGACTTCGGCCGCGGGGCCGAGGCGGAATATCGTCGCTGGTCGGTGGAACTCGCCTTGGCGAAGAAGCGCATGAAGGATTGGCGCACGCAGGCGAAGAAAGTCTGGGACATCTATCACGGCAAGAGCGTTCAGCGGAAGAAGAATAGCTTCAACGCTCTCTGGGCGAACACGGAAATCCTCGCCCCCTCGATTTACAACACACTTCCGACGCCTGATGTACGTCGGCGTTTTGCGCAGCAGGATCCGCTGGGTAAAGCCGTCTCAGAAGTCATGAATCGGTCGTTGACGTTCAACGCCGAAACGACCGATTTCGACGCTGAGATTCAGATGGACATTCTGGACATGCTGATCGTCGGCCGCGGCATCTCGCGGGTTCGATATGTGCCGGATCTGGTGCAGGTTGGCGACGTCCAGCAAACCGGCATCGAGGCGCAAGAGACGAATCTCGAGCATGAGGCGCAGGAAGGCGAGCAGAACGAGGAACTCGCTTGGGAAACGGCGCCAGTTGAGCATGTGAAGTGGGACAAATATCTATGCGGGCCCGGTCGCTCGTTCAAGGAAATCCCATGGTGGGCCTTTGAGCATGATCTGACGCGAGATGAGCTGATTGACCGGTTCGGTGATGAGATTGGAAATGCGATTCCATTGAACGGTGGCCCAGCTGATACGGATGTTGAGCGTGAACGCATCAACGACGATCAGTCGCTCGCTCTGTTCAAGACCGCCAAAGTATGGGAAATCTGGGACAAGGACAGTCGGACTGTGAAATGGCTGGCCGAGGGCTATCCGAACGGCTTGGCGAAGGTCGAAGCTGATCCCCTGAAGCTGCAGCAGTTCTTTCCGTTCCCTAATCCGCTGCGGGCGATCGCCGATTCGGACACGTTCGAGCCGACGACACTATACGAGCAGTACAAGGAGCAGGCGGAAGAACTCGATCGCGTCTCGACGCGCATCAACAAGATCATGAGCGGCCTCAAGCTGCGGGCGATCTATGATCCATCGCTTGGCTCGCAGGTTGCGGAACTGTTTCGCGGAGAAGACAACGATCTAATTCCCGCAGATAGCTCGATCAAGCAATTGTACGAGGCTGGCGGTATTGCCGCCGCTATCTGGTGGGCGCCGATCGAGCAGGCTGCCAAGGTGCTTGACGTGCTTCGCCAGCAGCGCGAGCAATGCAAGCAGGTGATTTACGAGCTTACTGGGCTCGCGGACATTATGCGCGGGGCTTCTGACCCGTCCGAGACGAAGGGTGCGCAGGATCTCAAGGTCGCATTCGGCATGACGCGCCTTTCACGCATGCAGCGTGACGTGCAGCGGTACATCCGCGATCTGTTCGCGCTCCAAGCGGAAATCATGTGCGAGCGGTTCCAGATCGATACGCTGAAACAGATGACGCAGGTCCAGCTTCCGACAGATGCGCAAGTGATGCCGCAGCGCCATCAAGCAATGGCGCAGGCCATTTTGATGAAGCTGCACGGCCAAAACGTCCCGCCCCTACCGCCCAAGCCGGTAACGTGGGAAGACGTGAAAAAGGCCATGTCGGACGATGCGCAGCGCACCTTCCGGGTTGATATCGAGACGGATTCGACCATTGCTGCTGCACAGCAAGAGGATGCGAGCGATCTGCAGGCGGTCATCTCGGCCATCGTCGAGCTTGTGAAAGAGGTGGGCCCGATGGTGCAGATGGGCGTATTGCCGTTCCCTGCATTCAAGGAACTGCTGCTGATGACCGCACGCAAATTCCGCATGGGATCGAGCGTAGAAGATGCGATCGACCAGATGCAGCCGCCGCAGCAAGGTCAACCGCCTGTCCAATTGCAGGTGGAGCAGATGCGGCAGGAAGGTAAAAAGCAAGAAATCGCCGCTCAGGTTCAAGCGGATCAGCAACGCGCGCGAGCAGATGCTCAAGTCGAATATGCCAAGCAGCATGCTCAAGCTTTGCAGGCTCAACAAGAGAACGCGCTCGAGGCTCAGCGCAACCAGTTGCAGGCCCAGAACGAGGCAATGCTTGAGCGCATGCGCGTTGAGAGTGATGCCGCGCTTGAGCGTATGAAGGCTGAAATGCAAGGTCAAATCCAGCTTCTGCAGGCCATGAAGAACCAGAGCGCACTGGAAGTCGCAGAAATCACGACTGGTGCGCAGTTGGAAGCTGCTCAGATCAGCGCGGCGCGCGCCGGTTCGGGAGAAGAATGATGCCACTTTATACATATCAATGTCCGGTATGCAAACGCCTCGAAACCGCCTTTCGTAAGATAGCGGAGCGCGATCACTTGGCCGTATGCATGTGCACTCCAGGTATGCGCGGTGTTTATCCAATGCCTCGCATCATTGAAGCCCCCGCGGTGCATACCGATCTGCCCGGTTACACGTCGCCAATCGATGGACGCTGGATCGAAGGCCGCCGCGCCCGCACTGAAGACCTGAAACGCAATGGTTGCCGCCCATGGGAAGGCATGGAAACTGAACGGAAAGAGGCGATCAAGCGCGCCGAGGCCGCAGATGCCGAGTTCGGCAAGAAGATCGAGAGCGGTATTGCCGAGGTCTACAACGGCCTGAGCACTGAAAGTCAGCGAGCGCTGCAGCAACTATGAAAGCGAACGCACAACAACATACAGCCGCCTTGAGCGGCTTTTTTTACGCCCAAGGAGCCTGAAATGTCGGAAAACGTGACGATCGACGATACCTTGCGAGACACCTACGCGAGCATCATGGGGCGCGGTCAGGAGGGGGATTTCGCTAATCATGAGCCGACTGAACCTGTTGAGCCGGTAGAGCCGACTGAGCCCGTAGATCCAGAGCCTGCAGAACCAGTAGATCCGCAGGCCCCTGCTGAACCTGCGGAACCGACCGATCCGGAGCCCGCCGAACCTGCAGTTTTCCGGCCGCCATGGAAGAAAGCGGCTTTGGCCGAGTGGGAAAAGCTCCCCGAAATGGCTCGCAAGGAAATCGAGCGGCGTGAGAACGATTTCCACAAGGGCATCGAGCAGTACAAGGCAGGCGCCCAAGCCGCGCAGGAATTTGAGCGTGCCGTTCAGCCGTACATGGCGACGATCCAGAGCCTCGGCGTGACGCCCCAGCAAGCGGCTTCGCATCTGATGGGAGTTGACCATCAATTGCGGTATAGCGCCATGCCGCAAAAGGTCGGCATGCTCCTGCAGATTGCCAACAGCTACGGCATCGATCTGCAGACACTCGCCAATGGTATTCAAGCGCATGCCGGCGAGCAGGTTTGGCAGCAACAAAATCCGGTCGATCCGCGGTTGCAACAACTGCAACAGCAGGTCGGTCAACTCACTCAACACATCACCAATACGCAGCAGAAAGCCCAGATGGCCGAACACTCGGCTATCGACGGCGAAATCGCTGCGTTTGCCTCAGACCCGGATCATGAGCATTTCGGGATTCTTCAGAACGACATGGCTGTTCTCTTGCAGAACGGCCTTGCGAAGGATCTTGATACCGCTTACGAAATGGCGATGCGGCAGAACCCGCAGACGTACCAGATTTGGCTCGCTCAACAGCAGCAAGAGTGGGACGCACAGCGGAAAGCGACGGTTGCGAAGGCAAAGCAGGCAGCAGCGAACAACGTTCGGCCCAACGGTCGGGCAAGTGTCGGTCAGCCCTCGAATGCCAACGAAACCATGGAGCAGACGCTCGAGCGCGTGGCGCGCGAGCAAGGCCTCATCAACTGAATTAGGAGCCCATCATGGCATCTCCCGGTCAGTCGAGCCTGTTCAACGCTTTCACCGAACTGGTATCGACCACGTATCGCAATCACAAGAAGACGGTCTCGGACAACGTGTCCAAGCATAACGCGCTCTATCGACGCATCGCGTCGAAAGGCCGTGTGCGCCTGGAAGACGGCGGTCTGTCGATCGTTTGCCCGCTGGATTACCAAGCGAACTCGACCTACCAGCGCTACAGCGGCTACGATGTGCTGAACATCAATGCCGTTGACGTGCTGACTGCAGCGGAATATCCGTGGCGCCAAGCCGCGGTGAACGTCGCCGCTTCGGGTCTCGAGCTTCGCACGAACTCCGGTGCACAGCGGATCATCAACTTCACGAAAGCCAAGATCACGAACGCGCAACGCTCGTTCGCGAACGGCCTCT
>Ga0105237_10009841_pt1 | contig 10222 bp, 6 predicted proteins | sample KBSC24metaG_FD_81520 | JGI IMG/M metagenome (GOLD analysis project Ga0105237, IMG submission 81520) | Corn rhizosphere microbial communities from Kellogg Biological Station, Michigan, USA - KBS C2-4 metaG | ecosystem: Host-associated > Plants > Roots > Rhizosphere > Soil | place: Michigan, USA... | reverse complement strand
CGTGATTTATCCCGGAATTGATGTGGCCAATTTTCTCTTGCCTAGAACTCCGCATGATGGTGTTGTGGTCGGAACGGCCTGTCGCCTCGAACCGGTCAAAGGAGTTTCCTACCTCATCGAAGCGATGGCAATGTTGAACGAGTTTTCCCGACTTCGGCTCGAAATTGCTGGCGATGGTTCATTGCGGGATGTATTGACCAGACAAGCGGTTGACCTCGGCGTCTCCAAGCAAGTTTCCTTCCTTGGCTGGCGCCATCATCTGCCGCCGATCTTGGCCGGTTGGGATATTTTTGTGCTCCCCTCTTTGGATGAAGGATTTGGCGTTGCGGCACTCGAGGCAATGGCCGCTGGATTGCCCGTGATCGCCAGCGCAGCCGGCGGCCTTCCTGAATTGGTTCGTGATGGGGAATCGGGCCTTCTTTTCCCGCCCGGCAAACCAACCGAGCTTGCTTCCCGTTTGCGTGAACTGATCAATGACCGCGAGAAGAGATTGTCCCTGGGCCTCGCAGGTCGCCGACGCGCAGCCCAACATTTTTCTGTCACTCAAATGGTCGGTAAAGTCTTCGCGGTGTACGACGAACTCCGCTGAAATCTCCGCTCATCGCCAATCTTTGACCTGCTCGCGATTCACAGGCAGCAAGAGCCAATGGGACCCCTCACTGTTACTTCTTCCAGTTGTGCGGGGGGCGAGTTCTCTCTAGGGTTGATATCAGCCCCGCAACGACAGGGCATCAAAGCCTGCGCTCTTCCGGGTTTTCTAAGGGCCAGCGCGCCTTAAAAACCTTTGAGGCCGTTTGCGGGCAATGAGACATTGAAAGGCCGACTCGGCCCATGGAAAACAGTTCGCATTCGTCGCTCCTGCGCTCTCTCCAAGCCGGGGCGTGCATAGTCATCATCCTGTGGGGTGTCTGGGCTTCTTCTTCTGTTCTTGGTCCCGTGCTGCTCGGCCTGATCCTTGCCTACGCCGTTGTGCCTTTTCCCACATGGCTCATGCATCGGTTCAAGCTGCCAAAACGTCGAGCGACTACGGTGACGGCCATCGCGCTTGCTGCAGCAGGTCTACTGGCTTTGTTCACGCTGGAGGCAGGAATTGCGAAGCTGACAGCAAGACTCCCGCTCTACCAGCAGCGACTGACAGGCCTCTACGACCAGCTAACGGTTTTGATGAGTCATTTTCGCGGCATTGACCTCGCGAGCCTGTCATTCGAAAAATTGCTTACGCCCGAACGGCTCGGCGAAATAGCAATTTCCCTGGTCCCTCGAGCGAGTGCAACGGCCTCTGAGGCGCTCTTGATCTGCCTCCTGGCCGCACTCTTCGTAATGGAGATGCTGCCGGATGCGGGTGTCAAGCCAGGCGCGTTCGCCGACGCTCTTCTAAGCCAGGGGGCTTACGCGAGAAGCTACATAGTTGTCACGGCGAAATCCTCTGGGATTAACGCACTCATCAATTTGGCCTTTCTATTGATCTTGGGAGTGGATACCCCGTTCCTTTGGTGTTCCCTGTATTTCCTCCTGTCGTTCATTCCTTTTATTGGATCCGCGATTGCAACGGTCCCTCCCGTTTTCCTCGCCTTGCTCATGTTCGGTTGGAAAAGAGCTGCGCTCGTGGCCGTCGCCATGATTCTCACCCAGTTGATCGTTCAAAACGTGTTGATGCCGATCCTCGCGAAGAAGTCGATGAGCATTTCATTTCTTGAAATGACGTTGTCATTGGTTGGCTGGTCGTTCCTTCTCGGGCTTCCTGGCGCGATTGCTGCGATCCCCTTAACTCTTGTGTTGAAAGAGTTCATGATGAAAAGCCTTCAGCCGAAACAACCCGCCATGGAGAGCACGTTCTCACACCATGGTCCAGCAACGGAAATGAATGAGGTCGAGGCAGCTGCCCTTCGAAGATAGGCATATAATTCGCGGCAAGGCGGCATTCTGATGAGTCCGATGACAATCGACAATCTCGATGCTGCGCGGGCCATCGATCACGGAGAATTCTTCCCGCATTTTCAACCGGTTGTTAATCTCCGAACCGGCGAACTGAGGGGTTTTGAGCTTCTCGCGCGATGGAACCATCCGGAGCTAGGAACGATTCCACCCGACGAATTTGTCCCTGTGGCAGAAAGAGATGGGTGGATTGACCGGCTGACCACGGAAATTCTGCGCAAAGGATTTAGCGCGACGGTTGGCCTGCCGCCAGCCCTGACACTGGCCGCCAATATCTCTCCAGTCCAGCTCCATAATGTGCGTTTGCCTGACCAGATTCAGGCCATTGCAAAATCGACGGGATTTTCTCTTGACCATCTCACAATCGAAGTAACTGAAAGCGCTCTTATGTACGATATGGAGCGTGCGTGCACCACTGCCTTGGCGTTAAAGGCGATCGGGTGCCGGCTGGCATTGGATGATTTCGGAACGGGATACTCAAGCCTTTCGCATCTGCAGGCGCTCCCATTTGACGAACTGAAAGTGGACCGTAGTTTCGTGAGTCTCATGACGAAGCAGCGCGACAGCCGTAAGATTGTCGCCGCAGTCGTGGGACTCGGGCAAAGCCTTGGATTGAATACGGTGGCAGAGGGTATAGAGACACAAGAGCAATTTGAGATGCTTCTGTGGCTGGGCTGCGAGCTTGGACAGGGTTCGCTCTACGGAAAGCCGATACCACCCGAGGAGCTTGGGTCTGTCGCCGCCGGTCTTCCGCAAAAAATGTCCCCCGGCTTGCTGAATGATGAGATAGGCCACGTGTCGAGCAACAGCTTCGACAGTCTTCCCGCACAACGCCTTGCTCAACTGCGCGCCGTGTATGATGGTGCACCCGTAGGCCTCGCCTTCCTCGATCGCAATCTCCGATATTTGAGCGTGAACCGCAGACTCGCGAATATGAATGGAAGGCCAATGGAGGAGCACCTCGGCAAAACCGTACAGGAAATGATCCCCGAACTTTTTTCGCACCTTGAACCTTATATTCAGCGCGCGCTTAACGGTGAGGCGATTCCCGGAATCGAGATCACCAAACCCGCGTCCGACCCCAATGAAAGCAAAGCTCTTTTTCTAACCTATGAGCCGGCACGCGATGAGGCCGGCGAGGTAATTGGCGTATCTGTTGCTCTCGTGGATTTGACTCCGATCAAACGTGCTGAAGCGGCACAGCAGGAGAGCGAAGAACACTTCCGGCACATGATGGAGCGCATGCCGCAAATTCCATGGGTAACCGATCCCGAGGGGCGAGCGCTCGATGTTAGCCAACGATGGCTTGAAATCACAGGGATGACGGACGATCAATGGAGAGGCTTCGGGTGGATGGACGCGCTGCATCCAGATGACCGGCAACCAACCTGGGAAGCCATGCAGAGGTCCTTCCAAACCGGGAACCCGATTGATATCTCCTTCCGTCTGCGGCGATCAGAACGCGATCCATGGACACGAATGCGTGCAACGGGATCTGCTCGTTTTGACGACAATGGAAAGATAGTGTGCTGGTACGGCTGTCTTGAATCTGCGAATAGCCACTGAATGCGCGCTGCTAATTGCTCCCCGGAACGAGTCCCCCGAGGACAGACTCTTTCATCAACCTGGATTTCACAAACGGAAACACGGCCTGGAGCAAAGCATCCTTCCTGAGCAGGATCCATTACCATGCTGAATACCGTGCTCAATGACGCTGCGCCTTCGACAGCCCTTTCGCTTAACGGGTCCGTCCTCGTACTGATTCAATTCGACGTGTGTGAAGAGCTCCGTTTGGATCGCCTTCAGCAGGCGGTCAGTGCGCGCACCGTGCAGCAGCCCAGCATCAAGCATTCGGTACCTGCTTATGTCCGTTACCAGAGACCACCGGTCGTAGAGCCGCTCGAGGCCCTTGTACTCGAAAGCGGCGAGCGGCTTGAAGGTGAAATCAAGTACTACGACTATGGCGTCGTCAGCGTCGTATACCAGCTACCCTTTTCAGGCGACTGGGAAAGCCTGGTTCGTCTTGCGAGCCGGTGGGTTTGGGATGTGGATTTCGCTTCGCGTGTTGAGCCAATAGTGAGGCAGAGGCTGGAGCGCGCGGCCTCGTTCATGGTGAAGCCCTATGCCCGTTGGCTCAGTGAAGACTACTTCATCTTTCACGTGCGAGAAGCAGCAGGCACACCAACGGCGGCAGAATTAACACGAGATCATGTTCTTCAAATCGCCCAGATTGTCCGCGGCGACCTACTCAATCTATCCGTTGGAGAATGCACTGAGGTGATGCATTCGCAGATTTCGTACTACACGAGCGATGTCGCGGTCATCGGCTGGAATGCCGCGTTTCTTTACGACAGTGCAGCGGGAGCCGAGACTGCCATTCAACTCCTCGAGTATGCCAATTCGCAGCTTCTCGAATTTCGCCATTACGATGAACTATTAACTGAGATTCTTGACGGCGTCTACGACTCGCTCGAACAGAAGACAGGGACATTTGCGCGCTGGCGACTAGCCCGCTCTGCAACTAGCCTGCACACCGTCCTCCTCGATGTCGCAGAACTTACCGAGCACGCCGATAACGCCATCAAGTTCTTGAGTGACATGTTTGCCGCGAGGCTCTATAAACTGGCGGCGGCGAAGGTCGGCGTTCCCGATTACAAAGATCTGGTTGCGCAAAAGCTGAAAACCGCCGAAGACTTGTACGACTACATGATTGAGCAGTTCAACCAGAGCCGCGCGTTCTTCCTTGAAGCGACAGTCGTCCTGATTCTCCTCATCGAGCTCTTCTATCTCTTTCGTGGCCGGCCAATGTGATCGAGCGCCTTGTTCCATCGTGGAAGCGATAGTGCCTTCAGCAAAACCTGCCACTAAAAAGCGCGCGGGCCGATGTTTCTCTCCTGGTAAGCGCAAAATTAATCCGCATATTCTCGCGGCGCTTGCATTATCATCATCCGGCACGCAACGGGGCATTTTCTCCGCTTCCATACCGTCTGCTTCGATTCCCCGGTCGATTGCACAAGGGAGAGACTCGCATGCCAGCCAAAAAAGCCAAGCAGGCCTCAGGAAAGAAAGCCGCTCGAAAGATCTCCGCGAAGCGTCCACCCGCAATCAAGGTGAAGCCTCCTTCGCCGCCAGTCCCAAAAAAGCGCATCACCAGGGTCCTGCCCGACAGCATCGACCTTCGCGATCGCCCTTACACTCCCGCTGTTCAGGTCGTTCCCACCACAGAACTCTACCCCACCGTCACCATTCCCGTTCTTGATCAAGGCCAAACCAACGCCTGTACCGGTTTCGCCCTGGCCAGCGTCATCTTTCATCTCCAACACAACGCCAGGCGCAGGGACAGTGCCGACGGCTACGCCGTCTCTCCCTACATGCTCTACTCCATGGCTCGCCGCTACGACGAGTTCCCCGGTCAGCCAAACGTTGACAGCGGCTCAAGCCTTCGCGGCGCGATGAAGGGATGGTACAAGCACGGCGTTTGCGGTGCGCGTTTTTGGAATGGCATCGACATGCCTCGCGAGACCCAAAGCGACTGGTGGCAGGACGCAGTCAAACGCCCCCTTGGCGCCTACTACCGCGTCGACCATCGCTCCGTTACCGACATGCAGATCGCGCTCAATGAGATCGGCATTCTCTATGCCAGCGCCGCCTGCCACTCCGCCTGGCAGCCCGACGACGAAAAATATCCCACTGAAGAAGCCGCGGGCTACTGGATCATTCCTCATCAGAAGGCGACCCCTGACGACGGCGGCCACGCCTTCGTCATCGTCGGTTACACCGCCAAGGGTTTCATCATCCAGAATTCCTGGACCGAAGCCTGGGGTTCCAAAGGCTTGGCCATTCTCACCTACCAGGACTGGATCCAGAACGCCATGGATTGCTGGGTAGCCCAGATTGGCGTCGCTACAGAGCTCAATGAAGAGATCGCCGCAGCCCCCTCCCTCCGTCTCAATTCGCTGGGCAAGGTCCGCCTCGCTGCCGACGAAAACCTCCGTAATCGCGAGATGGATCCCTTCATCGTCGATATGGAGAACAACGGACTCCTTAGCAACACCGGCGACTTCCGCACCCAACCGGCCGACGTGGCGTCACTCGTCACAACCCATCTCAGCATCGCGCGCAAAGCCTGGAACCTCAAAGACTCAGACCCTGTCGATATCGCCATATACGCCCACGGAGGCCTCACCTCCGAAGACGATGCCGCGAAGACCGCGGCGTGCTGGACAAAAGCCCTCTATGATCACCAGATCTTTCCCATCTTCCTCATGTGGGAGACAGACCTATGGTCCACCCTCAAAGACAAGTTCCAAGATCTCCTGCACCCTGTGGCCCGCGCCACCGGCGGTCCCCTCGACGCCCTCGAAACGTGGAAGAACCAGCGTATCGAGCGACTTCTCGTGGTCCCGGGAACCGCTGTCTGGGGCGAGATGAAGCAGAATGCTGATCAGATCTCAACGGAAAAAACAAACATCCCTAAAGGGCCCGACGGAAACCCCGACCCCAGGTTCCAGAGCGGTGCCGTCCTCCTTTACCAGTACGCCCTCACTTCCACCTTCTTCAAAGATCCCTCCAAATTCCGTCTCCACCTCATCGGCCACTCTGCCGGAGCGATCGTGCACAGCTACATCATCGACCGCCTCAAAGGCTGGAAATTTGAAACCGTTAACTTCATGGCTCCTGCCGTTCGCGTCGACCTCTTCAAGAAAAATGTCCTCCCCGCTATCGGCACGCGCATCAAGCGCTACAACCAATTCCATCTTGCCGACGAGATCGAACAGAAAGACCCCACATGCAAGCCTCTCCTGACGTATTCGCGCTCGCTGCTTTACCTCGTCTCACAATCTTTTGAACAAGGGGTCACAACCCCCATCCTCGGCATGCAGAAGTACTTCGACAGTCTCATTCCGGCATCCGGCAACATTAACGTCTTCACCGCGCCCGGGTCAGATTCGCAAAGCACCACCCACGGCGGCTTCGACGACGACTGCGTAACTATCAACAAGGTCGTCTCACTCATCAAAAACACCACCATACCCCCGTTCAAATGCACGATCTCCACGTGATTTCGAACGAGGCTCTGTTGGATTCGATAGCAACCGCGTGCAGGAGCGCTCAGGAATTTCCACCAAAGGATGGAACGACTTTTGAAGAAACTAGGCTTCTTAACGCCTCGGGTTCCGTCGCAGTTTAACTGTGCAGCAAATTCTCATTGAGGTAGTACAGTTTCAGCAGCAGCATACGCGCATGACGCCAGATCAGAAGTTCACACTGTGGATAGCTGCCGTGACCACGCTCCCAACCATCGTGTTCGCGGGAGCGGTCGCCTATTGGAACTGGAAGCGTGACCAGGAACGGATTGTCGTCCGGAAATCGCCGACCAATTGGAACGAGACCGACGGTGCGCAAAGCGACGCCACGCAGTCCAGTGTGGGAGTGGCAGTCACGAACCTCTCGCTATTTCCCGTGAGAATCGTTGGGCTGGGCTTCCGCATGGACGGAAAATACTCCTGGACCTTTGATCGTGACAAACACGACGAGAAAGAATGGCCGTTGGAACTCGCCAGCCACGCAAGAATGATCGTCTTCGCAAATCCAGTGGAATGGAAACAACTCGAAGCCCTCGGCGTTCGCGACAGAACGATGGAATGGAAATTCGTGGCTGTTGCCGTAACGCAGACAGGCAGTCGATTCTTCTCCAACCGGCTCCGCGTTGAAATTGCACGGCAGCTACAATCCCTCCGGCGTTGGCTCGACAAGTCCTTAAGCCGCCTGGAATCTTCCGACGTCCTTAGCCGCCTCGCCAACGGGTTTCAAAACGCGATTTCGAATCTTTCCAGACGAAGAAATTCCCGGACGCCCTAGACGCTCGTCAGCTGGTCGGTTTCGCTTCGAGTATCCCCACGTTTCGAACCATCAGATTGTCGCCTCCAACCGCGTATACCCCTGTCAGAAGGAAGCCCGCTGCCTCAAGAAGGGTTCTCCATTCGCGCTCGCTACGCTCTTTGCCGCCGGTGACAGCAAGCATGTTAAGGTCACTCATCAGGTGGCCTTCCAATTGTGGGTCTGCATGCGAGACCAGCGGAGGAAGAATGAATTCGATGATCAGCAAACTGCCGTTCTGCGGAATGACTGCGCGGCAGTTCTTGAGAATGGTGACGGCATCCCCATCCTGACGTCCGTGCAGGACGTGTTTGATCATGTACACATCGGCACCCGCCGGTACCGATTGCGTCAGATCGGCGACAATCAGTTCGCATCTGGAGAAAGGATCTTCCACCGCGAAGCGCCTTTTGGCTGACTCCACGCTGGATTCGAGGTCCACCAGCATGCCTCGCAAATGCGGATTGAGCCCCAGCACAGCAAGAATGAGGGACCCACCGCCGCCTCCGAGGTCGGCAACCATCTCCGTGCGCGAAAAATCCCACGCTTCCGCGATGGGCGCATAATTTTCCGCCGGAGCCGTACCCATCACCGCGCGAAAAATGGAATTAGCATCGGCATCCTGCGACCACCGGGAAGGTATTTTTGGATCGCGGACCTGAGAGGCCGGCTTACCCGCCCGAATACAGTCGGTAAGGAGGGACCACTCGTCGGCAAGCAGATCTGCCCAGAAGACTACGGCTGCCCAGGCGGACTGGGGCACATCCTTTCGCAGCGGTTTGCCAAATGGAGTCAGCCGGAAGTGTTCGGGCGCCGTCTCCTCCGTCACACCGATGCTGGCGAGAGCGCGAAGCAGGCGGTAAAGCGCACTGGCATCGGCATGGCATGCTTCGGCCAGCGAGCCAATGCTACGCACCTCGTCCCCAAGTGCATCGGCAACTCCGAGACGTGCAGCCGCGCAAAGCACGCGGCTGCGGGAATACGCCATTGCCATCTCGACGAGCCCCGTATTTGCAGTCACATTGCCGATGCCGCTCTTGGGTTGGGCCACCTGACACCTCAACTTGTCGTAATTCATTCAGCAATCGGATTTCCGAATACATGCCGACTAGAGCGGTTTCGGAATTGGTGTAGACCGAAAGCACGTGCAAAGCGGCGTTTTCAGCAAGAAAACGTCCACCTTTCGACGCCCTCAAAAGTCTACGTGAATTCCGAAACTGCTCTCTAGGCATACCGGAACAACGCCTTGAATCCATAATCCATGTGCTGCTGCAGGTGGCAGTGGAACAGCGAGAGCCCAGGCTGATCAGCCGTGAAATCAACTACGGCGCGTCCGAAATAGGGCACAACCACCGTGTCCTTTATGATCCCTGCGGTCTTCTTTCCGTTGATCTCGATCAGTTCCCATAGGTGCCGGTGCAGATGCATGGGATGCGCGTCGTCGGTGCGGTTGCGCATCGTGAGGCGATATCGCGTCCCTCGCTGCAGAACAAATTCGCGTTCGTGGGGATAGGGCTTCCCGTTCACGAGCCATAAGTTGAACTTGCCAGACCCTCCGGGAATCTTCTCGAAAATCAGTTCAATGCTCTGCTGCGGAGTTGGCGAATTCGAAGTCTGGCTGCCAAAGATCGTGTAATCCCATCGCGCCTTCGGTGGGTCGATCCATTGCGGCTGTCGATGCTGTCCAGCGTACTCGACAACAACGCCTAGGCCCGACTCGCGGATCATCTTCTCCGTCGCCCCAAGGATCCACACTCCCGGTTGGTTCATCTCCACCTCAACGTCGGCGCGCTCACCCGCGCCCAGAAACACCGAGTCGAGCGTCCGCGGCGTTGGCACGGGATTCCCGTCCATCGCGATCACCTTCATCTTGTGTCCCGCGAGAGCGACCCGCCGGTTCTCGATCGCGCTTGCATTTAAGAGGTGAATCAGCATACGCTGCCCCTCGCGAACACGGATAGGCTCGCCCGACCCAAGCGTCTTGTCGTTGATCGAGTAGGTCATGGAACCCACTTCGAGACCGTTCGGATCAGTATTCATCGTCACAGGTTTTTCAAACAGCGGCCCGTCGTGGGTGTCGTCGTCAAGGTCTTCCATGGTCCCGGTGAAATACGGCTCCCAGTCGCGCAGCGCAAGGAAAAGTTCCTGGTCGTAGTGGCCCGGATCGTTGCCGCCATCCACATAGACGAATCCGAACTGCCCGCTATATGCGCCCTTGTGCAGGTCGTCCATGGCCATGGCATGGGAGTGATACCAGCGGCTCCCCGCCGGCTTCGGTGTCAGTTGGAAGCGTTGCCGCCCGTGTGGCGGCACTACCGGCGAACCCTCCTCTTCTGTGCCGTCCACGTCCGACGGGATCAGCATGCCATGCCAATGCACCAGTTCCGGAGTGTCGGTGTCGTTGATT
>Ga0105237_10009840_pt1 | contig 10223 bp, 10 predicted proteins | sample KBSC24metaG_FD_81520 | JGI IMG/M metagenome (GOLD analysis project Ga0105237, IMG submission 81520) | Corn rhizosphere microbial communities from Kellogg Biological Station, Michigan, USA - KBS C2-4 metaG | ecosystem: Host-associated > Plants > Roots > Rhizosphere > Soil | place: Michigan, USA... | reverse complement strand
TCAGAGATTCGTAGAGACGGTCGTGAATGTCGTCGATATTTTGGTACCGACCGTTGTGACGGCGGTGATGATCACCACCGCAATCAAAGCCGCGATCAGGCCGTATTCGATTGCCGTCGCGCCCGACTGGTCGCGCAGGAAGTTGGAAAGAAGTTTGCTCATGTCAGCCTCTGTGTTTGACACCGTGAACGTCCGGCCGGTGACAGTGAGAGACCAACCAGGACAGGCGCGAGGCTAGGCACGATCTCCTAATCGCAAATTAAACCGATGTGTAGAATTCGGCGGTATCTGAATTAGTGACACCGTATACTTTGGCAGACAGATTATTTACATGAGCTATATTTTGTCTCCATCGCTTTACGTGCGTCGCGGCTTGTTCGCTCAGCAGGATAGCGCCAAGGCAATAAGCGTCGAGTGGCATCGACGCTTATCTTGAGCGGGCCGCCTCAGGTGGCGGGTCGGTTATGGCTCGACGGCATCGGTTTTCCGGTTTCCAGCAAGCTCTTCAGGCTCGACAGGACACGCGGCCAACCGCCGGAAACGGCTTCGATGACCTTGGCGCCGTCGCGCTCGCTCGTGTGCGTGATCGTCAACCGCATGACGTCGCCATCCTGTTCGAGATCATAGACGCAGCGCGTCGGACCCTCGTCTTTCAATTCCGGGCGAAATTCATTGGCCCATTTGAGCACGAGGCGCCGCGGCGGATCGATCTCCAACACCTCGCCGACATCGGCAACGCGTCCGTCGGAAAACAGCATTTTCCACGACGCCCCGGTCTTCCATTCGCTCTGTTGCGTCATGTTGAACCAGTATTGCTTGATGAACTCGGGCTTGGTCAGTGCGTCCCACAATTTCTGCGGCGTCGTGCGGATATAGGTGACGTAGACGAATGTCGTGCTCATTTCTCTTCCCTTTCGAGTTTGCGTTTGAGGTCCGCGAGCGCCACGAGACGTCCGCGTTCGAACTTGCCGATCCACCGCTCGGCGATGTCATGGATGGGCACGGGATTGATGAAGTGCAGCTTCTCGCGGCCCTGCCGTTTGGAGACGACGACGTTCGCATTCTCCAGAATGGCGAGATGCTTGGTCACCGCCTGCCGCGACATCGCCAGTCCCTCACACAATTCACCCAAGGTCTGTCCGTTCTTGTTGTGCAGCCTGTCCAGAAGCTGACGGCGGCTCGCGTCTGCCAGCGCCCGAAACACCGCATCCATGCTCATAAGCGTAATATGCAACCATTTGGTTGCATGTCAAGGGCAGAGTTATGGACATGCCTTTGACGATGGAGTTTCCCATGACGTACCAGCACATTCTCGCCTCGACAGAAGGCGCGATCGGGATCATCACGCTGAACCGCCCCAAGGCGCTCAATGCCCTGAACGCGGAACTGTTGACAGAACTTGTCGGTGTGCTTGAGGAATGGGATCGCGACGACGCGGTGCGCTGCATCATCCTGACGGGATCGGATCGGGCCTTCGCGGCAGGCGCCGACATCAAGGAGATGGCGCCGCAATCCTACATGGACATGTTCAAGGCGAATTTCTTCGCCGAGGCGAACGACAGAATCGCAAATGTGAGGAAACCCATCATCGCCGCCGTCGCCGGCTGGGCGCTGGGCGGCGGCTGCGAGCTTGCCATGCTCTGCGATTTCATCATTGCAGCCGACACGGCGAAATTCGGTCAGCCGGAGATCAATCTCGGCGTCATGCCCGGCATCGGCGGCACGCAACGCCTGACGCGCTTCGTCGGCAAGTCGAAGGCGATGGAAATGTGCCTGACCGGGCGCAACATGGACGCGGCCGAAGCGGAGCGCGCCGGACTCGTCTCGCGCGTCGTGCCGGCCGGCGAACTCATGGCGGAAGCGAAAAAAACGGCGCAGAAGATCGCCGAACAATCCTTGCCGATCGTGATGCTGACGAAGGAAACGGTGAATCGCGCGTATGAGACGACGCTGTCGGAAGGCGTGCTTTTCGAACGGCGCGTCTTCCATTCGATGTTCGCAACCGCAGACCAGAAGGAGGGCATGGCTGCGTTCAGCGAGAAGCGGAAGCCGAAATTCGGCGATCAATAGGCCATTTGACCCTCGCGGCGCCCGGCGCTATACGCCCGCCTCCGGAATACTCGCAGGAACCCTATGCCCAATATCGCCTCGTCCAAAAAGCGCGTCCGCACGTCGGGCAAGCGCGCCGCCATCAACACCGCCCGCAAGACGCGCGTGCGCGGCTTCATTCGCAAGGTCGAGGAAGCTTTGAGCCGTGGCGACAAGACCGCCGCCCAGGCCGCGTTGACGGCAGCCGAGCCGGAAATCATGCGGGGTGTGTCAAAAGGGGTACTACACAAGAATACCGGCGCGCGAAAAGTCGCGCGTCTCACAAAGCGCGTCGCAAAACTGGCCAAATAGCTGAATTCTTTCGCTGAATTGGCTGCGCCCTGGAACTCCGTGCTTTTGAAGTCGCGTTTTATTGTCAGTATGCTGATATTCTTCATACGGTCGCGTTGCTGCATCGCAACACGGAGCGTCTGTCATCTAAGTGACTGATTCGGCGGACGAAGCGCCACAATTCGAAAAATCCGTATACGTACAAACGGTTAGCCATAACAGAATCATGACTGTTGCCTGTTTGTTCGCTTGAAACTGATTCGTTTTTGCGGGATGTTAACTCTCGTTCGGTGGCAAGAGACTGACATGTCGAACACTAGGCAAAGACCAGATAAAATAATCGAGGTCAGAAGTCGGGATTATTCCCGCCTTTGCAAGACTAGTAGCCACTGAACTCTTGAAATGACTGACCTGCTGGACTGGGCGACTGCCCGGTTGGTGACTGCTATTGTCGGGTTTTCGGACCATGTCCACGAAGAATTCCTCTGGCGACTATGCGGGCGACATCAGCCCCGCCGACGCCTGGGACATCCTGCAGAAGGATCCTAAGGCCCAACTGGTCGATGTGCGCACGACCGCCGAGTGGAACTATGTCGGCCTCCCCGACCTGTCGAGCGTCGGACGCGAAGCAGCGCTTGTCGAATGGCAGTCTTTTCCGAGCATGCGGCCCAACCCGTCGTTCGTGGCCGACACGGAACGCGCCACTGCGGTGGGCAAGGATACACCGTTGTTGTTCCTGTGCCGCTCCGGCGTGCGCTCGCGTGCCGCTGCGATCGCAATGACGGCAGCGGGCTATTCGCGCGCCTACAACATCGCCCAGGGCTTTGAAGGCGATCCGGACGCTGAGCGGCATCGCGGCAACAAGAACGGATGGAAGGCGAGCGGCCTTCCTTGGAAACAAACTTAGAGGGGGATGAAGTATGCGACGAGGTAGATCTGCTTAGGACGAGACTGGGGAAACGGACGCAGCGTCCGCACGACAAGATGGGGCTCACCGGCTTCGCGCCGGCAAGAAGCAGGTAACAAGTATGGTTCAAACGACAGTGAAGCCGGCGCGACCTGATTGGCCCGCCGCCTGGAGTGGTGCACGCGAAAGACTGAAGAGAGAACTCGGCGATGCGGTGTTCGATGCCTGGATCGGACCGCTCACACTCGACGGATGGGAAAACGACGAACTCAACATCGGCGCGGTCAGGCCGTTCGTGCGCAACTGGGTATCCAACCACTATGTGGCCCGGATCGAACGTGCGTTGAAATCCGAAGGCGCCGAGCCGGCGTCGATCTCGATCGTGCTCACGATTCCAAAGCCGGTGATCGGCGGCGGGATCGTTCGCGAGCCGGCACGGATCGAGCCGCCGGTCGCGAGCTATGCCGTTCGAACCGGCGACGACGACGCGGCCAAGGATGTGAGCCGCGGTCTTTGGACCCGCATGCTCCATCCCCAGCAAACCTTCGACAGCTTTGTTTGCGGCCCGTCGAACGAATTCGCTTTGGGCGCTGCGCGGTCGTTTGCGGAAGGTGCGAACAGCGACATTCCGTTGCTCTACATCCACGGGGGTTTCGGCTACGGCAAGACCCATCTGCTCAACGCCGCGGCGCTGGAATTCCGCAAACGCGGCAGGCGCACATTGTTCCTGCGAGCAGAAGATTTCATGCGCCACTTCCTGGGCGCGCTCTATCGCAAGGATACGCTCACCTTCAAGGAGGAGCTGCGCACCGGCGAAGTGCTCATCATCGACGATCTGCAGCACATCTGCCGTTCGACGGCGACGGCGTCCGAATTTCTCTACACGGTGAACGCGTTTGCGGATCTGCGCCGCCGCGTCGTGATCGCGGCCGATCGCGCGCCATCTGCGCTCGAAGGGCTGGGCGCGGATGTGCGATCAAGGCTCGCGGGCGGTCTTTGCGTGGGTCTCGACAAACCGGATCGCGCCACACGTCTCGCCATCTTGAAGGCGCGCGGGGCCGAGTTCGCCCGGTTGAAACCGCAAGTGATCGTTCCCGACGAGGTTCTGGAGCGCATCGCAGAGACCGACGACGCAAGTCCACGCGAATTGATCGGTGTGTTCACCAAGCTTGCGACCTATTCCGATCTGACCCGCAAGACGGTCACGCTCGACACGATCGAAGACATCGTCGGCCTGCGCAGTGCGCCGGGAGCCAAGACCTCCATCGAGGACATCCAGCGCAAGACGGCCGAATTCTACAAACTGGATGTGCGTGACTTCCACTCGCCGCAGCGCGCAAGACGCGTGGCGCGTCCGCGCCAGGTCGCCATGTACCTGTCGCGCAAACTGACCACGCGCTCGCTACCTGAGATCGGGCGGCGCTTTGGCGGACGCGACCACACGACCGTCTTGCATGCCTGTCGGCGCGTGGAGGCGTTGTGCGAGGAAGATCCGCTGTTCAAGCAGGAGGTGGATTTCCTCAGCCAGATGCTGTCGCGCAGGGCCTGACGAGAGGCGGCTTTTCGCGCCCAATCTAACCTTTACGACGGCCGGGCAGAGCTTCGTCCGGCCGTATTATTTTCTCCCTTTCCGAAGTCCATTTGGTATAGTGCAAAACCTGAGTCTCGGCCGCCAAGAAACTCAAGGAAATCAGTGGGTTACCGGCCCGATCCGACGGGGTGGACCTGGGGTTTTCCAACGGCCCAAAATCATGCTGCGGGAACGATGAAAATCAACGTCGAACGGGGCGCCTATCTGAAGGCGCTGAGCCACGTCCAAAGCGTTGTCGAGCGCCGCAATACGATTCCCATTTTGTCGAACGTGATGATCGAAGCCGCCAAAGGCCAGCTCAAGCTGACGGCCACCGACCTCGACATCGAAATCGTCGAAGCCATTCCGGCCGACGTTCTGCGCAATGGCTCGGCCACCGCGCCTGCGCACATGCTCTACGACATCGTGCGCAAGCTGCCCGACGGCGCACAGGTCCAAGTCGAGTTGCTGGCCAGCGAAGGCGGACGGCTTGCCGTCTCGGCCGGCGCAGTGCGCTTCGAACTGGCTTGCCTCCCTAAGGAGGATTTCCCCCAGATGTCGGCCGGTGCGCTGCCACACAAGTTCCGACTTGCGGCTGACGACTTGAAACGCCTCGTCGACAAGACGCGCTTCGCCATGGCGACGGATGAAACGCGTTTCTACCTGATGGGCATCCACATGCACGCGGCAAAGGACGGGAAGGCAAGGACGCTGCGCGCCGTCTCCACCGATGGTCACAGGCTGGCGCGTTTCGAGCTTGATTTGCCCGATGGCGCTTCCGACATGCCCGGCATCATCGTGCCGCGCAAAACCGTCACCGAGCTGCGCCGGCTCTTGGACGATGCCGATGGCGCCATCGAAATCGGTTTGTCGGACACGAAAATCCAATTCACGTTCAGCGGGGTTGAACTGACCTCCAAGCTGATCGACGGCACCTTTCCGGACTATCAGCGCGTCATTCCCAGCGGCAACGACAAATCTCTGGCGTTGGATTCCAAGGACTTTTCCCACTCGGTCGATCGCGTTTCGACGATTTCGGCCGATAAGACGCGCGCGGTCAAACTTGTTGTTGCCAAGGACAAGGTGACGCTTTCGGTTGTGAATCCGGAAAGCGGCACCGCGACCGAGGAGCTCGGCGCAACCTACAGCGCTCAAGCCATGGAGATCGGGTTCAACGCAAAATACCTGCTCGACATCACGAGCCAGATCGAAGGCAAGGAAATCCGCTTCCTGCTTTCGGACGCCGGCTCACCCACCATCATCGAGGACGCCGAGGACTCTCGCTCGCTCTACGTCCTCATGCCCATGCGGGTCTGAGATTGACCGGCTCCTCACCTGATCGCGCGACCGGCGCGGCGCCGGTCATTGACGCGGGCCCGCGACTTTCCGTGACGCGGCTCGCGCTGCGCAACTTCCGCTCCTATGCGGAGTTGGATTTCGCCGTATCCAGAAGGCCGATCGTGCTGGCGGGCCCCAATGGCGCGGGCAAAACCAATCTTCTCGACGCCATTTCGCTGCTTTCGCCGGGTCGAGGTCTGCGCGGTGCGAAACTCTCCGACCATGTGCGCCGCGGTCCGATCATTCCGAGCGACGCACTCTGGGCCGTGGCGGCGGACGTGTCGCGTGGCGGCGAGACCTATGAGGTCGGCACCGGCCTCACGCTTGGACCCAATGGCGGCGAACGGCGGCAAGTCAAGCTCAACGGCGCGCCGGCGCAGAATTCGGCCGATTTGGGCGAACTCGTCCAGATGCTCTGGCTGACGCCCGCGATGGACAGGTTGTTTATCGAAGGTGTGAGCGGACGGCGAAAATTTCTCGACCGTCTTGTGCTGGGCTTCGAGCCCGCCCATGCACGCGCCTCTACACGCTATGAGACGGCGATGCGTGAACGCGCGCGGCTTTTGAAGTTCGGCCCGCGCGATCCGTCATGGCTGGACGGCCTCGAAGAGCTGATGGCGGAAACCGGGGCCGCCATGACCGCGAGCCGAGCCGAGACGGTTGCACGGCTCAACCGCGCGCTGGAAGCGCGCGGCGAGGCCGGCGCGTTTCCGTCGGCACAGCTGGCACTGGAGGGCGAAACCGATGCGCTGTTCAACGAGCAGGGCGAAGGTTCGGCCGACGCGCTGCGCGAGAAGCTGGCGCGCGCCCGCATCCGCGACGCTGAGACCGGCCGCACGACGTTCGGCCCGCACCTGACGGATCTCTCCGTTCGCCACACGTCGAAGCGCGCGAATGCGCGGGAGTGCTCGACCGGCGAGCAGAAGGCGCTGCTGATCGCCATCGTCCTTGCTGACGCCTGGGAACTTTCCAGATTGCGTGACTCGCATGCGCCGCTCCTCTTGCTCGACGAGATTGCCGCGCATCTCGATTTGCACCGCAGGCGCGCTTTGTTCGAAGAGATCGTCGCGCTGGGCGGACAGGCGTGGTTGACGGGCACGGATAGCGAAATCTTCGAGCCGCTGCGGCCGCACGCCGATCTCTTCGAGGTTGCCAATTCGCAACCCAGGCGCATCTGAGTGACAGCCATGGCTTCATCCCCACTTCCGGATCCGAACGACTATGGCGCCGACAGCATCAAGGTGCTGAAGGGCCTCGACGCCGTGCGCAAGCGGCCGGGCATGTACATCGGCGACACGGACGACGGGTCGGGCTTGCACCACATGGTCTACGAAGTCGTCGACAACGCCATCGACGAGGCGTTGGCCGGCTTTGCCACGCGCGTCGACGTCACGCTCAATCCCGACGGCTCTTGCACGGTGCGCGACAATGGCCGCGGCATTCCCACCGGCATCCACGAGGGCGAAGGCATTTCGGCGGCCGAGGTCATCATGACCCAGTTGCACGCCGGCGGGAAATTCGAACAGAACGCCTACAAGGTTTCCGGCGGTCTGCATGGCGTCGGCGTATCGGTGGTGAATGCGCTGTCGGAATTCCTCGACCTGCGCATCTGGCGCGACGGCAAGGAGCATTACATGCGCTTCCGTCACGGCGATGCGGTGGCGCCTCTGAAGGCAATTGCGGATGCGCCCGACATGCGCGGGACGGAAGTGACGTTCCTGCCGTCGACGCAAACCTTCACCATGACGGAGTTCGATTTCGCCACGCTCGAGCATCGCCTGCGCGAACTCGCCTTCCTGAACTCGGGCGTGACGATCGTCCTGACCGACCGGCGCGGGGTCGAGCCAAAGGAAGCAACGCTTCACTATGAAGGCGGATTGAAGGCCTTCGTCCAATATCTCGACCGGACCAAAACCTCTCTCATCTCGGCGCCGATCATGATCACGGCGGAACGGGACGGACTGACGGTTGACGTCGCGCTGACCTGGAACGATTCCTATCACGAGAGCATGTTGTGCTTCACCAACAACATCCCGCAGAAGGACGGCGGCACGCACCTCGCCGGCTTCCGCGCGGCGCTCACGCGCGTGGTGACGAAATACGCCGATGAGAAAATCTCCGCGAAGAAGGATCGCGTGCCGCTGACGGGCGATGATTGCCGCGAGGGGTTGACGTGCGTGCTCTCGGTCAAGGTTCCGGATCCGAAATTCTCGTCGCAGACTAAGGAGAAGCTCGTCTCATCGGAAGTGCGTCCGGTGGTCGAGGGCATCGTGATCGATCAGCTTGGCCGTTGGCTGGAGGAACATCCCGGTGAAGCCAAATCCGTCGTCGGCAAGGTCGTCGAAGCAGCGACGGCGCGTGAAGCGGCGCGCAAGGCGCGCGAGCTGACGCGGAGAAAGGGCGTACTCGACGGCGGTTCGCTACCCGGCAAGCTCGCTGATTGCCAGGAGCGCGATCCGTCCAAATGCGAGATCTTCATCGTCGAGGGCGACAGCGCCGGCGGCAGCGCCAAGCAGGCACGCAACCGCGAGAACCAGGCGGTGCTGCCTTTGCGCGGCAAGATCCTCAACATCGAGCGGGTGCGCTTCGATCGCATGTTGACGAGCGAATCCATCGTGAATTTGATCACCGCACTGGGCACAGGTATCGGCACCGAGGAGTTCAACCCGGACAAGCTGCGCTATCACAAGGTCATCATCATGACGGATGCCGATGTCGACGGCGCGCATATCCGAACGCTGCTGCTCACCTTCTTCTATCGCCAGATGCGCGATCTGATCGAGCGCGGCCACATCTTCATCGCCCAGCCGCCGCTCTATAAGGCCGCGCGCGGCAAGTCCGAGCGTTATCTGAAGGACCAGGACGAGTTCGACGACTATGTCATCACGGAGGGCTCGGAAGGCGCGACGTTCACGCTGCACTCGGGCGAAGCGAGAGCGGGACAGGACTTCGACGCGCTCGTCGCAAAGGCACGGGCCGCCGTCTCGGCGCTCAACGGTTTCCCGCACCACTATCCGCGCTTCGTGCTCGAGCAGGCCGCGATTGCCGGCGCGCTCAATCCGGAACTGCTTGCCGATCCGGGCAAGGCGAAGGAAGCAGCCGATTATATCGCACGCCGCCTCGACCAGCTGTCGGAGGAATATGAGCGCGGCTGGCATGGCGAGCCAACGTCGGATGGCGGGCTCAAATTCTGGCGCGAGGTGCGCGGCGTGCGCGAGGCGGTCGCCATCGACGGAGCGCTGATCGCAAGCGCGGATGCGCTCAAGCTCGACCGCATGGCGGCCGACTTGCAGCTTGCCTATCTCAAGGCGGGGCAGCTGCGCCGCAAGGACGAGACGATCGAAGTCCGCTCGCCGACCCAGCTACTCGACGTCATCATCGAATGGGGCAAGAAGGGCCTGACCCTGCAGCGTTACAAAGGCCTGGGCGAGATGAACCCGCAGCAGTTGTGGGAAACCACGCTCGACGAAAATGCACGCACGTTGCTGCAGGTGAAAGTGCAGCATGCCGACGAAGCGGACGATCTCTTCGCCAAGCTGATGGGCGAGATCGTCGAGCCACGCCGCGAATTCATCCAGGACAATGCGTTGAACGCCTCGCTCGATCTCTGACGGCTAGGCCGACGCGCCGACGAGCCAGCACGCCGCCGGTGGCGCGACGCCGTCGTCCGTTTCGAACCTTTTCATTGCCTCGGTCACCCGAACCACAATCTTCGCCTTGGTCGCGTCGTCGCATTCGGCGCTGGCGCGCGCCAAAGGTCCGATGCCGAGCGAAAACTGCGCCGCCTCGCGCGCGGTCGGCGCCATGTTCATCACGCTGTCGAGTTTTTCGGCGGTCACGTTCTTGAAGCCGGCGCGCTCGAGTATCGCCTTGAGCCGCGCGGAGTCCGCGAAGGCGAATGGTCCAGGCGCGTTCGGGTCGGGCGGTTCCTGAGCCGGCAGCAGATCACGCGCCGCCATCAGCGGCACGGTCGCCCATTGATTGTCCATCATGGCCCGCCAGCAGACGAAACGCAGGCGCCCGCCGGGC
>Ga0105237_10009839_pt1 | contig 10224 bp, 8 predicted proteins | sample KBSC24metaG_FD_81520 | JGI IMG/M metagenome (GOLD analysis project Ga0105237, IMG submission 81520) | Corn rhizosphere microbial communities from Kellogg Biological Station, Michigan, USA - KBS C2-4 metaG | ecosystem: Host-associated > Plants > Roots > Rhizosphere > Soil | place: Michigan, USA... | reverse complement strand
GTCGCCGGCGGCGCGGGCGGCGCGCCAGCAGAGGATTGCGGCGACGGAGCCGGCGGGGCAGAGGACGGCGGCGGGGGTTTCTCGCTAGTGGTCGTCGGCTTGGGGGGCGCGCAGATCGGCAGCAGCGAGGTCTGGCCGAGTTCGTTGAGCTGCCGGATGGCGTCGTCGACGCTGCCGGTGGGGAGGCCGGCGGCGACTTGCGCGCGCTCGGACTCCCTGAGGTCGCCGACCTTGAGGAGCTGGCAACCGGTTCGAGGATCGTCGACGCCGATGATCTTCAGGTCGTTGCGCGAGTCCAGACAGGCGATGCGGAAGGGCTGTTGCAACGGCATTCCGAGAAACGAGCCCTGCACGCCACGCATGATGTAGACCGCGCCGTCGTGCTCGGCGACGTAGTAGTTGCTCCGAAGCATGAACCGGCCGACGGCCAGCCCGGCGACCACCAACAACACCAGCAGGACGGCCGCGTAGGCCATCCTGCGCCGCGAACGTGGCTTGCGCGGTGGCGGTTCCGGTTCGGTCGAAGGGCGTTTCGTTGGCCCTGCCGCGTTGCGGCGCGGGTTGAAGGCGGACGCCCGGCCCGCCGCGGTGTTGGGCGGGGCCGTCTGGTCGTCGTCGCCCGAGACGGCGCCGGCCAGGATGGGCTGGGTCTGGCCGTAGCCGTAGTCGACGACGTCGGCCACGACGACGGTGACGTTGTCCGGCCCGCCGCCGCGCAGCGCCAATTCGATGAGCCTGTCGGCACTTTGGGCCACGTCGGGGATCTGCAGCGCGTCCAGGATGGTGTCGTGGCTGACCGGGTCGGACAGCCCGTCGGAGCACAGCAGGTAGCGGTCGCCGCTGCGGGCTTCGCGCACGATCAGCGTCGGCTCGACTTCGTGCCCGGTGAGCGCCCGCATGATCAGCGAGCGCTGCGGGTGACTGTGCGCCTCCTCGGCGGTGATGCGGCCCTCGTCGACCAGCGTCTGTACGAAGGTGTCGTCCTTGGTGATCTGGCCGAGCTCACCGTCGCGAAGCAGGTAGCCACGGGAGTCGCCGATGTGGACGAGGCCAAGCTTGTTGCCCGCGAACAGGATTGCGGTGAGCGTGGTGCCCATGCCTTCCAGGTCGGGATCTGCCTCGACGTGGGCGGCGATGGCGGCGTTGCCCTGGTGCACGGCCTCGTTGAGCTGGCTGAGCAGGTCGCCGCCCGGCTCGTCGTCGTCGAGATGTGCGAGGGCGGCGATCACCAACTGGGAGGCCACCTCGCCTGCGGCGTGGCCGCCCATGCCGTCGGCGAGGGCGAGCAGGCGCGCACCGGCGTACACCGAGTCTTCGTTGTTGGCGCGGACCAAGCCGCGGTCGCTGCGCGCTGCGTAGCGGAGGACAAGAGTCACGGGCGCAACTCGATTACCGTCTTGCCGATTCGCACTGGCGTGCCCATCGGAACCCTAACCGCCGTCGTCACCTTCGCCCTGTCGAGGTATGTACCGTTGGTCGATCCTAGGTCTTCGACGTACCATTCGGCGCCTCGCTGTGACAGGCGGGCATGCCGTGTCGAGGCATAGTCGTCGGTGAGGACCAACGTCGAGTCATCGGCCCTGCCGATCAGCACCGGCTGTGCGCCCAGCGTGATTCGGGTGCCCGACAATGCACCCTCGGTGACGACCAGCTGACGGGCGACGTTTCGGCGCTGCCGACTCGGCAGGAGGGTGCCCCGCAACGCCAGCCCACGCTTGACCATGACGGCGCCGGTCGGGGCGTAGAGATCAGTGCGCAGAATCCGCAGCACCGACCAGATGAAGAGCCACAACAGCAATAGGAAACCGACGCGCGTCAGCTGCAGAACTAGCCCCTGCATCCGACGTCCTCTCCGTCACCGTCCCATAGCCGTGGCCCCGGCGCCCTCCGTACGCGTTCCGCCGCATTCGGCAACGTCACGATACTTGGGCGGTGATTGGCGTGAGGGCGAAGCGAACAGCTTTCGCCCAGCCAGCGACCTGCCAGAGTCGTCAGTGAACGCGGACGATGATCTCGGAGTGGCCCAGCCGGATGACGTCGCCATCGGCCAGCTGCCATTCCTGCACCGGTGCATTGTTGACCGTGGTGCCGTTCGTCGAGTTCAGATCCGACAGCAGCGCGACCTGGCCGTCCCAGCGGACCTCCAGGTGCCTGCGTGAGACGCCGGTGTCCGGGAGCCGGAACTGGGCGTCCTGACCGCGACCGATGACGTTGGCGCCCTCGCGCAGCTGGTAGGTGCGGCCACTGCCGTCGTCCAACTGCAGCGTGACGTTCGCGCCGGCTGCGCCGTAGCCCGCGCCGCCGTACCCGGCCGGCTGTGCGGGCGGCTGCCCGTAGTCGTAACCGGGTTGGCCGTAACCGCCTTCGGCGTAACCGCCCTGCTGCTGCCCGTAGTCGTAGCCCGCGGGCTGTGCGTAGTCCTGGCGTCCGTAGGCCTGAGCGCCGTAGCCGGCCTGGTCTCCGTAGCCGCCCTGTTCGGGGTAGCCGCCCTGTTCGGCGGGGTAACCACCCTGCTCTGCCGGGTAGCCACCCTGCTCGGGGTAGCCGCCCTGGTCGGGGTAGGCGGGGCGGGCCTCTGGCCGGCCGTAGTCCTCGTGGCGCGGCGGAGCGGCCGGCGGGCGGCCGTAGTCGTAGTCACCGGCCGGCTGGCCGTAGCCACCGGCAGGAGGAGGCGGGGGCGGCGGGTAGCCGCCGGGCGCCGGGCGGCCCTGGTCGTAGCCACCGGCGGGTGGCGGGCCGTAGCCGGCGGGCGGGCGCGGGTCGTAGGACGGCGGCGGGTAACCCTGTTCGGGGTAGCCGCCCGGCTCGGCCGGGTAGCCGCCCTGGTCGTATCCGGCCGGCGGCGGCGGTGGCTGCCGCGGCGGGTAGCCGGGAGCCGGAGCGCCCTGCGGTGGGTGGCCGCCCTGCTCGGGCGGGTACTGTCCGCGCGGGTCCTCGCCTTGGCGTCCGTAGTCGTAGTACTCGTCGCCGGGCTGCCCTTGTCCCTGGCCGCCGCGGTAGCTCGGGTTGTCGCTCATTGGGAGTACTCCTGGTTCTGCGGTGTACGCGTGCTCTCGTGCGTCCTGGGCGGGTTCGCCGCTGGTGGAATCTGGGTTGACCGCTCCACGTGTGCGGAACTGGCCGGTATGCAGGTTCGGTGACGGTTCGAATCTGACGACCACCTCACCATACGTTTGCCACCCGTGATCACGTATGTATCCCTCCAGGTATCTGGCAAAAGTGGTCGATTTGAGGTCGGGGTCGGCACTCACCTTCTGATGGTCGGACCCACTGAGGGTAATGACGTAGTCGTTGGGGGCCAAAATACGGCCACCACCGACTGCGCGCGCTCCGGACTCGGCCTCGCGTTGCAACATCGCCTCGACTTCCTGAGGCACGATGGCTCCGCCGAAGACGCGGGCGAAGGCGTCGCCGACGGTCGACTCGAGTTTCCGCTCGAAGCGACCGACAAGACCCATGTCACCGCCCACCTCGATCGTCGTCGTTACGGTCCGGTCCGAGGCCCTGCGTGTCGCGAAGCCTCGACGTCTCCTTCATGGTATCGGCCATCGCCGTCGCAAGAGGACACACAGAACTCTGAGAATCGGATCACGCCAGGTCAGGGGCTCGACCGATGCTTTGACCGCCGCCATCTGCGCGGTTGGGGAGTGGGCCGGTGTGCGTGATAGTCTTCCCCGGTTGTTGGGGCGAGTGGCGGAATGGCAGACGCGCTGGCTTCAGGTGCCAGTGTCCTTCGGGACGTGGGGGTTCAAGTCCCCCTTCGCCCACAATGAGCGGTTATCCGAACCGCGCCGCACGAGGTCACGGACTCCATTGAGTTCGTGACCTTTGTGCTTTGGGGACACGCGGTGTGGATTCGCGTGATCAGACCGGTGCCCCACAGAGGCTCGACCGTCGGGCGCGGGTGCACGAACCCCGATGACGCCGTGTTGCGGATGCCAACGCAGTCATCATTGTTGGCATGGGGTGGAGTCGGATGTTGAATACGCGGACCAATCGACTGCTGCTGATCGGTGCAAGTGTTGCGACGATCGCTGTGCTGGTCGCCGAGGCCGCCTTGCTGTCAACAGTGGTACCCGATGAGCGAGCAGCCGCGCAGCTGCGCAATCCAGTCCCGCTGGACGACGAGTACGCAGAAATCGACCGGGTGTCACGCTGGCCCGCCGATTGGATCAACGCGGTGTGTGAGCCAACGTTGTACAGACTCCGGAACTACGAGCGGTTGCCCCACGCGACGAGTAACGCCTCCTGCCGGTCACTGATCAAGCCAGGCGGACACGTCGACTATCTCATCGTCTCTCGCTTTCCCAGTGAGCTACCCATGCAAGTAGATCTCCATAACGATGGATACAGGTGGTACGCCTTTGCGTTCGACCGTGGCTCGCTGGTTTCATTCGAAACCGTCTCTGAGACAGCTGTTGTCGGAATGAACGGCGTCAGCGAGTCGCCGGTGCTCCAGCCACTGAAGCAGTTCGGATTCAATATCTACTCCGACCCCGGGCCGCCGTAACCGGTCAGAAGCCCGCGAAGGGCGATTGCACGAGTTCGTAGCCGATGGAGTCGTTACGGTGAGGCGTGGGGAAAACGATCTACGTCGTGGCCCATCCGGAAGCCACCCATCACGTCCACGGGCTAGTCGGTGGGTGGTACGACTCTGACTTGACGGTCAAGGGCCAAGAGGACGCCAAGACGATCGCGCGATCGTTGGGCGCACGGATTCCCAAAGACACCAGCGTCGAACTGTTTTCGTCGGACTCCTTGCGTGCTCGACGAACTGCCGACCAAATCAGCGAAGCGTTCGGGGCGGCTGTGACGGTGGACTCGCGTCTTCGGGAGAAGTCGTATGGAATCGCCGAAGGACGTCCGCAGAGCTGGCTAGTAGAGCGGTTCATTCCCCCACCCGCGACCGGTGACCGGTTGTCACATGACGAGTGGATACCAGGCGCCGAGACGAAGGCGGCCTTCGCTGCGCGGATCTTCGCAGCGATGGAGGCGATTACCACCAGTCCTGCGGAGTACCAGGTGATCGTGACACACGGATTTGCCCTCACCTTCGTCATCGCAGCCTGGATCGGAATGCCGCTGCCATCGCTGGGTTTCGCCGAATTCCGTTCGGCGCCCGGCAGCATCACCACGCTTCGACAGGACGACTACTTCCACAACCGCCAGGTGGCCGTGCTCGCCGACACAGGCCACCTCGGCCAGAGGTGAGGACCCGCCAGTCGCCCTGGCTGGCCGGAACGGCCCGTCTGGACCATCGACGGCTAGTTGTGGGGAGATGCGGGGTAGTTGTGAGACGCGCTCGGCTCATTACCACCTGTCGTCCAACCACGACAACACGACGCCATGCCGACCATCAGTGCGGCAGTGTGGGGCCCCGGTGGAGAGTGATCTGCGGCCGCAGTTCGGGTCCTGGCGCAAAATCGCTTGGGCTCGGCCTGATTGGCTGAGACCATTGGCCGATGCAAGTTCCCGTCCTGTCATGCGCGTGACTTCATCGACGTTGCGATCAGGAGAGTGGCCGTCCCTCGCCGACGAGCTGGAGTTGGCCGACACCCTGTACGGCAGCCGAGGCCCTGCCCTCGTGGCTTCCTGGCTGGAAGGTGAGACGGTGCGTATCAACGACGTGGAGTTCGCGCGACTGTTCTCCGACCACATCGAACTACCCGGAGTGCAGGCCGAGGATTACCTTCACCGACCGATCAGCACATCGTCGGGAAACCTGTTGGGAGGGATCCGGTTCTATGGGCGCGACGTCACGCGACCCTTTGTGGAGATCATCGCCCACAGCTTCGACGACCTCAGCCGACTGCGAGACTGCGTCAGCCAGGAGTGGTCGATGTTCGCGCCACCCCATCTCCGTCTCCGGGCCCGACCGGGTCGGCTCACTGGCGCGAACTTCGTGCTCGACGAGAGCGTGTACGTCGCCCGCTACCGCGACATGGGCCCACCGGCCCCATCCGTCTGGCTCGAGCCCTTCGACCGGGTCGGGGACGCCGAGGCGATCATGGATGCGCGGTATCGCGCGCTGGCACTCGACGATCCAGCGTTGGCCCGTAACGTGTTTCCTTCGACGGCTGCCGACCTCAGCGGGTGGCACGAGTCGGGCCAACTTCGCGCAATACGAACTCGCGATGCGGTCGTCGGGCTTCTCGCGGTAGCTCCTGGCGAGATTGGCTGGATCGACGGCGACGAGATCAACGAGGAAGTCATCGCAGTCGACCACTGCGGGCATGGGTACGCCGCCCTCGCCCAGGCCGCGTGGGCGGCAGACGTCGCGCGCGATCGGAGCCGGTTCCTCATCGGCACCATCGACCGGCTCAACACCGCCTCGCGGAGGACCGCAGAGGCCGCGGGTCGTCGCAGAGTCCTCGACGGGGTGTTCGTCGCGCTGAGCGACGTCTCCAGGTAGTGCCGCGGCGTCGCTGAATCGCCACGGACACAACGCCTTAGCGACGCAGCCGGGCTAACCACCCATCGTGGCCAACGGCGGTCAAGCCCCGCTCGTCCAGGAGGTAGTGAGGTCGGTCAACGAATCGACTCTGATGTCGGCGACCGCCCGCTCGGGGTGCCTGGCGTGGAGGTAACCCCAGGCGCCGCGGCGAAGGCGGGCGGTACGCATACCTGCTCGGCGTGCTGGCAGGACGTCGTTGTCCAACCGATCACCGACGTAGAGGATGGCTGCGGCGGGGACTCCCGCGGCGTCGACGACCCGATGAAGTCGGCTAGCACACCAGCAGCCGACAATTGCTCGTCGAATCCTTCGGGTTGATTGCCTGCGATACCAACGCGCAGATGATGGCGACGCGCCGAGTCGATGCAGTCGGCGGCATTGGGATAGCGGTCGGACGACTCGATGACGAACGGTGGCAGGTAGCGGTCGACGCCAAGGACCTCCCGCAGCTGGCCGTGATGCTCACCAGATTCGACGAGCCCGCCCAAGACACCGCATACGGTCGCGACGGGTACGCCGCAACGGTGGGCAACCGAGGTCCACAGTCGTGTTTCGTCGACCAGTGTCTCTCCGACATCAAAGACGACGCATCGCACGTCGTTTAGCACCGAGCCCGCGGCACCGAATATGCCACCTTTAACGCAGTCGCCGCGTCACGCGTGCCATGAAGTCGCGGCGTGCGTTGAACCGCATTCACTGCATCGACACTGATACGGTGATCGCCGACGTCGATGACGAGGTGAGTCTGAACGCCCGGGTCCGGGCGGTTTCGCTCCCCTTCCTGGAACGCCGACCACCTCGGCTTCTGTACCCTCCAGCGAGTGACGCCGCCGTTGTCGTAGCTGAAATCTGTTGTGTTAGTGGAACTCTAGAGTTCAACATTTCGAGCAAGTGAGGGTCAGTGGCCAGGTCGGGTTGCGTGCTCCGCGAGTCGGGAGGTCCTGCGCTCAAAGCCGGCAATGCGCAGCGGATGGCTCGCGTGGTGATTGTGGTGACCTTCGCAGCCATCGCCGTGGCTTGCGGGAAGCCCGCGCCACCGACATCGGCGAGCCCGCAGTGGTGCCCCGAAATTCCGGGCCATGTCACTGATTGTGGCGTCCTGACGCGACCGTTGGTCGACGGAAAACCCGAGCTCGGCACGGTCGATGTCGGCTACGCGTTGGTTCGGCATAGTGGCGACAAGGCCGCGGCCGATGGCACTCTCATGGCCAACCCTGGCGGGCCGGGCGTGCCGACGATCATCTATGGGACCGATGTGGCGGCGACGACGGAGAGCCTGCTCGCCGACTACGACGTGTTGTTGATAGATCCCCGCGGGACCGGTGTGTCCACGCCGTTGGACTGCGGTGTCGACGAGCGAGAATTCGAAGTTGGTACTCGCGAGCTCCAGCGATCCGCTGTGGCGCGCTGCGCCGAAAGGCTGGGTGCACGCGCTGCCGGATACACCTCGGCTGCCACAGCCGACGATTTCGACGCCGTGCGCGATCATCTCGGTATTGACAAGGTGATCGGGTACGGATCGTCGTACGGCACCTACCTGATGACCGTGTATGCGCAACGACACCCGGAGCGCGTCCAATCGATCGTCCTGGCCGGCGCCTATCCGCTGCACTTCGACCCACTTCAACGGACCAACGCCGAGGCCGTTGATCTCACGCTGCGCAGAATCTGCGAGCGCAGCCACGCGTGCGACGGCGAGGTTGCCGTCAGCGACTTGCGCACGGTGACAACCCGACTGCGCGCCGCGCCGATCACGGTCGGCCAAATTTTGCTGACGGAGGGCGAGTTCGGCAACCTCGTTTTCGAGGGGGCGACCAGTGACGTCGGTAGCGATCCCACGGAGATGACACCGCTGGGCCGGCTACCCGCCGCATTGCATGGTGCAACGCATGGCGACGACGCAGCTCTGCGCGCTGTGCTGAGCGACATCGTCGCCGCCAACGGGGATTCGGACGACGACGACGACCTATACGTAGCGGTGGCGTGTAACGACTACCTCACGCTGTGGTCCCCGGAGGCCGATACCGCGACACGTGATGCTGAGTACCACCGTGCGCTGAACGCAGCGGGCGAGCTCGGGTCGTTCAGCGCCCAAGGCTTCGCCGACGCTCAACACGACGGAGGCGACGTCTGCATCAGATGGCCAGGAACGCTTCACCATCAACGTCCCGATGAAGCCCGCGAACCGCTACCCGCGGTCCCCGTTCTCGTATTGTCCGGGGATCTGGACGCGATCACCCCTGATGCGAACGGCCGTTTGGCGAGCCTGCAGTACCCGCACGGCACGTTCGTCGAAGTGCCCAACCTGGGGCACACACCCGACAATGAACCCAGCGGGTGTGTCGCCGGCATCATCGAACAGTTCCTGCGCACCGGCACAACCGGTACGTCGACCGAGTGCCTGAGCGACATTCCACCCATCAAGGTCGAACCCGTCCATTGACACCTTGTCGACTAGGCCGGGGCGCGCAGACGCAAGCGGGCGGCGCCAGCGACACGACACACGCCATTCCGGGACACGCGTCGCCGCGTCGGCGATCCGGCATTCTCTAGGCATGACGACACGTCGAGCCCGCCTGCGGCCCGCCGTCGCTTGCGCCGGCGTGCTCGTGGCTGCCATCTGCGCGGCGTGCTCGAGCCCGCACCCAACGACACACGATGAAGGAATCGACGGGCAGGCGGTGATCCGGTTCGACCAGGTCGGCTACATCTCGGGGGAGACGAAGACCGCGTTCGTGATGGGGAGTAACACATTGGGCGACAACGGGTTCACCGTTCGCGACGCGAAGGGTCAATCCGTAGCGAGTGGCAGCTTGGGCGCCGGCCGGGGTGGGTGGAACTCGCGCTATCCGTCGGTGCGCCTGATCGACTTCACCGCCGTCACGACGCCAGGAACGTACACGCTCGCAGTCGACGGGGTGAATGCTGCCGCGACCATCCGCATCGACTCGGCATCCGCGCTCGTGCTGCCGCTGCTGAGCCAGAACGTCCAGTTCTTTCAAGCTCAACGCGATGGCGCCGACGTCATCGCCTCGGTGCAGCGCCGCAAGCCATCACATCTGAACGACCAGACGGCCTCCGTCTATCAGGCTCTCACTCTGACCGACGACGGCACTGCCTTGGCCGCAGACCTCACACCCACCGGGAACACCGCCGACGTCGAGGGTGGCTGGTTCGACGCCGGTGACTTCCTGAAGTTCACGGGAACGACCGCCTACGCCACCGCGGACCTCCTGCTTGCCCAGCGCACCGAGCAGGATGCGGGTATCGAGGTGACGTCGGGGCTGACCGCCGAAGCACTGCACGGCCTGTCGTGGCTGACGAAGATGTGGGACCCACGGACCGGAGTGCTCTATGTCCAGGTCGGCACCGGGGTGGGCAACGACGACGTCACCAGCGACCACGATGTGTGGCGGCTGCCCGAGTCGGATGACGCACAGACCGCGGCCAAGGGTGATCCGCGGTGGTGGCTCGCGCACCGCCCGGTGTTCGCCGCCAATGAGCGCGGTAACCCTGTGCCGCCCAATCTCGCGGGCCGCGTCGCTGCGGCGTTCGCGCTCGCCGCGCAGACGGCCCCGAATCCGCAGGATGCCCGGATGTGGCTGGAGCGCGCCGCGGCGATCTACGCTGCCGGCGACACGTCCGACGATCCGAAGGTCATCGCGGCCTTCCCGGCCGAGTTCTACCCGGAGGAATCGGGGAACGACGACATGGAGTTCGCCGCTGCCGAACTCGCCCGCGCAGCCTTCCAGCTCGGGGATGGCCGCGCC
>Ga0105237_10009838_pt1 | contig 10224 bp, 7 predicted proteins | sample KBSC24metaG_FD_81520 | JGI IMG/M metagenome (GOLD analysis project Ga0105237, IMG submission 81520) | Corn rhizosphere microbial communities from Kellogg Biological Station, Michigan, USA - KBS C2-4 metaG | ecosystem: Host-associated > Plants > Roots > Rhizosphere > Soil | place: Michigan, USA... | reverse complement strand
TCGTTTGGCAGAACGGACAGGCCGTACCGATGGTCGCCGCGCCCGTGCTCACCAACTCCTCGACGCGCGTCACATTGACGCGCTTGCCCTTCTCCTCGCCGAGAAACATCTGTCCCCCGCCCGCACCGCAACAGAAGGAACGTTCGCGAGAACGTCCGGCCTCGACCAGTTCCGCCGAGTGCGAGACCACCGCGCGCGGCTCGTCATACACGTTGCGATAGCGTCCCAGGTAGCAGGGATCGTGGAAGACGACCTTCTCCTTCGCACTGTCCGGGGCTGGTAGCTTCGACTGCAAACGCGCGAGCAGTTCGCTGTGATGCTCGATCGGAAATGTGGCGCCCGCCTCCTGCCAGTCCGTGCCGATGGTGCGCACGCAGTGCGGGCAAATCGAAACCATCTTCCCGACCTTGGCCGCACGCAGCGCTTCAATGTTCGTTTCCGCGACTTGCGTGAAAGCCAGGTCGTTGCCAAGGCGACGGGCCGGATCGCCCGTACACTTCTCTTTACGCAGCACCCCGAATGTGACGCCCGCGTGACGCAGTACACGCGTGAGCGCCAGGACAATCTCGCGTCCCTGCGGGTCGTAGGCACCCATGCACCCGAGCCACAGGCAGTATTCCTGTGTGCCGTCGTAGATCGGCAGTTCGTTCTTCTCGATAAACTTGGTGCGCTCACTGGCGGCAAAGCCTAGCGAGTTGCCATTCCGTTCCAGGTTGAGGAAGAGTTTCGTGCCGTAGTCGTCTTCCCATTTGCCGGTATTCACGGCCCCCCGGCGCAGTCCAATCATCATTGGCAAGTGTTGAATGCCTACCGGACACTGGAACTCGCAACTACCGCAGGTGGTGCATTGGAAAACCGCCTCTTCGGAAATGTGCGGACCCAGCAGCGATGCTTCCGCATTGGCCCCGAACTCGTTCAGATACCCACGTATGCCGAGAATAATTTCTTTCGGATTGAGAACCTTGCCGGTATTGGAGGCCGGGCAATGCTCCGTACAGCGCCCGCACTCCACACAGGAGAATGCCTGAAGGGCGTCCAATTGCGTGACGTCTTTGCCGGTATCGAGTCCGAAATCTTCGTCGCCAGTAAGCGGTGGAATCTGGCTGAAACCGTCGCGCTTCAGGAACACCGTCGCGGGACTGAGGACCAAGTGCAGATGCTTGGTATGGGGAATCAGCGGCAGGAAGATCAGCAGCGATAGAGTGTGCAGCCACCAGATCCCTTTCCCTGCGATCGTATCGTCCGCTATCCAAAGACCAGCGAGATACGTCGCCATCAAGGTGAAGATCAAGAGCGCGATGATTCCCGACTCCGGCGACGTTTTGCCCAGCCATTGGGGACGCACGAGGAACCTGCGAACGAACAGTCCCGCAATGGATACGGCGACCGCGACCGCCCACAACGCCACGAATCCGAAGTAGAACTTGCCAAAACCGCTGGCTGGGGAGAGGAAGCGCGCGCCAAATCCGGTGGCGATATGATTCAGCGTGATCAGACCGAATGCACAAAATCCCCAGAAGACGAAGGCATGTGCGATGCCCGGCAGCGGCCTCTGTTCGATGACCTTACCCTGCAGCATCACCTCCCAGAAAAACTGGCTGATGCGGCGGCCTACCGGTGCAATGGAAAATCCTGTGGTCGTTTTTGACTGGCGGATAATCGTGAGGACTCTACGAATGCGCAGCCAAAAAAGTGTGAACGACGCCACAATTAAGACAAGAAGAACCACTCGTTCAACCCAATGTGCATCATTCATAACATTCCGTTTCTGAATGTATCACGTAGTGTGCGCGGGCCTTCGGTAGAATGAAACTTTTGGAGGAGAACTGTTTGCGTATCGTCGTGTCCGGCGCCGCCGGTTTTATCGGTTCCCATTTCTGCGATCGTTTGCTGGCTGAAGGCCACACTGTCGTGGCTTTCGACAATTTGCTGACGGGCAGTCCGCAGAATGTGGCGCATTTGGACGGCCATCCCCGTTTCCGTCTCTTTTTTCAAGACATCACGCAGCCCTTCACCGTAGATGGCACGGTCGATTGCGTGGCGAATCTGGCCTCTCCTGCGAGTCCGAAAGATTATTTGGAGCACCCCATCGAAACTCTCGACGTGGGGTCGATTGGCACCCGGCGGATGTTGGAACTGGCGCTCGAGAAGGATGCCCGCTTCCTGATCAGCTCGACTTCCGAGTGCTATGGCGACCCGCTCGAACACCCTCAAGTGGAGACGTATTGGGGCAACGTGAATCCCGTTGGACCGCGTTCCTGCTACGACGAGAGCAAGCGCTTTGCCGAAGCCTTGACGATGGCTTTTCATCGTAAGCACGGTGTCCGCACCAACATCGCGCGAATCTTTAACACCTACGGACCGCGCATGAAACTGGATGATGGCCGGGTCGTACCCGCGTTCCTCGACACCGCATTACGCGGGGAGCCCATCACGGTTTTCGGCGATGGTGCGCAAACGCGCAGCTTCTGTTACGTGAGCGATCTGGTGGATGGCCTCTACCGGTTGATGCTCTCCGATGAGCGGTATCCCGTCAACCTTGGGAATCCCGCCGAAATGACGATTCTGCAGTTCGCCGAATACATTCGCCGCTTCACGGGTAGCCGCTCGGAAATCGACTTCCATCCACTGCCCGAGGATGATCCGCAGCAGCGCAAGCCGGATATCAGCAAAGCCCGCAGGGTGCTCGGATGGGAACCGGTCGTCCCGCTGGAAGAGGGCATGCGCGAGACAGTGGAATATTTTCGCGGCATGCGTATGACAGCCGCCTAAAGAAATCGGGCGGATGCCCGAGGCGAATCACCGTCCTCGTACGTCAAAATAGACAGAATGAGTTTTCTCGACAACCTGGAAAATAGCCTCAAGAGCCTGGAGTCGCAGGAGGAAGGCAAGGAGAATGCCGAGCGGCAGCATCGTCATCGTGAAAGCCAGCGCGCTACGGCTCAGGCATCGGCTCCCTATGCCGAGGAATTGAAGAAGGGGCCTTACACCGCGGCGTTGCTGACTCAGGCGGCCCGCGTTGGCCACAGTCTCCGCCTGAAAGTACATGTTGCGTGGCTGGGGTCGACACTTCGCCTGGAAGCACGTGAGCGGCGCCTGGAACTCCGCCCGACACCCACGGGAATCGTCACCGCCTACCTGGAAAACAATCAGGAAACGCGCACCGAGCCCCTGGACCTGAAAGGCAATCCCGAACAACTGCTCCGCGACTGGCTATCGGCGGCCGCGTAGCCGCGAAAGAGCGAACCTTCACCGCCGTCTTCCATCCGATCGGATCTCGTAAGATCTGATAGATATGCACAAGCCCAGCTACGATCCGGGTCTGACCCAAAAATTCACCGGGCCGCTCAGCCGCGTCATCAATAAAGACGGCTCCTTCAATGTGCACCGGCGAGGGACCACGTGGCGCGACGTTCATCCCTATCTGTCCCTCATCAATATGAGCTGGTCGAAATTCCTGGGGACGCTCTTCGCGGGTTACCTGATTCTTAACACGCTCTTCGCGGCCGTGTATTTCGAGTTGGCGCCGGACCAGTTAGTGGGAGGCGACAGTTCCACACCGTTGAATCACTTTCTGAGCGGCTTCTTTTTCAGCGCGCACACGCTCAGCACGGTCGGCTACGGCAACATTTCGCCAAAAGGACTGGCCGCGAATGTGGTGTCCTCGTTTGAATCGCTGGTAGGCGTATTGGCTTTTGCGGTTGCTACCGGCCTACTATTTGGGCGTGTTTCCCGCCCTTCGGCACGAATCGGGTTCAGTGAGAACATGCTCGTCGCGCCTTATCAGGAGGGCACGAGCCTGCAATTTCGCGTAGTCAATCGTCGTCGGAATTCGCTGATGGAACTGGAGGTCCGGCCGCTGCTCATGATCGTGGAAAGAGTGAACGGCCAGCCTATGAGAACCTACAAGATGCTGAAGGTTGAACGGGAGAATCTACTCTTCCTCCCCCTCACCTGGACAATCGTCCACCCGATCGATGCGGAGAGCCCGCTCTACGGCAAGACTGCGGAAGACCTGGCCAGTCTACAGGCCGAGATTCTGATTCTAGTGAAGGCCTACGACGACACCTTCAGCCAGACCGTGCTGGCCCGCCATTCCTACCGCCATGACGAGATCGTGTGGGACAGGCGCTTCGCACCGGCGTTCTTTGTCAATCTGGAAGGTGACCTCGTTCTCGAGGTTCGCAAGGTCGGCGAACTCGCTGAAGGATGAGGCGAATTATCACTCTGTTAAGATGAAGACAATCCCTTCATGATCGTCCAGGCCAATACTGTCCGCTTCGATTCCCTTACCTTGGACAGCGGAGCTACGCTCGCACCCGTCGAGGTGGCGTACGAAACGTACGGCGAATTAAACGCCGCGAAGTCCAATTCGATCCTGGTGCTGCACGCCTTTTCAGGCGATGCGCATGCCGCCGGAATCAGCCCCGAGACCGGCAAGCCCGGGTGGTGGGACAACATGATCGGTCCCGGCAAAGGCTTCGACACGAACAAGTATTTCGTGATCTGCACCAACGTTCTAGGGGGCTGTCGTGGCACCACCGGGCCCGGCTCCATCAACCCCGCCACGGGATGCCCTTACGCCATGTCGTTCCCCGTGATCACGATCGGCGATATGGTGCGGCTGCAAAGTATGCTGATCGAGCATCTGGGAATCCGCAAACTGCTCGCTGTGTCGGGTGGTTCGATGGGAGGCATGCAGGCGCTCGAATGGGCGGTCTCCTATCCCGATCGCGTCGTCGCGTCGATTCCCATCGCCACCACCACACGGCATAGCGCGCAGCAAATCGCCTTCAATGAAGTGGGCCGCCAGGCGATTATGGCTGATCCAGACTGGAACGAGGGCAACTATTACGGCAAGCAGCCGCCCGGGCGCGGCCTTGCGGTGGCGCGCATGGTGGGACACATTACGTACATGAGCGACGAGTCGATGCGCGAAAAATTCGGCCGTCGTTTACGAGGCAAAGATAATTTCGGCTTCGACTTCGAAGTCGATTTTGAGGTGGAGAGCTACCTGCGCTATCGCGGCAGCCAGTTCGTCTCGCGCTTCGATGCAAATTCGTATCTCTTCATCACCAAGGCGATGGATTATTTCGATCTCACCAACGGGCGCTCGTCCCTGGCCACCGCGCTGGAACGCGCCCAGGCGCGTTTCCTGGTGATCAGCTTCAGTTCCGACTGGCTGTATCCCACCTACCAATCGCAGGAGATGGTACGGGCTCTTCGCGCGCGCAATTGCGACGTGGCTTACGTCGAGTTGGTCTCCAACTACGGACACGACTCCTTCCTGGTAGACGTCGCGGAGCAGGCCGACATGGTGCGCGGCTTCCTGGCAAGTACCTTCGAGAAAGTGCAATGACCGTGGAGGAACCTAAGAAACAAGCTTTCGTCCACGATCTGCTGGGGCGCAGCGATTACGCCATCATCAGCGAGATTGTCGAACCCAACTCCAAGGTGCTCGATCTGGGCTGCGGCGAGGGCGAACTGCTGGAATGGCTGGCGGCGAATAAAGGCGTGCAAGGCCGCGGCGTCGAAATTTCCGGAAGCAAGGTGCAGCGCGCCATCCAGCGCGGCGTTTCCGTTTACCAGGGTGATATCGACGAAGGACTGGCCGACTATCCCGACCAGGCGTTCGATTACGTCATCCTCAGCCAGACGCTGCAGGAGACTCTATACCCGCGACACGTCCTTCAGGACATGCTGCGCGTGGGCCGGCACGGCATCGTCGCCTTCCCGAACTTCGGCCATTCCAGCGTGCGATTTTCCATGTTGATGAGTGGCCGCGCTCCTCGCACCAAGCTGTTTCCTTACGAATGGTTCGAGTCGCCCAACATTCATTTCCTGACGGTGCATGATTTCGAAGAATTGGTGGCGATGGATAATTTTGTAGTGGAGCGCCGCTACTTCCTTTCCGGCAGCCGTAAAGTAACCCTGCTTCCCAACCTGCGCGCTGAAGTCGCCGTCTACCTCGTCAAGAAATAGCGCGAGAAACCGCTCCTTCGCAGTCGCGGCTCGGTAACATACTGAATTTACCGAGCCGCGACCGCAAAGGAAGCGGACTTACACAGGACTACTGTTGATTCGGTTGCGGAATGGGCGTGACGCTCGGTGTTCCTCCGCGCAGCACATCGTTCGCGAAGAAGAACTTTCCGTCACTCGGCACCATCATGATCTGCACCTTGTCCGACAGCTTGTCGGCAATGATTTTCTGAAGCAGGATGGGGCTCTCCTTCAACACTCCTGCTTCCAGCCGCAGATTGTCAGTGTCCGCCTTCGACATCACCTGTACACGATCGACATCCGCCAGGTTCATCAGCTTCCGGCGTTCGAGTTCCGCCTTACCATCGATCACCTTAGCCTGCGCTCGCGCTTCCGCTTCCAAACGGGTCTGCTCGATCTGCTTCTGCTTGAGCGGCAGCGTATACTGCATCGCGTCCGATTGCGCCTTGGCTGAAAGGACGGTCACCTGCGCCTGTCCCTCTGCGGCCTTCACCTGGCGCGCCTTCTCGGCCTCCGCCTCCAGCTCCGCGGTCCGCACCTGCTTGGCCTTGAGTTCCACCTCGATGCCCATGCGTTCGTTCTCCTGCTCCTTCAGCAGAAATCCTTCGAGCCCCTTCGCATACTCCACCGGCAATTGAACATCGCGCAGCATCACTTCCTTCACCACGATCGCGTCCGGCGAGAGTCTGCGGACAATTGCACCGGCGGCGGCCCGGCGAATCTCTTCGCGCCGCGTGGCAAATAATTCGCGCACCATGTAATTCGGCGCGATTTCCCGGAAGGCGGTCGCGACCACGGGGGGCACCAGTTCCTTGTCAACGGGCTGCGGCAAATTAGCGTGGATGTAAGCGAGCCGCGCCGGATCGATACGATAGCGGATCGCCACGGCTAGGCCTACCGAGAGTCCCTCGCGTGTCTGTACGTTCAGACTTTCAGCGCTCTTGTCACCGATGGCCGTTTGGAAGACCTGGTCGCGCACGTCGTAGAGCGCCACGCTCTGCACCAACGGAATCACGAGATGGAAACCCGGGTAAATCGTGCCCTGCAGCGTGCCGGAGATCTGGCTCACGCGCACGCCCGCCATCCCTGCGGGGACAATTTGGACACTCAATCCAATCAGTAGTGGAATCATCGCGAGCAGAGAGAGCTTGGCAGCACTCCGCCATCGGATAGCTTCCGCATCAGGCTGATTGCGGCGCAAGTAATCATGGAGCACCGTGACGGCTGCCGCGGCGAGCAGCGCGAATCCAACGGCTTCCAACAGGTACTTCAGGGTGAGCATTTCTTTTCTCCTTTAATGAAGCGTCACGCTTCGAACGCGCTGAATGGCAAGCGCGGGTCCAGTTGGCGCGACCCTACAAAGTATTGGAGTTAGAGAACTTAAAACCGAAAGGAGGGAATGGAAAGCGTGTCAAAGCAAGAACGATCGTGGACCCGCAGACACGAAGAAGTCACTTTACACACAGTGGCGTGAGGGCTGCAGTAGAAGAAACCGGAGGGTGGAAAAAACAATGTTGCATTGGTCTTTAGTGTTTCTGGTGATTGCCTTGATCGCTGCCGTATTCGGTTTCGCCGGTATCGCCGGCGCCGCTGCTGGCGTCGCGAAAATCCTGTTTGTCGTGTTCCTGGCAATCTGGCTCATTGCCTTTATGTTCGGCCGCAGAGCTGTCTAAATCGACCCGCCCCGCCCATGCTCGCGAGGCGGGTCGAAATCCAAAGTTAGTCTCCGCCGCGGCGCCCGCCGCGCTGAGTTCCGGTAGTTGTCGTACCGCGACCTGCAGCCCCGGGCGCAGCGGGAGGCTTATCCTGCCGCTCGCGATTCAGCTCCCACATATCGATCCCCTGATCGGAATCGTCGAGCAGGTAGCGTGCGAAGTAGTCGGCCCGGCGCCATGCGACATAATCGCCCATCGTGGTGTAGCCGTGCCGCTGACCGGGCAGAATCATAAAATCGAAGCGCTTGTTCGCTTTGATCAACGCTTCCGCCATCCGGTATGTGTTGCTGGGGTGGACGTTGTTGTCGATGTCCCCGGTGACCAACATCAGATGGCCCTTCAGGTTCTTCGCCAGTTCTGAATTCTTGTCGATCGCGTACTCGAACGTCACCTTGCCGTTTTTGTCCTCAACCTCTTTTACACCATGATGCTTTTCGCTCCACGGCGCGTTATAGATATTGTTCTCGTGGTTGCCCGATTCTGACCAGCCTACTTTGAAGAAGTCCGGGTAGATCAGCATCGAGGCTGCCGTCATGAAACCGCCGCCCGAGTGTCCCCACATCCCCACGCGCTCGATATCGATGTACGGGTAGCGCTCGGCAAGTTGTTCGATGGCGGCCTTCTTGTCGGCCAGACCGTAGTCGCGCAGATTACCGTAGCCGAAGGTGTGATACCACTTCGAGCGATGCGGATTGCCCCCGCGATTTCCGATCTCCACCATGATGAAGCCCATGTTGGCCATCATGACCTGGTTGCTGCGAGGCGTAAACGTCTTTGTTACGCTCTCCGTTTGCGGGCCGGGATAAACATACTCGATCACCGGGTACTTCTTGTTCGGGTCAAAGTCGAACGGCTTGTACATCACACCATACAAATCTGTGATTCCATCGTCGGCTTTGACTTTGAACGGTTCGGGGAATTTGAAGCCGGCGGCCACCAGCGGCGCCGTATCTACTTTCTCGAGCGGCATCACCGTTCCGCCCTGTCCGTCATAGAGCACAGACTCGGGAGCGGTGTTTACGCGCGAGAAGGTATCCACGAAGTATTTGCCGGAGTCGGACATGTTGACCGCGTGCGACGCATCGCCCGGATCGAGCATCTTCGACCCGCTGCCGTCCAGATTGGCGCGGTAGAAGTGCATGAAGTAGGGATCTTCGCCATCCTCGCGGCCCGAGGCCGTCAGGTACATCGCGCGGCCCTTCTCGTCGATCGTCGAAATGTCCTCGGCGACGAATTCGCCCTTAGTGATCTGGTTCTTCAGGGTGCCATCGGCGCTGTACAGGTAGTAGTGGCCCCAACCATCGCGTTCCGACCACCAGACCAATTCCGTACCGCCGTTAATCACCTTCAACGGCTTCGACTCGATGTAGACGTTCATCCGTTCCTGGATCAGCGCCTTCACCTGCCCCGTGGCGGTATCGGCTTCGCAGACATCCAGCCGGTGCATATCGCGGCTCAAGCGGGTGAAATAAATCTTGTCCGAGCCCGTGTTGGCCCAGACCGGCTCGTTCTTCTCGTGTTCGCGGGCGCGCGCGTTCGGACGGTCCACTTCCACCTGGATCGTCTGGTCCTTGAACGAGTCCGCTTTCATCACCGTCTTGCTCTTTGCAGCCACGTCGAAGACTTCGAGCGAAACCTGCGGAATTTCTGCGTCGCCCGGCATCGCATAGCGGTACGTCTCGAGCGTCGGGCGAGGATTGGCCAGCGCGCTGATCACCCAGAGCTGTTTCACCTTCAGCGAATTGCGGCGAACGGTGGAGAACTTTTTCGAATCCCGCGACCAGGAGACATTCGCCGCCTGTCGCTGATTCTGCGTATTTTGCGTGCCATCCGCATTGTTGTTCTCCTGCTGGTCCTGCTGCTGTTGCTGTTGTTGATCCTGCCCGCCTCCCGCGCCGCGGCCGCCGTAGCCGTTATCTTCCACGCCATCCGTGGTGAGCTGAGTCTCGACGATCGTCTTATCGTTCGCGTCCTTGAGGGCCTTCTGGTAGTTCGCGGCATCCATCATGTAGAGGTTGTGATTCTTCGCGAACACGACCATTTTGTCGTCGGGAGAGATGGACGCCCAGGCCGGTTTGCGGACCGGACGCGCATCGAGCAGCGTCAATTTCCCGGTGCCTAATTCGTATTCGAACGCGAGTTGCTTCTGATCGCGAGTCGGAGGAGGCCCATAATTTCCACCGCCGCGACCGCCCACCTGCTGCTGGGCCATCATGTCAGCGTCCTCGTCCGCGTCCTCTTCTTCCTGCTGGGCGGCATCCGTCTGCACTGTGGCCGTCGTGGACTTCTTCTCGCCGGGGATGACCGCTTCGCGCGGTACGTTCACCTCGAACTGAATCGAAGCATCGCCTTTGACGAAGCGGATCGTCGTGATGGGCAGATGCTGGGAGTCGTAAGGAATGCCCGTGGCGGTAGTCAGGGTGGCCGCGAGCTTCACCGGGTCGAAGACGAAGGTCCGGCTCTTCTTGACCGGGTCCACGATGTAGAATTTGCGTCCCTTGCTATTTTC
>Ga0105237_10009837_pt1 | contig 10224 bp, 10 predicted proteins | sample KBSC24metaG_FD_81520 | JGI IMG/M metagenome (GOLD analysis project Ga0105237, IMG submission 81520) | Corn rhizosphere microbial communities from Kellogg Biological Station, Michigan, USA - KBS C2-4 metaG | ecosystem: Host-associated > Plants > Roots > Rhizosphere > Soil | place: Michigan, USA... | reverse complement strand
GCCGAGGGGTGTCGCTACAACAAGGCCAACCGCCAGCACTACAGCACCCATGAATGTGCCGGATCGTGGTTCGTACATGCAGGGGAACTCCTGCTGACTATCCTCAGAGAACGCGGCACATAATAGCCACAAAAAGGCTCAAAACGCACAGTTTTTCCTCGGTGTGCGTTTTGTGCCTTTTTGTGGCTATACTCGCCTTCTTAACTCGGAAGGAGCGTTTACGATGTCTTTTCACCCACCAATAAGTTTCGCACTATTACTCTGTCTACTCGCGGGTATCACACAACAGATGATCAAACCGAATAATTATCCGCCGGCCCGAAAAAGCGATCAGGTTGACGATTATCACGGCGTCAAAGTCGCTGACCCGTATCGTTGGCTGGAAGATCTCGATTCCGAAGAAACACGCGCGTGGGTTGAAGCTGAGAACAAGTTGAGCTTTGCCTACCTGGCGTCGATTCCGGCTCGCACGGCTTTGAAAGACCGGCTCACGAAACTCTGGAACTACGAGAAGTACGGCATCCCGTTCAAGGAAGGAAATCGCTACTTCTACACGCGCAACAGCGGCTTGCAAAATCAGGCAGTGCTTTACACCGTGACTGCGCTCGATGCACAGCCGCAACTGGTGCTCGATCCGAACACGCTTTCCGCAGACGGCACGGTCGCAGTTTCCGGATTGCAAGTCAGTCCTGACGGCAAACTGCTCGCGTACAGTTTGTCAGCGTCTGGTTCTGATTGGCAGGAATGGAAAGTACGCGACATCGAAAGCGGCAAGGATCTTTCAGACGATCTCAAGTGGGTGAAGTTTTCCGGAGCGTCGTGGACACGCGACGGCAAAGGATTTTTCTACAGCCGCTACGACGAACCGAAGGCCGACACCTTGAAGGCCACCAATTATTTTCAAAAAGTCTACTACCACAAACTCGGCTCGCCGCAGTCGGAAGATGTGCTCGTCTACGAACGTCCCGATCAGAAGGATTGGCTCTTCGGCGGCAGCGTTACCGAAGACGGCCATTACCTGATCATCACGGCATTTCAGGGAACGGACGTGAAGAACCGCGTCTACTACAAAGATCTCAAAGCGAAGGATGCGCCGGTCGTCAAGCTGCTCGACGATTTCGATGCCGCTTACACCTTCATCGGTAACGAAGGCACGCGCTTCTGGTTTCAAACTGACTTGCAAGCGTCGCGCGGTAAAGTCATCGAGATCGACACGGCCAATCCCGCGCGCGATAACTGGAAGGTCATCGTTCCCGAAGGAAAAGAGACACTCCAGACCACGACTTTCGTTAACAACAAATTCATTCTCAACTACCTGAAGGACGCGTACACGCAGGTCAAGATCTTCGATACGACGGGCAAGCTCCTGAATGAGGTCGCGTTTCCTGGAATCGGATCCGCTGAAGGTTTCGGCGGCAAACCGACCGATAAAGAGACGTTCTACTCGTTCACCGGCTTCACGACGCCGACCACGATCTACCGTTACGACATGATCACGGGGAAGAGCTCGATCTTTCGTCAGCCGAAAGTTGACTTCAATCCCGCGGATTTCGAAACGAAGCAGGTCTTCTACACCAGCAAGGACGGCACGCAGGTGCCGATGTTCATCACCTACAAAAAAGGACTGAAGCTCGATGGAAACAATCCCACGTACCTTTACGGATACGGCGGCTTCAACATCTCGCTGACGCCCGGGTTTTCAGTCGGCAATCTCGTGTGGATGGAGATGGGCGGCGTTTATGCGCAACCGAATCTACGTGGCGGTGGCGAGTATGGTGAAGAGTGGCACCAGGGTGGGATGAAACTCAAGAAGCAGAATGTGTTTGACGATTTCATAGCGGCGGCGCAGTGGTTGATCGACAACAAGTACACCTCGAGGCGAAAGCTTGCCATCGGCGGCGGCAGCAATGGTGGCCTGTTGGTTGGTGCAGCGTTGACGCAGCGACCGGATTTGTTTGGCGCTGCGTTGCCGGCAGTGGGCGTGATGGACATGTTGCGGTTTCAGAAGTTCACGATCGGATGGGCGTGGGTTTCGGATTATGGCTCGTCTGACGATGCGGACGACTTCAAGGCTTTGTACGCGTATTCGCCGTTGCACAACATCAAGCCGGGTACGTGGTATCCGCCGACACTGATTACCACGGCGGATCATGACGATCGCGTCTGGCCGGGACACAGTTTCAAGTTCGCGGCCGCACTCCAGGCCGCACAAGGCGGCAGTGCTCCGATCCTGATTCGTATCGAGACGAAGGCGGGTCACGGCGCCGGTAAACCGACATCGAAGATCATCGAAGAGGTCGCGGACCGCTGGGCGTTCCTGGTCAAAAACCTCGACATGAAAAGCTAGCCACAAAAGAGCACAAAAGGCTCATAACAAAAAACCAACCAGGGTTTCAAACCTTTGGTTGGTTCTTTTTTGTGTGCGTTATGTGCCTTTTTGTGGCTAATTCTTTACTGGGACCAGGGCGCCGGTTTTCGGACCCAGCGGTAGGTTCGCATTTTTTCCTGTAGCTCCGGTGGCAGTGGCCCGGCGTCGCTTGCCGCGATGTTTGATTCGACGTGCGAGAGTTTGCGCATGCCGGGAATGATCGTGCTCACGTCGTCGTTGCCGAGGATGAAGCGCAACGCGAGTTCAGGCATCTTGATGTTTGTCGAACGTTCGCGATTCCACTCCTCGAGAGTCTTCTTCACTGCATCCGCTCTCTCAACACTCGGAATCAGATTCTCAGGAACAAAGTACGTGTTACGCCAATCGCCTTCGGGCCAACGACTGTCTTTCGTCAACGTTCCGGTGAGTGTGCCTTCGTCAAACGGCACGCGCGCAATCACCGCAACGTCCATTTCGCGACACGCAGGAAACAGTTCATCCTCAGGATTCTGATCGAAGATGTTGTAGATCACCTGCACCGCATCGATCTGCCCGCTGCGCACCGCGCGTACTCCATTCCACGGTTCCCAACGATTGATGCTGATACCGATCGCGTTGATCAGTTTCTGGCTGCGCAGATCGTCGAGACGATAGAACCAGCGATCGTCGCGCATCCACTCGTCGTTCCAGGTGTGAAACTGCATGAGGTCCAACTGGTCCAACCCGGCATTCTTCAAACTGCGATGCACGTATTCTTCGACGTGGTCCGGCGGATACGATTGCATCAACGTCGATTCAGCCTGCGCGGGCCACTTCAGGTCTTTCGGCGGAATCTTCGAAGCAGTGTAAAGACGCTTGCCTGGGTTGGACCGCACGATCTGACCCAACAGGCTTTCGCTATGACCCGCGCCGTAAGCGTACGCGGTGTCGAAGAAGTTACAGCCGTGATCGACTGCCGCTTGCAGCGATCCGAGCGATTCGTCATCGTCGGTGTTGGTCCAACCTGCCATTCCCCACATGCCATATCCGATCTCACTAACTTCCCACCCAGTGCGGCCAAAGCGCCTGTATCTCATCGTGATTCACTCCCGAGTTGATTTTTAAAAACCAATTCTCGTGCTTTTTTGTCGCAAAACACAAATGCGCCCCGAAACCATCGGGCTTCGGGGCGCAAGGGGAACAGCTTTACTCCTTGATTAATTGCTACCCGTTGTTGCCGCTCTACTGTTGGTGATCAGAACATCTTTGTCAGAACCGCCGAAGGTGACGCCGGTCAGTTGCGTCTCATCGCCATTTACTGTCGATCTCAACTGAAAATCATTGGCTTTCTTTTCACGAGATTCCACGCGCGCCATCGCCTGCGCCACGACCTTGCCATTCTTCACGATCGAGAGCTGGCCCGACTCGTCGTCAAACTTCAGATCATAGGTTCCCTTTTTGACGAGCGTGCCGTTCACCTTGATATCGTTCTCGAACGTCACTTTGTGCTTCTGCACTTTGGCCAATGCAACCACACTTGTGAGTGCGCCGACCATCAAGACTACCAACATGCGACTTACGATTGATTTCATCACTGCCTCTCCTTGCTTACGTTTGGATTACTGTTTGGTTAGATGGCTCTCTCTGCGAGTTAACACCACTCGCTGTTGTCTTATGACAAAAACTTCAAACTCGATTGAATGTCTTCACATTAATCAACACACAATTCATATTTCCGTTAATCGCTTTCAATCGACCACTCAACAACGAGCATGGTACGCGGCTGAAGTTACAAAGGTTCCCTCTTTACTGTGTCTATACAAATCTTTACATTCCCTTACAGTTTTTCGTCGATTGTTTTGATAGACTCCACACCTCAGTAATAATCCACACAAAGTTAAGGAGATCTTGAATGAGAAAGTTGCTTTTTGCTTTTGGCCTGACAAGCGCACTCGTGTTTGCTCTGGCTGCGCACGCTGCTGCGCCAAACTTCGCCGGAACCTGGACGCTTGATAAGAGCAAGAGCCAGGGTCTCTCCCAAAGAGTCCAGAACGCGGAGAGCGTTTCCTGGGTTATCACGCAAACGGATAAAGAGATCACTGTCGAAGAGAAGATTCAGGGCGGTGGCGGTCCTGGCGCCGGTGGTCCGGGAAGCGGTGGTGGTCAGGGTGGTCGCGGCGGAATGATGGGACCGCAGGGGCCGCGAAGCTACAACCTTGACGGCAGTGAAACCACTGGTGAGGGTGGACGCGGAAAGTTCGCGCGTAAGGCTACGCTCTCGAGCGACGGCAAGACGCTGGAACTTGTTAACAAAAACATGTTCACGAATCAGGACGGTAACGAAGTCACAATTACCAGCACTGACAAGCTGACGCTTTCAGCGGATGGCAAAGTGTTGACTGTTGCTCGTCACTCGGAGTCACCGCGCGGCGCGCAAGACTCGACGATGGTCTTCAACAAGTAAGCACGAATCCGTTATAGGTCTTATAGGTCCAACAAGACTTTATAAGACCTATAACCAATCCCTTGTCACGTCACACCAAAGCGCGAGACCGCGCCACTCGTTGAAGCGTGAGTAGTAGCGCGCGATCTTCTTGTCGTTTGCTTTCCTGCCGTTGTTTCTAATCTCGAAGAACTTGGCGCGCGTCCATGAATCGAGCGCGAGGCCGTCGTAGCGCCCCAGCAGTTTCAAAAGATTCTCAGCCGCGTATGGACCAACACCTTTCACGCCTTTGATCTGCTTTGCCAGCTCTGCTGTCGGCAATTCGCTTGTTAGCCACTCCTCGACGTTCAATTCTCCTGAGGCTACACGTTCGGCCAGTTCCTTAAAGTAAGGGGCGCGATAACCGGACCGCATCTCATCCACAAAAAACTTAAGTGGCATCGTCGCGAGCGCTTCGGCATTTGGGAACGAGCGGCGCCCGTCTCCCGTTTCGCGCCCGACGTTGTCCACGAGGCCGTTAACCATTTTCAACGTCAGCGCCCACGAGCAGTTCGTGGTGCATATCATCTTCACCAGATCCTCAAACACGGTAGGCGAGCGCAGCAGCCTGCCGGCACCTTGTTCCTCAATCCAGGCAAACTCGGGATCGTTGCTGGTGGCCACGTAGAAGTCCCGCAGGTCGTCATCGAGGCGGAGAACGTGACGGCAGTCGCGCAAGACAGTCGCTGCTTCCGGCTTGCTCAGCGAGCGAGCGGGCGCGACGCGAATATGGCTTTTTAGCCCGGTCATGAATACAGTGACAGGCGGCTGTTTGCCCAGGTCGACGACGCGAGTCAGTTGCCACTTTGTTGTGTCGAGAGCGAATGGCGGCAGTTGGTACCAGCCGTGGCTGGCGGCAGTGCGGCGAAAGCTGAAATTCCGTGGCGTTGGTATTTTTAGTTCCATCTGGTGGTTGCCATTCTATCAATTTGCGACTTGTATGGTTCACGTTCGGTCAAGCTGAAACTTGACAGGAAAGGACTCACGGCCTAGACTGAACGGACTTGAAAAAACAGTGTGTGGAAGGCTGTACTCCTCAGTTCCTAACACTCGGAGCTAATGAGGAGCGAGAGGTCAACAACTAGACCCCCAACAGTAATCCGGTGAACGTACGCACCGCTTCCGAAGACAAGTGAAGCTGGAGCTTTCCGGCTAAGGTTCGTCGCCCCACAGGGCAGCTAGCAGGGCACCCCGTGGGGCGAAACCGTTTTAAAGTGCCAGGTTAGTGTAGGTCCTATTTGACCCCTACGACCTATTTCACGTAGATCGGATTCGACAGTATCCAAAGCTGATTCCAAAGCTGAGGCTGGTAGACCTCAACCCGGTATACGCCACGCTCCGTTATTGTCACGTCTTTGTCGCTGCTCCCGATGTTGTCCGAAAAAATCGTCCCATCTTTGAAGATCACGATTCGAGCCGGAATCGGGCTGCGAACACGTAATCGCGTATCGCTCGTTAACTGAATCTCATCCCCCTGAATCTTTCGCCCGCCGGCATTTTCCGCCTCAAACGAGAAACCGTCCGTGTCGCCAAGAAAATCAAAACCGATGAAGCAATGACCCGTACGCACCGCATCGAGCAAGCTCGTCGCATCAAGCGCTTTGTTCTGGTCTAGCAAGACGTGCAGCCGTACGAGCCGGAAGCTGACTTCGTAGGGATCGAGCTGGATGCCGAGCAGTGTCTTCCCCGCGCTATCGTTGAGACTCACGCCGATGTTCGCATGAGCATCGTTACCTGCGGTCGCCGTGAGCTTCGTCCGCGTCAACGCATGATCCCACTTCTGCAACGCTGCATCCGGACGCGCGAGATAAAGTGCAAAGATTAGATCCGGATAACTTCGTTTGGACCACAAAACATCAAAGAACGCGACGATCGGATTGATTCGCCTCGCGTTTGTAAAGACGTTGTAAACCTCAACACCATTAAGACCCGGCGTGTTCCAGTTTTGAAACTGTTCCGGGTAAGCAACGATCGATACATCTTCGGGCAAGGTAAGCAATCGATCGCCATTCGCCGCGCTGACTTCGTTGCCATTGATGAACAGCACGCCACCATGCATGCCCTTCAACGTCATCGCCGCCGTGTCAAACTCTTTCTCCGCATGCTCAGTCATGATCACGAACTGCAACTGGTTCGCCTGAGCCGCGGCGATGATATCCGAGAACGTGCCGGTGCTATGACCTCCGAGAAAAGAGTGTACGTGGACCACACCTTTGTACTCGGTAAAGCCGTTACGATCCGCCTCGTGACGTTCGAGCTTCAGTTGTTGAATGGAGGCGTTTAAACGACGGAGTTTATACCTGCGGTAAGCAAACGGAGTCTGCGAAAGCAGCAGCAGTACAACGACGATTAAGAGAATGAACTTCTTTGAGCGCATTGATCAGTCGATGAAATCGACAGAAGCGACATGCTCGCTGATGCTTCTGCCGAATTCCGCGACCTTAACATGTTCGGGATGGACGGTATAAGCGTCGAGCGCGACCTGGTCTGCGAAGACAGCAACGAGGCCGGTGTCGTATGAGCGCGGTAAATACAGCGTGTCGAAACCGACGGACAGACTCTTCACTTCCGGGATGATGCTGCGCAGCCGGCGCAACAGGTTCACATGTTCCTCGCGCGCGAACTGCTCCACGTCTTCACGATACTTCCAGACCACGATGTGTGTAAGCATTCTCCTCCATTAACTCTCGCCGCGGAGAGCTTTGAGATTTTTGATAAAGACACCGATCGCGTCTTCCGAAAAGAGTATTTTCTTCGCTCTCCAGACGACGCGCGGCGGCTGTAGTTTTTCAGGTGAACCTTTGACGATGACAAACAGCTCACCGTAAGGATAAGGCGTGTTCAGAATCCGCCGAAACTCGACCACATTGAAAAAGATCACGTAATCAGCGTCAGAAAGCCTGCTCGCCGCACTCAAACTGTTGTATTTCTGAATGTACTTGTTGAGCTTCTTCGCGAGCTGCGTGTAAACCCATCGATAACGACCCTTCGGTTCCGGATCGGCCTTCAACACGTCGTCGATGATCGCGCCCTCGCGGTCGCTTGCATCGACCACACGCGATTTGAACACCACCAGCAATGCGGTGCGCTTGTCGCGCACTTCCTCGAGCGAGTTGCTCTCGACCACAGGACTCTGCGCCACTTCGGAACAACAGAGAAGCAAGAGCAAGAGGACAGGGCTTACAGCTTTCATTACTTCGTTGCGCTCTTGGGTGGATGAGGCAAAGCCGGCCGCTCGTCATCGGTCTCAATGTCTGTCAGGCCAAGGCGCGCGACACCGTCGGTCGTCAGCGAGATGTAGTCGTTGCCTTCAGTAGTATGGCGAACCAGCAGCCGCTCTTTCTTTTCCAAATCTTCCAGAGCACGAACGATGTCGGCATTGGCATATTCGGCCGTGCTATCGAAGAGTTCCCGGGCCATAATGCGCGACTGGCCTCGCTCCTGGAAAAAGTTGATCACGTAGCTCTCGATCTGTTCCAAACGGTATCTTTCCATTGGTCCCCCTCCATATCTCGTCAGTTGCCGGGGGAAAATGACGCGGTGATTATGCGCCGAATTGTAGTAAACTGACCATACCTCATCAGCCCCGCCAAAGGAGAAGATCATGACCAAATTTCTGCCAGTGTGTCTGAGCGTGATGATCGTTTCGTCGGTTGCGTTGAGAGCCGCGCCGGCTCCTGAGAATTTTACTCTGGTTGAGCGGGTTGGTGAGCCGATTTGGTTCTTTGTGTTTGAGACTTCAGTAGACAAATTCTGGATCCGGCGTGATGGGATGGGAGAAATCGGCAGGCAAAATCTGCGGCATTTTTTCTATCTTAAGCCTCCAAGTAAGGACTACATCGATCGTCTCTACTTTCTCGAGCACGAAGGCGACGTGTTCATCTTTTATGAACTACAAAACGGCTCGGCGAATCTCGTGCGAGTGGATCCGGTAAAGCACAAGATTAAATGGGTGACGCCGGTGACGGCCCGAGGCGCGCCGGCGCTTGACGGTGCTGCGGTGATTATTGAAGCGACAGAAATCAGTAAAACGGATGGGCACATTCTTAGGCAGAACTGAATTGGTTCACGTAAAGGCGCAAAGATTACGCAAAGCCGCAAAGGATGGCATTTCTTCTTAGCGCCTTTGCGCGTAAACTTTGCGGCCTTGGTGAAACTTCTTACGACGACTTAGTCACCAGCGGCAGTTCGATGAAGCTCGCCTTGCCGGGTGTGTTGTAGATGCGCTGCGTTGCCTTGATGTAATCCTCGGGCTTCGCCCAGAAGATATTCTTCACAAACGTTTGCGGGTTGCGATCGTAGAGCGGAAACCAGCTCGACTGAATCTGGACCATGATACGATGCCCCGGCAGAAATACGTGATTCGCCGTCGGCAACGCAAACCGGTAGAGCAGCGGCACATTAGAAGCAATCGCTTTCGGAAACTCGAGACTCTCCCGATACCTCCCACGAAACACATCGGCGGAGATCATCAACTGATAACCACCCATGTTCGGCTGTCCCGCAACCTGTGCGGGATACAAGTCAATGACCTTCACAACCCAATCGGAATCAGTCCCACTCGTCGACGCCATCAAGTTCGCGATTGGCTGCCCACTGATCTTCACCGGCTCAGCCAAAACCTCAGACGTGAAGACCAGCACATCCGGACGCCCCGACATCTCGCGCTGATCGTCAACCAGCCAGCGCGACCAACTGTCGTTATCGATCGGCCGCGCGCGAAACGGCACCGGCTTCGCCGGATCCGAAACGTACTCCTCATAACCCGGCGCTTCCGACTTCGCGTTGAAGGCCGCGTTCAAACGGGCGTTGAGATATAGCGGAGTCGGTTTTATCGTGCAACCGTTTTCACACCCTGCGGGCCATGCATTCAGGCGGTGCCACTTGTTCGTGCCGGTCTCAAAAGCCGTCACCGGTGCGATGTCGGCTTTCGGCGCGCCGTCTTTGAGATACTGGTCGAGAAACGGCCGCAGTATCTCACGTCGAAACGTCAGCGCCGTGTCGCTGTTGAACTTGATCGCGCCGAGCGCACTGCCCTCACGAATCTCCTGACCGTGGTGCCATGGTCCAAGCACCAGGAACACCTTATCGTTGTTCGTATCTTTCGGTTCGATCGCTTTGTACACCGCGATGTCGCCGTAGATATCTTCCTGGTCCCACAAACTGTGAACGAGCATCACGGGAACCTTGAGCGGTTGCGCCGCGAGGATCTTGTCAACTGCCTGATCGCGCCAGTAAGCATCGTAACTCGGATGCTCGAGAAGCTTGCGCCAGAAGCCGACTTGCTCGAGACCGCGGCGACGCCCGAGCTCACCCGCCGAACCTGCTTCCATAAACATGTCGTAGTCGTCGTGATGGCTGGTCCACCACTTGATCTCGTTCGCGCGTGTCGCTT
>Ga0105237_10009835_pt1 | contig 10226 bp, 3 predicted proteins | sample KBSC24metaG_FD_81520 | JGI IMG/M metagenome (GOLD analysis project Ga0105237, IMG submission 81520) | Corn rhizosphere microbial communities from Kellogg Biological Station, Michigan, USA - KBS C2-4 metaG | ecosystem: Host-associated > Plants > Roots > Rhizosphere > Soil | place: Michigan, USA... | reverse complement strand
TGAGTGACGACGACGAGGCGCCTGATCCGGAATTTGCTAAACAACAGGCCGAACAGGCAAGGAAAATAGTTGCCACTCGCGGAGTGATCTGGACGCAGGCAACCGCCGAAACAGCGGTGCCAATAGCGAAAAAGGTATTTGCCGTTAAGGCCCTGCCGACAAAGATCCTTGTTGATAGGGAGGGGCATGTCCTTGCGACCATCGGCGAAAAAGACGATATAGCAGCAACGGTCGAGAAGTATCTGAACGCCAAAAAATAGTTGGTCTTTCCGGAAGTTTTTTGTGTCGAAAAGGGATTTTTGTTGGTAGAACATTAAATTCGCCCGCGTTTTGCGCTCTTTATATATAGGTACGCAAATTTATTCTGGCGGAAGACGACAGCACATTCGCATCCTCCCGCCGGTTCAGGGCATAAACAGGGAGAGAATGGCGGTATAAAGATAGTGAAGTTATTCAAATGGCACCGATGTTTACTTTGGCTCGGTTTAATGCTTGCCGGGCTTTCAGTTTATTCACTCGCTCAAAATCCGGTGACGCTTGCCGCAAGCGTCAAACCGGCGAAAGTTAAACCCGGTGACAAACTAACTGCGCAGATGTCAGCCTCGATCGCCGGCGGCTGGCACATTTATTCTGTCACGCAGGGAAGTGGTGGACCGGTTCCGACACGGATCACGATAGCCGAAGGAGTGTTCAAATCCGCCGGGAATGTAAGCGGGTCGGCGCCAAAACGCGAGATGGACCCGAATTTCGGGATCATGACCGAGTTTTATATCGGAAGTGCATCATTTTCTGTCCCCGTCATTATCGATAGTTCTACCCCGCCCGGATCGCAAACTCTAACTATCAACGTCCGTTACCAGGCTTGCAATGACACACTGTGCCTGCCTCCGAAGACTGTAAAGGTTTCGGCGCCCGTTGAGATAGTCTCCGGCACAACTGCGGCGATCGCTCAAACGTCTCCCACACCGACACCCACCTCTGCGTCGAATGCTAACTCTTCGGCAAGCCTAAACAAAAACGTCAACGCCAATTCCGCGACAAACACCAATTCTGCCAATGCCACGAGCCAGACGATCGCGCCCGTCACCGAAGAGCCCCTCGTGCCTGTTAGCACCTCAAGCGTTCCAAATGCCGCGAGTTCGGAAACGCCCGTCGCGGATAGTTCAATTTGGTCTTTTATCTGGCTGGCAATGACGCTCGGCGCATTGTCCCTCTTAACACCATGCGTCTTTCCGATGATCCCGATCACGGTCTCGTATTTCTCGAATCATTCGGGTGGAGATCGGGTCCACTCGGTAAAGCTTGCAACCGTCTATTCGTTCGGGATCATTGCGACATTCACGCTTCTTGGGATCCTGATCGCCGTGTTTGTCGGAGCGGCTGGAATAAACCTTTTTGCTGCAAACCCGTGGGTCAATCTCTTGATCACGGCCATCTTTCTTTTGTTTGCATTCAACCTTTTCGGAGCCTACGAAATAACAATTCCTTCGGGCATTCTAACAAGGCTGGATTCTTTGACGAGAAGCGAAGAAGGCCAGGGACGAGGCATCGTCGGCGCTCTTCTGATGGGATTGACGTTTACCTTAACGTCCTTCACCTGCACGTCGCCGTTTGTTGGCACCATCCTGGTTTCGGCTTCCAACGGCGCATGGCGACAGCCGCTGGTCGGCATGCTGGCCTACTCGGGAGTCTTCGCATTGCCCTTTTTTGTGCTTGCCCTTGTCCCACAGCTCGTTTCGCAATTGCCACGTGCCGGCGGCTGGATGAACGCGGTCAAGGTCACAATGGGCTTTCTGGAAGTTGCTGCAGCAATGAAGTTCCTCTCGAACGTGGACCTTGTGTGGAAGTGGCACATCTTCACTCGCGAAGTCGTGCTTGCTATATGGATAGCGATCGGCGTCATATTGGCAGTCTATCTGTTGGGGAAATTTCAACTCTCGCACGACTCCAAACCGGAAAGAATTGGAGCGATCAGGCTTGCTTCGGCGATCGTGAGCCTGGCGATCGCGTTTTATTTATTGACCGGCCTCTTCGGCTCACCGCTTGGAGAGCTCGAATCGTTCCTTCCGCCCATGACTGCCAATTTGTCGAGTAGCCAAACCGCTTCCGGCGGCCGAACTGCGTCCTCTGAACTCAATTGGATAACAAACGACTACGAAGCAGCACTAAAGAAAGCCAGAGAAGAAAATAAACCGGTCTTCATAGACTTCACCGGTTATACGTGCACCAATTGCCGATGGATGGAAGCCAATATGTTCACGAAGCCTTCAGTTCGTGAGGAGCTCTCAAACTATATCCTTGCGCAGCTTTACACCGATGGAGAGGGTGAGTTGTATGAAAAGCAGCAAGCAATGGAACAAGACCAATTCGGCACCGTAGCGCTTCCGCTGTACGTCTTAGTCAACGCAAACGGCGAAAAGATCAAAACGTTTCCGGGGCTGACGAGAGACGAAACTGGTTTTCTATCGTTCCTGAAAGCCGGTGAAGAAAAGCATCTCGCCGAAAACCCGACCTCGGGCTCGGCGCCTGCCGAGTAAGCAGGAATTTGCATAGATCCCAAAGAACTCAGGACGAAAACAGTTCGTGAGCGAAAGGTCGTCGGTTCAGATCCGACGGGTGGCTCCATTCCTACCGAAAATCCGAAACCCCCGGCCAAATTTGTTGCAAAATGCAGACGCAAGCCGTCGGGGAGATCGCACCTGCGATCTCTTATTGACAGGATGCAACAATGCGTGTAATATCTGTCCACCCTTAGCTGATAATGCAGCAATCGTTGCAAGATTTTAATACCAAGGCACGTTGGAACGCAGCATCGTTTTAGCAATTGCTGTTTCCTGCGGCACTGTTTTGAAGATCGAGTTCGTGTTCGTTTAACCGAATTGGTCGGGGTCCGAGGGCCCTGATCGACAATCAACGCATGAAAGCGAAGACAGCCCCGAGACATCGCACAAACAGCGGATCCACCATCGATGCCGTCCATCGATTCGAGGTGGGTAACGGTTCGTCGAGGCTGCCGGTCGATGACGACGGCACGACCAATCTCGAAGCGCGATTTCTCGACGCAAAGAGACACCTCAGCGCCAGTCGGCAATTACTACTGAATCAGATACTCAAAGAGGCCGACGAGACATTCTTTCTTTCGTCGCGCGAGATGGGTGCGCGATATGGCGTCGATGCAGCGACCATCGTTCGGACCATCCAGGCGATGGGCTATCATAAATTTGCTGATTTTTCGCGTGACCTTCGCGACCATTTCGTCACGCAGATCACGCCCTACACCGCCATGCGGGCGGCAACGCAGAAATCGAGAAGCGTCGCCGATTACATCCATCAAAGCGTCGAAAAGGACCTCGAAAATCTCAATGAGCTGAAGGCACGGCTAGAAGTCGACAAGATCATCGAATTGGCCAAACAGATCCACGTCACTCGGCGGATCATCATCGTCGGGATCGATTTCGCGGCCTCGCTGGCAAAGTCGCTCGCATACGGCCTGATCCGTCTTGGGTGCGACGCCGAAGCCCCAGCCGGCACCAGCGGTCTGGTACAGAATAAGATAAGCATCATGACTGGCAAAGATCTTCTCGTGGCGATCAGCTTCGGCCGCTGTCTGCGCGAGACGGTCGAGGCCGTCAAGCGAGCGCACCGGCGCGAGGTACCGACCTTTGGCATTACGGACAGCGACAAAACGCCGGTCGCGCGTTACTGTGACCAATATCTCATAACGTCAACGGGCCGCTCATCGTTTATCGACTCGTACGTTGCGCCGGTCGCCGCGATCAACGCGATACTTGTCTCGTGCGCGCATACGCAGCCAAAACGCTCGCTGAAATTGCTCGAGCAATTTGACCGCGAATCCGCGTCTGTCGCCCGCTGGTATGAGGAGAACGCGGACGGCGACGGAAAGCTGGACCGCGGCCTTTAGATCGACTACAGGGTGGTTTAAGTAAGCTATTGGTTTTGCCCCGAGCTGGTTGGTAACGCGGTGGCATCGCGGCGGAAACGGGGACCCTCCCAGCGTAATACCGTTATTTTTAGATTCGATTCTTGAGAGGTGAAAGGAACAATGCGAAAGATCAAGTTCATTATCGGCTCCTGCATGGTATTTGCGCTTATAGGCTGCTTTGCGATCGTAGGAGCACAGACTACGACTTCAACCATCGAGGGCACTGTCACTGACCCCAACGGAGCCGTGGTCGCCGGTGCGACCGTGACCGCGTCCGGAACAACCCTCGCGACCGAACGCAGTGTCGTTACTGATAATAACGGCTTCTATCGACTGACCGCTCTGCCTGCGGGAATGTACACGTTAACAATCACGCAGTCAGGATTCGCGAGCGGTTCTTTCCAGGTCGAGTTGACCCTCAATCGCGTGGCAACGTTCGATGCCCAGCTTAAGGTTGGCAACAATGTTGCGGGACAGGTGACGGTGACAAGCGATGTTCCTCTGATCGAACCGACGTCTTCCGCAACGGGGTCGACGGTCACCCCCCAGGAGATCCAAAACTTTCCTGTCAACGGGCGGGAGTACAGCGATCTGCTTCAGCTTGTCCCCGGAGTCGCCATAAACCGACAAGTCACGCCTGGAACCGACAAATCGAGTCCGGTACTTGGCGAACGCAGCGGCAACAACAATTTCTTGATCGACGGGCAGCCAAACAAGGATACGGTGCAGGGCGGGGCCGCGGCGCAGTTCAATCAGGAGACGATCGCTGAGTTTCAAGTATTAACTTCGGCCTACAAGGCCGAGTTTGGAAACGCATCGGGCGCAATAGTGAATGTCATCACGAAGAGCGGCGGGAACGCTTTTCACGGCGTGGCGTCGCTATTCCACCGCAACGAGGCCTTTGACTCCTCGAACAACCCTAATCAGCCTGATACGCCGCATTTACGACGTTTTGACTATAGCCTTGCTGGTGGCGGCCCGATACTCAAAGATAAAATTTTCTTTTTTGGCTCTTCGGAGCGCATCACCGAAGATCGAGCTATCGTAATTGATTTTCCAAATGTCCCCTCACCTGTGCTTCTTAATCTGTTGCACAACCAGGAAGACTCAATTGATGATTTCCAAAAAACTCGAGCTACACGAAACTTCTTCAAGCTCAACGAACAATTCGGACGACATCAACTAACTGAGGAAGTTAACTATACCAACGAATTTGTTAGGGGAGCCGGACAAGTATTGCCGTCGGCCCGAACGAGTACCAGCGCCAGGCATTTGCTCTTGGGTTTTGGTGACACAATGCTGTTGGGCGATACAGGCAACCCGTGGCTCATCACGCTTCGCGGTGCTTACCGCGGCGAGCCATCTGATTCACAGCCAGCCCATCCGGAATTCACTGGCAGTACTGCGTTGAACGCGTTCACCGCGCAGCAGATCTGCCCGCCGACCTGCGGCTTTTTTAGCACGCTTCCGACCGTAGTGTTTGGGAATCCTAATACGCTATCAAGGCTGAATCAGAAATACACCTCCCTTGGTGCAAGCGCGAACAAGCTTTTTGGGGACCACGACATTAAATTCGGCTGGCAATTTTTGAACACAAAGGTTGACGGTCTGGACTCGTTCGTTCTCACTAACCAGCTCTTTGCGACAATCGACGACTATATCAATCTCGGTCCGGTCAACAGCGGGATATTTCTGCTATTGGTGGCGGGCGGAGCGACACCGGCCGCAAATGAGATACATTTGCGGAACAATTACAACGGCTTATACGCTCAAGACGATTGGAAGATCCGCAAGAATCTGACCGTTAATCTTGGGATCCGTTGGGACGTCGATTCGGAATTTAATGCTAAGAAAAACTTTTCGCCTCGTCTCGGCGTTGCATGGTCTGTCACGCCGAAGACCGTTATTCGGTCAAATTATGGCGTGTTTTACGACCAATTCCGCTTGGGCTTGGTGGAACAGGTTCCCGGATTCGGGGGCAGTGATCGACGGGTCATTCAATCCTTATACTTTCCGCGTGGATTCTATGGATCACCCAGTTTGGTTGAAATGCTCGCGTTTGCGGTCGGACTACCGGGGCCTTGCATTTCGAATCACTTGACCGACGCTCAGATCGCCTCGACCGGCGCGACCTGTCCGCTGACCGGGGGAGCCATGGTGGGTGTCGACAGATTGAATAATGTCGTGGCTGCGGGTCATGCGCCAATACCGGCAAATGCCGTGATAAATATAAGCAACGTCCAGTCGCTAACAGGATTGACGCCGGACCAGTATCTGACTCAGGCCGCCGCCGCCATCGGACAACCTAATGGCTATTTTCAATGGGGCCAGTTCGGAGTTTTGAACAACCCCATCATTCCACCGCAGGTTTTGCCAACCACCGCTGACAGCACATTCAAAACGCCACACACACTTGCTTTCAGCGTTGGTGTACAGCGACAGATAACGAGGGACATAGTCTTTGCCGCAGATTACTATCACCGTGAAATACACGATTTGTTGGGCACCAGGCTGAGTAATCTAGCGTTCAGATCTCGCGTCGCCGGCATCGGCCGTCATTTTGACCCGCCTAACACTACGGGCGAAATCCATACTTTTGGACCGTTTTTTAAAGGAAGGTACGACGGATTAGTCCTGAGCTTCAACAAGCGGCTTAGCAACCGCTATTTGTTGGGCGCCAGCTATACATATGCAAAGGCGACGGACAACTCACTCGGCATCTTTACGTTGCCGACAGATAATTTTATCGGTATAGCTCCGGTCGTTACTGAACCGTGTCTCCCGACGAATCCAGGCTGCACACAGCAGACGAATGCGAACGGCTCGTTCATTAGTCGCAATGGAAATTTCGTTGCTCAGGCGGGAACGTTTGTGAACGGTCCCGATCTGGACAAGGGACCGTCCGATCTTGCACTTGATCATGTATTCCAGATGAACGGTCTCGTAAATCTACCCTGGAAATTTCAAATCAGCGGCATCTTTCGCGCCCAGAGCGGATTTCACTTCAGCCAGTTTGACGAGCAGAGCAGAGATCCGGATGGTAATGGCAATTTCAACGGCATCGACTTCACTGCCGGAAGAAATGCCTTTACTGAACAGCCGTTTGTGGATCTCGATATGCGTTTCGCTAAACGGTTCGATATTCGCGAGCGTGTAAAGATCCAGGTCCTTTTTGAATTTTTCAACCTATTGAACCGTCGTAACCAAGCCGATGTTCAAAATCGCTCGGTCATTACCTCACCGACCTTCGGAGGACCGAATTTAGCAGTGCTGCCCGGCCGCGAGGGCCAAGTTGGTATCCGGATCGAGTTTTAGCTCGATCGCTTATTAGTGCTCGAAGCCCGTGTCCTCAGCCGGGCTTCGAGTCAGTGACTAAACTTGCCAGTCAAAAGACAATGCGAAAAATAATCTTTTTCTTCACCATTATTCCTCTTCTTGCCACCCTCGCTGCCGCACAAGGAACCCGTATGCTGCGGCACCCGACGGTCAGCCACGACGCTGTCGCGTTCGAATATGCGGGCGATCTGTGGTCGGTTTCCCGTAATGGCGGCCCGGCAACTCGGCTCACATCGACGCCGGATTTTGATATAGACCCGTACTATTCTCCGGACGGGTCGCGGATCGCTTTTTCATCGACCGTTGCGGGTAATACGGATGTCTATGTTATGCCGTCGGGCGGCGGTGATCCGCATCGGCTGACATTTCATCCGGGTGTCGACCGCGTAAAAGGCTGGACGCCGGACGGCCGATTCATCATCTTTTCGTCCGCGCGAACGAGTGCTCCGCAGGAAGGCTATTATCGCTTGTGGAAGATCAGCGTCGATGGCGGCGAGCCGGAACCGGTTGCACCCCCACGAGCGTTTTCGGGTTCATTTTCGCCGGATGGTGCCAAGCTGGCCTATGAAGAATTTCCGCTGCCCATATTTCCGATCTGGTATGAAACGAGCTACTGGCGGCATTATCGCGGCGGCCGTGTCCACCCGATCTCGGTCATCAACCTGTCAAATAATTCCGTAGAAAAACTTCCATGGACAAATAGTGTAGATTCGTCGCCTATGTGGGTCGGCAACACGATCTATTTTGTATCGGACCGCGATTTTACCGCTAATCTTTTTGCATATCATACCGACACAAAGCAGCTCAGCAAGATCACAAATCACGACGACTTTGATGTTATGTCGGCGTCGGCCGGCCCTGACGCGGTCGTGTACGAGCAGGCTGGTTACATTCATCTCGTCGACGCCAAAACCGGAAAGGACAAACAGCTTGATATTCAGGTGACGGGCGATCTGCCGTGGACACGGCCTGAGTTCAAAAAGGTCGACAATATGATCCGCGCGGCAAGGCTTTCGCCGACCGGCGTCCGTGTAGCCTTTGAGGCCAGAGGCGAGATCTTCTCTGTGCCGTCCGCCAAAGGCGATTATCGAAACTTGACCAATAGCTCGGGCGCGCATGACCGCGACCCGGCATGGTCGCCGGACGGCAGTCAGGTCGCCTGGCTGTCAGACGCTAGCGGTGAATATCAATTGATGCTGGGCGATCCATCGGGTTTGACGCGGCCGCGAATGATCTCGCTACCGTCGACCGCTTTCTTTTCAAATCCGGTTTGGTCGCCAAATGGCGAACTGATCCTGCTTGAGGACAATCACAAAAATCTCTGGACGATCGAGATCAAGAGTGGCACTGCGACAAAGGTCGACACGGACGAGAACGGCGATCCGACTCGGGACTTCGACGCATCCTGGTCGCCCGATTCGAAATGGGTCACCTACGCAAAGAATTTAAAGACCCGAATGCAGGCCATCTTTGTCTACTCCGTCGCCGATAAAAAGGTTCGCCAGTTGACGGACGGGATGGCGGATTCGATCTCTCCCGCGTTCGACGCAAGCGGCAAGTACTTATATTTTCTCGCCAGCACGAACTACGGTCCGCACACGAGCTGGCTGGAAATGAGCTCGATCGACCATCCAACCACCCGAGCCGTCTATCTCGTCGTATTGGGTGCCGATGAGCCGTCGCCATTTTTGCCTGAGACCGGCGACGAACCGCGACGACCCGCGGCCGGCGACGAGGCTGCCAAATCGAAAACGCCGTCAAGTGACGCGACACGCATCGATTTCGACGGCATTTCACAGCGGATCCTGCCGGTCAGCGTTCCACCGGCCGACTACAACAATCTGACTGCGGGAGCGGCCGGCACATTTTTCTACACCGAGCCGATAACCGGGACCGGTACTTTCAAGCTGATGAGGTATCAGGTAAAGGCCGGCGCGGCGGCGCCGTTCATGGAAGGCATCAGTCAGTATTCGGTCTCGGCCGACAAGAAAAAGCTTCTTTATGGCGCACGAGGCGGCCGTTGGGGAATCGTCGGCACGGACGCGCCGGCAAAAGTCGGCGACGGGCCGCTCAACGTCTCGCAGCTTGAGATGAAGGTAGATCCAAAGGCCGAATGGGCGGATATCTTTCGCGAGACATGGCGCACCCAGCGTGAATATTTCTACGACCCGAAGATGCAGGGAGCCGACTGGAACGCGGTCTATAAAAAATATCTTCCGCTGCTGGAATACGTCGGCCACCGCAACGATCTCGGCTATCTGATCGCGCAAGTCGGCGGCGAGCTGACCGTTGGCCATTCGTATCTAACGGGATCGGGCGATGTCCCGAGCGAGGACCCCGTCTCGGTGGGAATGCTCGGCGCCGATATCGCAGTCGACGGCGGCAAATATCGCATCAGCCACATCTACACTGGCGAAAATTGGAACCCCGAGCTGCGAGCTCCGCTTAGCGCACCGGGCATCAACGTCGCTGACGGCGATTACATTCTCGAAGTCAACGGCAAGCCGATCGACGCTGGATCAAACTTTTACAGCTTTTTCGAAAATATGGCGAATCGCCAAATCGTCCTACGCGTAGGCAAAAGTCCGAATGGCGAGAATTCACACCTTGTTACCGTCGTTCCCATCGCGAGCGAAGCCGGCCTAAGGACGCGAGCCTGGGTCGAGAATAATCGCCGTCTTGTCGACAAACTATCGGGCGGCAAATTGGCGTATGTCTGGCTGCCGAATACCGCGGGCGCCGGTTACCAATCGTTCATTAGATATTTCTACTCACAGCAGGACAAGGAAGGGACGATCGTTGATGAACGCTACAACCAGGGCGGCCAGATCGCCGATTTTATCGTTAATGAACTCGACAGAAAGCCGATCGGCTTTTTTGCTCTGCGCGACGGCAATACGTTTTTCTCGCCCATCGCGGGTGTCTACGGCCCAAAGGTGATGATCAT
>Ga0105237_10009834_pt1 | contig 10226 bp, 11 predicted proteins | sample KBSC24metaG_FD_81520 | JGI IMG/M metagenome (GOLD analysis project Ga0105237, IMG submission 81520) | Corn rhizosphere microbial communities from Kellogg Biological Station, Michigan, USA - KBS C2-4 metaG | ecosystem: Host-associated > Plants > Roots > Rhizosphere > Soil | place: Michigan, USA... | reverse complement strand
GGGCCTATGTCTGCCGCTGACTTGCGGCGATACGCGTCTGTCCTTGTTGCTCCATTGGCACCAGACCTGCGAAAGGTCTTGGTCGGGTTACGAGCTGCGTAGTTGCGGTAGTTACGGTGACAGCACACTTAACTATCGCGCTCGCCATACGAAATGGTATACGGCAGTTACGGTGACAGTGCACTTAATTATGATACGCCTTTGAATTTGTCTAACCGGTTCCTGAATTAAGTGCAGGCTTCACAGTCATATCTCGCGTGTCCTATCACTGGCGCGGAATTTTCCTGCCGGGCTTCAAAGTCCAGCCGCTCGCGTTCCGAACCAGTTGCGCCTCCTGGTCGTAGGACGTCTTGCCGTTGACGGATGCCTTCATCCTGATCTGGGTGTCGCTGTCCCAGGCCACGATTTCCCAGTTCTCGTACTGCTTGGCCTGATACTTGAATTCCAGCTTCGGAGGATCGCTCTGCATCGACCAGATCGCAATGTCGTACTTGCGCTCGCAGGCGTCGCTCTGATCGATCGAGATCAGGTAGTTCGCATTCGGCGACAACACCGGAATCTCCGACATGCCTGTCTCGCTGCCGCTATGCCGGCTGACGAACAGATAGGTGCCGCACTCGTAAAGTCCACGTTCGACCACGTAGGATTGGGTTCGCGGAAAGTAGCGCAACACCATGAAGGCGAGGCATTTCGAGGCATCGGCATTCTCGCCATCGCAGGCGGCGCGGTTGCCGACATAGGTCTTCGATCGACCACCATCAAGATTGAGGGTCAGCGTATCGCCCTTGCGCGTAAACAGCCCCTTCAGCTGGTTACGGCAGGCGTCGTCCTCGACATTGTCCTTGATGTGACAGACGATGGGCTGCTCGGCCGGACTGGTTTGCGCCAGACCCGGGCCCGCCAAAAGCGACAGGGCGGCGAAGAGAGCTAATGCAAGCCGATGCCGGAACATGCCACCTCGCAGAGCTATCGGACCATCATCGTGTTGGGCCATGATGCATCGCCGGTGTCAAGGAGGCTGTCGCGTCCGTACTTGTCAGCGGCGCTGACGGCCGTAGACACCCGTCCGATCCGAACGACCCCAGCGAATCGCGGATCGGCATGGCGGCTCACCATCCGCCGTGCGCTCCTGCCTCTCGCCGCCGCCCGTGGGAAGCGATAGAACCAATGCCGATCAGGTGGCTGCGTCGTGATGGAGCCCGCCGCCATCGGAGAGTCGGCGTCAGAGCGTCGAGAGATCCATGCCGGGATCATAACGGGTGTCGTCGATCTCTTTCGTGATCGCCTGTCCGCAGATCACCTCGCCGCGCTTTTGATCGAAGGTCAGGGTGGGCTGGCCGTAGAGTTGCCAACCGCGATTGAGCGCATCGGTGACCCGATGACAGAACGCGGCATCGTCTTTCCCGGTCAGGTAGCGATACGCCTTCATGTCGGTCTAGTTGTCCCACGGGTTGAGAAGTAGTACGCCGAATGCTTCCAAATCCCTGACGTTGCGCGTGACGAGCGTGATGTCCTTGGCGAGCGCGGTCGCCGCGAAGAAGGCATCCATGACCGATAGCGCAACGCCGCTTCGGCGGCTCTGCGCCATCAGGTCGCCCCAGCGCTCGGCAACCGCGTGATCGATCGGCAGGATCCGGTCGGCGAAGCGTGCCGGCAGGTCGTTGGCGAGCCAGGCAGCCAACGCCGCGCGTCGGCGGCCAGCGTCCATCAATGCGACGCCACGCCGAAGTTCGGCAATCGAAGCGACACTGATGAACACCCGGTCCTCATCAACGGTATCAAGCCATTCTAGGACCTTCGGCTCCGGCACCGGTCGCTGCACCTCCGACAGAACGTTGGTATCGAGCAGGAGATTCACAACGTTTGATCACGCGGTGCGTCGTGCTGCCGCTCCAGATCGATATCGGCACCGCGTAACGGCGATCCGAGCAGAAATTCGGCCAGCGTGCCCTTACGCACGGTCTTGCGCGCCCACTCTTCGGCCGAGACGATCACCGCGCTCGCCTTGCCGTTGCGGGTGATGAACTGTGGAGCGGCCTGGGCACGATCAACCACCTCGGAAAGCCGCGCCTTGGCACCGGCAAGCGTCCATGTGCCGCCGGGAGGTAGTGAGGACGGTGTCTTGTTGACTTTCGTCACGTCAAAGCCCCTTGTGACCAATATGACTATCATGACCATACATTAACGGAAAGCCCCGCGCAATTGGACCGTCGGGCCCATGGTGCCCGCTCGGGCAGATCATAGTGAGCGCGCCGGGCAGCCGTATCGCCGTCAGGTGTCAGCCCCAGCTCGCGCTCACCACGCGAACACGGCTTTCAGGCCCGCATAGAGCGAACCGCCCGCCGTCACCACCACGCCGCCGAGCGGCCCCGCGGTGACCAGCAGGTCCTGGATGATGCGCGCGCGGCGGCGGAGCTGCTCCTCGCCGACGTGCTGGCCAAGCGCCCGCGCCATGCTGTAGGCGAGAGCATTCGGCTTGCCGCCGCCCGCCATGATCTTCGGGACGATCTGGAAGATCAGGGAGCCTAAAATGTTGCCGGTGACGAACGCCAGCGCGATGCTCACGGCATATTCGATCGCCTCGCGCCACTCGATCCACGGCCCGGGCATGATCGGCACGTCATCGTTCACCCCGGTGACGGTCAGCATGCAGAGAATGGCAATCGTCGCGGTCATCGTCCCGACCAGGAGGGTGTCGCGGATCCCGATCTTTTCGCGCGCATGGATCGCCAGTCCGAACGGCAGCGGAATGATGATCGAGGCCAGCCGCAGATAGAGCGGCGTGACGTTGAGGACGATGGTGACGAGGACATGCGCCGCGACCAGCAACGCGACCGGTATCAGGACATAGGCGCCCGCGCAGGTGAGAGCGGTCCGAAACGGGTGGCTGATGCGGTCGAGCTTGCGGCTGACATGATCGAGCTCCCGGCGCAGGCCGTCGAGCTCGGAGACGATCTCTTGAATCTCGGCGATGACCGGGCGCGCGACCCGCAAGTCACGCGAGCAGTGCTTGCACGCGATGGCCTCATTCCGGATGGTTTCGGCGCAGAAGGGACACTCCATCAGAGTGGTCGACGCTTGTTGCCGCGCCGGAATTCCTGCAGCGCACGCTTGGCCCTCGCCAGCTCCTCCCGCACCGCATCGCGCGTGCGCGCCAGTTCGTCACGCTCGTTGAGCAGCGACACCGGCACCGCGATATCGCGCGAGCAGCTGGCGCAAACCAGCGCGGCGGCGGCATTCTCCTGACGGCAAAATGGACAGGTCTCGGCCATGGCGATCAAGGCGCGACCTTGAGGAGAATGCTCGCCGTGCCCATCCGTCCATCCGAATCCTTGAGGTCGACCCTGACCATGTGCTCGCCCACCGGCAGTTCGACATCCGGAATATCAATGCCGCTCGCCTGCACGAATGATTTGATGCGCGGCGTCAGGTCGACATTGGGGGTCTTCAGATAAGTCATCCTGACCGAGTCCGTATCGATCTGTGCACCACCAAACGATTCGAATTTGAGCTGGAAATGCGCCGGAGAATGAAATTGTTCGCCTTCCTCGACAAACCTGATCTTGGGACCTCGGGTCACCCCGCGCCGATCCGCCGCGACAGCCCCCCTCGGAGGCGGCAATCTGGCTTCTTCCTCGGTAATCAGAACGGTGCCCGCGACGGCGGGCGTGGCCTGGGATAAGGCGGCGATGGCGGCAACAGCGAACGCAACGCCTACGAACCAACTTCGCACGTGTGTCCTCCTTTCAGGGAAATGCGTCATTGCGAGCTCCGCGAAGCAATCCAGGTCTGCACCCTCGGCTAAATGGTTGCTTCGTCGCAGGCGCTCCTCGCAATGACGGGGGAACAGCTGATCCGAACCAAGAAGACGCTGACCGAGATGCCTCATCGTGCACCGCCGTCCCCGATGATGGAATACGGCGCCCAGAACAGCGGGTGCGCATAGGTGAATTCCGTCTTGCCGTCGGCGCCGACATAGCCGGGCCCGTCCGCCAGCGCCATCATCGCCTGTCGCAGCGCCTCGCCGCGCGTCAGCCTGGGGTCATCGGCCTGGCGTTTGAACAGATCGGTGATCAACTCCCTCGCCGACTGCGAATGCACGGACCAGTTGGTGACCAGCAGCGCGCGCGTGCCGGCATAGAAGAACGCGCGGCCGAGACCGGATGCGGCCTCCGCACCGGCGGCGGCGCCGGCCCCGGTGTTGCAAGCCGACAGCACGACCCAGTCGGCGTCGAGTTTCAATGCAAGAATTTCTTCCATGGTCAAGAGGCCGTCGCCATCGGTATCGGCGACCGCGGGAGCCGTCAAAGCCAAAGCGGGCTGGGTGAGGCCGTCGAGTTCGCCCGGCACCAGGCCGTGCGTCGCAAACGCGATGATCCTGAACTTCGACAGGTCGGTCGACTTGACCTTGCTCTCGTTGGCGTCCTTGCCGAGATTGAGCACCTTGGCCGGATCGGCCTGCATGGTAAGCGCGATCGACTTCAATTCGAGCGCGGTGTCCGGAAGCCGCGGCAACTGCGCCAGTTGCAGGCTGTCGACACCGTCGAGCTTCGGTCCGTTGCGTCGCTTCAAAGGCACGCCGCGGGTGACATTGGAGGCGTCCGCCACCTTGACCGGCTGCTCGTCGTCCTTGGCCGCCTCATCAGCCTCTTCTCTACTGAACAGCGGATCGCCGAACCCGATCATCTGCTGGCGCGACGCGGAGCCGGCAGGCAATTTCCGCAAGGTGAGCAGCGCGGACAGCGACGGCACCTGCGTCACCGCGTGGGTCCGCGCCAGCCATGGGACTTTCCGGTAGCTCGAGAACAGCGGATCGTCATTGGGATCGATTCGCGCCGGCTCGGTCGGCAGCAGCGACAACGGCATCAGGCCAAGCGCGCCGTTGGTCACCACGATCAGACTTTTTGCAGGCCTCCAATCCACTTCCACGGGCTTCAGCAGCAGCGCATAGAGATCGTAGGCAAGATCGAGGTTGAACGCCGGGATGTCGGAGATCATCGCGGCATTCGGCTCCAGCGCCTCGCGAAGCCTGGCCACCTTGGCGTTGACGTCGCCAAGCCTGGTGTTGAGGCGCACGAACCGGACAGGCCCCTCCTTGCGCAGCACCCAGACGAAGCTGTCGAACCGGCCGAAATAGAACGACAGCAGGGCCTCGTCCGCCGTCAACTGTTTCTGCAGATCGGCCGGGCCGGGCAGCGGCGGATTCACCAGGTTTCCGTAATCGGGAAACTTCCTGGCAATGTCCTTCAAGGTCTGCGAGCGCGTCGCCTGCAGGCGCGCGATCTCGGCCTCGGTGCCGTGGACCGCCTTGTCGTCGCGCTCGGATGACGGCACGGCCAACAGATTGTTGAGCGTTCCGACCGCCGCGCCGATCTGCTTGTCGGTGTCCTGCGAAGCGCGCACCAGCTGCGCCAGCACCGGATCCTGGGCGGCGGAGCGCGCCGATGACGCCTGCAACGCGCGCTGCACCGACTGCCCGCGCAGCACATCGGCATAGCCGAATGTGTCCTCGATCGCGCTCGCCGAGGCGAGTTGCGGATTGCGGCTGAGCAGCCGCAGGTAGCCTTCGATCACGAAGCGAACCCGGCCCTCGCGTGCGGCGGCGGTGGTGCCGCTGTCGTCGTCGCCGCTACCGGAGATCGACAACAGCACCGGCAGCGATTCCTTGAAGGCCTGCAGCGCTTCCGGCGCCTTGTTCTTGCGTGCCAGCGCGATGGCGTAGAAGCCGCGCGACAACGCCGTGTTGAAGCTCTTGTCGCCGGAGCGCTGGCGCTCGTGCTCATAGGTACGCTCGGCGATCTCGAGCGCGTTGTCGTTGCTGCCCTGCGACAGCATGACGGCAACGCGCGCCAGGCCGCTGCTGATCGCCTCGCGTCGCGCCGGCTCCCAACCGGCGGTCCAGACATCCACCTGGTCATAGATCTTGGAGGCCGCGTCGTAGTTGCCTTCGAGATTGAGGACCTGCGCGAGAAACAGATGCGCGTTCACGATCTGCGCGGATTCGACGCCATAGCCCAGCCCCTGATAGATGCCGATGACCTGGCGCTGCAGCTGTTCGGCTTCCCGGTAGCGCCCCTGCTCCTGCACGACATAGACGAGAATGCCGAGAATGCCGGCGGTATCGACGTGATACTTGCCGGACTTGCCAAGACGACTGAGCAGCGCCCGCCGCACATCGGCTTCGCCCTCGCCGACCCGGCCCTGCTTGACCTTGGCCCGTCCCTCCAGCGCGAGCGCCCAGTCTGCGGCGGTCTCCGCCTGTCCAGCCGGGGGCTTGCTCTCCCATTGCGCGTAGGTCTTCACCGAGTTCGCATGGAGGATCGACGCCTTGTGATACCCGGCCTCCGCTTCGGCCAACCGCCCCCGCGCCTCCTCGGCGCGCGCGCCGGCGTCTTCGACGGACGCCTGCCACGCCATCCCGTAGATCGGGAACATCGGCCAGCGCTGCGCTTCCGCCAGCAAGGCGCGGCTGCGCGCGACGTAGGACTCCGCCGCAGCGATGTCACCGCCGCGGAGATAGCCGAGCGCGAGGGTATAGTAGGCGCCGAACAGCTTGCCCTTGCCGCTCTTGGAAAACGCCGCAATCTGCTTGGCCAGGAGCGCGTTGGCGCGCTTGTTGTCCCCGGCCTGCCGCAAGAGCCGCATGAACAGTTGCTCGTAGCGGCTGCCCTTGTTCTTGTAATCGTCGCCGCCGGCATTGTTGACCGCCAATTCGGCGTCGCCGAGCGCGTCGTTACGACCGAGCAGCGCTCTCGCCTGCGCCCGCTTGTAATAGAAGTCGGCCAGATCGGCTCCCTTCAAGGCCGCCGGCACGGCCGCATCAGCGGTAACCGTCTGCTTCGCGACCTCGTCCGGGTCGGGCTTCTGCTGATCGAGAATCGCGGAGATGTCGGAGACCGTTCGCGGCGGCGCCACCAGCGGCGCCGCGCCGTCCCTTGCGACGTCTGCGGCGCTGGCTTTCGGCTGCACCGTCATCTTCTCTGCCGAGAACAACGCAGCCTTCGGCCGCGCGACGGTCATCGCATTCCTGACACAGCCCTGGACGATTGATCTCGCCTTCGCAAAGCAGGCTTCGTGCGATCCTCCACCCTGCTTGCAGGCCATGTAGGCCGGCTTGCCGCTGGAGCTGCGGCAATTCTCGATCACCTGATCGCGCTCGAGTGCCGACAGTGGGGAACTCGTGACAGCGCTCGCGATGACAATGCAGAATGACACGAAGCTGCAAGGGCGTGCGAACTGCCTCATCGTTGTTACTCCGCAATCCGGAACGCGATACCAACGCGAAAACGGGGCCGGCTCATCCATGTGTTGCCGGCCTGAAGATCATAGCGGCGCTCATAATCCAGCGCCACACCTGCGAAACACATCGGCCTGACACATGCGATCAGGGCTAATTTCGAACGTGTCGTTCGAAGCATGGCCCATCGACGTACTCCGCCACCGTTCGCGGATGCCGGGCTTCGCACTGACGGTAAAAGATGAGGCGATCGGCAAGGAATTGGCGTCGTCGTCACGCTGTCACGGGCGCGGCGATATCGATGGCGCGTCAGGCATCACACCACATGGCGCCACAGCCGCCGCAATGCGGCAGCCGATTCAGCGCCACATCCCGCGCATGCGGGCGCTGACATCGATCCGCGGGCCCTGGCTTGCGGACGGCGCCGCTGCGCCGGCCGCCGACCTGGGTGCCGACCTGGGCCACGTCGTCCGCTCGAACAATCCGAGCAGCCGCTCGGGAATGAAACGGGTGCGTGCGGCGTAGACGTGGCGGTCGCCCTTGGCCTGCTGGCCGTGGGTGAAGAAGCGCTGCGGCACCAGCAAGTGCAGGTCATCCTTGGCGCGGGTCATGGCGACGTAGAGCAGCCGCCGCTCCTCCTCGAGCTCGGCCGTCGTTCCGGCGCCGAGGTCCGAGGGCATGCAGCCGTCGACGACGTTGAGCACGAACACGGACTTCCATTCCTGGCCCTTGGCGGAATGGATCGTCGACAGGATCAGATAGTCCTCGTCCAACAACGGCACGCCTGCCTCGTCGCTGGTCGCGTTCGGCGGATCGAGTGTCAGTTCGGTGAGAAAGCGCTCGCGTGAGGGATAGCCGCTCGCGATCTGTTCGAGCTGGATCAGGTCGGCCTGGCGGGTGTCGGCATCCTCATGGATGCGATCGAGATGCGGTGCGTACCAAAGCCGGGCGCGCTCGAGATCGGACGGCCAGCTGGACTCGCGGAGGTCCTCGACGACGCCTGTGAACGCGGTCCAGTGCTCGCCGGCGCGCGGCGGCGCCGGTGCCCGCAGCAGAGCCGCGACCGGATCGGCGCCCTCGCTCATGTGATCGAGCACGCGCTGCGCCGATGCCGACCCGACGCCCGGAATCAGATGCATCAGGCGGAAGCCGGCGACGCGATCCCTGGGATTTTCGACGAAGCGCAACAGCGCCAGCAGGTCCTTGACGTGAGCGGCGTCGAGGAATTTCAGCCCGCCGAACTTGACGAAGGGAATGTTGCGCCTGACGAGTTCGATCTCCAGCGGACCGCTGTGGCTCGAGGTGCGGAACAGTACGGCCTGCTGCTTCAGCAGCGTCCCCGTTTCCCGGTTGTCCAGGATGCGCTCGACGATGCAGCGGGCCTGATCGGCCTCGTCGCGCACGGTGATCAGTTGTGGCTTTTGGCCCGCGGCCCGGTCAGTCCACAGATTCTTGGTGAAGCGCTCGCGGGCGAGTTCGATCACGCCGTTGGCGGCGGCGAGAATCGCCTGCGTCGAACGATAGTTGCGATCGAGGGTGATGATGTGCGCCGGCGGGGCGAACTGCCCCGGGAAATCCAGGATGTTGCGCACCGTGGCGGCCCGGAACGAGTAGATCGACTGCGCATCGTCGCCGACCACGGTGAGGCCGTGACCTGCGGGCTTGAGCGCCCGGAGAATCGACGACTGCAGCCGGTTGGTGTCCTGATATTCGTCGACCAGGACGTGGTCGAAGCGGCTGCCGATCTCGCTGGCCAGCCCCGGCTCGCTCATGGTCTGCGCCCAGTAGAGCAGGAGATCGTCGTAATCCAGCACGTTCTGACGCTGCTTGGCCTCGACATAGGCCGCAAACAGTGTCTTCAGCTGGTCGGCCCAGCCGGAGCACCACGGAAACGAACTGCCCAACACCTGCTCGATCGGCGCCTCCGCGTTGACGCAGCGCGAGTAGATCGCAAGGCAGGTGCCTTTGGTTGGAAAGCGAGTCTCCGTCTTGGAGAAGCCGAGTTCGTGCCGGACCAGGTTCATCAGGTCAGCGGAGTCCTCGCGGTCATGGATGGTGAAGTTGGAGTCCAGCCCGATCTGCTCGCAATTCTCACGCAGCAGACGCGCGCCGATGCCGTGGAAGGTGCCGGCCCAGCTCAGGGCGTCCGTCATGAGGCCGGCGTTGTCGCCGATGACCTTGCGCGCGATCCGCTCCACCCGCTTGGACATCTCCGAGGCCGCACGCCGCGAGAACGTCATCAGCAGGATGCGGCGGGGATCGGCGCCGCAGACGATGAGGTGGGCGACGCGGTGCGCCAGCGTATTGGTCTTGCCCGAACCGGCTCCGGCGATCACCAGCAGCGGCGCAAATGGCCCCTTGCCGACCGCACCATGTTCGACGGCGCGCCGCTGCTCCGGATTGAGGCTTTCAAGATAGCTCGCAGTGCCTGACACGTCCGCGGCCGATTCCCTGATACTGCGGGTCCACGTCGGACCGTGGGCGCCGACCGTTCGACGGTCGCTGATTCTCGCTTTGTTCGCAACGGGCAGGACCGGCCGTCAATTTCGACCCCGCCCCAGCACAAAGGCCCCCTCGCGGGGGCCTTTGCTGTTCTTGAGATCCCTGAGGCCGCCGGGGCCTTTGCTTTTAGAAGCAAGCTTGGTCCCCGCTGCGAGGACCATTGCCCGAGAGGCAAAGCCCAGATCGCCTTTCGGCGACCATTGCTTTTAAAAGCAGACGAGGGTCCCCGGTCAGGGACCCCTGCTCCCGCACGGCATCGATTTAGACGGCGTCCTTGGCGGCCTTGACGGGCCGCGCCCGCACGACCTTGCGCGCCGGCTTGGCCTTGAACATCATCTCCTCGCCCGTGAACGGGTTGGTGCCCTTCCGCGCCTTGGTCGCCGGCTTCTTGACGACCACGAACTTGGCAAAGCCGGGGACGAGAAAGACCCCGTTTTTCTTCAGTTCCTTGTGACCGACATCGGTCAGCGTTTCCATCACGGTCTTG
>Ga0105237_10009831_pt1 | contig 10228 bp, 9 predicted proteins | sample KBSC24metaG_FD_81520 | JGI IMG/M metagenome (GOLD analysis project Ga0105237, IMG submission 81520) | Corn rhizosphere microbial communities from Kellogg Biological Station, Michigan, USA - KBS C2-4 metaG | ecosystem: Host-associated > Plants > Roots > Rhizosphere > Soil | place: Michigan, USA... | reverse complement strand
AGGCGGCGACTGCGTGCGTGTTCGGTGATCGGCTCGCCGTCGACGAGTTCGAGCGCGATGTAGGGCACGCCCGCATCGGTGACGCCGCCCTCGATCAGGCGCGCGATGCCGGGGTGGCGCAGTTGCGCCAGCGCGCGGCGCTCGTCGCGGAAGCGCCGCTGTTCATCCGCGCCATGCAGGCCGCGGTGCAGCAGCTTGAGCGCGACGGTCTGGCGCACGCCCGCCTGTTCGCGCTCGGCGCGATAGACGACGGACGAGCCGCCTTCGCCGAGGCGTTCGTGCAGGGTGAACGCACCGATCGTCGTGCCCGCCGGCGGCGCGGCGACCTCCGCGCGCGTGTCGCCGACGCGGCCGAGCAACTGCTCGAACGGATCGTCGAGCACGCGTGCGGCGTCGTGCGAGTCCGCGGCGAGCAGGCGCTCGACCGCCGCGCGCTGTTCGGGATCGAGGCAATGCGCATGCAGCCAGCGCGTGCGCTCGGCCGGATCACGTTCGAGCGCGCGCTCGAACCATTCGCGTACGAGCGCCGACGGTGCGTTCATGGCGGTTCCCCAGAGCCTGGCTTCTGCGGGAACGATAACGCCGGATCGAGCGCAATGCGGACAGGGGTTGCGCGTGGCTACGCCCGCGCCTTCCGGCGCGGGCGTTCATTGGCGGCTGGCGGCGGACTCAATGCCCGCCGTTGTCCTTGACCGCTTCGACCGCCTTGTCCTTGGCGACGTCCATCGCCTTGTCCTTGGCCATGTCGACCGCCTGGTCCTTGATCGCACCGGTCGCGGCACCGCCGACGGCGGAATCGCCGACCGCTCCCGCTGCCGCTGCGCCACCGAGCGCACCGCCGCCGACCGCATCGGCGGCCTTGTCCTTGGCGACGTCCATCGCCTTGTCCTTGGCCATGTCGATGGCCTGGTCCTTGATCGCGCCGGTCGCGGCACCGCCGACGGCGGAATCGCCGACCGCTCCGGCGGCCGCTGCGCCACCGAGCGCGCCGCCACCGACCGCATCGGCGGCCTTGTCCTTGGCGACATCCATCGCCTTGTCCTTGGCCATGTCGACGGCCTTGTCCTTGGCCGCATCGGTGACCGCGTCCTGCGCAAACGCCGTTGTGCCGAAGCAGGCGACCGCGACGACCAGACCGCATGCGAATACACGCTTCATGGCAGCACACTCCCTCTCGCCGGTTGGGAATGCCACGCTACGCCGAGCGTATTGCGCGATTGCTAATTTTTCGTGTGGTCGTGCCGGCGTAACCGAAGTTGTCGATCGGCCACTAGCCGGCCGGCTTGCCGCGCAGCACGCGTGCCGGCAGCAGGATGATCCCGCGCAGCAGTTCGAACACGCCTTCGACCGCGAGGCCGAGCAGGCGAAACGGCAGCAACAGCAGCCAGACCAGCGGGTACAGCACCAGCGCGAGCAGGGCCAGCGGCCAGCAGAACACCAGCAGCAGCAACCACAGCACGAAGGTCAGCATCGACGTCTCCAACTTACCGGAGCGGTTCCGGTAGCCCATCGTTGCATGGTGGGGGCGGGCGGCCAGTGCCGAAAGGGGTGCGCCGCCCGCAACCTCGGCCCGTAGCTCGTATCGCGCTTGTTCATGGGAATCCCTTCAATGGATGGATTCCGCGCGGCGAATCCTTTCGCCGGCGCGGAGGTTATTGCTTCAGGCTGACCAGCTGCTTCAGGACGCCGTCGAGGCCTCCGAAAACCGTCAGCTTGTCGACCTTCTCGGTGACCTTCTCCAGCACCTCCAGTTCCTTGAGGCGCATCAGGGTCGGGCTTTCCTCGATCAGCCGGGCGGTATTCAACGCCGAGCGCATCGCGTTCGCCTCCTCGCGACGACGGATCACGTTCGCCTGCGCCGCCTTCTCCGCCTGCACGACGCTGTTGAGGATCTCCTTCATCTCACCCGGCAGGATCACGTCCTTGACGCCGACACCGAGCACTTCGAGGCCGAGCTCGCCGATGCTGCCGCGCACGTAGGCGAAGATGTCGCCGTCGAGCGAGGCCTTGTCGCCGAGCAGTTCGTCGAGGGTCTTCGACGCGACCGCCTTGCGCAGGCCGAACTGCAGTTCGCGATACAGGTAGTCGCCGTACTTGGCGACGCGCGTACGCACCGCGACCGCGTCGGTCACGCGGAAGCTCGCCGCCAGGTTCACGCGCAACGACACCTTGTCGCGCGTCAACATTTCCTGGCCCGACACTTCCACGCTCTGCACGCGCAAGTCGACGACTTCGGCGACCACGTTCCTGCGGAAATTCCAGAACGCGTACGCACCCGCCGCCAACGTGCGCGCGAGCTTGCCGTCGACGAAGACGAGACCCGCGCTTTCCGCCGGCACGTCGACCACGACCGCCACGCGGACGAGCGAACCGAGCTGGCGCAGGCGCGCAGCCACCGCGGCCGGCACGGCCAGGTCGTCGCCGAGCGCGATGCGTTCGACCACCACGCCGGTCGACGCGCGACCGAACAGCTTGCGCGTGCCCGGCGCGAGCACGTCCTCGAGCTTGCCGTTGCGCGTCACCAGGCCGACCTCGTCGACGCCGATGTCGGCGAGCACGAACGTCTGCTCCAGCACCGCACCGAGGCGCTCGATCAACGCGTCTGCGTCCCTGCCTTCGAACTCGGTGCGCGCGAGGTCGAACACGCGCGTCTCGACGCGATCGAACAGGCTCACGATGCGATACACGCCCGGCATGAGCGCGCGCTCGAACCGACGGTTGCGATACACCAGGCCGCGTTCGCCGTCACCGACCACGACCTTGTTCCACAGCTTCATGACACGACCTCCTTGTTGCGGCAGCGATGGAATCTTCCGCGCGCGCTGCCGGAGGCGCGGAGAGGGTGGGAACGCCCCACGTCGCCGGCGGGGTATCGTGGCGAGCGCCGCGCAGTCGTGCGTCGTGTCCGGCGCCGCGGCGGACGACCTTGTCCGCGCGCGTGCATTCGACGACACCTTCGTCCGCGGCGCCGGCCACGAAGCAGCCGATGGCGACGTTGCGACACCGTGTTTCATCGCGCGGCAAGCCGCCCGACTCCACCCGCCACCGCGCGGGGCGTTCCCGTTGGTGGGACTTGCGTCCCGGTTTGCAGTCAGCACTTCGGAAAGTGCGGGATTCGAACCCGCTACCCACGGTTTATGAGACCGTTGCTCTACCCAGATGAGCTAACTTCCGGAACGGGCAGGATTCGAACCTGCGACCTGCCGGGTACGCCGGCCGCTCTACCACTGAGCTACCGTTCCAATGCGATCGACGGCGTACTTGCGGCGGTATACGCACCGGCAGCGCCGGGCGCACCAGCCGGGACTCGCGAGCCCGGACCGCTGCAGCAGGTCGTTTCATCGATCGCGCATCGACGCCGCTCGCGCAGCGTCAATCCTGTTGGCGGCACGAGCCGCCGAATCTCCTCGCATCACGAACGTTCGCGCCGGAGACTGCTCCTGCGTTTCCGGCATATCGGCCATCCATGGCCGGTTGGCACGCTCGTGCATTGCCAACATGCCGGCCATCCATGGCCCCGTTGGCAATTGCTCCTGCATTGCCAACATGCCGGCCATCCATGGCCCGCAAAAAAAAAGCCCCCGGGGGCAAGCCTCCCGGGGGCGTTCGTTTCGCCGTGGGAGATCGGAATGCCGATCTCCCCTGCGTGCAGGTCAGACCGGTCGTGCGCCTTTGCCTGCGAACAGGCATGGCATGACATCGCCGCGCATGGCAATGCGCAGGTCGCGATGTCGCGGGTGGCCGGAAAGTCTCTGCATGGAATTCATCGTCCGAAAAATCGCATCGTCATGACGCGAAGGCGGCGCACCATACGCCTCGATTTTGCAATGTGCAAGTGTCGCGTGCGGATTCATTTCGCGCTGTCGGCCGGTTGCACCTGCAAGTCGTCCGCGTCGGACACCACGGCCGGCACGATCGTTGCGGGAGCCGCTGCGACATGCGTCGTCGCGGGCAGGTGCGCGGTCGTGCGCCACGCGATGATCCAGCCGATACCGACCAGAGCGGCCGAGATGCCGAACGTGATGCCGGCCCAGGCGTCGTGCAGATGCGCGCCGGTCACCGCGGCGAATGCGCGCGTGAACACCGTCGGCGCGATGATGCCGGCGATGCTCGACAGGCTCGCGACCGCGCCCTGCAGCCGACCCTGTTCACCCGGATCGACCTGGTGCGTCATCATCGCCTGTGCCGCCGGCGTCGCAACGCCCCACAATGCGGCGATCGGCATCGCGGCCCAGAACCAGCCCGCGCTCGGCGCAAGGCCATAGAGGGTGAAGCCGAGCGTGCCGCAGCCGAGGCCGAGCATGAGCGCGCGACGTTCGCCGAGCGTGCCGACGATCTTCTTGATCAGGCCGCCCTGCACGATCGCAGCGAGCACGCCGACCGCGGCGAGCGTGTAGCCGACCATCTGCGGGCCCCAGCCGAAGCGGTAGTCCGCGTACAGCACGAACGTGCTCGGATAGACCATGTGCGCGAGTGCCATCAGGAACAGCACGGCGACCAGGCCGAGCACCTGCGGATACCGCTGCAGCAGGCGCAGCGACCCGATCGGATTCGCATGCGCCCAATCGAACCGCGGCGTGCGCTTTTCCGGCGGCAGCGATTCGGGCAGGACGAAATAGCCGTAGGTGAAGTTCGCCAGGCACAACACCACCGCGACCCAGAACGGTGCGCGCTGGTTGATCTCGCCGAGGAAGCCGCCGATCGCCGGCGCGATCACGAAGCCGATGCCGAACGCCATGCCGATCATGCCGAACGCCTGCGCACGCTTCTGCGGCGGCGTGATGTCGGCGATGTAGGCATTCGCGGTGCTGAAACTCGCCGCGGTGATGCCGGAGATGACGCGTCCGATGAACAGCAGCGGCAGCGTGTTGACCATCGCCATCATGAGGAAATCGAGGCCGAGGCCGAGATTGGACAGCAGGATCACCGGTCGCCGGCCGTAGCGGTCCGACAACGCGCCCTGCACCGGCGTGAAGAAGAACTGCATCGCCATGAACACGGTCGCGAACCAGCCGTACCAGATCGCCGCCTTCGACACGTCGCCGCCGAGGAAACTCTCGATCAGGTGCGGCAGTACCGGGATGATGAGGCCGAACGACAGGATGTCGATCAACACGGTGATGAAGATGAAGATCAGCGCGGCGCGGCGCGGCGCGGACGGGAGCGTCGGTTCCATGGGCGGGCTGCGGCAGGGCGAAGGCGCGCACGATAGCCGATCCGCGCGCGGCCTGCTTGTGCACTGGTTGCGCGATGGGAGACGGATCGTGCCTGCGTCGGCCGGAGTCCGCGAGTGCGGAGCGGCTGTTGTCGAAGAGAGCGGCCATGGATGGCCGCTCTGGAATCATCGAAGGTGAAGGCCTGCGGTTACGCGAAGGCGCGTGTCGAAGCAGCGATCCGCGAAGATCGCACTCACCTGTGCCCGTCGATGTCGATGAAGCGCAGGAACTCCGCGCGCGTGCGCGCGTCCTCGCGGAAGGTGCCGAGCATCTGGCTCGTGATCATCGACACGCCGGTCTTGTGCACGCCGCGCGTGGTCATGCACTGGTGGGTCGCGTCGATGACGACGCCGACGCCGCGCGGCTTCAGCACCATGCCGATGCAGTGCGCGATCTGCGCGGTCAGCTTCTCCTGCACCTGGAAGCGGCGCGCATACGCGTCGACGACGCGCGCAAGCTTGGAGATGCCGACGACCTTGTCGGTCGGCAGGTAGCCGACGTGGGCGCGCCCGATGATCGGCGCCATGTGGTGTTCGCAGAACGATTCGAAATGGATGTCGCGCAGCACGATCATCTCGTCGTAGCCGGCGACCTCCTCGAACGTGCGGCCGAGGTACTCGGCCGGATCGATCGCGTAGCCGGAGAACCAGTCGCGATACGCGTCGGCGACGCGCTTGGGCGTGTCGAGCAGGCCTTCGCGCTGCGGGTCCTCGCCCGCCCAGCGCAGCAGGATGCGTACCGCGTCCTCGGCCTGCGCCTGGTCCACCGGTGCCGGCTTGGCGATCTTCGCGCGCGTGTTCTTCTTCATCCGGGGCAACCGTTCGGGGCGAGCGCGCAGTCTAGCAGGCCGCCGCCGAGGCTCCCGCTCAACGTGTGCGAAGCTTGCGCGATGCCGTTTCGCGACGCGCGGGTTTCGCCTCCACCGGTGCGAGCACCCACGACAGTGCGATCAGTTTGCCGCGCGGGCGTTCGTGCGCAGGTTGCTGCACCAGTTCCATCAGGCGTGCGAGCAGGCGATTGATCTCGGCGAGGTCGGCGGCGTCGACCCAGCCCTTGCCACGTGCGGCCCACAGTTCGCGCCGCGGCCCTTCGACGACGCTGTCCGGATCGGCCAGCGCGCGCGCGAAGTCACGCCCGGCCACGCGCAGCACGCTCGCGGCGACGCGCCCGACCGCATCCGCGTTCGCGGTCGCGCCGGGCTTGTAGCGCAACCGCAGCCGGTCGCCCTTGCGCGTGCGCGAGCGATAGCGGCGACCATCCGGCGCGGCTTCTTCCTCGACCAGGCCGCCGTCGGCGAGCTGGCGCAGGTGGTAGTACAGGCTGTCCGCCGGGCGGCCGAGCGCGGCCGCGAGTTCGGCCACCGTGACCGCGGCGCCGAGCGCCTCGAGGGTGTCGACGATCTCGATCCGCGTCGGCGAGGCGAGTAATTCGATCTCGCCCGCGTCCTCGATCAGCGCCGGCCGGGTGCGTGCCATTGGTTGGGTTGCCTTGTTTGAAATTCGATGCAATTATTCAAACAACGCCGCTGCGGCGCAAGTGCCCTGCATCCTGGAGAACGCCATGTACAAGCATCCGATCGCCTGCGCCGTCCTGTTCGCGCTCGCCGCCACGTCCGTCGCGCACGCCGACGAGGCATCCGATCTGCTCGCCCGCTACAAGGCGGCGAGCGGTGGCGCGCACTGGGACGCGGTCACGAGCCTGCGCACCGACGGCACGCTCGCCGCCGGCGGCCTCAGCGGCGAGTTCCAGGCGACCCAGGACGTCGTGCGCGGCCGCTCGAACGACCACTACAAACTCGGTCCGCTCGAAGGCGCCGCCGGCTATGACGGCAGCGTCGGCTGGAGCCGCGATCCCGGCGGCGAAGTTGCCGCCCTCGATGCGCCGGAAGCGAAGCGACGCGCACACAGCCAGGCCTGGCTCGACGCGCGCGGCTACTGGTATCCGTCGCGCATCGCCGCGACGTACGCGAAACCCGACGCGCGCGAACTCGATGGCCGCCGCTACGAAGTCCTCGTCGCGACGCCGGAGGGCGGCGATCCGCTCACGCTGTGGTTCGATGCGGATACCCACCTGCTCGCGCGCGTCGTGCAGAAGCAGGGCGCCGACACTGCGACGACGATGTTCGACGATTGGCGCGAAGTCGACGGCCTGCGCCTGCCGTTCCACGCCGCCACCGACATGACCGATGCCGCAGGCCGTACCGATCCGCGCAACCGCAACGAAGTGAAGGCCGCGCGCATCGCCGTCAACATCGCACTCGTCGATGCGGACTTCGCGATGCCGGCGATGGTCGCGACGGCGCGCATCGACGCACCCGGTGGTGTCGCGCGCATCCCGTTCGAACTCGTCAACAACCACATCTACGCGCAGGGCGCGATCGACGGCAAGCCGGCGCGCTTCCTGGTCGACACCGGCGGCATGAATCTGCTGACGCCGGCATCGGCGAAGAAATTCGGCCTCGCCGGTGAAGGCAAGCTGGCCGGGCGCGGTGTCGGCGACGAGGTCGTCGACGTTTCGTTCGCGCATGCGGGCGACGTGCGCGTCGGCGACGCGGTGCTGGCCAAGCCGGTGTTCGCGATCATGGACCTCGGCAAGCTGCCCGCGGTCGAGGGCGTCGACAGCGACGGCCTGGTCGGCTCCGAGATGTTCCGCCGCTTCGGCGTCACGATCGACTATGCGAAGCACGAGCTGGTGCTGGTCGAACCGGCGAAGTTCGCGCCGCCCGCGCATGCCAGCGTCGTGCCGTTCGAGCTGGCCGATCGCATCCCGATCATCACCGGCACGCTCGACGGCATTCCGGCGCGCATCAGCGTCGACACCGGTTCGCGCGTCTCGCTGACCCTGCATTCGCCGTTCGTGCGCGAGCACGACCTGCTGGCGAAATATGGCGCGGCGGCCGAAAGCGTGGTCGGCTGGGGCGTCGGTGGCCCGTCGCGCGGGCATCCGGCGCGCTTCGGCGTGCTGCGGCTCGGCGACATCGACATCGCCGACGTTGCCGGCGATCTCTATTCCGGCAACAAGGGCGCGTTCGCCACGCCCGACATCTCCGCGAACCTCGGTGGCGGCGTGCTGAAGCGTTTCACGGTCGCGTTCGACTACGCGGCGAAGAAGATGTACCTCGCTCCGAACGCGGATGCCGGCGCAGCGGACGCGTTCGATCGCAGCGGCCTGTGGCTGCTCGGCGACGGCGATGCACTGCAGGTGGCCGATGTCGCAGCCGACAGCGCCGCGGCGCGTACGGGCATCGAGGTCGACGATCGCATCGTCGCGATCGGCGGCGAGAAGATCGCGATGCGTCCGCTGCCGGAATGGCGCCAGCGCCTGCGTGAGCTGCCGGTCGGCACGAAGGTCGCGATCGCCTATCTGCGTGGCGGCAAGCAGGCGCAGGCCGAGCTCGTGCTCGCCGACCGCATCGCGTCGAAGTGGAAATCCGCCGGACGCTGACCCGCCGCACTGCGGTCGCGCTTGCAGCGCTCCTGCGACGGCAGGAGCGCGACGACCTCGACCTGCATTCGTGGAAGCAGCGCAACCGCAACCGGGGCTCCGGTTCGGCGACGCGTCACGGCTCGAAGCCGTCGCGGTAGATCGGATCGAGCACGACATCGCGCACATTGCCCCACAGCGCGTACAGGTCATCGTGCAGCACGGCGGCCGTCGCGTAGACGAGAAACACTGCGGCGACGCCGGTCTGGTTGTCCACCCACGGCGAGGTGGCGTACTTGCCGGTGCTCGATACCTGCACCGCAACGCCCTGCGCATCGACGAGGTTGCGCCACTCGCCGTAGCCGTAGCCGAACGCTTGCGGATCGGGTGAGTTGAGCACCGGCGCGCCGTGCGTCTGGTCCTTCTGCATCTCGAGGATACCGTCGGCATCGAGGTACTGCACGCCGTTCCAGGCGCCGTGCTGCGCGATCATCTGCACGGCGTGCGAGTAGTCGAGCATCGTCGCGCCGATGCCGCCGGCGATCTGCGGGTTCGCCGTGGCAAAGTAGAAATCGGTGTCGGGCATGCCGAGCGGCGTGGTCACTTCATCCTGGAAGATCTGCGCCCAGCTCTTGCCGGTGGCGATCTCGGCCATGCGTCCGCCGACCTGCATGCCGTTGCCGGTATAGGCGAAGGCGCTGCCCGGTGCGTATTGCAGGGTCAGGCCGAGAATCTGCTGCGCGCAGGTGTCGAGCGTGTAGTCGGAATGATTGCCGACGCAGTCGGCATCGTCCGCCGGCAGGCCGGACGTGTGGCTGAACAACTGGCCGAGCGTGATCGCCTGCTTGTCCGCCGGCGCGGCCGGGAAGTACTGGCCGACGCTGTCGCCCCAGCTCATCAGGTGCCGCTCGACGAGGCGTTCGATCGCGATCGCGGACAGCCACTTGCTGGCCGACGCGATCGGGATGCGGGTGGTCGGGCTGTAGCCGTCGAAGTATTCCTCGTCGATCACGCTGCCGTTGCGGATCACGACCAGCGAAGCGCCACCGATGCCCGGATGGGCTTGCAGGAGATCCTCGATCTGCTGCGTGACCGGAGAGAAGTCGTAGACGAGTGCCGCGCGCGCATCGGCCGCGACGAGCAGGATCAGGAAAGACAGCAGCAGGCGCAAGGGCGATTCCTTGTGAGGACACTGCTCCCTGCAACGCACGGCGCGTCGCGCGGTTGACCCGGACCGGGCGGGCCTCGGCCCGCCACGCCACGTGCATGACGTTCAACGGCGAGCCAAGGCCCGCCCTGCGCACTCACTCGACGCGGCAGAACGCGGCCTTGAGGTAACGCGATTCGGGCACGTGCGCCTGCCACGGATGGTCTTCGCCGGCGCCGGTCACCTTCAGCACCTGCACGGTGCGGTTCGCGTAGAACGCCGCGCGGCGCAGCATGTCGAGGAACTGCTCCTCGCTGACCAGGCCGGTGCACGAACAGGTCAGGAAGATCCCGCCCGGCTTGACCGCGCCGAGCGCGAGCTTGTTCATGTCGAGGTATTTCTTCAGCGCCGGGATCACCTGCTCGCGGTCGCGCGTCATCTT
>Ga0105237_10009828_pt1 | contig 10229 bp, 7 predicted proteins | sample KBSC24metaG_FD_81520 | JGI IMG/M metagenome (GOLD analysis project Ga0105237, IMG submission 81520) | Corn rhizosphere microbial communities from Kellogg Biological Station, Michigan, USA - KBS C2-4 metaG | ecosystem: Host-associated > Plants > Roots > Rhizosphere > Soil | place: Michigan, USA... | reverse complement strand
TACTCCTACGGGATATTACCACATGCGTTCTATCATCCAAGCGAAGTGAGAACAAGGTGAAAATGGTATCGCTAAGGAGGCCAGGATGCAGAATCGAAAGCAAAATGCAACACTACTATCAGAAAGCGGGTTGGGTAGCCTTGCGAAAAGGTGCGATACTCCACATCCGGCACGTCTCCGCCGAGCGAGAAGATGCAAACCCACGACCGTTGGCTTCCAACGGTTAGCAACGGGGAAAGATTATGGTTGCGCATATATACCGTGGCATGTGATTGGTAGGACAGTCTTTGATATCCCTCAGGGCGACCTTTTCAACGTGTGGGTGCGTTGACTACTGGTCTAGTACCTGCAACTATCAGGTCACGGAGCATTCAACCCCGATTGACGGGGGGTAGCACCAAGTGTCTTGTGGCCATCAGTTAGTGGCATCGGAATGGGCAATCCTTGTGTCATGAAAATCACCCACCTTGTTCCACTCACTGTCAGATTTAAAGGACGATCGGTTACCTCCGAGGAATATACCTAGGCACATACCTCCCACAGTAAGTTGGATCGAAAGATGAGGTGGATCGTTGTTGAAATAGACGAGGTCTCCCTCCCTGTGATGGTAATACCTTTTGAGTACTGGGTGCGGAGTACCTAGGCTTTATCATCTTGACTTATTGCTCTCTAATTTTGGGTCTCGGTCCGAGTTCTCTGAATATAGTGGTTGGCATCAATGCTGGCGCGAAAGGGTGCAGCAAGTAGATGTTCTAGAAGTAGGTTGAGGTGATGCCAGTGATGGACACCATGCTAGCTTATCTATCAGGCCTTCATCACAGGCCGCGTCTTGCCGAATGAGGAGAGTCAGCAGGCGATATAGCAGATGCCTAGATAGGTGCTTGCAGGAAGAGGATCTTGGAGGGCATCTTCCCTGGCACAACATATGGCGAGGCGTGAAAGAAGCTCAGGGACAAGGTGCTTATCACGCTATCAAGAAGTAACGTTGCTTTCCAGGAATCCAATCGCTGACCCAGGATCCTTACTAAGCCGATACACCCGTGATTGGTGTTTCTTGGCATTCCCTCTGTGGAATCGGGGGGGAATGCCAAGAGATCTAGTGGCATGAGGAGAAGCACCAAGCAAGCCTGGTAGTGCGACAATAGAGGAATACAAGAATCCTCGCTGGCTATCAGTGGCTACATCTGCACAACATCCTTGTTACATGCCTGTTCATTAAATCCGACCTACTCGGACATGAGGTGCTATAGGGTAAAGTCGTACACTATCCCTTCAATGCAACGCTACCTGCCGATCGATAGCCTTTTGGGCTGTCGATGTGGAAGGATATATTCCCATGGGACCATCTCTCCCCTCAGTCGCATCCCAGCCAGAAAGTTCACACAAACTTGAACAAGATGTCTTCTGGAGTCGCACCAGTGGAGTCCGTAGAGGCCCCGAAAGGTCAAATTCCAACTTCAGAGAAAGATGTTATCGACGAGAAGCAGGGCCTTGACCTGAAGGGATCCGCTCAAGCCTCTGATTCTGATGAGGCTGCTGATGATATCCTCGTCGGCCCCAATGGAGAGCAGTATCCGACCAAGCATGAATTGCAGACTCTGAGACGGACTCACGGGCACGTTCCTATGATCCTCTACAGCATCGCGTTTGTTGAACTCTGTGAACGGTTTGCCTACTATGGAACCATCCAAGTCTGTAAGTCTGATGAGCATTTACTCTCGGGAGGAAACGTGCATGCTAACCCAATCCAGTCAACAACTACATCAATTGGCCCTTGCCTCCAGGCTCCAGGACTGGAGAAGCTGGTACTGACGGCCAAGCCGGTGCACTTGGAAAAGGCACTCAAGCTGCAACTGCATTGACCTTGTTCAACTCGTTCTGGTCCTATGTCATGCCCATGTTGGGAGGGTACCTCGCCGACACCTATTGGGGCCGTTACAAGACCATCAACGTTGCCATTGTAATTGCCACCTTTGGTCACGTCATCATCCTCATTTCCTCCATTCCAGGCGTCATTGAAAAGTCAGACACAGCCCTTGGAGTCTTCTGCCTGGGACTGATCTTTTTCGGCATAGGAGTGGGCTTTTTCAAATGCAACATCTCCCCGCTCATCGCCGAACAATATGAATCCATGTATCCACGGGCGACCGTGGTTGTCGAGAAGACTGGAGAAAGAGTCATCCACGACCCCGGTTTGACCATCTCTCGGATCTACATGCGATACTACTTCTTCATCAACGTCGGTGCTCTCGCAGGCCAAATCTCCATGGTGTATGCCGAGAAGTATGTCGGCTTCTGGCTGTCCTTCCTCCTGCCCACCGTTCTGTTCTTGTTCACGCCCATCGTCATGATCTGGTGCCGGCACAAATACGTCAGGCGGCCACCAACCGGGGATGTCCTGTACAAGGCCACCCTCCTGGTCGGATTCGTCCTGAAGGGTCACTGGACTTTCAACCTGAAATCCCTGATCGCCAGTTTTAAGAGTGACGAGCTGTGGGAAGCGGCCAAGCCATCCCGTGTCTTGAACAAACCCAAATTCATGACCTTCGACGACGCGTGGGTCGACGAGGTCCGCCGCGGTCTCTCGGCGTGCGGTGTCTTCGTCTTCTTGCCCATGTACTGGCTCGTGTACAACCAGATGACAAACAATCTGATCACGCAGGCCGGCACGATGAAACTCAACGGCGTCCCCAACGACGTGGTCAACAACCTCGACCCCTTCACGCTCCTGATCTTCATCCCCATCCTCGACAAGATCGTCTACCCAGCGATGGCCAGGAGAGGCTGGCGCTTCACGCCCATCAAGCGGATCACAGCCGGGTTCGCCTTCGGGTGTGTGAGCATGATCATCTCGGCGATCATCCAACACTTCATCTACGTGAAGTCGCCGTGCGGCAACCACGCGACGGACGGGGACTGCATCGCGGAGCTGGGCCCGCCCGATCTGTCGGTCTGGATCCAGACGCCCGCGTACGTGATCATCGCGTTGTCCGAGATCTTCGCGAACATCACGTCGCTGGAGTACGCGTTCACCAAGGCGCCCAAGAACATGCGCTCCTTCGTCACGGGCCTGTACTGGTTCACCAACGCCTTCTCCAGCGCCATCGGCCAGGCCTTCGTCCCGCTCTCCAAGGACCCGCTGTTCACCTGGCTGTACACCTCGATCGCCTGCATCTCCTTCGTCGGCATGGTGGCCTTCTGGTTCACCTTCCGCGAACTCGATAAGGCCGAGGACGCCCTCAATGCCCTGCCCGAGAGTACGTACCAGGGCCGCAAGGGAAGCATTGTCGACGTCGAGGCCCTGCAGGCCAGGCAGGCCGAACAGGACAAGATCAGGAAGGCCCAGGGCTTGAAGTGAGGGGCGGGGGGAGTCAACAGCAGTCGAAAAGCCCCATAGTTGAGCATGAGGTGGAGCTCGTCAGCGTCCCTTTTGCGTGGCAGCATAGTATCAGAAGTCGTAGCTAGATACCCCCTTGCTTTGTCCATCATACGCGCATCAGTCAGTTAATATCGGCTAGCGTCCTCAGTTGTCAAGACGGAAACAAGCTAGTTTAATCAATATCACTCGTCTCATCATCGTTCGTGAATTGTGAAGCTGTAAATGGACTTGAGCATGACATCTGTCTCATTGGTTTTACATTCGCAGTAGATTCATATGGCCAATCAACCTCAGACGCCTAAGTGCCGCAATTTAATGGTTCTGTGTATCCCCGCCCCGCCTCGTCTCGCCTTCTCACTCCTGGTAGTTTGTTGAAAGGGAAAGGAGAAAATCGACTGAGCACCGGGTAAACGGTACAGCATGCGGCACATAAACACCGGGATTGAATGCTATTTGACATACTTGGTCCCATCACTTGGCCGCCCCCCTCTCGTCACGACATGAGCACGATACTAGTGGGCTTGCAGAGTTCGGCCGGGAAATAGCAGAAGGGGCCGACGGGGCCATGCTCTTCGTGGTCACACTGCGACCAGAGACCGTACACCCCTCCCGATCTGACGCCGCCGGGCTGAACGCCTTCGAGCTGCCACTGGTCCTGGCCGGCGTAGCTGATGATGAAGCGCCACCTGACCTCGCGGCCGGACGGGACCAGGGAGACGCTCCCACGGACGCCGATCATCGGGCGGTTGAGACCGCCGTTTGCCCTGGAGCGGCCGGAGAAGAACAGCTGGGGTAGGTCTGGCGAGATTGGGAGGTTCGTGTGCAGGCGCGGGTCCGACGAGATCGACTGGTCGTACTTGAGCTCGAGCCGCATCAGGTCTCCGCACGCTTCGTCCTCGTGGTCGAGCGTCGGGCGCTCGCTGTCAGGGAATTCCAAGGCGTTGAACGCGAACAGATCCGCGTAGTCCAGGAACGAGTATGTGCCGAGCCAGGGACCTGTGATGCGCGCCCAGTCTTCGGGGGTCGTCGGGTCTGCCAGGGTGCGGTGTGGGATTGCATAGCAGAATCCCGATGGCATGTTCAGATGGCCGTCGACGCAGAATTCGAAATTGCGGCCGATGACCGAGCAGATGGCCTCGAGCAAGAACCAGTCGATGTCGCCGGATCCGTCTCGCTTGAAGGGCCCATAGTCATTGTCTTGTCCCGTGAGATGCCAGTTGTAGACCTTACGTCGGGCATGCCCTCGCGCCTCGTGCTCGATGCGCTCTCGAACCGTAATGCCATAGAGAACGTGGAGCCGGGCGGCGGATTCTGGCCGGCAGTTCTCATATTGCGCTGTAGCGGCCATCGAGCGTGTGACTCGCATCCTGTCGTCGGTGGGTGGTTTTATCTTTCCGCTCGTCCTCGACTGGTGAATGAGCATTTCGATCCCAGGTCGACAGGACCAGTTGACTTCAGCGAGAATCTTCATGTTGAGAGATAAATTCCTGTCATCGGTGGAGGCTAGTAATCCCTGTTCTGCATCACTTGGGGATGGAGAGAACTTTGCGGTATCAATCATGCTGAGGAGGGTGTCAATTTCGTCCTCTACACCGGCATTGTTCACGTCGTGCTCTTGAAGTGCTCGCAGAGTCACAAGCCTTCGCCGTAAGTGCCGATACCAGTCCCATTCTTGGTCATTTGCCAATTGCCCTTCGGGGCTGGGCAAACTTCGAGCATCAGATGGATCATCGAAAAGGTGCAAGAACACGGCTTTCCATAAAAGCTGATTTCGCGGATTGACAAACTCAGCGGCTTCTTTGCAGGTAGTCCCAAAACGAACCACAGAGCGGGCATCAAGGCAGGATAGGACGTGGCTGAGAAGCTCTTGAGGTAGCTCGAGAATTGACATGTCCGATACAGGTGAAAGCGTCATTGTGATTGAGTGGAAGCAGTTAATGGGGCGTGATATTAAATGGTGAAGACGTGAGGTGAGGGAAGAGTGACTTGGTAGCTGTGATTGAATTAAGTCACGGGTGTTTGTACTCCGTACTTACGGATACTTTTGGACGGAGTTTAGTCAACTATTAAATTGGAAGTAGGGTTTGTAGACAGGCACAAGACCCTGGCGTTCATGGTACTGTAGTTAGTGATGATGGACGAGTAGTATTGTTATCTTCCCGCGACACCTCTCGACCAGCAGATGAAATGATAACCGGTTTTTGGACGAAACGGGGAGGAGGGGAACTGGTAGGCACCTAGTGGGCAAGGCTCCTTAGGCCCCAAGGACCCCCCAGGAGTCACCCAGCATTGGGGGTTTACTTAACCACAGCGGGCCCCTCAGCCTGGGAATCCAAGGCGGGGTTAGGCTTTAGCCGAAGTTGGAGCCTGGAGTGACAGGCTGAGGGGCGGTCGAAATTAATAGTTGACAAGTTAGTTTACTTATTAGTTAAGTAGCATTTCAACCTCGTTAGCAGCGCGCCACCAACCGGACTTCCGAGCCCAGAGCCCTGTCATCATTATTGACAGGCGCCGAGGGGCGTCGTTGCGGGGGAGGATTGCCCTTGTTTGTCATGGTATGTAGACTGAGAGCTTTGTTGTTTACACTGGAAGTGACGGCCATGTAGGGAGTACAGAACAAATATCAGAGGGAACAGTCTGGTTTTATATCAACTCCCCAGGTAGGGATGTATTATCCCGTCTACAAGCAATCTTGTCAGCATCAATTGTGGCTCCCACACTCATATGATGTGGGCGGAGGAACAGGAATTCCGCTCGACACAAGAGCCCTAGCGCGTGTGGTAGTACATACCTACTTGGGTGCTCCCGTACTTACTTAGGAGGTCATAACATTGCAACTGATGCCATAAATTTCAAGGGAGCGGCTTTTAAGCAAGCGGGTGAGATTTGATCGCCCATCGAGGCCGCCTACTGGTAAGAGGAAGGATGTACCGAGTAATAGCATTGATCCTTTGGTGTAACCAGAGATCACCTCCACCTCCACTGTGCACACCACCATCCGCCCGCCGAGCAGCTAACTACCATAGCTAGGCAACGCAGGTAAGGAGTACTCACCCATTGACTCGTAGGGAGCAGGGAGCAGGGAAGCTGACGAGCTGACGAGCTTGGCCCTTTGCCTTGTGTGCTTCCCACCACCAATTAACCGCCAGCACAGCCTCACGCTGTCCTCATCGTCGCTACCCTCTAATCAGCAATGCCTCACTTATATCGAAATTGCCATTTATATATAAGAAGGTACCGACAGTATCGAAGCAGATCGTGAACCCCTCGACTTCCTTCCCGCCCTGCGCTGGTTCAATTTTGTTCAATCCCCACCACCTCGCCCCTCCACCCCTCCAACGAATTCAACTGCAACTTCATCCACTTAAACTCAGCTCAAAACCACAATCATGCCCAGTCTAAAAGAATTGCTCAAGAAGAAGGACAATCTCGATAATAGTGATCCTCAGCCACCTCATATGGTGCAGGCCAACGAGTTTACCTTTGTCCGCACTGACACCCATACTGAAGAGTACATCAAACCCCCCGCCTTTGCCGATGACCAGCAATTTTCAAGAGATGGTCCGAGAAGCCCTTCAGGGTCAAGAAAATCCTTCAGTCGATTTCGAAAGAGTGTGAGCCCCGCTGCGTCCGACTATTCATCGCCTGAAAAGGAGAGAAAGGAAGGACATAGAAGGCTTTCACACGTCCTGCATTTGAGTAGGGATCGTTCTGCTAGCACCAGTTCGGTTAATCTGCCCTCAGATCTACCATCCATTGATGATGCCTATCATGACTCAGGTGACCGTCAGGACAAAGAGGCCAGATGGGAAGAACGTGCCACCATCCTTGCGAGCAAGAGTCCCATCATTGGTTCATTACCACCAACCAGTGACATGGAGAGTCTGAATATTGGAGCACCTCCATCACCTCGTCCTCGCAGTGTCAATGACCCCGAGAGCGATGTCAACATCCAAGAAGCCATCCGTTTACACGAGACAGGCGAACTGGAGAATGCTACCAGGATGTTTCGTATCCTAGCGCTACAGGGAAACGTGCTTTCCCAAGTCCTCTATGGTTTATCTCTGCGGCATGGCTGGGGTTGTCAACCTGATCCTAAAGAGGCTGTCACTTACCTCTCCGCAGCAGCATCAAATTCGGCCACTATCGAGTCTGATGCTCTAAAGGCTGGCATGAAAAAGGGGGGTGCAGCAAAAGGTGAACTGGTCCTTGCCATCTTCGAATTGGCAAATTGCTTTAGAAATGGCTGGGGAGTACCTGTCGACAAAGTTGCAGCTCGACAATACTACGAAACGGCGGCAAATCTGGGAGACACGGATGCCATGAATGAGGCAGCTTGGTGCTACCTGGAAGGTTTTGGGGGTAAGAAGGACAAGGTAAGTCTCAATCTCTCGCTTCTTCTTTCTCCTCTTGTTCATCGCCGATCCGTCTTATCCATTTGCAACCCGGACACGAATCGACATGTGCCTTGATATCGTATATCACGTTCCTCCGTCACCAATGCCCGGCTTCATCGGCCCTAAGACAACACGTGATTCACCGCTGCAGCGAGTCCTAGCACGGTGTTGAGCCTCATCACCCCATTTACGAGTACTTCAGGTCAATTAGGTCAAGCCAAAGGCAACCTCAAACATCGTTTTCCAATCCGCAGGCCTGACCGCGACAGCATGGGATATTTCGACCAGTTGGGCCAAACACCGCCCCCAAATACACTCAATACGCCAAATACAGTAACCCATCTCTCGCCGCATCACTTTGGGCAGCAATGCATGCAGCAATCCATCAAGGCCATCCTCCAGTCAACGGTCGCGATTCAGGCTCGCGTTCGTTGTACCTTGCATTAGCCCTTACGAGTCTCACCCCACCCTCCCACGAATCAATCTCATTGTTTTTCGCCGAACTTGGAGAAATATGACTCTGTCACTGACATTTATCCCACTTTAATTGTAGTTTAAAGCGGCACAACTGCTGAGATTGGCGGAAAATAGTGGCGCAAAGACCTTGGGGAATACCTGGTAAGTCGTTCCAAAATTAATCCCACACCCCCCTCCTCACCTTAACCCAACTCCGCCCACGAGCTTCGAGCTTCCAAGTCCACTCCTTCTGCATAAGTTTCCTTACCTTGGAGATCGAGATCAACTGTTTGCGTGGGTCTTGGATCCCGAAACATGCGGCATCCAAACCTAGGATCGCGCTTTGGATTTAGTCCGTCCTGTTTTACCCATTCTCGTCCCTATTCCCGGGCTTATTTTCCACTCAATCGGGTCGAAAATAAACCCTTGGACCTTGGATCTCAGTGCCAAGGAATGCCTGATTGGGCCTTGGGGGCTGGGGTTTGACAACGACCGCTCATGCGACCACGGTCCACCGCTCTGCTACCCTACCACCCAAACACCTGATGACCATATCCATGACCTCGCCACAAGGACAAAGACCGCCCTAGCTTCTCCCGGCTCTACTGTTATTGTGGCCAATTATCAAAACCGAGGTGGCTGGGAACAAACCCGTCCCCTCAAGCCCGTCTCGAGAGCATTATTCATTCCGAGACAGTCGGAATCGTTAACTCGAATCATCTCAAACCCATCGTTCCCTCGCTTGGGCCTGATTTGGATGTTTCATCCAATGCCCCTTCTAATCCTTGATCCACATCTCTACACAAGTTCTTGTTTTTGATTTTCACTCAGAATGGTGGCTGACGTATATTGTTTTCTTTTGTGTCAAAAACAGGATATGGAAGGAAAAATATGACCCACCTAAGTGATCGAAGCGAAACGGTCGAGCTTTCGATGAAGGGTGATCAATTCAACCTGGTCGTTAGCCGGGACCGTTTACCCCGATCCTTCCCGCCTACGTTCACGAGTTCCAACCTGGACGGCAAGGAGCAATAAGACATTCGAAAAGCAGAAACAGGCCCTGCAACGCATTATTTGAAAAATATATGGCATGATACCTACTGATACGGGAATACCAAAGTCCCGATCACTCGAGCGACAGGCCAAACCTCATGATCGCTAGATGCCAAACATCAGTCCTCCCTTTGAAACGATTCATTCAGCATCACCAGATAATTCGGAATACCCCTTGGCATGAGAGCGAAATTACTCCCGAGAACTCTGCCGAAAACCTGAAACATATCACAACTGATACCACAAATGCTATTATTTCATTTCCCCCTCTTTCCTGCTCCCTGCTTCTCGGCCCCCGATTTTGCGAATTAGAAGATGAAGAGAAATCTGGACTACATTATCGGCAGCGTCCGATTCCTGCATCAGCAAGTTTTTGTTCTTCCCTAGTGTTGAAAAATCCGGTTTGTTCCTTATCATGATGTCTATTTTAGTGATGTATACCAGGGAAATTCACCACACTAACAAGAGATAGTCGGTGAAGAATGGGGACGGGAAAAACAGAAGAATTGGGGCTAGAAGCGAGAAAGAAACATCCACTCCAGTCAACCACCGAGAGTCTAGTGAGGGATCCGTCGGTTCAATACTAGGCATCTCCATTACTATTATTCCACTGTGGGGAGTCCGTTTTCGATCATTATTGTGACCATGTTTGTTTTGTTATTATCGTCGTCGTTGATTGTCCTTTTTAGGCTTTCTAACTTTGGCAATTTGCGAATTTTGCCGACGACGACGCGACCGTCAAACGCGACCCGCGATAGCCGCCCCCACCGACCGGGTCCTCGTCACCGCCACACTGGGCCACCCGCTAGGAGTCCAGGACTGGTCGCCACATAGGACGTGTATACTCGGGAGGTAGGTACGGAGTACTATACGGTGTGCTCCATAATTGCTCTAACGGCTCTACCGTTATGTTACCCCCCTAAACAGCAAACGCGAGCATTAAC
>Ga0105237_10009826_pt1 | contig 10230 bp, 8 predicted proteins | sample KBSC24metaG_FD_81520 | JGI IMG/M metagenome (GOLD analysis project Ga0105237, IMG submission 81520) | Corn rhizosphere microbial communities from Kellogg Biological Station, Michigan, USA - KBS C2-4 metaG | ecosystem: Host-associated > Plants > Roots > Rhizosphere > Soil | place: Michigan, USA... | reverse complement strand
TTGTTCAGGTGACAATTTCTTATAAGGAACACCGCTGGGTTTAATAGCAAATACGCCCTGCTTTCTGTCGGCTACGCTTACATTACCAAATGTAAACAGCACCAAACCCAGTTCTGGTAATTGCATATTGGCATCGTAACATGCCTTTTGAATATCCTGATATTTACTCATGAATTGTTCTTTTTTTGCGTGTCACGGTTATCGTGGCGGAGCAAAGGAACCGTGGCACGCCTGCATTATGATAACACTGCCTCCGCTTCTTTTGCTTTCACCGTTCCTTCGATAAACCCGCCGAGGCTGTTGTATTTTTTATATCGCAGATTGTATAAAGCAGTTTTCGATTTGTCGGGATAATACGTGGTATCAAAACCCTGACCCATAGCATTCATGGCATCTTCTGCTTTTTCATAAATGCCGGCTGCAGTAGCTGCGAACATGGCAGCACCCAATGCGCAGGTTTGTTCTGATTTATGAATGCGGATGGGCATGTTCATGATATCGGCCATCATTTGCATGATAAAGGGCGATTTTTTGGCAACGCCGCCCAAACCGATCAATCCTTTTACAGGAACGCCTTCATGGTTAAACCTGTCTACAATGGCTTTGGCGCCAAAGCAGGTAGCTTCCACAATAGCACGGAAAATACGCGGTGCATCGCTGCCCAGATTTAAACCGCTCAGCACACCTTTTAATTCCTGATTGGCATCGGGTGTACGGCGACCGTTAAACCAGTCGATGGCCAGCTCACTGTTTTCATCAAGAGGCAACAGTGCCGCCTGTTTGCTTAATTCGGGAATCAGCTTATCTGCTGTTTCATCCAGAATGGCTTTTACTGTATCCGTATCAACAATAGTTGATTGTGAAAGTACATGTTGCAGGGGCCATGTAAGCACCTGACGGAACCAGGCATAGGCATCGCCAAAGGCACTCTGACCAGCCTCCATACCCATCATACCGGGTAATACCGATCCCGGAACTTGTCCGCAAATACCTTTCACCAGTTTACCTTTCACTTCCTGCAGGGGTGCTACCAGCATATCGCAGGTAGATGTTCCCATCACTTTGCTCAGGTGATAAGGTTCAATTTGTCCGCCTACGGCGCCCATATGCGCATCAAAAGCGCCTACACCAATTACCACGTCGGTAGTAAGGCCCAGCCGCTCGGCCCATTCGGGGCTCAGTTTACCGGCTGCTTTATCAGATGTATAGGTTTTGGTAAATAGTCTTGATGTAAATCCAGTCAGCACCGGATCGAGTTCAGCAAAGAAATGATCGGGGGGAAGACCACCGAATTCTTCTGCCCACAGGGCTTTATGACCCGCAGCACATACGCTGCGTTTCATGGCCGACACATGTTTGCCACCGGTTAATACAAACGGGATCCAGTCGCAATGTTCTACCCATGAATAACAGGCTTCGCGCACTTCGCTGTCTTCGCGCAAAATGTGCAGCAGTTTTGCCCAAAACCATTCGCTTGAATAAATGCCGCCTACGTATTGCAGATAGTTTATATCATATTTTTCAGCGTGTGCATTGATAGCGGCTGCTTCGGCAACGGCTGTGTGGTCTTTCCACAGCACGAACATGGCGTTGGGATTTTTTTCAAACCGTGGCAACAGGGCGAGGGGAGTACCAGTTTCGTCAACAGCCACCGGACTTGAGCCGGTTGTGTCAACAGAAATAGCCCTGATATTGGCTGTTACTGCCGGACCTGCCTGTAATAAACAACGGGTAATAGTTTGTTCCAACCCTTCAAGATAATCGAGCGGGTGTTGCCTGAACTGGTTCAGTCCGGGATTACAAAACAAACCATCTTTCCAGCGGGGATAATAAAAAACGGCAGACGCTACTTCCTGGCCGTTCGATGCATTGGCGATGATTGACCGCACTGAGTCTGTGCCATAGTCAACCCCTATTACATAATTTTCTTTTTTCATATCGGCAATTAAAACAGAAAGGGTGTTTTTATTGACAGTCTATTTCCGCAAAGTTAAAGCCTAATGGCACTCTACGAAGATTTCGTGTCAAAATAACACTTAAAGTAGGAATGTGCAAAAAATAGTTTGCAACAGGAATTCACAGATTAGGGTAAACCTCTATATAATTGAATGCTAATCGCTTTAGCAGACACATTCCCACCAGACGTCGTCTCAAAATGGCCGGATGTCATTCTGATTGATTGCCATTGTGTAAAAAAATTACATTCGTGAAGCTAAACCTTGAGGGGGATGGTTTTCAATTGAACATTGGAAATTGAACATTGAGCATTTAAAATTTTTCAGGTTGTCTTTCCGCAAACTTCATAACATTCTGTTGCACGTTTTATGTACTGCTTTGATTATTGTAGTACCTGTCTTTTTAATGCCGCTGAAAGACTCAGATCATCCCGATTATCTGCAATGGGCTACTATTACATTCACCCTGTTACAAACAGCAGCTTCTTATTTTAATGTTTTTGTGTTGTATCCGAAACTGCTCATGCGAAAAAGGGTGGCCACTTATATTACTGTGCTGGTGGTGATCAGTATTGCCATTGCCTTTGTGCCTGGTTGTTTTCTGGTGTTTGCAAAAGGCAAACCGTTGTATGTGATTTTCGCGGGTTTTGTGGTAAAGATCTTTATCGGCTTTTTTGTAATGGGAGCGGCGACCAGTTATGCATTTATTGCCGATGTGATCCGCAACCAGCGTTTGCAGCAGGAAAGCCTGTCGATGGAATTATCATTTTTGCGTTCGCAGGTTAGTCCGCATTTCATGTTCAACGCCCTCAACAGCATGGTTTCGCTGGCGCGGAAAAAATCTGACCTGCTGGAACCGGCTTTGTTAAAGATGTCGAACCTGATGCATTACATGCTCTACGATTCAGATGAAGAAAAGGTAAGTCTGCAAAAAGAAGTTGAATACATACGCAGCTATATCGACCTGCAAACAATGCGTTTTGGTGATACGGTAAAGATCCTGTTTATGGTGCAACCCGGCAATTATTCGCATTGTATTGAACCTATGCTGCTGATCCCTTTGATAGAAAATGCTTTTAAACATGGCGTGAATGTGACGCAAGAACCGGAGATCAATATTAAACTGATGGCAGGGGAGAAGGAAGTGTCGTTATGGGTAGCCAATAAAACTGTCAACAATACACAAAGCGCGGATAAAATAAAAGGTATCGGGTTAACGAATCTGGAGCGGCGGTTAAAAATATTATATCCCGGTAAACACCACTTATCGGTGCAAAAGAATGAACACTGGTTTCATGCATCCCTAAAAATATATACGCATGATTAAATGTCTGGCTGTTGATGACGAAGCATTATCGCTCGATCTGCTGGAGGATAATATCAAACGCATACCGTTTCTGCAACTGGTAAAGCGCTGTAAAAATGCCTATGAGGCGATGGATTTACTGCGACAGGAATCTATCGATCTCATCTTTCTCGACATACAAATGCCCGGCCTTTCAGGAACACAGTTTGTGCAAAGCCTCACCCAAAAACCGGTGGTCATATTTATTACTGCATTTAAAAAATATGCACTTGAAGGGTTTGAGCTCGATGTACTGGATTACCTTGTAAAGCCTGTTACGTTTGAACGTTTTTTAAAAGCAGCCAATAAAGCCGCTGATTTTTGTACGCTCAAAAAGCAGTCTGCACAGGTTCCCGCTGCACAAAGTACCAATGATTATTTTTTTGTGAATGTAGAATACAGTCTGGTAAAGATCGCCGTGCAGGAGATCACCCATATTGAATCGATAAGGGATTATATCAAGATCTGGTTATTGCAATCAGATAAACCGGTTATTACCAAACTGGCGCTTAAATCGCTGGCCGACAAGTTGCCGCCTGCCCGTTTTGTTCGCGTACACAAATCATTTATCATAGCCATCGATAAGATCTCTTTCATTCGAAAGAACCGCGTGTACATCGGTAATCACATTATCCCTGTAAGTGATTTTTATAAGGATGAATTGTTACGCCTGATCAAGCCCGAAGGGCTTTAACGTGAATAACCCCGGGGTGAAACCCGGGAAATGGGGAACGCCATCCGCAGTCGTCTCCAAAATCTGCCCTCATGTCGAAATAATATCCCTCATTGCCTACTTCGTTTTTACAGGTTCGCTGCATACTACAATTTTGAATACATATAACGAACTGTATGCGAACATCTTTTTTTCCTGCACTTTTTACAGCACTGATTGTATTGCTGGGAACAACCCATGCAAATGCACAAACCAACACACAAACTATCAAAGGAACTGTTATCGATAAGGCATCGGAAAAACCACTGGCAGGCATCAGTGTAACGGTGGCGGGATTATCAATCGGCGCCACCACTGATTCTGCCGGAAACTACAAACTGGTAAATGTGCCTGTAGGCCGGCAGAAGGTCTCTTTTTCATCGGTCGGATACAAACCCGTTTCAATACCCGAAATATTGGTAACATCGGGCAAACAGGTGCTCCTTGATATCTCCCTGGAAGAATCGATACATACATTGCATGAAGTAAGTATATCGGCTCCCCGCGCCAGAAAAGGGATGGCCGTAAATGAATTTGCCGGCAGCAGCGCCCGGTCATTCAGTCTCGATGAAGTAACCCGCTATGCAGGCGGACGAAACGATCCGGCCCGCCTCGCCAGCAATTTTGCAGGCGTATCTTCTACCAACGATTCACGCAACGATATTGTAGTGCGTGGTAACTCGCCTACCGCCGTATTATGGCGAATGGAAGGTATTCCCATTCCCAATCCCAATCACTTTGCTACACTGGGTACTACCGGCGGACCAGTAAGCGCATTAAATACAAACGCTTTAAAAAACTCTGATTTTTATACCGGCGCTTTTCCCGCTGAGTATGGCAATGCCAGCGGCGCTGTTTTTGATCTTTCCCTGCGCACCGGTAATAAGGATAAGGTTGAGAAAACCCTGCAGTTAAATGCGTTCAGCGGATTAGAAGCAATGATTGAAGGTCCCTTGAATAAAAAGAAGAACGGCGCTTCCTTTCTGATTGGTTACCGGTATTCGTTTGCGCAGATAGCGCAGTCTATCGGATTGAAATTCGGCACACAGGCTACTCCAGGCTATCAGGATCTTATTTTCAATATCAGTTTTGCCAATTCAAAATGGGGTAAGTTCAGCGTGTTTGGTATGGGTGGGTTAAGCCGTATTAATTTTATCGGGGCCGATCTCGATTCAACAGATCTGTTTTCCGATAAAGATGAAGATACCTATTACCGTTCGCGGATAGGTGTGGTTGGTATCAAACACACGATAGACGTCGGCAGCCATTCCTATCTCCGTTCGGTATTGTCGTATTCATACAGCGGTAATACAGGTAATATTTACCGGTACTACGATTCGCTGCCTGAAAGGCAATACATAACCAAACAGCATTCAGATAATACCGGTCTGCGTTTTTCTACTTACATGAATTCAAAATTAAATACCCGGTTTACGGTGCGGGGCGGCATACTTGCCGAACTGATGGGCTTGAATACATTCCTGCAAACACGCGATGGGCGGCCCGGCTGGGAAACGATCCGCGATTACAATGGCAACTCCTGGTTATGGCAACCTTATGTACAGGGCAGATATCGCTTTACAGAAAAATTATCATTGAATGCAGGCTTGCATGGCATGTATTACAGCTTTAACAGTGCAAGCTCCCTGGAGCCGCGCGCTTCGCTCAGTTATGCATTGGATAACACCAAAACCATCACAGTTAGTTATGGTTTGCACAGCCAGTTACAACCTGCACCCGTTTATCTGTACCAGGAAAAATTGCCCGATGGCACCTACGATCAGGGCAACCGCCATCTCGGATTTACCAAAGCGCATCATTATATTCTGGGGTACGACTGGGCATTTGCCAAAGACTGGCGTTTAAAAGCCGAAGCCTATTATCAATATATCTACGATGCGCCGGTTGAAAAGAAAGCCAGTGGGTTTTCTATCCTCAACAGCGGCGCTGATTTCAGCTTTCCTGAAAAAGCCGGGCTCGTAAACAATGGCACCGGCTCCAATACCGGCGTTGAATTGACCATTGAAAAGTTTTTCAGCAAAGGATTTTATCTGCTCACTACAGCTTCGGTTTTTGATTCGAAGTACAAAGGCAGTGATGGCATTGAACGCAATTCCACTTTTAACAATCATACCGTAATGAATGTACTGGCAGGGAAGGAGTGGAAAATGGGTGGCAGCGGACGAAACGTTTTTACAACCGACATAAAAGTGGCTTATTCAGGCGGTCGTTATTATACACCGGTTGACCTCGCTGCCTCTGCCATTACCGGCACCGAAAAGCTCGATGAAAGCAGGTATAATGCAGAACAACTTCCGTATTACTTGAGACTCGATACCCGTTTTGGTTTTCGGTTAAACAGCAGTAAACGCCGGTTATCGCAAACCATTTATCTCGATCTGCAAAACGTTACCAACCGCGATAATGTATTTGTACAACGCTACAACCAGGTATTAAAACAGGTTGGTACCGTGTACCAGGTTGGTTTCTTCCCCGATATTTTATATAAGATCCAATGGTAATAAAACTATCTCCCCGCTTTATGTCCTTTGATTGCGTAATACAATATATATAAATAGCAGGGCAGCATACAAACAAAGAAAGCCTGGTGATTCGCCATATTGATGCCGTCTTTATTTTTCAGGGTGGCATATATTATCGGTACAACAGCGCCGCCGGCAATGCCCATTACCAGTAAGGCAGAACCTGTTTTAGTGAATTTACCGAGTCCGTCAATAGCCAGTGGCCAAATGGCAGGCCACATCAATGCATTCGCCAACCCCAGTAACGCAATAAATGTAATGGCCGAATATCCCTGAGTAATATATACGCCGATCGAGAATGCTATGCCTAACACAGCAGATATTTGCAGCGCCTTTTTTTGTGAGATGATCTTTGGTATGGTAAATACACCGGTAACATACCCTACCAGCATAGCGATGAGTGTAAATGTGGTAAAGTATTTGGTTTGATCGAGCGGCATACCCATCGTTTTACCATATACGCCAATAGCATCGCCAGCCATTACTTCCACGCCAACATATACGAAAATACATAAGGCGCCCAGCAGCAGATGCGGAAACTGCCAGATACTTGTTTTATCAGCTTTTGCATTTTTTGTAGCGGCGTCATTGCCATTTTCAGCTTCTATTTCCGGCAGGGGCGATTTCAATAACATAAATGTCAGTATGGCGAGCATGATCGCAATCACGATATATGGATTGATCACTCTTGCAGCCAGTTCATTCAGCAACTGCTCTTTTTGTGCTGCATCGGTGGTGGCATCAATTTGTTTTTCCAATCCTGTTGCATTGCTCAGTAAAACGGCGCTTAGTATCAGCGGACTGATAATACCTGCCGTTTTATTGCAAATGCCCATGATGCTGATGCGTTGCGCGGCGCTTTCAATGGGACCAATAATACTGATATACGGATTGGAAGCTGTTTGCAGCAATGCCAGTCCCATGCCCTGTATAAACAATCCGGTTAAAAACAAACCAAAGCTTCTTTCCCTAGCGGCAGGAATGAAAATGACCGAGCCTATCGCCATTACCAGCAGGCCCAGCGCCATTCCTTTTTTAAACCTTGTTTTCTTTAATATGATAGAGGAGGGGATGGCTAAAAAGAAATAGGCCATGTAAAAAGCAGATGTTACCAGAAAAGCCTGTACATCGTTTTGCAACTGGCATACCAGTTTAAGAAATTGTATCAGGCTTCCGTTCAGCCAGGTTATAAACCCGAATATGAAGAACAGAAAACCGATAATAAAAATCGCAGTTGTATTGGTACGCTTTTCAGGCATAGAAGTAACCAGAGGTTTGGCAGTCGTTGACATATTAAATTGTTGTAATGATATGATGGAACAGTGCTGATTTAGCCATATACTTTTGCAGAAGAACCGCCTGGTTCTGTGCTCTTATAAAGTTATGACCTTCGTAGCGCGCGCCATAATAAATATCGTTATTTAGATGATCTGTTAAAAAGCGCAGCGCCTGCATATAGATCATAAACTCACCGGCATATACAAAATGCTTTTTCTCTGTATCGGTTAATTCATTTTTCAGATCACCGATATACCCCGATGCAATAGCGGTAAAAAAATCGTCGCGCACAATGATCTTTGTCGTGTCTTTTTCTTCTTCATTCGCAGGGGATAAGTAGGTGCGCATCATATCGCCCACATCGCTGATAAAATAGCCCGGCATCACCGTATCCATATCAATAACACAAAGCCCTTTATCCTGCTCATCAAAAAGCACATTGCTGATCTTGGTATCATGGTGAATAACACGCGTTCTGAAGCCGGGATCTTTTTTAATATGTTCGTAGGTATGTACCAGGTGCTCCTGTTCTTTTAAATATGCGATAAGCGAGGCGCATTCGTATATGCGTTGCTGATTGCCGTGTTGCAGGGCATGGGTAAACTGTCCGTACCGGAGGCTCAGGTCGTGAAAATGAGGGATCGTGATCTTTAAACAACCGGTGTCGAAGCCGCTCAGCAACCGGGTAAACCGGGCAAACTGATGTGCTGCTTCAAATGCCTGTGCAGGCGTATGCACCACTTCAACCGAGTGCGAATTAGGTATAAAGGGAAAAAGGCGGTAATACTGCTTTTTTTCATCGATATACAGGTCAGCGCCCGAAACAGTGGGCAATGCGCCGGCAAACAGGTAGCTGGGATAATGTTGCTGCAGATAGTTCCCAACATTGCGAATATTCAGGGCTATATCTTCTGGCTGTTTAAAAATTGCTGTATTGATCTGCTGGAGAATATAACAGGGTTTTTCAGAAACAGTACAGATCTTCCAGGTATGATTGATCAGTCCGCTGCCAAAAGCCTGTATCGAATAATCCGCGGGATTAAGGCCGTAATGGGTCAATATATTGTTGAACATTTGAATAAAAACTTGCGTGAAAGCTCAAACTTACAGTGTTCTACTTGAAAAGAAACACGCAAACGGTTGTGCCATTTTTAAAGTAATGCGTAGTTGGCAGCAGGGGAAAAAATCGTTACCAATACACTAATTTGGAGGGGATGAATTCGCAGATAATTAATTCACTTTCTGATTCGATAAAAACTACGGTATACTTCTTTTTATAAGTAATGCATTTGTAGCCTAATTGTGCCCGAGTTGGTTCTCTGCAAATGACATATGACTTTCTATCATCGGCAAGTTTTGCGAAATAGTCATATACGCCATCCGCAAATTTATCAGCAGTAGCAATCAAACCTTTTGATTCAATGAACCAGGCAATGGAGGAAATGCTTTCTGCGACAGATTGTTTAATCACTACTTTCCGGCGGCCCATTTCCTGATTTGTTTCTTGCTATAGGCTCTTGCCTCTTCTATAGTGAGCGTTTTTTCTGGTTTTGATTTTAGTGCTGCCTTTTTTTGCAAGGCCTGAAAGTCTTTCTCAGGAATTAAAACATATTTCTTTTTATCTATTACAATCGCTGTCATAAGGACCTGTTTATGGTTCAAATTTAATAAAAATCAGGGTGAAATAAACCGAAAAATCAAGGTGATAAAAGCATCCGCAATGATCTATGTGTTTAGCACACGGGAAGGCATGGTTACAACGCCGGATCATAAATCAGAGGGGGCTTGAGCTAAGCCAAAGGATAGTAATATATGAAGGGCACTTTCCCTGAAAGCGCCTAGCTTATTAGATTAATGTTTTTATAAATTAGTAAAATATTCCATCATTTTAGTGAAACCTGACATTGACGCCCGGAGCTATTTGTCGTAGCTTTCCACTTTAAAGCGTTCAGTGTTGGTTATTTAGCAAAAGCAGCAAGGACGAGGCGTGCCACGTTTGCCTGCATTGTCGGTGTATCAACATCTTCGACGACAAAGGCCGGTTAACAATTACCTGAAGCTCTCAAAAGCGACTGTCTCAAACTGACGTGGCACGTCTTTCCATTAACCTGAATAGTTTAAAAGAGTTCTTTATATCAGTGGCTTAACTGTTTATAGCCAATGGCTTGCAGTATAACAGCTAACATTAACGATTGTTAAATTAATTGCGTTTATGAAAAAAAATGTATTCATTTACACTTACACCAGGCTGCGCGTTAAATTTCAAAAAGCAAGTCTCAATTCTTAAAGAAATTTAAATCGTAAATCGCAACTTCCAATTTAACCTCATCTCACGTTTCTCTTTTTGAAACTTTGATGTTTGCTATTGCGATTTTTTGGATCCTGACTTTTTCCTTT
>Ga0105237_10009825_pt1 | contig 10232 bp, 7 predicted proteins | sample KBSC24metaG_FD_81520 | JGI IMG/M metagenome (GOLD analysis project Ga0105237, IMG submission 81520) | Corn rhizosphere microbial communities from Kellogg Biological Station, Michigan, USA - KBS C2-4 metaG | ecosystem: Host-associated > Plants > Roots > Rhizosphere > Soil | place: Michigan, USA... | reverse complement strand
GGACGACAACGACGAGGCTTCGGCGATGAAATCGGAAGCCTTCTTCTTGCGCTTCGAACGCCGGATCAGCCTGTCGCCGAGGATGTCCTGCTCGGCGACGACCACCATGTCGTCGGTCTCGAAGCCTGATTCGAGCGGCAGCACGGCGAGACCCGCCTGCCCCGGCTCGAGCTTTTCGACCTCGGCAAGCGTCGCGACCGGCTTCAGATTGCCGAGGTGATGTTCGGCCAGAATCTGGCCAAGACGGTCGAGCGAGCCTTCCGTCCAGCCGGCGACGATCACCCGGCGACGCGCGGCGCGCTCGTCGGCAATGTGTTTCACGACGACGTCGAAGACGTTGATGTTCGGGTCGGCGCGCTCCTCGGCGAAGCTGCGACCATGCCGCGAGCCGGCATGGAAGACCTTCTTGCCTCCGACGTCGGGAGCATCGAAAACCGTGAAGTCAATATCTTCGCGTGGACCAAGCGAAGCCTTCAGATTCTCCGGCGAGAGATAGAGCAGGTCCGGCGCAACGGGCTTGTAGGGCACCGCATCCTTGAGCGCGCTGTCGGCCTGTTTCCGGCGCGCCTCATAATGGTCGAGGATCAGCGTGTGGCGCTCGGCCAGCGCCTCATGCGCCAGGTGGTCGAAAACGACAGGCGCGTCCGGCAGATAGTCGAACACCGTTTCCAGCCGCTCGTAGAAGAACGGCAGCCAGTGCTCCATGCCGGCAAAGCGCCGGCCTTCGCTCACGGCAGCGTATAGCGCGTCATCGCGCGACGGCGCGCCGAAGGCTTCGATATAGGAGCGGCGGAAGCGGCTGATCGTTTCCGGCGTCAGCGCCACTTCGCTCATCGCCTGCAGCGCCATCGATTTGCGCTGTCCGGTGGTGCGCTGGGTGGCGGCGTCGAAGACGCGGATCGATTCCAGCGTATCGCCGAAGAAGTCGAGGCGCAGCGCCTCGCTCCAGCCTGGAGCGAAGAGGTCGAGAATGCCGCCGCGCACCGCGAATTCGCCGAGGCCGCGCACGGTCGGCACGCGCTCGAAGCCGGACGTCTCCAGCCGAGCGATCAGCGCGTTCATGTCGACCTGGTTGCCCGGCTTGGCATGGAAGGTCTGCGCTTCGATCAGCTCGGCCGGCGGGATGCGCTGCAACAGCGCATTGGCGGTGGTGAGGACGACGGCGCGATGCGGCTTCTTCGCCAGCGCAATCATGGCGGAAAGCGCGTCGAGCCGCCGCGCGGCCGCATCGGCGCCGGGCGAGACACGATCGTAAGGCAGGCAATCCCAGGCAGGCAGTTCCAGCACCGGCAGGCCGGGCGCCGCGAAAGCGAGCGCTTCGATGATCGCCGGCAGCCGCTGACCGTCGCGTGCGACGAACAGCACCGGCTTGTCGGGCGCAATCTCCTGCGCCGCCTGCACCAGGGCGAAGGCTTCGTAGCCGTCGGCGACGCCGTCGACGATGAACTGGCCGGCGTGACCCTTGGGCAGGCCGATTCTGGGAATAAGACTCATGGATATGCGTTTTTCAAAATGTCATGGACCGACGCGACGCCAGGATCTTTTGCAGCACCGCGCAATCGACATCGGGCGGAACCGGGCGCTCGCCGGTGACCATCGGCAGGAATTCGGTGTCGGGAATTTCGAGAAGCCTCTCATATTGGTCGATTTCATCGCCGGTCAAGGCGCCGATCTCGGCATCGGCGAAGGAGCCGAGAATAAGGTCCATCTCGCGCATGCCGCGATGCCACGAGCGGAACAGGAGCTTGCGGCGGCGGGCGTCCAGCCCCTCGCTTGATCGCTGTGTTCCGGTCATGGCGCGCTATCCCTGTTCAAAGCGGCGCATATAGCGTGGATAGAGACCGGTGTCAGCCTTGCGCTGCCGTCGTCGCGACATAAGCTGACAGGATGCGTCCTACCATCCTCGATCCCCTGTTCGTTCCGATCACCTCGCTGGCCGGCGTTGGCCCGAAGGTTGGGCTGTTGATCGAGAAGGTCGTGCCGGCCGACCTTGGCGATCGTGCCGCGCGCGCAGCAGACCTTCTATTCGTGCTGCCCAACACCGTGATCGACCGCCGCAACCGGCCCGGCATCGCACTGTCGGCCGAGGGCCAGATCGTCACCCTGGAGGTGCGGGTCGACCGCCATCAGCCGCCGCCGCGCGGCAACAGGTCTGTGCCCTACCGTGTCTATGCCCATGACGACACCGGCGAGGTCGCGCTGACCTTCTTCCATGCCCATGCCGCCTATCTCCAGAAGATGCTTCCCGAGGGCGAGCGGGTCGTCATCTCCGGCCGCATGGAATGGTTCAATGGCCGCCCGACCATGGTCCATCCCGACCATATCGCGCCGATCGACGAGGCCGAGGGGTTGCCTCTGGTCGAGCCGGTCTATCCGCTCACCGCCGGCCTGTCACCCAAGGTGCTGCGCCGCGCCATCGGGCAGGCGCTCGGCCGCCTGCCGGAATTGCCCGAGTGGCAGGACGACGCCTTCATGCGCCGCCACACCTTCCCATCCTTCGGCGATGCGCTTGGCCGCATCCATTCTCCGAAGGACCCCATCGACGTTGCCGTCGAGGGTTCGGCCTGGCGTCGTCTTGCCTATGACGAGTTACTGGCCGGCCAGGTATCCCTGGCGCTGGTGCGGGCAAGAATCCGCCGGCTGTCGGGACGGCCGCTGGTCGGCGACGGCCGCATCGTCGAGAAGCTCCGCGCCGCCCTGCCCTATAAGCTCACGCCCTCGCAGGAATTCGCGCTCGGCGAAATCAACGCCGATCTCGCCGATCCCGAGCGCATGCTGCGCCTGCTGCAGGGCGATGTCGGCTCCGGCAAGACGGTGGTCGCACTGTTGGCCATGGCGCGTGCGGTGGAGGCCGGCGGCCAGGCGGCGCTGATGGCGCCGACGGAAATCCTGGCGCGCCAGCATCTGGCGACGATCGCGCCGCTGGCGCAAAAGGTCGGCTTGCGCCTCGCCATCCTCACCGGGCGAGAAAAGGGCCGCGAGCGCGCCGAAACACTGGAAGCTCTTGCCACCGGCACGATCGACATCGTCGTGGGAACGCATGCGCTGTTCCAGGAAACGGTGACATTCCATGATCTCGTTCTTGCCGTCATCGACGAGCAGCACCGTTTCGGCGTCCACCAGCGCCTCGCCATCACCGCCAAGGGTGATGCGCCCGACATGCTGGTGATGACGGCGACGCCTATCCCGCGCACGCTGGTGCTGACCGCCTTCGGCGACATGGACGTCTCGAAGCTCACCGAAAAGCCGGCCGGTCGGCAACCTATCCGTACCGTGACCCTGCCGATGGAACGGCTGGACGAACTGGTCGGGCGCATGCGCGACGCGGTCGCCGAAGGCCAGAAGATTTACTGGATCTGCCCGCTGGTCGAGGAATCGGAAGAGATCAAGCTGATGTCGGCGGAGGACCGGTTCGCTTCGCTGAAACCGCTGTTCGGCGACCAGATCGGCCTTGTGCACGGCCGCATGAAAGGTGCGGAGAAGGACGAAGCGATGCGCGCCTTCAAGCTGGGCGAGACCCGCATCCTGATCGCCACCACTGTCATCGAGGTCGGTGTCGACGTGCCCGACGCGACCATCATGGTCATCGAGCATGCCGAGCGCTTTGGCCTCGCCCAGTTGCACCAGCTACGCGGCCGCGTCGGGCGCGGCGACAAGCCATCATCCTGCGTGCTGCTCTACAAGGATCCGCTCGGCGAGACGGCGAAGCGCCGACTGTCGGTGATGCGCGAGACCGAGGATGGCTTCCGCATTGCCGAGGAGGACCTGAAACTGCGCGGTGAAGGCGAGTTGCTGGGCACGCGGCAATCCGGTACGCCGGGCTTCCAGGTGGCGCGCATCGAGTTCCATGCCGACCTGCTCGAAGCCGCGCGCGACGACGCCCGGCTGATCCTGTCGCGCGATCCGGAATTGCAATCCGAGCGCGGCGAGGCGCTACGCCTGTTGCTTTACCTGTTCGGGCGCGACGAGGCGGTGCGGCTGCTGCGCGCCGGTTGAGCCCCAAGCACCGGATTGGCGAGCGAGCCTTCAAGAGGCTCCCCGTTCAGCGTCACCAGCTTGGCCTTGACCTCCGGCGCCACCAGTCCGGCCGATACGATCAGCTTGGCACCGTCCTCGATCGACATGTCGAGCGGCACGATCTCGGATTTGTGCACATACATCAGGAAACCGGTGGTCGGGTTGGGCGTGCAAGGCATGAACACCGCGATCAGCGGATCGCCTTCCTGGTCGAGCTTCTGGTTGATCTCGGTTTCCTTCTCGCTGGCGACGAAGACCAGCGACCAGACGCCCTTTCGCGGATATTCGACCAGCCCGACCTGGCGGAACATGTCGCCCTTGTTCGACAGCACGGTTTCGAAGATCTGCTTGAGCGAGCCATAGATGCCGCGCACCAGCGGCATGCGGCCAAGCAGCCGCTCGCCGAAATTGACGATGGCGCGGCCGACGATGTTCGCCGTCAGGAAGCCGATCAGCGTGATCAGCACCAGTGCCACGATCAGCCCGAAACCCGGAACCGGGAATGGCAGATAGGTGTCCGGGTTGTAGCGAACGGGGATGTAAGGCTTCACCCAGGAATCGACCCAGCCGATAAGCGACCAGGCGATATACACGGTGATCGCCAATGGGGCGCAGACGATGAAGCCCGTCAGGAAATAATTCCTCAGCCGGGTCATGCCAGAGGTCTTCAGGGCGTCGGACATGGGTTCACCACGGCGCAGGGTTGCAACGCCAAGATTAGTGAACCGCGAGCCGGTTTGGAACTGCGAAGTTTTTAAAGAACCCGCTATGGCCCGGCTTTCCGTGTTCCAAATAGAAGCTGCTTCCGTTCGGAATTAGCCGAAACATCCTTCCGTTCGTCATCCACGGGCGGAGCAAGGAGCGAAGCGACGCGCGCAGACCCGAGGATCCATTCCGTGATGCTGGCCAAAGAATGCAACCCGTCAGAATTCTCGCCTAAGCATCCGCCTGTTATCCTTCATGCATGACGGGCTATGTATATATGACTGCAAGCAAGAAGCATGGCACCATCTACACCGGTGTCACAAACGATCTCGGCCGTCGGATGCCGGAGCACAGGTCCGGCGAAGGATCGCGCTTTACCGGGCGCTACGGCGTGCAACGCCTAGTCTGGTACGAGGAATATTTCGACATCCGCGATGCAATCCAGCGCGAAAAATCGCTGAAACGCTGGCCGCGCCAATGGAAAATCGAACTGATCGAAAAGACCAATCCGGAGTGGTTCGAGCTTTTCCGCGGAACCGGGTGGTAGTGCCTAGGTCTGCACCGCTTGGATCCGCCGCAACTTCACGGAATGGATCCTCGGGTCTTCGCAGGAGCTTCGCTCCTGCTCCGCCCGTGGATGACGAAAGACGGGGCCGCAGCAGCCAGGAATCTACTCCACCGTCACCGACTTAGCCAGATTGCGCGGCTGGTCGACGTCGGTGCCCATGAAAACCGCGGTGAAATACGCCAGCATCTGGATCGGCAGCGCGTAAATGATCGGCGAGATGATCTCCGGCACTTCCGGCAGGATGATCGTCTCCATCGTCTTGACGCTCGCCTGCGCGGCGCCCTTGGCGTCTGTGATCAGGATGATCTTGCCGCCGCGCGCCGCCACTTCCTGCATGTTCGATACGGTCTTTTCGAAGATCCGGTCATGCGGCGCGATCACGATCACCGGCATGTTCTCGTCGATCAGCGCGATCGGGCCATGCTTCAGTTCGCCGCCGGCATAACCCTCGGCGTGGATGTAGGAGATTTCCTTGAGCTTCAGCGCGCCTTCCATGGCCAGCGGGAAATTGGTGTCGCGACCGAGATAGAGCACGTCCTTGTAGCGGGAGAGCTCGCGCGAGATGCGCTCGATCTGCTCGTCGAGTTTCAGCACCTGGGTAGCGAAGCGCGGCGCTTCCGAAAGCTCGCGCACCAACTGCTTTTCCTGATCGCGCGAGATGGTGCCGCGCGCCACCCCGGCGCGCACCGCCAAGGCCGCCAGCACCGAAAGCTGGCACGTGAAGGCCTTGGTGGAGGCGACGCCGATCTCCGGTCCGGCAAGCGTCGGCAGCACGACATCGGATTCGCGCGCCATGGTCGATTCACGCACATTGACGACCGCGCCGATCTTCATGCCGGCCTTGCGGCAATAGCGTAGCGAGGCCAGCGTGTCGGCGGTCTCGCCCGACTGCGAGATGAAGAAGGCGGCGTCGTTCGCCGAAAGCGGCATCTCGCGATAACGGAATTCCGAGGCCACATCGATGTCGACCGGCAGGCGCGCATAGCGCTCGAACCAGTATTTGCTGATCAGCCCGGCGAGATAGGCAGTGCCGCAGGCCGACAGCGCCAGCCTGCCGATCTTGGCGAAGTCAAACGGCAGGTCGAGCGGCTTCGACGCCCCCGACACGAAATCCACGTAATGCGCCAGCGTGTGCGAGATCACCTCCGGCTGCTCATGGATCTCCTTTTCCATGAAATGGCGGCGGTTGCCCTTGTCGACCATGAAGCTGGTCGACAGCGACTGCTGGCGCTTGCGGTCGACCTTGTTGCCGTCGATGTCGTAGATCGAGACGCTGTTGCGGCGAACCACCGCCCAGTCGCCGTCCTCGAGATAGGTGATCGAGTTGGTAAAGGGCGCCAGCGCTATGGCGTCGGAGCCGAGAAACATCTCGCCCTCGCCATGACCGACGGCCAAAGGCGGGCCGTTGCGGGCGCCGACGATCAGGTCCTCGTCGCCCTTGAACATGATTGCCAGCGCGAAGGCGCCTGAGAGCCGCTTCAGCGCCGCATGCGCGGCTTCCACCGGCTTCAGCCCCTTGGCCAGTTCGCGCGCCACCAGATGCGCGACGACCTCGGTGTCGGTTTGCGACGAGAAGCTGTAGCCGTCGCGGGTAAGCTCGTCGCGCAGCTCGGCGAAATTTTCGATGATGCCATTGTGGACGATGGCGACGCCGTTGGAAAAATGCGGATGCGCGTTCGTTTCGTTGGGCACGCCATGCGTCGCCCAGCGCGTGTGGCCTATGCCGATCGTGCCGTCGAGCGGCTCGTCCTTGAGCCGTCGTTCGAGGTTGACCAGCTTGCCTTCGGCGCGGCGACGGCCAAGCTCGCCCTTCTCGATGGTGGCGACGCCCGCCGAGTCATAGCCGCGATATTCAAGCCGCTTCAGCGCATCGACGATGAGGGGCGCGACCTGCTGCCGGCCGACAATTCCAACGATACCGCACATGCGATAACCCCCGATTCCAAGCAGAAAACCCGGCGTTATCTAGGGACTGCCGGCCTACCGCGAAAGTCACTTTGCGTTTCGTTCCGTGTCAACGAAACAGCCTCGCACCGATGCACCATGACAGGCCCCGCTTGCAATCCGGTTACTTGAACTGCTCGGTTTTTCAGGGCCATGGTTTCTACTCGTTCATATCTGATCGAGTTGTGGCTGCCTCCCGCGAGGAAGCACTGAAGATCATTCAGCCGCTTTCTTCCTCGCCGCCGCCGATTCAAGACGCTCGCGCAGTTCCTTGCCCTTGCCGGGGATCGTCTTCTGGCGGGCGCGGCCGAAGGCCAGCGCATCGTCGGGCACGCTTTCGGTGATCACGCTGCCGGAAGCTATATAGCCTCCCTTGCCGATGGAGACGGGCGCTACCAGCGACGAGTTCGAACCAATGAAAGCACGCTCGCCGATGTCGGTGAAGAATTTCGAGTAGCCGTCGTAGTTGCAGGTGATTGTGCCGGCGCCGATATTCGCGCCTGCCCCAACCCTCGCGTCGCCGATATAGGTGAGGTGATTCACCTTGGCGCCCTCCTCGATCGTCGCCTGCTTCACCTCGCAGAAATTGCCGACCTTGGCCTTCCGCTTGAGATCAGCGCCCGGCCGCAGCCGCGCGAACGGCCCCACCTCGCAGTTCTCCGCGATGGTGGCGCCTGTCATGTGGCTGAACGCATGGATCGTGGCGCCCGTGGAAATCTTGACGTCCAAGCCGAACCATACATTCGGCTCAACAATCGTGTCGGCGCCGATCTCGGTGTCGTGCGAGAAATAGACGGTTTCCGGCGCGATCAGCGTCACGCCCGCAAGCATCGCCTCGCGCCGCCGACGCGCCTGCCAGATGGCTTCCGCCTCGGCAAGTTCGACCCGGTTGTTGATGCCGAGCGCGCTTTCGAAGCCAGCCTCCGTCGCAACCACATCGAGGCCTTCCGCGGCGGCGATCTCGACGATGTCGGTCAGGTAGAATTCGCCCTTGGCGTTCTTGTTGCCGACCTTGTCGAGCAGTCGCAGCGCGTGCTTGCCCGCCACTGCCATCATGCCGGCATTGCAGAATCCGATCTTCTTCTCCTCTTCGGAGCAGTCCTTCTCCTCGCGAATGGCGACGAGCTTGGCACCCTTTTCGATCAGACGGCCGTAGCCGGTCGGGCTTGGCGGGCGAAAGCCGATCACCGCGACGGCGGCACCCTCCGCCAGCTTTTGCCGCGCGGCTGCCAGCGCTCGCGCATCGATCAGCGGCGTGTCGCCGAACATCACCAGGACATCGTCATAACCCTTTGATATCGCTTCGCGCGCGGCAAGCACGGCATGCGCGGTGCCGAGCCGCTTCTCCTGCACGAAAGTCTCAGCCTTCGGTGCGAATTTCTGTGCCGCCTTGCGCATCTCGTCGGCGCCATGGCCGATCACCAGCGCCAGGCCCGTCGCGCCAGCCGCTTCGGCCGCCTTCACGACATGAGCCACCATCGGCAGGCCGGCAATGGCATGGAGCACCTTGGGCAGCGCACTCTTCATGCGCGTGCCTTCGCCGGCGGCGAGGATGACGGACAGGCAGGATCTCTGGCTCATGGATGGGCAACCGTACGAAAGCGTTTGAATCGATGCATGCTAGCAGCCGCATCATGCTGCACCAATGCGGTTAAATTCCGGTGAGATTGCAGAACAACCGACTTTTGCCGCCAGATCCAGCGCCTGAAGGGACGAGCATCACGAAACCCGATCAGTCATGGCGAACGCGGAAGACTGTAGCTCGCCATGAGAATGAGATCGATGTTGCAGCCCAACGGCGATGCCATCGTCACATAACCGCACTTGCCGAACCGGGCAGGTTCAGTCATGGCTAATGTGCAGCAGATGATGCAGCCCAGGGGGGTGTTGTGCTCAACCGTCGCGTTAAAACATATGCGCTTCCATGGGCAACGCGGCTGTTCGCTTCGCCGGCCTTGAACCGGTTTCCTTCCCTGCTGGAGAAGGCTGGAGCCGCGCTGCAATCGAAACGAGGTGGAGGCTATGCGTCCACTTGGCAGGAGATAGAAGGCGCCCTTAACTTCATCCAGAATCCGGCCCCAACCATTTTCGACGTGGGTGCGAACGTAGGCAACTGGACGTCGTCAATGTTGCAGGCGCTGCCGCAGACGCGCCGGATATTTATGTTTGAGCCACAGCCGTCATGTTGGACATCGCTCGCCAGACTGTCCGATGAGAAAATATCTCTCGAGAAGAAGGCTCTTAGCGACAGCGTGGGGACGCTGACTTTCTGGGCCAATTCGAATTCCGAGATATCGTCCGTCTATGAGCAGGCAGGCGGTGGCCTCGGGAGCCGGTCACTTTCAGTCGATGCCACCACGATCGACGACTTTATCGGCGCGCGCGGCATCGATGTTGTTGATTTCATCAAGATAGACGTCGAGGGTCACGAACTGTCCGTGATCAAGGGCGCAAGGCGCTCCATCGAGCGAGGCGCGATCAGGGCCTTCTCTTTCGAATTCGGGCAGGCTGACGTGGCGTCCAGGACGTTTTTTCGAGACTTCTGGGAATACATAACCGCGCTGAACCTGCAAATCTATCGTCTTGGCCATGACGGTTACGCGATTCATATTCCGGAATATTCCCACGATCTGGAGAATTTTGGCGGCGTGGCCAACTATGTCGCAAGTGGTCTTGCTCCGAAGCGGAGACGGTGACAGCAAACCAAGGGCCAACCATGCCTGGTCAGCGAGTGCGCAACCCGCGCTGGGATTTCGGTCCGGGCATCGCTTATCCCAGCCGCCCCAGCACCGGAAAATTCTCAAGCAGCCAATAGGACGCGCTCTGCACGCCGCCGGTGAGGAAAAACACGCCGGCCACGACCAGCAGCGCGCCGATCGCCTTCTCGACGCGGCCGAGATGGACGCGGAATTTGCCGAGGAAGCGCATGAAGGCGCCGGAAAACAGCGCCGCGATCAGGAACGGGATGCCGAGGCCGAGCGAGTAGGCGGCGAGCAGC
>Ga0105237_10009821_pt1 | contig 10234 bp, 4 predicted proteins | sample KBSC24metaG_FD_81520 | JGI IMG/M metagenome (GOLD analysis project Ga0105237, IMG submission 81520) | Corn rhizosphere microbial communities from Kellogg Biological Station, Michigan, USA - KBS C2-4 metaG | ecosystem: Host-associated > Plants > Roots > Rhizosphere > Soil | place: Michigan, USA... | reverse complement strand
TAAAAGTTAAAATCAACTACCGGACTGTTACTGTTCATAACCCTGGTTACGCCTTTACCATATTGCCAGTTATATACCTTTTGATAAAAGTCGCCTATCCATAAGGTATTGGTTGAAGTGTTATACTCCAATCCAGTGATCATTGAAGGTGTCTTTTCTGATATTTGAATATCCTGACGTTCGAATTGTTTTAACGGACTGTTTCGTGTTAGCCTTTTTTCATTCAATGATATACTATCAGGGGCATTAATGAGTATGTAGTTTATAATTTTACCATACTCCTCATTAGTTAAAACAGGTTCATCGGGAATAATATGGTTCTTTTTTACGATCTCCCGTTCCTCATCACTTAATCCTCTTAAAGGGTCATAATTAGGGTAGATAATCCCCATACGGCTGGCCATAACAGGCAGTACGTGGTTTTGCCAGATCTCCTTAGTTAAACTGGCCGGATCGGGTGCTATGTGGCAGTTGGTACAATATCTCTCAAAAAGCATTTTGCCATCACCATTACGTGGCAGATCTCTTTTAGTAGTAAAGGAATTGAGGCAAATAAGAGCAGTTAAAACAAAAAGTCCGGTTAAAATAAATGCTCTTATATTCATGCAGATTAATTTTGCCGGGTAATTTTTGCAGCCTTTATTTTCTCAATAACCTTAGCTGCCACCAACCGGCCCTGTTTGTTGCCAAAAACTATGGCGTCCTTAAAATGAATACCTCCATAGAACCGGGATATTGAGGCCTCTTCGGCGGCTTCATAGAAAGATTTAAAGCTACGTGGGCCAACACCATAGGGAACCTCAGAATCATCTGTATAGGCAAATTTATCACCCAGCAAATAGGTTAAAATCCCTGCCGACGCGTTGGAAAGCACCGCGTGACCACTTGGATATTCAGGGAAAGGCGGGGTTTGCAGATAAGGCGTCCAGGTGATGTCGATATACTTGTTAATATATGTTTCTGGTCGGATTCCATTGCTGCGGTATTTCTCGTCCCAGCAGCTGATAAAGGCATCCATGAGGGTTACCGCTTCAAGCGTAAGGACAGTTACTGAACAATCGAAGTCTAACCCGGCTTTTTTTGTTACAATACCTGCTATATTCATCCAATGTCCGCCCGGACTGATCTTCTTAAACCCGATCATCATATGGCCGGAAGTAGTAACGGCAAAAGGATTGCAATCCCAAAAATTGGCGATAGCAACCTGCTCCATCGGGGGATTCTTGGAAACTTTATAAACATCATAAGCCTGTTTGTAAAATTCGCTCGTGCTATCGGTACTGAAAGGCGTGGGTCTTACTGGCACAAACTCATTAGACGAGTCGATAAGCATGGGCCTAATGGTTTTCCAGTTAGGTTCAACGGCTTCCATGTAAGTAGGGGGAGTAGGATACCAGTTTTTACCACCTTTGATAGGGGTGTATCTCAGCCTGCCGCTCAATTTATTGTAATTATCGCCTTTGGAGTATTTGATCACTTTGTCAGTCATTTCTATAGCTGCCGCTATGGATTGTTTGATGATATCATCATCTATTTTATTGTCTTTTAATAGTTTAATGTATTTATCCTCATTATCCTGAAGCATAAAACCAGAGGGGAGCATTTGTTTGCCAGTTTCGAGCATACAGTATATCGCGGCTATCTGGTAATTGTACTTGCCTTTTTCAATACTAAGTTGATTATCATCTTTATAGGTTTTTACAAAATCAGCAAGCGGGATGATCTCTTTGTTATTTAAAGCAGTTAAATTATAGGCACCTAACATAACGTAATTATAATAACGGGCAGCTGCGGGCGGGTTCACCACATCATGTATCATTACTGCCGATATGGCTTTGATGGTATTATCCAATTGTAAATAATCGGGCAACAATTTCTTATTTCTTTGCGCGTAACTCAAATTGGAGCCACACAGTATCAGCAAAAAAATGGATATATTCTTGATCATTAGTTTTCTTTATAAAATTGTAATGGTTGACCAGATACACCTATCAATATGTATTTTGAGCCACCTATTTTGGTTTCTACCGCTGATTTTACATCGCCTGTAACAGATAGTCCGGACGATAGCTGTGTTTGATATTGGAAACTCCCTTTGCCGTCGCCGGTTAGCAGGCAGCCATAACTAGCATCAAAACTCCCCAGTTTTAAGCGGTTATCGGAATGATTGCCTAGCAGTAGCAGATCGATTTTACCGTCGTGGTTAAAGTCGGCAGTGACTATTTGAGTTACCATTGAAAATTGTGCCTCCTTTGGTAGAGGTACTTTAACGAATTTACCATTCCTGTTTAAAAAACAGCTGGTTTGTACCTCATTGGCAGTGAGTTTTGTGGCTTTTGCCAGATCATCAGGACTAAAAATATCCTTCATTGTGGCATCACAGTAAGCTTTATATGAGCTGAACTTTTTACGCATGGGGTATATCTGCTCATTTAATTCATCGCGGCTCACAAATGGATAGCTTACTCCCTGAATATAAAAGTTAAAGAAAGGATCAATAGAACCGTTACCATCAAAATCGGCATAATACATTTCGGCAGGTTCGGTAGTTGTTGCATGTATTTGCGTATTAGTGCCCAGATTTCCCGCTATGATGTCTGGTTTGCCATCACCATCTATATCGGCAATGGTCAAAGTATTCCAAAAGCCATTTTCCTGATGATCGAAGTATTTGGCAGTTTCATCCACAAAACCGTTTGGTGTATTGGTGTAAACCATGATAGGCATAAACTCACCACAAATGATCAGGTCTTTACGACCATCACCGTTTAAGTCGGCCCACTGAGCGTCTTTTACCATACCGCAGGTAGCAAAAGGTACATCAGTGATGGTAAAGCGCCCGTCACCCGCATTGGTTAACAGATAGCTTTTAGGTGTTACCGGGTATTGCCCTGGAATAATATTAGCACCTACAAAAAGGTCGATCTTGCCGTCGTTATTATAATCACATGGGCGTACACATGATTTACTACCTGCATTAAGCTGGGGCAGGGAAGTGGTTGACCAAGTGAAATTCCCTTTGCCATCATTAAAATACAGTTTATCTTGTAGGTCGGGTGTGTTGGGTTCTAATAATGAGTAGCCGCCTTTAGCTACATAAAGGTCTGGAAAGCCATCGCCATTGGCGTCAAAAAATACCGCAGCCGAGGTGTTTTCCTGATTCAGATCCGATATCTCGGTAACCGTAAATGTATCACCTGGTTTTTGGATGTATATTTTGCCTGGCGTATTCTGATCACCACCGACAAATATATCTTCAAGCCCGTCCTTATTTACATCGCTTTTAGCGATAACAGGACCTGTTTTGGAGCTCATAAAAAGCATGAGCAACTGACGCTTAAAGTCGTTAATGGTAGTTTCCGTATGTTTATAGTCAATAATTGGTTTGGTGATACTTAACAACGTTCTATTGCTTTTAATTGCGGGTTTGTAGCTGGCTAAACCCACTTTATAAACAATATTTAAGCGTTGATCAGCCTTTACGTCGGTTAATAACTGTGTTGTTTGGTCGGGCCATATTATCCGGATAGAGTCAATTTTAGTTTGATCTCCAAGACCAAAATTTAAAATGGTTGATACGCATGATAAATAACCTCTGTTAGGGTTAACTTCCTGGTATTGTGTCTGTTTATCCTTATAAATGTAAACTTTGGCACCTATAGCATTTACATTGGGACCGCTTTGTTTTAAGTTAACAGCTATATAATTCTTTTTAGAAGTTTCCATAATCATGTTCTGATAGATGGAAGCTTCGCTGTTGATATTGTTGGTAATAAGGTCGAGATCGCCGTCATTGTCGAGATCGGCATAAACAGCCCCGCTTGATATGCCCGGTTTATTGATACCCCAATCCTGTTTCTTATCTGTGAAAGTAAGATCGTGGTTGTTTTGGAAAATATAGTTTGATAGGGTGGTAGATGGCATGGCTTTTACCAAGTCCATTAGCAGGTATGGTTCGCGATCCATGGCCTTTTTAAGCTTATAATCGCCCCAGTACCGTAAAAAATCTTTGTTGGTATAATCCCTGAAATAACCATTGGATATAAAAATATCTTTATAGCCATCGTTGTCAAAATCGGCCATGAGGGGGCACCAGCTCCAGTCGGTATTGGAAATACCCGCCAGCTGACCGATCTCGCTGAAAGTGCCATCGCCATTGTTAAGCTGCAGCATGTTACGCATGTATTGCTTATACAGATCCTGTTGCAGCATCAACTCAAACGATTCATAGTTTTCCTGCAATTGCAAAAGCTTTTGGCGGCGATTGTCTGGTGGCAACATATCCAGGGTCATGATGTCGGGTAAACCGTCATTATTCATATCGGCAATATCGACACCCATTGAGAACTGAGATAAGTGTCTTAAACTTAGCTTACTTTTATCAGTAAAAGTTCCATCCCCGTTATTGATGTACATATAATCGGGTTCGTTATAATCATTGGTTACATAGATATCCTGAAAGCCATCCTTATTGATATCAGCAATAGCTACCCCCAAACCAAAAGTGAGTGGGTTTTGTATGATGCCCGCTTTTTTTGAAACATCCACGAAATGTCCTCCCTGGTTTTCAAAAAGCTTATTGCTCGCCAATTCGTCGGTTTCCTTTTTGTTCTGGGCAAACTCCAGGTTGCTTATTTTTTTTACGTTATGGTTAAGCAGGAACATATCCAGCTTACCATCATTGTTATAATCAAAAAATACTGCCTGTGTACTATAACCGGGATCATCCAGACCATATTCTTTTGCTTGTTCAACAAACTTATTATTACCCTTATTGATGAACAATTGGTTGCGGCGTTTACTGTTATCGCCAAGGCCAGAGTAACATACATAAATATCCAGCAGACCATCGCCATTTACATCGGCCATGGTAACGCCGGTTTTCCAATCACCTGTGCGCCCAGCTATTCCCGAACCGGCTTCTTTAGTAATATCTTTAAATTTTAAATTGCCGAGGTTTAGGTAAAGCTTATTGGGGCCAAGATTGCTGGTGAAAAAAACATCCTCTAACCCATCATTATTAATATCACCCACCGCTACTCCACCGCCATTATATAAATACTCGTATGATAAAACATTCAGGTGCTCGTCCTCAACCAGGTTGTTCCTAAACGTAATGTTTGTTTGCTCTGGGGGTAATAATTTAAAAAGTGGCTGCTGGGCTTTTAGTACAGTAGTACTACAACATAAAAGGAGTATAGTAGCCCACGGTTTATACAGCACTCTATTCAAGAGGAAAATAAAAGGGAAGGAACAATACATTAATGAGCGGATTTTATTGGTGTACGTTAATTATAAAAATAAGCATTTGATATGCAATTGCAGCCAATATGAATACCCCTTTTTTGTGTAAAAATTAAAAAACAAGGCTATGAACCCATAGCCTTGTTTTTTTAGTACGATATAGAGGTATTATTTATCCCAGTAAACCCTTGCGGTAAAAGTATCACCGCCAGTTAGTCTACCAACAGCAGCGGTGTAGTTGGTACCGTTGGTTGATGGTAAAGTAACCGGATAAGGTACCCTTCTTGGTATACTTGTAGCAAACTGATTTGGATAGGTAACTGCGGTTAAAGCAGGGTAACCAGACCTTCTCCAGTTGCACCATGTTTCAATAAAGTTAAATACAGTAGCTGTTTCTACATAATATTCCATGTTGATCTGCTGCAGAGCGGTTGCCGGGTTCAGCGGATGTGCCCCAACATAAGTAGCTATATCCGTTGCACTAACAGAAGTTGTACCAAATTGGCCCAACGTTAACATATCTGCATTCAATGCGTTTGCAAAATGAGTAGCTGCAACACCTGTATTCCAACCCCTTGTAGATGCTTCGGCTAACAAAAGCTCTGTTTCGCCATAGGTTAGCAGATAATTGTAGCGGTTACGATCATCATATACTGCAAATTTTGGACGAGAGTATTTACCCACAGGAGCAGGCGAGTCTTTATCTACCGCTGGATCGGCAGGACTCGTGCCTGGATAACCTGGCGCTTTCGAAATATCAGTTGTACCGCCGCCCAGATCATAACCATTTGGCATACCAATTTGTAAATTAGTGGTTGAAATACCAGCAACTTCATTTTCGTTTGCTTTTTTTCCAGTGCCAGCAGATATCTCGGCTATTGCGCTAATACGTGGGTCACTATTAGTTTTCATATAGTCAATCAGTGTTTTACCCCAGCGTACTTCTCTAAAGTCATCTGTTACAAGTAATGAGCCCGCATCAGCATTTCCATTTCCATTGGTATAATCGGCTTTTACTTTAGCATTATCAGCAATGCTAGCCATAGTGCCACCTGCATAAGCTTTTTCAGCGTACTTCTGTGCTGTAGCGGCATCAACTTTGGTTAAACGCATAGCTGCTCTCAACATCAATGAGAAACCTAATTTTTTCCACTGCGCTACGTTGCCTGCATAAAACAAATCGCTGGTAGGGCCTGCTTTGGATGCATCAAGCGCTGCGGTGGCTTTATCCAGTTGATCAAGGATAGAAGTATAGATACTTTGCTGTGTATCAAAAACAGGCGTGAACACACCCGATTTTGCCTGGCCTTCTTGCGAGAAGGGGATATCGCCATGAGTATCGGTTATACGCTCCAGTATTAACATGCGCATAATAGTACCACAGTTGTCCAAGTTGTTGTATGCTGCTTTGCCTTTTATAAGGTTTTTCATCTCATCAATCAATGTTGATGCATTGTAACCGTTGTTCCATAAATTGGCTTTATAACTATCAAAACTTCCGCGGTAAATATATTTATCGCCGTTGCCGTAATAATCATAGGTAGAGGCCAAAGCCTGACTCCACATACTTTGATACAGTAACTGACCATAACCAAGATTTGAAAATGAGATTTGCGCCTGTGCCATTAAAAAATCGGGAACGATAAGATCCGAACCAACTTTAGTAGGATCCGTATTTATTTTTTCAAAGTTTTTAGTACAACCTGTAATAAGAGTGGCTCCTATAACCAGGCAACTATATATAAATCGTCTTTTCATCAGTTTATTTTTTAAGTTTAAAGTTTACATTAAACCCATAAGTCCTAACCGCAGGTACGCTGGTACCTTCAATGCCTGCATAATTGATGCCTGGAGCAAAGTTAGATTCTGGATCTATATTATCTGACCGTTTCATAATAGTCCATAAGTTTCTGGCTACCAACGATACAGTTATAGAATTAAATGGAGTAGTACCCAGTATATTTTTAGGGATCGTGTATCCAAAAGTAACCTGGCGAAGCTTAATAAAGCTACCATCCAATGCGTTTAATGCTGATACATTTTTAGCTAAATTCTGGTAATAAGTTTCTGCAGGTACGCTTACTGTATTCGGAGTGCCGGCTTCAGTTACACCAACTCCAACAACACCACCTTCACGACCTGGTAAGGTCATTTTATTTAAACCGCGGAAGATACTATAATAGCTGGTTGCTGATAAAATCTTATTACCATAACGATAATCGATCAGGAAGCCCAGGTTGAAGTTCTTATAGTTAAAATCGTTGTTTAAACCACCATAAAACTTAGGAGTTACACTACCAACAGGGATACGGCCAGTTGTTTCTGCATTACCAGTGGCATCAAATATGATATTACCTTTCGCATCGCGTTTGTAATCATTCGCCATGATCTGTGGACCTGACATACCTACCACAAAAGCTGTAGTTGCGTTTAACGGGCGGTAAGTACCTAAACCAATGTTGCCACCTGTAGCATCTGTAGATATGGTTTTGTTTTTAATGTAAGTAAAGTTAAAAGATGGCGTCCATGAAAAAGTACTGGTTTTGAATGGTGTTCCATGTATTTCAACTTCTAAACCCCTGTTTTGTATACTTCCTGTCGGAACATAATAAGAGGTATAGCCTGCTGAATTATCAAGTGTCGCTGAAATAATTTCATTTTTAGTTTTTCTGGAGAAATAAGATACATCCAGACCAAGACGATCGTTCAGGAATTTTAATTCTGTACCAACTTCATATTCTTCCAATGTATATGGTTTTAAGAATAGGTTTGGTAAAGTTGAGCTAAAAGTAGCTGCATTTACACCATTGATGGTATTGGCTATACTATAGTATACCCTGTTACCATAAGGCGTTGCGCCATTACTTGTTTTAGCGTATGATAAACGAAGTTTTCCGAAATCAAGCCCGTTAATGTGGGTAAGATCAGAGAAAATAAAGCTGGCAGAAACTGAAGGTGTAAAAATGCCTTTGCTCAAACTTGGGTCAATACTGCTGTAAGAGTCATAACGACCGGTGGTGCTTAATACCAGGAATTCTTTGATCGAAAAATCAGCGGTATAATATGCCGAATTTGTTTTTTGATCACCTGGAAGATCATTACCCGGACCTCTGGTTATATTACCACTTGTTCTGCTCGGGAAGTTTGACAGATCATAGAAGTAAGGAATAATAAAATTGCTACCATTGATAAAGGTACCTGACAGTGTGTTTTTACGAATGTTAGCACCAACCGATAAATCAAGATTTAAGAAATCCTTGATCAAATCATGTTTAGCTCCTGCTAATACGTCGGCATTAAACTCCGTAATCTGGGATGTTCTGGTATTCATGTTACCATTGCCACTCACATAAGCCGTTCCCGTTGGTTCGATATTCACACGTGAGTCATGAATATTATCATAACCTACGCGGGCCTGGAAATAAGCCCAGGGAGTAAAGCTGTATTTAGCAGACAATGATGATATTAAACGCTCTCTATGGGTATTGTTGATAAATTTATAAGCTGCAAAATATGGGTTAGTTACATAAATATCATTGGTGAATGAAGTTTCATGACCGGTTCCATCATAACCTGGAGCCAAAATACTTTGCGCTTCGTTTGGAGCCAAAAACTGAACGTTGTTTGGATTACCAGGTCCGTCGCTTAAGCCCGAACGGTTTTTTTCGTTATCAATGATATAGTTTGCTATAACGTTAATATCCAGGTTTTTGATTACTGTTTGTGAACCATTAAAGTTAAAGGTTTTTCTATTTAAACCACTATTAGGAGTAATCGCGTGGTTATTCATGTCAGATAACGATAAACGGAAAGCTCCGCTTTCACCACCACCTGTTAAGGCTACTGTATTGGTGAATGTACGACCAGTTTTGTAAAACTTGGTGTAGTCATCTGTAGTTGCAGAATAAGGGTGTTGTTGACCATCAAACTGAATTACTGATGAACCATCCAGCTTTGCTCCCCATGCTAAGTTGCCAGAACTTAAAGCACCGGCTACTGTAGTAGGTTTTAAGCCGTTTTCCCCTTGTCCGTATACTTTTTGGAAGTCGGTATTGTCATAAACCTTATCCATTTGATAGTTGGTATTGTATTCAACACCAAAGCCCGAGTTCTTTTTGCCCGATTTAGTGGTGATCAAAATAACACCACCGGTAGCACGGGTACCATAAAGAGCAGATGCCGACTGGCCTTTTAGTACGGTCATGGATTCGATATCATCTGGGTTGATATTAGAAATACCGTCACCATAATCAGCACCGCCCCATTCACCCGATTGGCCTCTTTGGGTATTATCCATCGGTACACCGTTGATTACAAATAATGGCCCTTGGGTAGTACTGGTACTGGTTACACCACGTAATAAGATGCGTGCTGAAGAACCTGCACCACCTGATGCTCCACTAATACTTAAACCGGCAACTCGTCCTTCTAATGATAAGGCAACATTTGATTCCTTGGCTTTATCTAAGGCATTGCCGTTAACTGTTGAAACCGAATACCCCAGTTTTTTTGATTCCTTTTTAATACCAAGAGCTGTAACTACCACCTCGTTAAGAGTGGCGTTGCTTTTCATGCTTATAGTTAATGAAGTCCTTGCCCCAACAGTAATCTCCTGTGTTGAAAATCCAATATAGCTTACAATCAAGACGGTTTTACTATCGCCGTCTAAAGAAAAGTTACCATTAACGTCTGTTTGAGTGCCTGTTGTGGTGCCTTTTACCCTGATACTTACACCAACAAGGGGTTCGCCTTTTTCATCAACTACTTTACCGCTGATCTTTGCGATGTTGCTGTTGATATTAAAATTAAGGTTGTTGGTTAACTTAGGGTTGGCATGTGCCACTGTTTGCGTATTTATGAGAACTATACCTGCAAGGGCTAATTTACATAAGGGCAAAGATTTGGATATCCATGGCCTATGTACACCCATTGGGTGTTTTAAAAATTTCATATTTTACTGAATTTAAAGGGAGTTAATAGCAAGCGCCGT
>Ga0105237_10009820_pt1 | contig 10234 bp, 18 predicted proteins | sample KBSC24metaG_FD_81520 | JGI IMG/M metagenome (GOLD analysis project Ga0105237, IMG submission 81520) | Corn rhizosphere microbial communities from Kellogg Biological Station, Michigan, USA - KBS C2-4 metaG | ecosystem: Host-associated > Plants > Roots > Rhizosphere > Soil | place: Michigan, USA... | reverse complement strand
CTCATGTCGAGCAGGATGCCGCCGGTGTCGCGCATCAATCCGTATGACCAGTTCGCGATCACGAGCGCACCGATGATGCCGGCCAGCGGGTCCATCCAGAGCCAGCCGAACGCGCGCGCAAGCAGCAGCCCGACGATCGTCAGCACGGAGACCGCCGCGTCGGCGATCACGTGGACGTAGGCCGACCGGATGTTGTGATCGCGCGCCGCCGCCGCGGACGCGCCATGGTCGTGCTCCTCGAATGCGAGTTCGTGCTCGCGCCCGTTCAACCGGACAATCGCCCTGAATTCATGCGGCTCGGGAATGTTCTCGACCGACTCCAGGCACGCACCGCGCACGCTCATCGCGAACGCCTGCCGCGTACCGTCCGGACGAATCGTCGTGATCGATGCAGCCGTGAAGTCGCCGAGCGTCGTGCCGGAGATCGCCGGTGCGATCCGGAACACAGGCGGCACGCCGTCTTCGAAGATCGACACGAAGAACGCGTCGCCTTGGTCGAAGACCTTGTGCGTCGCCTCATCGTGGTCATGGTCGTGATCGTCGTACCCATGCCCGTGGTGATGTCCATGACCGTGCCCATGATGATCGCCGCTCAGCAGCCAGACGCTCGCGATGTTGACGAGCAGGCCGGCAACCGCAATCGGAATGGCCTCGTCGAAATGGATTGGAACGGGCGCGAGCAGACGCGCGACCGCTTCATAGCCGATCAGCAGCGCGATCATCGCGAGCACGATGGCGCTCGTGAAGCCGGCCAGGTCGCCGAGCTTGCCCGTGCCGAACACGAATCGCGGGTCGCTCGCATGCCGGCGCGCGTAGGTGTACGCAAGCGCGGCGATCATCATCGCGCCCGCGTGCGTCGACATGTGCAGCCCGTCCGCGATGAGCGCCAGCGAGCCGAAAATCGACCCGCCGACGATCTCGACCACCATCATTGCCGCGCACAGCGCGATGACCATCCAGGTCCTGCGTTCGTTCTGTTCGTGTGCCACGCCGAGAAAAATGTGGTCGTGCCCTGCACCGAAGGCGTCGTTCCTGAAGTCGCTCATCCCTGCCCCGATTATTTGAAGTAGCTGTGAACGACTTCGATCAGCTGTTCGGTCGCGCTGCCCTCGTCCTCGTGCCCTTCGGCATCGACAAGATGGCTGCGGATGTGATCCTCGAGCACGACCGCGAGCAGGCCGTTCATCGCACCGCGGCCGCTCGTGATGAGCTGGAGGATTTCGTTGCAACCGCGCTCTTCCTCCAGCGCGCGTTCGATCGCTTCGACCTGTCCCTTGATCCGGCGGACACGATTCAGCAGCTTCTGCTTTTCCTTGACGGTGTGGCTCATGGCAATCCTTTCATATACCGGGGGGGAGTATATCCGGAAAGGATTTTCCATATAGGGGGTAGGGGTATGCCGAACAAGACAACAACGCTGTCGCTTCGTCTGCACAAGGATTTCAACGTCCTCGGGCGATCGACCATTTCCAGGGCAACGCGGTGATCCAGGCCGAAATCGCTCGGCAGGACTGCAGCGCGCTCGTCGACACCCTGCCGTCGCCGTGCGAGCCACACGCCGCAGATCCGGCGTTGTGTCGGCCGCCTGTGTCCTTGGCCGCTTGCGAAAGTAGAACGAGTGTCTTGTGCACGATCCTGCTGCCGCAAACGGCCTCAACACCGAGCACAAATGCGGGTCATGTCGCTGAAGTTACAGTCGACGCAAACGAGTGCGACGGAGACTTGCTCCAAGCAGCGCTCGCTTCAACCAAATTGGGCGGTCAGCCATCCTTCGGCCCATTTTGTCGCGTATGCAACCGCGTCATCGCGCGCATCGAAACCAGCCAGATCGCCGCTGGCGTGCACTTCCCGCTCGCCTCCATCCAGAAGAACCGTGGTGATCCTCACATGCGCGATGTACTCTCCGTCAGCCCTGCGGGGTGTCGGATCGATTCGGAACCGTGTCGAATTGAAGAGCATGGGCTCCTCCCTGTTGGGTTACCGCGAACCAGGCTGTCGCGGGAGCAGCGCGAGAAAGCGTCGGACTTCAAGAAGTGCCATTGTCCGATCAGCCTCCTGACAGGATTCACGACTCGCCATCTCGCTTTTGCAGTGTGGCGCACGACCCGATACGAACATCAGGAAAGCATCCGCATCGACCTCGCAGCGATGGTCGCGGATAGACCGGCGAATGAAGTGCCGCCCGTAGGCAGAAATGAAAGCCCGTTGCTCCGGAATACCTCCGAAGCCACGCTCAAGCGACGGGACAAGAGGGGAACGTCAGCACTATCAATGGTGGTGCCCGGACGATCGGCCACGGTGAGAGGCCGAATCGCATTCAGAGGGGCATGCTGAGCAAGGCGCTGGGATCGGTCATTGGTCACCCGATAGTTCGATGCTACGCCGTTCTACACGTTTGTATAGCGAAATTTCGATTGAATTCCCGTCGCCGGAGCATGCCTTCGTACTGTAGCGAGGTGTGAGTCACGACGGCAGCGCGTATAGTTGGGCTAGCTGCACCTCCGGTTCCGGAAAACGGCTCCGGCATTCAGGAGGCAGGTCACGCATGGGAGCCGATGCTCATGGCCGGCATCATGAAGCACCGATGAATTCGAAGCATGCAGTACCTGGTTTGCACGAACCGGGAATATCGATACTGAAGATGCATTCGACGATGTCCAGCGAATCGAGCAGCGTCGACGCACAAGCGACGAGCACGTCACCAACGGTCTCTCGCGTCCACATCGACGCTCTGTTCGAAGGACCGCAATGACACGAGTTGGACCGGCTAACGTAAGCCCTCCCTGGAACAAACAGCGCCACCCATGAAAATCGACCGCAGTTCCATTCCCCACTACCTCGTCCTTCGTGCCGGCTGGCCACCCTATGTGTTGAATGCAGACCGCCTGGTGCTCCGCCGCGAAGCGAGCCCGCTGCTGCGAGCGTTCGCGCGAACGCGCGGAAGGTACGCACATGTCGATGACGTCGCGTGGAACATCTTCTCCGATGCAGAGGGCCTTTCGATGATCGAGCGTCGGGAAACAGGGTTCTTCACGTTGATCACCGGAACCGAGACCGAGCATCAGCTGCATTTGCTGGCAACCCTCTGACGTTGCAGTCGGGACGGCGTACGGCCAGGGCCGACGAAGGGCCGCGCGCGGGATTTTTCGCGCATTTTTATGGAATGCTGATTTTCCTGGGCAGTCGCTTGTTCTGCCCCTCGGCCGAAAGCGCTTGACACCTTCGTTGCCGAGGCGTACTGTCAGCCGCTGAAGTATTCAAGAAGCGCGATTGCTGCCCATCATTAACCGCGGCCTGCGGTATTCGTTGTCCTCTCCCTCCTTGATTATTTTTTCCCGCGTCCATTCAGGGCGCATACGCTCGTCCATTTTCAGGAGATCTAACATGGATACCGGTACCGTCAAGTGGTTCAACGACAGCAAGGGCTTCGGCTTCATCACGCCCGACGCAGGCGGAGACGATCTGTTCGCGCATTTCTCGGAGATTCGCGGCGACGGCTTCAAAACGCTCGCCGAAGGCCAGAAAGTCAGCTACGAAACCAAGAGCGGCCCCAAAGGCCTGCAGGCGTCGAACATTACCGGCCTGTAAGTCCCCACAAGCCGTCAGTCCCGTTCACGGAGCGGCACGTAACTGCCGCTTCCTGCGCATACGCACCTCCATCGCGGGCGCCACGCGTCCCGATGCAAGCTCGACCGGGTCATCCGTTTCGCATTCGGACGTCGAGCATGCGCGTATGCAGATGCCCAGCCCCCGCGCAGCGCGCGTGTCCAGCCGCGCGTGCGTGATCGGACGAGTCCCGCTCGGCGGATCGCTCAAGCCGCGCAGCAGGAGAACCCGCATGACCAGAAGTCAACCTCGCAGTAACAAGGCGCCTCCGCGTGCCAAGCCTGCCATGACCCTGCCCAAGCTCGGCACGGCATTGAACTGGGTGCCGCCCAAGGCTCCCGCTATCGAGAAATCGCGCCCGAAGAAGCGCCCGCCTGCTCCGTAATAGCGGAACGAGCCAACCGCTGCGCGACGAAGAGGCAAAGAGGCGGCCACCGCTGCCGTGCAGCGCGATCTCGGCGTGATGGGCCGAAGCGCGTCGACGCGCACAATCCGGAATAAGTTGAACGTCCAACAAACGATGCGCGTATGATGGGTTTATTCGGGCGATCACTTGCCGTCTGACTGCTCACCCCTCCATCTACCCTCTTGCTGCATCGCCCCTCCCTCGCGCTGCAACGTTGTCCCTTTCACCCCACCGGCACGCCCTGCAACGGCGATACTGGCCGGATGTGTTCGCCCATGCAATTCGTGGTGGCCGAACGCCAGGAGATTGCCATGAGCATGCATGTCTACCGTGGATTCGAGATTTATCCACTGATTTACCCCCACGTACCGGCGCCGGATGGCAGTCCGCATAACTACGATGCCGGTTTCGACGCGGCAGTCAAGATTTGCCTTCGCGGCACCCCCGACACGGTGACGCAGAGCCAGACGTTCAGATTGCGCGACAACTCCCCGTTTGACAGCGCCGGTGACGCACGTCGCGCTTCGCTGCGCTACGCCGAGAACATCATCGACGACAATCGCGAGAAACAGGGCTTCTTTTCCAACGGGCTCTGACACGCCGCGGCAACGCAACGCAATCGGTCGGCGATTTGGAGGACAACATGATCATCGACGAACTACTCGGCTTGATCAGACGGCGTGAGGTCACCTGGACCGGCACCGTCCTGCCCGCCGGAATCGCCGACTCGGCACGAAGCCATCAGCAAGAACTGCAAATGTTCGTGGCAGTACGCGCGCTATCGATGGGAGCCGGATATTCGGAATTCGAGTCCGACGAGATAGCGAGCGCCGTCATGACACGACTCGGCTAGTTTTCCGTTCAAACGTTCCCAAACAGGATCCACATGACAACAGTCACACTCAAGGTCAACGAACCGATCGACGTCGCGCTGCGGCGATTCCGACGCACCATCGAGAAAACCGGGCTGATTCGCGAGTTGCGCAGTCGCACCAGCTACGAAAAACCGACGACGGAACGCAAGCGGAAAAAGGCCAGCGCCGTTTCCAGGCAGCGCCTGCGCGCGAAGCGCATGTTGCCGCCCCGCAAAATGTACTAGGGAGCACATCGTGTACAAGATGCCGGACGAAGAGCCACCGTTTTTCCCGCTGACGAAATGCGAAGTCGATTTCGATCAGCAGAAAGACATGGTGACACTGCTGCCGAGCTTCTATGCGTTCGGATGCGAGTACACCAGCCGCGGTTTTCTGATCGGGCGGGACGATGCGTTCAAACTGATTGCCGCGATCGAGAAGGCGCTCAGCATCCAGGGATGAGCCGACGACGCCACACTCGCGAGCATCGACAACCAGAAGATGGACTATGCGCGTCCCGACCAAGTACGTTGATTTGCTCTATTTCCTGGTTGTCCTGCAACTCGTCACCCAAAGGCAGTCTCGCGAGTGGCTGTCGCCCTTTCAGCTCGTCGAATCGCTGCAAGGCTGGCTGATCGTCCATCGCGCGAAATGCGAGTGGCGCGATCGTGTCTGGATAGGCCATGCGTCGCTTCAGATAGCGAAGTCGGTCCGCCCGGTCGACAACGCTGCATTTTCGGAACCGCTCGTTGGTGCGGCGAAAGACCCGGCGCCCCCTCCACGAGACGCTCTCGCGGGTCGGGCGAGTCTACGGATGAAGTGCATCCGCTACCTCAGGGAGCATGTCTGATCGCGGCAGCACTCGCACGAGCGACAATGCGTCCAATCACGCAGATGGCGCAGACCGCCGCCTGCAACCGCATCACTCGATCGATCGGCAACCGTGCCGCTGGCTGCTGCCCGGCCTCGACCTCCTCCGCGGCCGCGCCGCGCGACACGGCCGTTTTCCACGAAGGCGCGCCGGAAACGGCGGTGTTCGCCGTCGAACTGGCGATGCAATTCGGCAGGGACATCGTCGATGGCGAGATCGCTCCAGCAGAGATCCGACCCACCAACCGCGGCGAATTCGCCGCGACTGGCCGACAACCCGCTCACCTCGCTCCGAGGGAATCATGAAATACCAGGAAAGCACGGCAATCGATCGACGCGATCAGGCAACCCGGCAAAAACAGCGAGACGACCTCGCCCGGGCCGACATCGAACGGACCGACAAGCGTACGCAAAACGACGCCCGCATCGACTCCAATGCGAGCAAGTGGCGCTACTTCCGTCCCGACCATCAGGTAAAGTAAATGACGCGACACTGCTCCCGGCGCAGGCGGCGGTTGACGTTCGCGCCTCGTGTCGTCGTGCGCGCATCGCGCAGGCTGCAACGCAGACGTTCCGGCATCAGACACACTGGCCAAGGCGGGTCGAGCATTCGGCGCTGGCCTTGATCCCGCGCTGCTCCGCACAACGACACCACTCGGGCGACCGGGGGCCGTCGTCCGGCGTGCCAAACCATATCTGCGTAGCGTTTCCTCGTTCCGCGCTTCGGCCCGGTACGGCTCCGCGCCACGGAGCAGCGCGGTCACGAGCGACACGCGCTGTCTGCACGGCTAGGCCGCTGTCTTGAGCGTCGGCGGCGATGTCGACTCCGCCACGTCATGCCCGGCAATTGCCAACGCCAGGACCGGGTTCAAGCTGTCCACCATCGAACTCGGAATCAGGATCGTGGCCCCGCGCTCCTTCGTCGTTTCATAGATGATGTTCATTGCTCGCAACTGAAGTGCGGACGGGTGATTTTCATAGACTTTCGAAGCTTCGACGAATTTCGCCGCCACCTCGGCCTCCGCCGAACCGAGTATCACGCGCGCCTGCTTCTCGCGTTCCGCCTGCGCCTGCCGTGACATCGAATCCTGCAGCGCGACAGGGATCGCCACATCCCGGGTTTCCACGGACCGTACCGTGATACCCCAGTCTGCGGTTTTTCTGCCGATCTCGTCTGCCAGGTGTTCATCGGCAGCCTTTCGATCGGAGAGCAGCGTGGCCAGCATCGATGAACCGATCATCTCCCGCAGCGAGGTCTGGGCGACGCGATCGATGGCCTGCCGGTAATCAGTGATGGCGAGTGCCGCCTTCTGAGCGTCGTGTACGTGCCAGAAAATGATGGCGTCGACGTTGACCGGCACGGTATCCCTGGTCAGCGCCTCCTGTGCGTTGAACGCCGTCGTTTGAATACGCTCGTCGATCACTGCGACGACGTTGTCCAGTATCGGGATAATCATGAAAAAACCGGCACCCTTGACGCTCTGCAGTTTCCCGACGCGCAGGACCACGAACTTCTCCCAGACATTTGCCACTTTCACGGAGAGCGCGACAAGGACGGCGACGATGAAGAAGGGTAACGCGAGATACGGATTGACCAAGGCGCCGACGGCTAGCGCGGCAAGCATAAAGGCGGCGGAAAGAAATAGTGTGACGGGATTCATGGCGGCGCTCCATTCGATGATGCCGACTTCCGGCAGCGTCACGAAGCACGACACCCGTTCGCCCGGTTGCCCTCTGGCACCCAGGCATCAGCGGTTTGGGTACCCGTTCAGAACGTGCGCCGGATTGCGCTGCAAATCTGTACGGTGACGTACCCGGACAGGGCCACGGAGCGACCGATCGGGTCGATGCACTGTATGAGCAATGCGCCAAGGAGCTCGTGGACAAAATCGATGCCGTGGCGAAATCGCGCCAGCGATATAAGCCGCGAAGCGTTAGTGGCCGAGTGTACGAACGAAATGACATAACCGCATCGCGGTCCTCGTGCCGCGAACTTGTCCTGGCGTAGCTCGCGAACGAGGCTCAGCGGATTCATCTGTTTGTCGTAACGAGCGACGTGCCAAAGTAAAAAGCCGGCGCTTGGCCGGCTTCGAGTTCCGCCTTGCTGGGGCGGCTCCTCGTTCTGTTTGAGAGCGAGGAGTTTTGCTACGCCTCGGTTAATGGTTCGACATAAAACCCATGCCCAGACGTTTCCTTGCATCGGAAATGCGTTGCTTGGGTGTGACGGCTTTCCACGAAAAGGTAGGGCGTCTTTGCCAGTCCGGATGAACAACGGGCATGCCGTCGTCGGTCGCGCGTGCGTCCGCCTGTTCCTGTTGCCCGTCCTGCGAATTCTTTTCTCGTTTCGGATGATCGTTCATCGACAAGCTCCCTCAGGAAACCGCGTTTCGTCATGAATTGGCTTGCACCGCCCGAGTCGAGATCAAGCTGCGCAGGCGATACGGATCGCAACGGCCCGCTTCCATCACGGCATACCTCTCTCCATGACGTCTGCGGCCGATCAGCAGTCTGTGCGTCATATAAGACCATGCGCCTGCTGGCGCCGGCAGTCGGTACGCTGCCGTACGAACCCGATGGCACGGACAGGCGCGTGGCCTCGGTGCCGGTTCTAAATTCGTTTCAAATCGGGAAGCAAGCGGTCGAATTCTCGCCTGACCACGCCGTAGCATTCGCACACACGCTTTTCGAGCCCGGAGCGATCCAATACCTCGACGTGTCCATAGTTGTAGCGGATCAATCCGGCATCCTGAAGTTTCAGCGCAGCTTCCGTCACGCCCGACCGTCGGACACCGAGCATGTTGGCGATCAACTCCTGCGTCATTTTCAGTTCGCTCGATGGCAACCGGTCGAGACTGAGCAGCAGCCAGCGGCACAGCTGCTGATCGATTGAATGGTGTCGATTGCAGACGGCGGTTTGCGCCATCTGGGTAATGAGCGCCTGGGTGTAGCGCAGCAAGAGCCGCTGCATCGACCCGCCTCGACGGAACTCGTCTTTCAGGATGCGTGCATCGAGTCGGTAAGCGTGTCCGGCGCTTTGGACGATCGCGCGGCTCGGGGTCGTTTCGCCCCCCATGAACAGCGCTATGCCGATCAACCCGTCGTTGCCGACGATGGCAATTTCGGCTGACGAGCCGTCCTCCATCACGTACAACAGCGAGACGATGGATGTCGTCGGAAAATAGACATGACTGAGCGCGCCACCCGACTCGTACAGCACCTTTCCCAACGGCATGTCGACCAGCACAAGATGCGGCGAAATATGCGCCAGAGCTTCTGCCGGCAAGGCTGCGAGCAGATGATTGTCAATCGGAGATGGCTGCCCCGACATAGGTCGCTCCCGCAGTGATTGCGGCCTCCACCCGGAGCGGCTCGACGCCACGACGCGTCATCGGCTCAAGACTCGAACTCGCGAAGCAGACGCTGCGCGAGGATCTTGGCATCTTCGAGCGCGAGATCGTACTGCTCCCGATCGAAATCGGTCGGATATGGGGGATCATCGTTCGGCCCCTCGTTGGTGCGGCGCAAATACACATAGCCTCGGTACGCACCACGCGCAGATTCCATCACACGAATGCGCGCAAAGTGCGTTTTGGTACTGAATGTGAAATCGTCCATGATGACTTTCTGCACGTGTTCAATCATCCTAGCACTCCGGGTGAAATTGACCGGAGAGGTCGAATCGGGACAGGATCGACGCGTGGACTGTCCGTCAAGGCTGCCTCTCGTACGGCGGAAATTCCGACAGACGTGGATCGTCCATCGCGCCACCGACGGTGAAGTGATACAGGGATTGCCAGGCATGATCCTTCGCGCCGAGCAACGCGTGCATTTCATCATCGAAAAAGCAGCCGATCCCCGTCGCGCGCACGCCGGCGGCTTCTGCTTCGAGATAGAGCGCCTGGCCAAGCATCCCGCATTCCCAGAACAGATGGCGATAACGCCATGGCTGCTTCAACGCGATTTCGAATCTCGCGATCATCCCGAGCGCAAAGCAGGAATCGGCGGCGATATCCTGGTGGCAGCAGATCAACCTTGCCACCGCGCGCAAATCGTAAGGCAGTAGAAGATAGAGCGGCAGGTCGTCCGGCCCGGTCTTTTGCCACAGCCATTCCGGACGCAGGGATCGCTTGAGATCCTGCAGTGCGCCAGGGTTTCTTGCGAGCATATAGAGGCCCGGCTCCAGGCCGTCGACGCGATGCACCAACAGCGCCGCCTGCACCGCGGCAGGAGACGTCAGCGCATTCCACGGCGGTGTGCCGGGACGTGCCAGCAGGCAGGTCAGCATGCTGAAGAAGGCCGCGTCGCCGATGCGCGTCGTGCCATCGAAATTCACGGCGCTGCGACGCTGTCTGGCGATTCGGGCGAAGCCGAGATCGAGGGCTGGCGTCGCCGGCGCCGGGCACGGCTCCGGGTTCGGCGACGGTGGTTCGCGAGTACGGGTCTTGTGCGTGGCGCGATGAATCGAATCGATGTCCGGCCAGGCCACATGCCCCGAACT
>Ga0105237_10009818_pt1 | contig 10235 bp, 9 predicted proteins | sample KBSC24metaG_FD_81520 | JGI IMG/M metagenome (GOLD analysis project Ga0105237, IMG submission 81520) | Corn rhizosphere microbial communities from Kellogg Biological Station, Michigan, USA - KBS C2-4 metaG | ecosystem: Host-associated > Plants > Roots > Rhizosphere > Soil | place: Michigan, USA... | reverse complement strand
TTAATGTTCAGTAACAGGGTACGTTTATTTATAGCATTTATTTTCCTGTTATCGTTAGGCCTGTTACTGTACCTGCGCATTTATGAACTGGCAGCAGTAGCGGTTATGATGATATTGCTGCTCATTTGGGATTACTTTAAACAAGGTACCCTGGTAGTAGCGGCAAAGTATTTTCATGCCAAGGACTATGTAAAAACCGAAGCATCGTTAAAAGAGATCAGTAACCCCAAATGGCTGAGCAAAAAGCGCCGTGGGTTTTATGAGTACATATACGGTGGTGTTTGCATCCAGCGGCAGGAATTTGAGGCTGCTGAACAGCATTATGAGCTGGCCGCACAATACCCGCTGCATACGTTGAATGATCACGTGGCCGCGTTGGTTACTGTGGCAAATCTTAATATCAGGTTTGGTAATTTTGATAAAGCCAAAGCTTATTTGGGACTGGCCGAAAAACATACGGATAAAATGACAGCCAAAATGAAGGAGGTAATTAACCGTCTTCACCAGGAATTGAAAAAACACTAATACAGAGAGTCAAGAGATAAGAATCAAGAAATAATACAAATACAAAGCAGTAAAATCTTGATTCTTGACTCTTGTTTCTTGATTCTTCCCCAAAATATGAGAGATTCGTTATTAATAAAAGCAGCTTTTTCCGAGAAAACAGAACGCCCGCCGGTGTGGATGATGCGCCAGGCTGGCCGTTTCATGAAAGAATACTGGGATATCAAAAACAAGTATTCGTTCCTGGAAATGTGCAAAACGCCGGAACTGGCTGCTGATGTTACCATGTTGCCGGTTGATCTGCTGGGTATTGATGGTGCAATCCTGTTTTCGGACATATTGGTTACCGGCGAAGCCATGGGCGGCGATCTGAGTTTTACCAACGGTGTTGGCCCCAAGTTTGCCAACCCGGTACGTACGCAGGCTGATGTGGATAACCTGCAAACCAACGTATTGGATAAGCTGCAATATGTGGCCGATGCTATTAAGGTAATTCAGCAGCGTTTAAATGGCCGCATACCACTGATTGGTTTTGCAGGCGCACCCTTTACCGTAATGAGCTACCTGGTAGAAGGCGGATCGACCAAAGATTTTAAACTCACCAAACTGATGCTGCACAATGAGCCCGAGTTGGCTCATCAGCTGCTATCAAAAATAGCCACGGTTACCGCCGATTACCTGAATATGCAGATAGCTGCCGGTGTAAATGCCGTACAGATATTTGATAGTTGGGCGCAAGCGCTGGCCTGGGACGATTATGCAGCATTTAGTCACCGTTATATTGCCGAGATCATTAGTAAACTGAACCGTAAGGATATCCCGGTGATCTCGTTCTGCAAAGGCAGTTCAGTATTTGCACCACTGATGGCCGAAGCCAAACCGGATGTGATCTCGATTGACTGGAACGTTGATCTGCTGGATATCAAAAAACGTTTACCTGCAGGCATTGCCGTACAAGGTAACCTTGATCCGCATATTTTATATGCCGATAAAAAGGTGATCAAAGAACGCATCCATCGCCTGTTCGACAGGATGAAGGACGAAAAAGGTTTCATCTTTAACCTGGGCCATGGTATTATGCCCGATATCCCGTTTGATAACGTGAAGTACGCGGTAGAGGTGATCAAAGAATACAGGAACTAACAGCAATAGGCGAATATCACCTATTTGCTTAATGGATAAATTGGACTTCAGGAAATTTTAATAATTTTCCTGAAGTTCGTATTTGTTAATCCGTAATTAAATATAACTACCTATGTACAATTACGTTAAAGCTATACATATCATTTTTGTGGTTTGTTATATGGCCGGGCTATTTTATATAGTACGTCTGTTTATTTACCATACCGAGGCCCAGGAAAAACCGGAACCCGATCGTAAGATATTGTCTGATCAGTTTACCATTATGGAGCGTAAACTGTGGAATATCATTACCATCCCCTCCATGATCCTTACCGTAGCCGCGGGTATTACCATGCTGATAATGCAACCCGGCTGGCTTCATTTTGGCTGGATGCACCTGAAGCTTACTTTTGTGGTAGTATTAGGCGTATACCACCATATGTGCCAGAATAAGATCAAGCAAATGGCCAATGGGGTGTTTAAATGGTCGTCGACCCAGTTACGCTTGTGGAACGAGCTGGCCACTGTATTGTTGTTTGCCATTGTTTTCCTGGTAGTGCTTAAAAGCGCCCTCAACTGGATCTTTGGTGTAGTGGGCCTGGTTGCCCTGGCTGTTATCCTGATGATAGCCGTGAAAATATACAAACGATATAGGATGAAGAAGTAATAAAATCCCCCACGGTCATGCTGAACTTGTTTCAGCATCCCACGGGACATTTAACCAGCGCGTTGTATACCTTGCTTGTGGGATGCCGAAATAAATTCGGCGTGACCTTGATAGAGATCATTCCTTCACCACAACCCCGTCTTTCATCACCAGTTTCACTTGTTTTAGCACTTTCATGTCCTCAACCGGGTTCCCGGTTACGGCTACTATATCGGCTACGTAGCCTGCTTTAATATTGCCCAGGTTGTCCAGTTTAAAAACGGAAGCATTTACAGAAGTAGCGGAACGCAAAACATCGATCGGTTTCATGCCGTACTCCACCATCAGTATCATTTCGCGGGAATTATCACCATGGGGGAATACGCCAACATCACCACCCATGCAAATGGTTACACCGGCTTTTAACGCCTCGGTAAATATATAATGTTTTTGTTTGATGCCGGCCGTTTGTGGATCAATACCTTTTCTCCAGCCTTTATAACTGGCTAAAGCCTCGGTAGCGGCAAGGGTAGGGCATAACGCGATCCCTTTCTCTTTCATTAGCTTAAAAAGCTCTGGTGTACCACCATCGCCATGCTCAATGGTAGTAACGCCAGCAGAGATTGCTCGGCGCATCCCTTCCTCTGTACCTGAGTGTACGGCAACTATACGTCCGCTGCTTTTGGCAACCTGTACGGCAACTTTCAATTCATCTTCGGTAAAAGTAGGTGCGGGTGTTTCATTCAAACCCCAGCGATAATCTACATATATTTTAACCACGTCGGCGCCATGCCCAATTTGCGACCGCACCGCACGGGTAATCCCATCAATTCCGTCGGCTTCCTCAGCCCCTTTGGTAATACTATTTTCGGATACCTCATTTTTAGGACCGTAGCTGCCTGTAGCCACAATGGCACGGGTAGCCACCAGCATGCGTGGGCCGGATATTACATGTTTATTGATCGCTGTTTTTAAACCTACATCATCATACGCCGCACCTTCGGTACCCAGATCACGCACGGTAGTAAAACCTGCTATGAGGGTTTCCCAGGCATTTACCGTAGCTCTGGCCGTACGTTCGGCTCTGCTTTCGGTCAGTACCTGCTCGTTCCAGCTGGTTTCATTATAGGGATGCAGGAAAAGGTGCGAATGCCCTTCGATCAGGCCGGGCATCAGGGTAGTGCCTTTCAACTCAATGATCCGGGCAGCTTCCGGTGCTTTTATCTGCGAAGCATCACCCAAGGCTTCAATATGATTGCCTTTTACCAGCACCCACCAGCCCGGGTGCATCTGTTCGCCGTCAAAAACGCGGTCGGGTTTAAGCAGGGTATAATATTCGGTAGGCTGGGCAAGCAATTGAAGGCAGCATATAATAAACGCTACAGTGATAAGTGATCTTTTCATTATAAATTAAAGATAGTTTAAAGCAGTTTAAAAAATACACTATAAATATATTTTCAATCCCATGCAACCAATTACCAAAGCATTACATCTTAATGCTATAAATGATGTTTTTGGAACCAAAATTTACCATTCAACAATTGATAGACCGCTGCAAAGCGGGCGAACGCAAAGCACAGGAGTTGTTATATAAACAATTCGCGGCCAAAATGCTGGCGGTGTGCATGCGTTACGCTACCGACAGAATGGAGGCCGAGGATATGCTGCAGAACGGATTTATCCGGGTGTTTCAAAAAACAGCAGACTTTCGGGGTGATGGTTCATTTGAAGGCTGGGTAAGACGCATTATGGTGCACAGCTCTATTGAATATTATCGCAAACATCATAAAATGCTGCAGGTGGTTAATACGGATGATGCGGGAAATGAGCCTTCGGTAAACCCGTTGGCAACATCAAATTTAGATGCCCAGGTATTGTTGGGCCTGATACAGCAGCTGGCGCCGGGTTACCGCATGGTTTTCAACCTGTATGCGCTGGAAGGCTATTCGCACAAAGAAATAGCGGAGATGATGGGTATCAGCGAAGGGGCTTCCAAATCACAGCTTTCAAGGGCGCGGACTATATTAAAAGAACAAATTGCAAAAATGGAGGGTAAAAGTTATGGATATGCAGGGTAATGAATTAGATGAACTGTTCCGGTCGTCATTGGATGAATTGGAAATACAGCCATCGGCCCATGTATGGACAGGCATAGCTGCTGAGCTGGATGCCGGCAAACGCAAAAGATCGCTGGTGTCTTTTTTGAGCATCGCAGCAGGTATTATATTGGCGCTTACCATAGGTATGCTGTTTATGCCCAAACAGGTTAAGATAAATAATCAGCAATCATCAGCTAACAGGATAGTTAAAAACGCATCCCAGGTTGCTAAAACAGTTCCTGTCGTAAGATCTGACGAACAACAAAACAAAAAAACGGAAAAGGCAGTTATAGCCCCAGCCAACCGATTGGCAGCTGTAAAGGTTGAAAGAGCAAATAACAGAGCAGACGCGGATAGAACTAAAAGATTAAAAGTACAGAAAGAGGGATTGGCCAAGATAGATAACGAGCCACAGGGCGTTTTAGCAACCCGTGGAGACGAACTGGCCAGTGCGGTTATACCTGATCATACCGGAGACGAAATATCAGCTAAACCCGGGATACATGACCTGAGTTTATTGGAGAACAAACCGCAATTGGCAGCTTTGGCTACAAAACTGGTTAAGGCCCCGGTTAAAAAACATCGTATCCGCAGTATGGGTGATGTATTTAACGTAGTGATAGCGGCTGTTGATAAACGAAAGGACAAATTCATTGAATTTTCCAATACCGACGAGGATGATGCCACTATTACCGGCATTAACCTGGGTATCATTAAAGTGAAGAAAGAAAAATAATATATTTACCATTATATATGAAACGCTTAATTTTTACCATCATCATATGCGTTGTAGCAAGCACAAGCTTTGCGCAAACTACTTCCGATTCTACCCATACCACCGTTGATAGCGTTCATAAAAAACGTGTACGGGTAAAGTTAGGTGTGGGGGATGACGCGCCGGCTGTTTCGGTCAATCAACCGGATACCGCCTATCATGCGCACAAGGCGCCGGGCTTTTCGTTCGGGGTAACGTTTTCCCGTATCGACCTGGGTTTGGCTACGCTGATTGATCATGGTAGTTTTACCTTATCGCCCAATAACCAGTTTTTGAGTTACCGCCAATGGAAAACCAGCAATTTTGGATTCGATGTGGTACAGTTTGGCTATCGTTTTAACAGCGCTTTTAAAATATACGTTTCGGGTGGCTTCGATTGGACATTGATCCGTTTGCGCAAGGATATCACCATACAACGGAATACCCCGGTTTTAACCTATACTGAGGATGATATCCATTACAGCAAGAACCGTTTTTCATCAAGTTATTTGCGTATCCCGTTGTCATTTTACTACCGTAGTCATGAAGATGACAGAGGCAATTACTTCCGCGTTGTGGCAGGTCCCGAAATTGGCGTATTACTCAACGGTCGTGTAAAGCAAATTAGCGAAGAGAACGGCAAACAGAAATTTAACGACGATTATCATTTTACCAAACTACGCAAAGGTGCCTTTGTACGCGTAGGCTATGGCCTGATGGGTATTTATGCCAAATACTACTTCAGCGATATGTTTGAAAACAGCCCGGCGCAGGCCGGATTGAAGAATTTTTCGTTTGGGCTGACGCTGGGTTTCTAAAGGGCACGAATTTCACGAATGGTTTCGAATTTCACAAAACAGATATCTTCTGTATTAAGTTAATTAATGTAATTTGCTGATTGTTAGTATATTGCATTAATATTAGCCATGAAAAGTGTAAACCATGTAAACCCACTTTTTTTAAAAAAATACCCCTTGTCCTTGTTAGCGTTTTGTTGCAAATAGTACAAGTAAACATGAGGTAATGATTGACCACCGTGCTGGGTTTTTAATAGAAAGGCACAGGTTCGAATTTCATGAAACCTATTTTTATTCGTGAAATTCGAAATAATTCGTGATAATTGGTGTCTATGTCAGATACTCCTTTTTTGCAGGCTATTGCGGTAAGTAAAATATATCCTGGTAAACAGCTTTCGGGTGTAAAACCAACCAATATGGTGGTGCAGCCCGGTAAAATAACGGCTATTATTGGTGAAAGCGGCAGCGGGAAAAGTACTTTACTCAAACTGCTTTATGGTTTGCTCTCGCCCGATACCGGGGAGGTGCAGTTTAAAGGCGAGCGCATCTGGGGCCCCGAAGAGAAGCTGATCCCCGGGCATGATGCCATGAAAATGGTTACCCAGCATACCGACGATCTGAACCTGTTTGCCAAAGTGTGGGATAACGTAGCCGCCATGCTGCCCGCGACAGACCTGGCTGCTAAACAACAAAAAACAGAGCAGGTACTCAAGCAGTTGAACATGTTACATATGACCGAAAGGCGCGTAGCCGATTTGAGTGGTGGCGAAAAGCAGCGTGTAGCTATTGCCCGGGCTATTATCACCCGTCCGCAGGTTTTGTTGTTGGATGAGCCATTTAACCAGGTGGATACTTCGTTCAGGGAAGGCTTGCAAAGCGATATCAGGCAGATAGTAAAAGAAACCGGGCTTACGGTGATCATGGTATCGCATGATCCTGCCGAAGTGCTCTCCATGGCTGATGAACTGATCGTGCTGCAAAATGGAGAGGTCATCGAACATGGACATCCTAAAAGCCTGTATCAATCACCAAAGAACTTGTATACAGCGCAACTGCTTAGCAATTGCAATGTACTTACTGCAGCCGAAGCGCGGCTTTGCGGTGTTCATATTACCAATGCGCATGCGGTGATATATCCGGAATGGATCAAAACAAAGATGATCACCCCAAATAAATCCTGGGTTGTAAAACAGGTGCTTTTTAAAGGTTTCTACGAGGATCTGATACTGGAACAGAAAGGTGTGTCACTACGCATCGTGAATGAAGAACCTGGCAAATATTCCGAAGGCGATAAAGTTGCGGTAAGGGTTGGGAAGTGGTTGGAGTATTAAGATATGGAAAATGCAAAAGACTAAAATAAAGCCAATTTTATTATCTCCTTATAAGGGGATTTTGAAACTTCCAATTATACACTGTTGTGTGAGTTTGTTTTTATTCATAAGCTATAAATTTAACTGGTTGCCATCAAGTTTTTTAGGTTTTGCCGTACTGGGTTATTACATGATGTTCACCTTTTTATTTATGTATTATTATAAATCAATTAAAGACTATAAAATATATCTGCTTTGGTTAGGAATAAGCCTTATACAATTTTTTGTTTATATACTCAATAAGAGCTATAAGGCATTTAAAATAGATGAACGAACAAGTTTAAGCTCGTTGTCGTGCTTGTTTGTTTTCTTGATACTTTATCAATTGTTCAGGCAAATCTCATTATATACCATTAAGCAGGAGTTTATTATGGATACAAAGTCTCGTGGTGATGAGGTCTCATCGTTGGAGATCGTAGGAAGTCCCTTAATCATGATATTGTCTATGACTTCAATGTTTATTTTTTAGGGGTGTGAGCAGATGATTTTGTTTATGCCTGAAAGATGGCATTGTGCACGAAAACTTACGAAGTTTTAAAAACTTCGTAAGTTTGGTGGAAAGTATTTTAAAGCAATTCCTTATACAAGGTACTCAAACAAGGTACGATCCTTATTGAGTTCAATCACGTTAAAGCGATGGGCTAACATGCGTTTCAACAAAGCGGGATAATCCTCAGCTGATTGAAGCTCGATACCTACCAGGGCCGGGCCGTTCTCTTTATCGTTTTTCTTGATGAACTCAAAACGGGTAATGTCATCATGCGGACCTAATACATTGGTCACAAACAACTTTAAAGCACCCGGGCGCTGCGGGAAGCGTACGATGAAATAATGTTTAAGTCCTTCATACAGTAATGATTTCTCCTTGATCTCCTGCATGCGGGCAATATCATTATTACCACCACTCACTATGCAAACTACCTTTTTACCTTTTATCTTATCCTTGCAAGCATCAAGCACTGCTACAGACAGGGCACCTGCGGGTTCAGCCACAATGGCGTCTTCGTTATATAGCTTGAGTATAGTAGTGCAAACCTTTCCTTCTGGCACCAACAGCATTTCGTCCAGTAACTCATGGCAAATCTCATAGGTTAAAGTGCCCACACGTTTTACCGCGGCGCCGTCAACAAAGCGGTCTATCTCGGGTAGTGTAATAGGTTCACCATGTTCAAAAGCCTTCAGCATAGATGGCGCGCCTTCGGGTTCAACACCTATCAGGTAAACTCCTGGTACGTGTTGTCTTAAGTAACTACTGGTACCTGACGCCATACCGCCGCCGCCAATAGGCATAATTACGGCTTCCACATCGGGCAGGTCTTCCAATATCTCTAACCCCACAGTTCCCTGGCCTTCAATAATGCGATAATGATCAAATGGGGGGATGAAGGTCATTTGATGAGCTTCGGTATAGATCAATGCCTCACGCAGGCAATCATCAAATGTATCGCCTGTTAAAACGATCTCGATGTTGCCGTGCCCATGCATTTCTGTTTGGGTAATTTTTTGTTTTGGCGTAATCTCGGGCATAAAAATTACACCTTTGGTGCCTAAGGCATTGCAGCTGAATGCCACGCCCTGCGCGTGGTTACCCGCACTGGCGCAAACCACACCGCGGCTTAACTCTTCGGCGCTTAGCTGACTGATCATGTTGTAGGCACCCCGTAATTTGTAAGAGCGTACAACCTGTAAGTCTTCACGTTTGAGGTATACTTCACATTCATATTTTGCCGAAAGCCCGGCATTATATTCCAGCGGAGTGCGCTTAACAACACCTTTCAGGCGTTCATGCGCTGCCTCAAAATCCAACTGGTTCTTCGTATCAGTTTTCATTATTAGTTTTTTACCAGCTTGTGCGCTACCAGGCTCAACAGATCATTATCGTTGATGTCTAATTTAGCATCTGCAAGGGTTAAAAAGTTGTTATAAGCTTCAGCCAGTTCTTCTTTGCTCAGGTTAATGCCCAGGCGCTCCAAATGGAACTTAAGCGCGTGCCTGCCGCTGCGAGCGGTTAGTACAATGCTGGCGCTTGGGAAACCCACATCCTCCGGACGAATGATCTCATAGTTTTCGCGCATTTTTAAAAAGCCATCCTGATGTATACCGGAACTGTGCGCGAAGGCGTTGGCGCCTACAATAGCTTTATTAGGTTGTACAGGCATGCGCATTTGTGTACGGATCATTTGGCTAAGCTCATAAAATCTTTTAGAGTCAATCTGGGTATGTAAACCCAGCACCTGGTGCGTTTTCAGGATCATGACGACTTCCTCAATAGAGGTATTGCCCGCACGCTCGCCAATACCGTTAATGGTACCTTCTATCTGGCGTGCACCATTCTGTAAACCGGCGATAGAGTTGGCTGTAGCTAAACCCAGATCGTTATGGCAATGCACTGAAATGATGGCTTTGTCGATATTTTTAACATTCTCTTTCAGGAACTTGATCTTAGCGCCATATTGATCGGGCAGGCAGTAACCGTTAGTATCCGGAATGTTCACTACGGTAGCACCCGCGGCAATTACAGCCTCAACCATTTTGGCCAGGTATTCCACATCTGCACGACCAGCATCTTCGGCGTAAAACTCAATATCTTCTACCGCCCGTTTGGCATATTTTACGGCTTCAACAGCACGCTCCAGAATTTCTTCGCGGGTGCTGTTGAATTTATGCTTGATGTGCATATCAGACGAACCGATACCTGTATGGATACGCGGGCGTTTGGCATATTTTAACGACTCGATAGCAGCGTCAATATCGCCTTTGTTGGCACGTGTTAAGGCGCAAATAGTTGGTTCTTTTACAGCCTTTGAAATTTCAACAACACTGTTGAAATCGCCCGGACTTGAAACCGGGAAACCTGCTTCAATAATATCCACGCCCAGCAGCTCCAGTTCTTTTGCTATCTCAATTTTTTCGGGGGTTGTTAACTGGCAACCCGGTACCTGC